>C688J35102_120989365_pt1 | contig 11028 bp, 12 predicted proteins | sample HopSoiMetagenom2_FD_35102 | JGI IMG/M metagenome (IMG submission 35102)
TCCGCGGTTAGATCCTTCGGCCCTGCGGAGTCCGGCGCGGCCTCGTGGAACCGTGAGATCGGGCCTCAGGATGACACCGGTTCGGCGACGGACGTTTCACAGCTCCAGGAAGTTGCGCAGCATGAGCTTGCCGGACTCGCTGGCGATGGACTCGGGGTGGAACTGCACGCCCCAGGTCGGGTGCTCGCGGTGGCGGACCGCCTGGATCTCGGTCTCGTGGCCGGCCTCGTCGGTCCACGCGACGGCCTCCAGCGCGGCCGGGAGCGTCGTCGGCTCGATCACCAGCGAGTGGTAGCGGGCCACCGTGACCGGCGACGGCACGTCGCGGAAGACGCCCACGCCGGTGTGGCGGATGGGCGAGACCTTGCCGTGCATCACCCGGTCGGCGCGCACTACCTCGCCGCCGTACGCGGCGCCGATGGACTGGTGGCCCAGGCAGACGCCCAGGATCGGCGTGGTCGGCCCCATCCGGCGGATCACCTCGACCGAGACGCCTGCCTCGTTGGGGGTGCACGGCCCCGGCGAGACCACGATCCGCTCCGGCGCGAGCGCCGCGATCTCGTCCACGGTGAGCTCGTCGTTGCGGCGGACCTCCATCTCCGCCCCCAGCTCCCCCAGGTACTGCACCAGGTTCCACGTGAAGGAATCGTAGTTGTCGATCACCAGGATCATCAGTTGGCTCGTTCCGGCCAGTGTTCTCTCGGCGGCCCCGGGCGGATGAATCCGCTGCAACAACGGCCCGAAGTCCGCCTTCGCGGACTCGCTCGAAGGCATCGGCGCGCGGCGATGGATCGGCAGCCCGCCGCACGCATCCAATCTGCGGCATCCGGACGCAATTGCGAAGGAGGGCGGTCAGCCATGCCCTCCTTCGACAGGCCCCTACGCCCGCGGGTGGTGGGCGCGGTGCTCCTGCGCCAGGTAGTTGCGGTCTACGTGGGTGTAGATCTGCGTGGTGGAGATGTCGGCGTGGCCGAGCATCTCCTGCACGGCCATCAGGTCGGCGCCGCCCTCCAGCAGGTGCGTGGCGAAGGTGTGGCGGAGGGTGTGCGGCGTCACCCGCTTCTCGATCCCCGCGGTGGCCACGTGCTCGCGCAGGATCTTCCAGACGCCCATCCGCGTCAGCGGGCCGCCGCGTGCGTTCAGGAAGACGCGCCCCTCGCCCTTCCCCCTGTCCAGCTTCGGCCGCGTCTCGCGCTGGTAGATGGCGAGCGTCCCCACCGCCCGCCCGCCGATCGGCACCAGCCGCTCCTTCGAGCCTTTGCCGAAGACGCTCACGAACTGCTCGTCCAGGTGCAGGTCGCGGATGCGCACGCCGATCAGCTCCGACACGCGCACCCCGGTGGCGTAGGCGAACTCCAGCAGCGCGCGGTCGCGCCAGGCCAGCGGGCGCAGCAGGTCCGGCGCCTCCAGCAGCTTCTCCATCTCCGGCACCGAGAGCGCCTCGGGGAGGCGGCGCCACTGCTTGGGCATGGAGACGCGGTCGCTGGGGTCGGCCGTGACCTCGCCCTCGCCCAGCAGGAAGCGGAAGTAGGTGCGCAGCGACGAGAGGTTCCGGGCGATGGACGACGGCGCGAGCCCCAGGTCCTTGAGCTCCATCAGCAGCGCGCGCAGGTCCGCCGTGGTCACCTCGCCCGGCGAGCCGCGCCCCGCCTTGCGGGCGAACGCGGCCATCCGCACCACGTCGTGGCGATAGGCGTCGAGGGTGTTCCCCGCCAGCCCGCGCTCGAAGCGGAGGTGGTCGAGGAACGGCTCCACCAGGAAGCGGCGCGCGGAGGCGTCTACGGCGGCCTCGGCAGACCGGGGTGCGCGGGGACTCACGACTCTCCGGCGGCGGCTGCGCGGCGCGACTTCCACCACCACCGGCCGACCACCAGCGCGAGGATGGCCGCCGCGATCGCCAGCCACTTCCCCGACGATTCCACGGTGGAGCGGATCTCCTCCCAGTTCTCCCCCGCGGTGGCGCCGAGGTAGACGATCAGGCCGTACCAGGCGCCGGAGGCCAGCGCCATCGGCAGGGTCGCGCGCCAGAAGCCGACGCCGCTGGTGCCCGCGAAGATGGGGACGACGGCGCGGAACATCGGCAGGAAGCGGGAGAGGAAGATGACCACGGTGCCGCGGCGCTGGTAGAAGCGCGAGAGCTTCTCCATCTGCTTCGGCTGCAGGATCATGCGCCCCACGCGGCCGCGGAAGAACTCCGTCCCCTTCTTCCGCCCGACCCAGTACATGAGGATGGCGGTGGAGAGGTTGCCGGTCCAGACGACCAGGAACATGGCCACGGGGCTGCCGGTCCCCTGCCCCGCCAGGAACCCGCCGAAGAGCGCCACCACGTCCGCCGGGACGGGCGGGAACACGTTCTCCACCGCCGCGATCGCGCCGACCACCAGGTACACCAGGAGCGGCGGCAGCGCCTTGAGCCATTCGAGCAGCGTGTCGATCATCCGGCGTGGGCGGAGAGGTGGTGCGACGTGCGGCTTCGGACGGGAGGATCCGGTTCCGCCTCCAACAAGGCTACAGCGTCGTGCATCGCCGGCAAGTCCACGGAGTCGTAGAGATGCACGAATGTCAGGGGGCGCCCCATCCGGAGCGCCCCCCTTGCTTCATCCCACCACGACCGTGCCGTGCCTCAGCAGTTGGTGTCCCACGAGATCTCCTGGGGGACGCACCGCGGGGGAACGGGGCACGAGTAGCAGGAGTCCTGGAGGCCCGTGTGACACTGGTCGCCGCTTTCGTAGGTGTAGGTGTGGGCGCGTACGGTCCCCCCGCGGCCCTCCATCCCCACGTCGAACGAGAGCACCGCGATCTGGTCGAGGTTGAGCTTGAGTTTCTTCACGGGCCGCCTCCTGGGAGTGGGAGAGATGTGCCGCGATGTCGCGGTACTTCTATCCTACCATCGGCCAGCCGCTCTCAACAATATCGATCGAAGGACAGATTGTCTGGAATTGCGAGGCGGTGAAAGCTTCTGCGACGCGCTCGCGCTGTGTCACAGCCCCGCGTCGCGGCGGTGGCGGGCGTGCACCGCGTCGACGCCCTCCATGTCGTCGATGAGGGCGACGGCGTGGCAGGCCAGCCCCTCGCCGCGGCCGATCCATCCCAGCCCCTCGTTGCTCTTCCCCTTGATGGAGACGTGGTCGGGGGCGATGCCGAGCACGGCGGCGACCTTCCGCTGCATCTCCGGCGCCTGCGGACCGATCTTCGGCGCCTCGGTGACCACGGTGACGTCGACGTTCACCACCTGGTAGTTGCGCCCCTCCAGCAGCCGGACGACGCGCGCCAGCAGTTGCAGCGAGTCCGCGTCCTTCCACTGCTCGTCGGAGGGGGGGAAGTGCCGCCCGATGTCGCCGAGCCCCGCGGCGCCCAGGAGGGCGTCGGTGACGGCGTGGGCGACCGCGTCGGCGTCGGAGTGCCCGTCGAGCCCGCGCTCGTGGGGGATCTCGACGCCGCCCAGGATCAGCTTGCGGCCCGCGGCGAAGCGGTGCGAATCGTAGCCATGGCCAATGCGCATGGACGACAGAATATCTCCCGGACCGGTCGACGGCAAAGCTTGACGCAGAGACGCGGAGGAACCGAGAGAGCGCAGCAGTTCTCTCAGTTCCTCCGCGTCTCTGCGTGAAACGGCCGTTTTCAGTTGGTGCGGTAGCGGCGGCTGACCTCGTCCAGGCGCTTGCGCTCGTCGTCGCTGAGCGCGGCCAGCCCCTCGGCGCTGATCTTGTCGAGGATGCGGTCCACGTCGTCGAGCAGCTCCCGCTCGGCGCGCGCGCTGCGCGGCGGGCCGGAGATGGGGCGCGGGGCGGCCGGCGCGGCGGGGGCGTCTTTCTTCCCCACCCACTGCACCACCGCCTTCGGCTGACGCTTCACCGCCCGCGGCGCGGGCACGTCACCCCAGGCGTGCGGCGCCCAGGGGCTCTTCAGGTAGAGGAAGGCCGTGCCGAACGCCCCCAGGTGCGCCAGCCCGAACCCCCCGCGCTGCACCGAGAGGATGAACCCGATGGCCGCCGAGAACAGCGCCAGCCACTTGGCCTTCACCGGGATGATCCCGAAGATGCTGATCTCCATGTCGGGCCAGAACATCGCCAGCGCCAGCAGCAGCCCGTAGATCACCCCGGTGAAGCCCATCACCGGCACCTGCGACATCCGCGACCCCACGGCCAGCACCAGCGCCAGCAGCGCGCTCCCGGCCGCGGCCGCCGCGCAGAACTTCAGGAACCCGCGCCCGCCCCAGCGGTCCTCCAGCGTGCCGCCGAAGAAGAAGAGCGTGAGCAGGGTGAAGAGCAACCCCAGCGGCTCGCGCAGCACGAACGGAAAGGTGAGCAGCGACCAGGGCTGCCGCGCCAGCAGGCTGGGCACCAGCACCAGCTTGGGCGTGAGGGAGAGGCCCAGCAGGTCGTCGGTCACGAACAGCGCCAGGAAGACCGCCGTGAGGGCGATCATCAGGCGCCGGACCCAGGGCGTGAGGCGCGGCCCGGCGAACCCGGGCCCGTACGAATCGCGGTAAGGCATGTCGGCGAGCAGGGTTGGGTGCTGCAACCGGGCGTCGGCCCTTCGGTACACCGGTGGCGTCTCCTCCGGTCCCCCGGAGGAGGGTCACGCCATGGCCAGCTTCACGATCCGCTCGCAGAGCTCGGGGTAGTCGATGCCGGCGGCGGCCGCCGCCTTGGGGAGGAGCGAGGTGGCCGTCATCCCCGGGAGGGTGTTGGCCTCCAGGCAGAAGAGCTGCTCCTTGGCCAGGATGAAGTCGATGCGCGCGTACCCCCTGAGCTTGAGCACGCGGAAGGCGCGCAGCGCGTACGCCTGCATCTGCGCCACCACCTCTTCCTCCAGCGGCGCGGGGCAGAAGTACTCCGTCATCCCCGGGGTGTACTTGCTGTGGTAGTCGTAGATCCCCTTCCTGGGCCGGATCTCCACCGGCGGAAGCGCCTGGTCGCCCAGGATCCCCACGGTGAGCTCGCGCCCCTTCGCGTAGCGCTCGATCATCACCTCGCTGTCGAAGTGCGAGGCCTCCTGCACCGCCGCGGCGAGCTCCTGGGTGTCGGAGACCACGGTGATCCCCACGCTGGAGCCCTGCCGCGAGGGCTTCACGATGCAGGGGAGGCCGATCAGGTCCTCCACGATGTCGGTGTCGTAGGCGAACCCCGGCGCCCGCGCCACCCGCCAGGGGAGGGTGGGCACCTGCGCGTCGCGGAAGAGGCGCTTGGAGACGTCCTTGTCCATCGCGATCGCGGAGCCGAGCGGGCCGGAGCCGGTGTAGCGCACCCCCATCAGGTCGAGCAGCGCCTGCACGGTGCCGTCTTCGCCCGCCCCGCCGTGCAGCGCCAGGAACGCCACCTCGGCGCGGCGGATCTGCTCCACGTCGGCCAGCTCGATGGGGTCGAGCGCGCCCTCCAGCGCCGTGGGCGGCGCCGCGTGCACCCCCTCGGGGAGGAGGTCGCCCTCGCGCTCGGTGGGTACGAAGCCGCGCGCGGTGTCCACCGTCCACACCGTGTGCCCGCGTTCGCGCAGCGCCTTCACGATCCCCAGCCCCGACGCGAGCGACACCTCGCGCTCCGCGCTCGTCCCCCCCAGCAGCACCGCGATGTCCATCCGCCCCGTCCCCCACGTTTCGGTTGATCCTGGTCCCCGGTCGGCCCGCGCTGACGCACGAACCATACGCGGAAATCTCCACCGGCCGGCGCCGCCGCGCCAGTGGAGACGGGGTCCCGCGCGGAGGCCGCTACCGGATTCGCGAGCGTGGAGGAATCCGTTGTGAATCCTCGACGTTGATCGCGGGCGAGGGCGGCGGCGCTCCCCGTCCGCGGCTACAGGCGGCGCAGCTCCACGTCGTCGAGAAAGATGCCGTAGTCGTCGCCGCCCTGGTGCTGAAAGCGCAGCTTGCCGCTGGTGTCGCCGGTCACGGTGATGGTGCGCACGTAGGTCTGCAGCGGCGTGAAGCTGGGCAGCGTGAAGCTTTCCTGGTACCGCGTGCCCAGCGAGACGACGACGGTGTTGGGTGGCTGGTTGTCGCGCGGAGTGCCCGCGAGCTTGAAGCGGAGCTCGTAGGTGCCCCGCGGCAGGGCGAAGGTCTCCCTGGTCTCCAGCGTCCCGGCGGCCTGCATGGTGCCGTCCAGGTCCACGTACAGCCCCTGCGTGCGGGGCAGGAAGTCGTCGTACGGGTACGTGCCCACCAGGTCCACGCTGCCGCTGGTCACGGTCCAACGCGTGAAATCCGTGTAGTTGAGCGCGAAGGACCCTCCGTGCTCCTGGTTGAAGTCTTCGGTCAGCAGAACGGCGGGGCCGGCGCGCTCCGACCCGGTGCTGGAGCGGCAGGCGGCCAGCGACACGCCCAGGGCGAACGCGGGGAGAAGGAGGAGTCGCGGACTATGCATCGGAGACTTCCGGTGTGGATGGGATGGACGTGGCGGAACGTTTCGCCGCCGCGAGAATGTCAGGCAAGGTCTCAAATATTTGATGGACGCGCGCGGCTGCGCAATGGCGGACGGCAAAGCGCCGGCCCGGAGACCCGGGCCGGCGCAGGTGCATCGGAGCGTCCGCCGCGAACGGCCGGGCGGAGCGCCCGATCAATACTGGAACAGGGAGATGGAGCGGATGCGGACGTGCGTGTCCGTGTACGCCTTGGAACCGGAGACGTGCACGGTGAGGGTGTGTCCGGCCAGGTTCCCGGTCCAGAGCTTGTCGCGGCGGGAGCAGGACAGGTCGGCGCCGCCGTTGCTGTTTCCGAAGTACTCGTCGTGCGTCAGCATGACCCCCGTGGTCTGGTCGGTGACCGTGATGGAGAAGCGGTTCCACGCACCGTCGTTGTTGGGATCGATGAAGTCCAGCAGGTACGCCAGGTCGAAGTTCGTCTGGGTGGAGGTCGAGGGGAGCGTGAACTCCTGGTTCATCGAGCCCGCGTACGCGAACTCGATGGCGTTCGACACCCAGCCGCAGTCGGTCGTGCCGGTCACGAACGACGCGTTGAACAGGCTCCAGCAGTCGCCGCTCGCCGGCACCAAAGATACTGATAAAAAAAGATCGGAGCCGAGCCACCCTCACACGGAGGCTACGGGGGAACCCCAAGCGTCTCCCTCCGGTACCTCTGGCTCCCTCTGTATGAGACCACCGGTGGAGAGTTATATTGTGTTCTCCTCCACCCGTGATCCGAACGCCGCACCCCATGAACCGAACGACCTCGCGAAAGCTCCTCGCCGTCGCGCCCCTGCTCCTGGCCGCCGCGGCGGGCGGGGCGACGCTGCGCCCCAGGCCGGCACCCGCGCCCGACGCCGGCGCGCTCGCCACGGCATCCTTCGTCCCCCTGAGGCCCTCGCCGGCCGCGGACACCACCGCGCCCGCGCCGCTGCACGAGGAGGCGCGGGCGCTCTGGGTGAACCGCTGGGACTACGGGGACGCGGAGAGCATCCGGCAGGTGATGGACATCGCCAGCCGGGCGCACTTCAACATGGTGTACTTCCAGGTGCGCGGGCCGAGCGACGCGCTCTACCGCTCGCAGCTCGACCCCTGCTCGAAGCGCCTGTGCGGGCGCCTGGGCGGGGTGCCGACCTGGGACCCGCTGGAGGTGGCGGTGCGCGAGGCGCACGCGCGCGGGCTGCAGCTGCACGCGTGGATCAACGCGCTCTCCGGCTGGGAGTCCACCCGGGCGTCGGACTGCGGGGGGCTCGTCCCCAGCCTGCCGGGGCAGCCGAACCACGAGCTGGTCGACCACCCGGAGTGGGCGATGGTCACCCGCAGCGGCGCCCGGCAGCGATGCCCCAACGGGCCGGACGTCGAGTACATCTACCTCTCGCCCGGCAACCCCGGGGTGCGCACCCACCTGGCGCGCGTGGCGGCCGACGTGGTGCGCCGCTACGACGTGGACGGCGTGCACATGGACCGGATCCGCTACCCGGGGAGCGACTACGGGTGGGACCCCGCGAGCCTGGCGGCCTTCGGGCGCGACCCGGCGGCGGACCCGGAGGGGTGGGCGCGCTTCCGGCGCGACCTGGTGACCAAGCTGGTGCGCGAGGTGCACGACAGCATCCACGCCGTGCGCGCGGTGCCGCTCTCGGCCGCGGTCTGGCCGATCTACGACCGCACCCACTTCGGGTGGCCGTCGTCCAGCGGCGTCACGCAGTTCTTCCAGGACACCTGGGGATGGGCCAGCGAGGGCTCGCTCGACGTGGCGGTGCCGATGACCTACTTCTACGTGGCGGAGCGCCCCTGCTCCTACCTCCCCCGCCGGCCCGGCCTGGAGCCGAACCCCGACTGGGAGTGCATGGTGGCCGACCACGTGGCCGGGATGAAGCCGACCGGGCGCCTGGTGTACGCGGGGATCCTGGCGGGGCTCCCCTTCCCCGAGATCGAGAAGCAGATCCGGATCGGGCGGGAGCACGGGGTGAACGGGTTCTCCATCTACTCCTACGGGGCACTGCAGGAGGTCGGGGCGTGGCGGATGCTGGCCGACGGACCCTTCCGTGAGCCTGCCGCGGTTCCGCGCATGCCCTGGCTGCAGTAAAACGGCGATCGCGCGCGGAAGACGCGGAGACGCAGAGAACTGATTGTTTTCTCTGCGGCTCCGCGTTTCTGCGTGAGACGTTCTGTTTCAGTTTGGAATTCGCTGCCGCAGATGTTGCACTTTCGTCGCGGTGTCGGGCCCGCGTCGCCTGCCACGAACCCGCCACCGCCCGAGTCACCTCGAATCCCCGCGCCGAGTCACACCCAAACCCTTCGTAAGAAACTCTAACTCTGGATGACCAAAATCATGCGGCGCGGCTCTTCATACCAAAGAAGTAAGCGTTGATTGGGGCCACGACAAAGGAGAGAAGGGATGCCAATTTCACAGCAAAGGCCACGTCGTCGCTGACCAAGCGCTCGCCGCCAAAACTAGTCATATAGCGCTCCAAAACGAAAAAAATGACAAGCGCGTTAAATAGAAGAGTACAGCCGACCGCGAGCCAACGGCGAAAGCGCTCCGCAACATCGGTTTGCGGAGCCTTGAAGGGTCGAAGATACCAAAATGCCAAAATCCCTGTAATATACCCCGCATATAAGACGATCAGAGGTTTGACTGTTTGTACATAATCTTCTAGGAGGATCGGTACAAACCCGTTTCGATCGTGTACTAATGCGAAAGACAGCACTCCTAAAAGTGCCAGTGCAAAGGCAACAAACCAAATTGTAGTCAGCAGAATGCGTGTTTTCATTGCAATCCTTTTGAGTCAAGGAGTTGCTGCTTGAGTGAATCGATTACTTCTGCGACAAAGAACCGGCCATCGTACTCTCCGGCATATGTGCGGAAAGCGCTCGCCGAACCACGATTCAGCAATATCGGGGTAACTGATATACTAAGTTCACGTCGTGCAATGGAATAGCGACCAGTATAGGCAATACCGTAAATTCGGTCGTTTTGTAAACTATGTGTGAAATGGCGAGCGTTGTACAGTTGGAGTTGAGAGCTGGTAACTGTAACCGTATCCGTATACCACTTTTCAGTTTGGGGAATTTCCGGCCGGATAGAGACGTCAGGGTGAACAATGCTCATTCCAAGGCCTTGGACCGCCTGAACGAGTGCCCAAGAGACTGCCGAAGTTTCCTTGCCGTACGGCAGTTGTATCTTGTTAAGATTTGGATTAGGTCCGACCGCTAACGAATAGTATTCGAATTCGACAACATTCCTGTATGCGCGCGGGGCGCACGCTGCTGTGAGAGCGACAGCCCCAATGATGACGGTTCTCTTGTTGAACATTTGCCGCCCCCTCGTTTGGCTGTGCGCGCACCCAAACCCGCGTTTACGGGTTTTAGCGATCCTTTAATGCCTCGAATGCACTCCTAGCAACCTGCCGTCTCAATTCGGCGGACGGATATGAACATTCCCTACCGTGCTCCTCACCTCTAAATCCAGCAAGATCATAGGTAATTGAAAAAAAATCAACGTATCCAACGTAGGGATCGGAAATCGGAAGAGAACTTCCACCCCTCACACCAAGGTCACGTAGGTTCATTCCCAGCAAGACAACAGCATACTGGTCAGCGTCATACTCTTGGTTCTGGAACAGAAGACACGTCTGCCGACTGGAGCCAGAGTTTCTATGATGAAGTGCCCGGTGTCCCATCTCATGCGCGAGGATAAACAAAAGCATCCCGGCGTAGTGATTCGAAACAGAGCGCCAATATTTAAATGTTGTTGAATCCACTCGCAATGTTGTCGGGACGGCCCATTCCACACTGCCACCTGAACGTCCCCCTCCCACGTGGTGCATAACGGGACGCATTGCGAACACCATTCGGCGTTGAGCTTGCACAAATGTTGTGAGTTCGTCCTCTTTACTGATCGCCCGTACTCTGTGTGTCTCCGTAGCGGCAGTTGAAATAGCGGTACGAAATGCCGCCAGCAGGATATGGGAATCGATTGTTATCAGCCCATCATCTTGGATGTTGGCGATTGGTTTTCCATATGAAGTCACACGGACGGCGACATCTGGAGTGTCGAGGCGTTGTATATGTAGTGCGCTTTGAAGTTGTGAATAGGACTTGTTGTGCAACACGAATAAAATATGCGTTAAGGAGCGCAGTTGGTTCGCAAGCTCAATGCGCTCTTTAGGTGTGAAGCTCGAATCGGACGATACATGCCGAAGCAGAATGGGCGTTTGTTCGTATAAGAGTGAACTCTGTACATCCGCGCCTCGCTCCGCTGGATCATATATGTAGGAGTGCCCACTCGACGCACAACCGACGAATACAAAGAGAGCGACACAGAAGATGCACCGATGGGACATCGATCCTCCGATAGGCATCGTTCCAACTCTCTCTCTAGCACGATCTGGTCTCCCAAGCCAAGTAAAATATGCTCTTCAACCCTAATAAATACAAGAAAATTAAAGTTCGCTGCCGCAGATCTCGCAGTACCAGGCCTGGGGCTCGTTGATGGCGCCGCACTCCTTGCAGAGCAGCGCCTCACCGCGCTTCGGCTGGTCCTCGGTGGCGTCGGCGGGCGGCTCGCCGGGGCCGTCGCCCGAGCCGCCGACGAAGCTGCCGGCGAGGCTCCCCGCGTCCGCCGGGGCC
>C688J35102_120989362_pt1 | contig 11005 bp, 9 predicted proteins | sample HopSoiMetagenom2_FD_35102 | JGI IMG/M metagenome (IMG submission 35102)
GAATGCCGCCGATCGCGCCGAATGCGAACGCGCGGTGCGCCTGATCGCGCGCCACTTCGACCAGGTGATCCTCGACGATTTCTTCTTCTACACGATGAAGACCGACGCCGACATCGCGGCCAAGGGCAATCGCAGCTGGACCGACTACCGCGTGGGAAAAATGCGCGAGGCTGCGCGCGACCTCGTGCTCGGTCCGGCACACCAGGAGAATCCGCGCGTCCAAGTCATCGTCAAATATCCCAACTGGTATGAGCATTTTCACGGGCTCGGCTACGATCTCGCGGACGAAGCGCACATGTTTGACGCGATCTATACCGGCACTGAAACACGCGATCCGGTGATCACCGACCAGCTGCTCCAGCAATATGAGAGCTACGAGATCGTCCGCTATTTCTCGAACATCCGTCCCGGCGCGAACCTTGGCGGATGGGTCGACACTTACTCGATCCGCTCGGTCGACCGCTACGCCGAGCAATTGTGGGACACGCTCTTCGCCAAAGCGCCCGAGCAGACTTTGTTCGAGTGGTCGGCGATGTCCTCGCCGAAACCGGCAACGGCCGGCGAGCGGCCATGGGCGAAGCAGAAGACCAGTTTCGACTGGAATGGGATTGCGCGGGCGCATTCGAGTACCGGATGGGCAACCGCGGCGGATGCGGCGCTGCACATCGCGGACAGCGTTGTTGGCGAGCTTGGCAATCCGGCCGGAGTCGCCAGTTATCGGCCGCCGCATGCGACCGGCGAGGACTTCCTCCACAATTACATCGGCAACCTCGGAGTGCCGGTCGAGCTTTATCCCGAGTATCCGACGGCCGCGCATACGGTCCTGCTGACGCAGGCGGCGGCGACGGATCCGCAGATCATCGGCAAGATCGACGCGAGCCTTCATGCCGGGGCGAACGTGATCGTCACCTCGGGCTTCCTAGAGGCGATGCAGGGCAGACATTTCGACCAGCTCACCGAATGGAAGACGACTGGCCACGTCATTTCCATCGACCGCTATTTCGACGGGTTTGGCGCCGGCAGCGGAACCGAGCTGAAGGAGACGGGGAAGACCGCTCCGGTGCTGTTCCCAGAAGTGCGCTTCTACACCAACGACAGCTGGGGGATCATCCGCGGAGTCGCTGCGGCCAAGGGCTTTCCGATCGTGCTGATGAACCATTATTCGAAGGGCACGATATATCTGTGGACGATGCCGGAGAACTTCGGCGACCTCTATTCGCTGCCGCGGCCGATGGTGACGCGGATCAAGGCCTATCTGTTCGCCGACGTGCCGGTCAGCATCGATGCGCCGGACCATGTTGCGCTGTTCACCTATGACAACGGCGCATTCATCGTTCAGAACTTCCGCGACGATACGGCTGCGGTTGCAATCACGCGCAAGGGGCAGGCGGCGAGCGAAAAAGTGACCATTCCGCCGCACAGCTTCCGCCTGTTCCGCAAGTAGATCGTTCCGCATAGTAAATTAAATCGCAACCAGCTTCCTTCAGAGAGCGGTCAACCAAGTGCGTCATAATGGCGATGTGGAACCGGTGCATGCGGAGTGGACGCCGCACGCGCCAATCGAAGTGGATGCGGCATGAAACATGAAGCGATTCTGGAGGGGCACGAGTTGCTCCCCAGGGACCCGCGCGTCGAGGTTGGCCTCGACGTCCGCGTCGTTTGTGAAGCGGGCGAGATCGCGGCGCAGATCGTCAACCTGTCGAGCGACGGCTTCCGCCTCCATTGTGCGGGCGCGCTGCAGGCCGGCTGGGTGGTGACGCTCGAAGCCGCGAAGCAATTCCCGGTGAAGGCGCTAATCTGCTGGGCGTGCGAAGGCGAAGCCGGCGGCATTTTTTCGGAGCCGGTGGCGCTTTAATAGAGCCCCCATACCGCACCCAAAATCAAAGCTCCGACCCCGAGGATTCGAGCGGCGGTCGGCGAAATTTCACCGATCAGCGACCGGGTGCGATGCGTATCGCGCCCGATTTGCCTAGCCGCGAACAGAAAAAAAGCCACCGCAGACGACGAAGATGATCGCAATCACGTAGCGAGTCGTCACACCCTCAACGCCGCCGCAGCTTCGGCCTCGCGCTTCAGGTTGCGGGCGAGCTGGCTTAGGCCGTTGAGATATTGCGGCGGGCAATAGACGTCGCGGTAATCGAGCAAAGCGGCGGCGCGGAGCGTCCACATTGGATCGATGAGGTGCGGACGGGCGAGTGCGACCAAATCGGCGCGGCCGGCGGCGAGGATCGAGTTGGCGTGGTCGGGCTCGTAGATGTTGCCGACCGCCATTGTCGCGAGGCGGCCCTCGTTGCGGATCTTGTCGCTGAACGGTGTCTGGAACATGCGGCCGTAGACCGGCTGCGCGTCGGTCCAGGTCTGGCCGGCCGAGACGTCGATCAGGTCCGCGCCTTCCCGTGCGAAAGCGGTGCCGATCTCCACCGCCTCGTCGGGCGTGATGCCGTTTTCTCCCGCCCAGTCGTTGGCGGAAATGCGCACCGACATCGGTCGGTTCGACGGCCAGGCGGCGCGCGTCGCGGCGAACACTTCGAGCGGGTACCGCAGTCGGTTTTCGAGGCTGCCGCCATATTCGTCCGTGCGTGTGTTCTGCAGCGGCGTGATGAAGCTCGACAGCAGGTAACCGTGGGCGGCGTGGAGCTCGACCATGTCGAAGCCGCATTCGAGCCCCATGCAGACTGCGGCGACGAACTGGTCGCGCACCATGTCCATGTCCGCGCGGGACATCGGCCGCGGCTTCTGGTTGACCGGCGACCAGGCGACGTCGCTCGCCGCCATCACCGGCCAGTTGCCGTCGTCGAGCGGGACGTCGTTGCCTTCCCAGCCGAGCTTGGTTGAGCCCTTGGCGCCCGAATGGCCGAGCTGAAGGCAGATCTTCGCCTTCGAGTTGGCGTGGACGAAATTCACGATCTTCTTCCATGAAACGACATGCTCGTCGCACCACATTCCGGTGCATCCGGGGCTGATCCGGCCTTCGGGCGAGACGCAGGTCATCTCGGTGAAAACGAGTCCCGCGCCGCCTAGCGCGCGCTCGCCGTAATGCACCAAATGGAAGTCGTTGGGCGTGCCGTCCTCCGCCGAATACATCGCCATCGGCGAGACGGTGATGCGGTTCTCGACCTCCATTTCCCGCATGCGGAAGGGGGCGAACATTGGCGGCGCGGTCTTGTTGGAGCGGCCTTCGGTCGCCCGTTGCCAGAACCAGCGTTCGACGCCTTCCAACCATTCGCGGTCGCGCAGGCGGAGGTTTTCGTGGCTGATGCGCTGGCTGCGGGTGAGCAATGAATAAGCGAATTGCAGCGGCTCGAAATGGAGATAGCGGTGCAGGGTCTCGAACCATTCGGTCGAGTTGCGCGCGCTGTTCTGGAGCTTGAGCACTTCGAGCGAGCGCTCTGCCTGATATTCGTCGAGCGCGGCTTCGAGGCTTAGGCCCCCTCCACCATCCTTCGGATGGTCCCCCTCCCCCGCGAGTGCGGGGGCGGATTTTGTGCGGTTGAGCACATCGGCCAATTTGATTGCATCTTCGAGCGCAAGCTTGGTGCCGGAGCCGATCGAGAAATGCGCGGTGTGGGCGGCGTCGCCGAGGAGAATGACGTTGCCGTGGCTCCAGCGCTCACATTTGATGCGCTTAAAGTTGAGCCACACCGCGGGGCCGGGCAAATGCGCGGCGTTGGACATGAGTTCGTGGCCGTCGAGAAATTTGGCGAACAGCTTCTCGCAGATCGCGCGCGCTTCGGGCTGATCCATGCGGTCGAAGCCGAACTTGCGCCAGGTGTCTTCCGAACATTCGACGATGAAGGTCGAGCAGTCGGGCGCGAAGCGGTAGGCGTGCGCCCAGATCCAGCCGTGCTCGGTCTCTTCGAACGCGAACGTGAAGGCATCGAACGCCTTGGATGTGCCGAGCCACACAAATTTGTTGGCGCGCACGTCGACGTCGACTCCGAATGCGTCCGCATGGGCATCGCGGAAGCGCGAGTTGGCGCCGTCGGATGCTATTACGAGATCGTAGTCGCGCCACTTCAGATCGGAGGGATCGCATTCGGCATCGAAGTGCAGCACGACGCCAAGCTCGCGTGCGCGGTCCTGCAGGATTTGCAGCAGCCGCTTACGGCCGATGCCGATGAAGCCGTGGCCGGACGAGGTGATGCACTCGCCGCGGTAATGCACGTCGATGTCGTCCCAATGCGCGAACTCGGCGGTGATGGTTGCGGCCGAAACGGGGTCGTTGGCGGTGATGTTCTCGACCGTGAGATCGGAGAAGACCACGCCCCACCCGAAGGTGACGCCGGGCGCGTTGCGCTCGAACACTTCGATCTCGTGCGACGGATCGCGCAGCTTCATCGAGATGGCGAAATAGAGCCCTGCTGGGCCGCCGCCGATGCAGGCGATCCTCACGACCGAAATCCTACGAAGTTGACGAACTTGACGCCCTTACGCGCGCACGCGGTTGCCGATGTCGTTGGAAGCCTCAGCTCGGGACCGCGGAACCGCATCGCCGCAGCATGCCACAGCAGCGCGCCCGTAGGACAGACGGAATGTCTGCTTTGGGTGAAAAGCAGACATCAGCGAGTTGGCGCGAGCCGCGTTACAGGTGCTATGGCGAGAAATACTAAAGGGAGGAGCCAATGACGAAATCGCTATTGCTACTTTCTGTCACAGCGCTGCTGCTGCCGGCGTGCCAAGCAGGTGACAAGCCTGCAAACAGCACCGCCGAAGTGAATAATACCGCTGCTGTCGACGCAGGCGCGGATGAGCGGGCAATCCGCGGGCAGGTGGATCGTTGGCTCCAGCTCGTGAAAGCCAAGGATGCTGCAGCCATTGCGGAACTCTACGCGGAGGACGGCGCTGTGATGCCCCCCAATGCGCCGATCGGCAAAGGACGCGCCGCCATACAGCAAACCTGGGCATCCATGATGAACACGCCCGGGTTCAACCTAACGTTCAATCCAGAGCAGATCGTGGTGTCATCTTCTGGTGACATGGCGCTCGATCGAGGGACTTACCAGCTAATGATTGCGCCATCAGGTAAAGCGCAAAACGACACAGGCAAGTACGTGGTGGTCTGGCGGAAGATCGGCAACGAATGGAAAGCGGCTGCTGACATCTTCAACAGCGACGGGTCCCCAGCTGCAGGCTAACCTGACGCCTACTATTGCTGCTCAACGGGCATGGGCGGATTCCTCGTCCGTACTTGAGTTCAGACGGAAGCGGATGTCTGCTTTGGATCGGCTGCGGACGCTAGGAAGATCGTGAATCCACGCCCCGCACGAACGCGCTGACGAGGGTGTTGAACGCATCCGGCTGTTCGAGGTTGGACAAGTGCCCTGCGCCCCCGACCGCGTCATATTGCGCGCCCGGGATGACCTTCGTCAGCGCGCTCGAGAGCGCGGGCGGGGTGACGCGGTCTTCGGCTCCGCACAGCACGAGCGTCGGCACGCGGATGGCCGCGGCGCGCTCGCGCTGGTCGGCGAGCCAAACGGCTTCGGCGCCGATGCGGTACGCGGCGGGATCGATTCGCGCCATCGTCTCGATGACTTCGCGGCGCACCGCTGGGTCCGCCGGCTGGGCGAGGAGCACGTCGACGCGGCTTTCGGCGAACATGCGCATATTCTCGCTGCCGGCGTGCGAGCGTTCGTAGATCGCACGGCCGTCGGGGTGCTCGGCGAAGGTGTCGGCGAGGATCAGCGAGGTGACGCGCCCGGGCCAGGCGGAATAGAGCGCGATCGCCACGACTCCGCCAAGCGACAGTCCGCAAACGTGCGCTCGGTCGATGCCGAGCTCGGTCATGGCGGCGAGGATCACCGCCGCATAATCGTCGCGCGAGGTGCCATCGGGCGCGCTGTCGCTGTCGCCGTAGCCTGGGTAATCGAAGGCCACCGCGCGGCGCTCGGTCGCGAAATGCTCAAGCTGCGGCCGCCAGACGGACTTGTCCGAGCCGACGCCGTGCAGGAAAACGATCGGCGTGTGCCCGCCTTCGCCGGCTTCGTCATAGCCGATCGCAACGCCGGTGGCGGTTTTCACCCGGGGCATGTGTTCCTCATACCGTCATGCTGAACTTGTTTCAGCATCCATTTGGAGGCGTACCGTTCTTCCTTCCCTGCAAGGGAGGGGATTAAGGGGTGGGTGCGAGTGAATGGGCTCAATGCCCATGAGTGAGCTTCTTTCGCGGCATCGAGCCGCTGCAGACGCACCCACCCCCAGCCCCTCCCTTGCAGGGAGGGGACTGACCTCGCTAGCCTCTCGCAATGACTCGCATGACTCTGAATGGAGAAGGGATTGAGTACAGGCTCGATCCAGCGACGCCTTTGCTTTGGGCACTGCGCGATGCGTCCAACCTGACCGGCACCAAATATGGCTGCGACAGCCAGGATTGTGGCGCTTGCACGGTGATCGTCGACGGGCGTGCAGCACTCAGCTGCAGCGTCGCCGTCGGCTCACTCGAAGGGGCGCAGGTGACGACGATCGAGGGGCTTTCGCCCGACCGCTCGCACCCGGTGCAGCAGGCGTGGCTGGCCGAGCAGGTGACGATGTGCGGCTATTGCGAGCCCGGGTTCATCATGGCGATTGCGGCGCTGCTGCAGGCGAGCCCGAGCCCGAGCGAGGAGCAGGTCGCGGCCCTGCCGAACATCTGCCGCTGCGGCGCTTATCCGCGGATCAAAAAGGCGATCGCGCGGGCGACGCAGACCGCTGGACCGGTGCCGACGGCGGAGTGACAAACATGAATATACGGCCCCGAAACGGTTAAGCCGCGGCTCATCTGAAGAGGAGCATTTTCCGCTGTAATGAACTTGAAAGGTCACTGTCATGCGTAAGCTCCTCATCTCTATTCTTCTGGCGAGCGCCGCGGCGAGTCCCGCGCTTGCCGATCGCCCCGATCATTCCGACCGCGATGCCGCCCGCGCCGAGCGCCAGCAGGCGCACGAGTCGGCGCGCGCTGAGCGTTCCGAACGCTCCGAGCGTCCCGTCCAGGTGCAGCGTCCGCAGCTCATCGAGCAGTCTCATTTCGACCGCTCGAACGGCGGCGGTCAGCCGCAGGTGCAGGCCGTCCAGGGCGGCGGCGATCGGCGCGGCGGCTGGGACCGGTCGCGCTTCGAAGGCCACGGCAACGTCGCGCCGCAAGTCGTCGAGCAGCAGCAGCGTAGCTATCGCGGTTACCGCGGCGGCTACGCCGGCCAGCCGCAGCAGGTCGATACGACTCAGCGCGGCACCGGCTGGTCGCGGGATCGCGGCAGCTGGAGCCGCGATCGCGACGGCGACTTCCGCCAGCGTCAGGCCAACCAGCAGCAGCAACAGCAGCTTCGCGAGCGCAGCCGCTGGGTCAATGGCGGCTGGAACCGCGACTGGCGCAATGACCGGCGCTACGACTGGCGCAATTACCGCAATCGCCACCGCTCGATCTTCAGCATCGGCATCTATTACGATCCGTTCGGCTACGGCTACCAGCCCTTCGACATCGGCTACCGTCTGCAGCCATCCTATTATGGGCAGCGGTACTGGATCAATCCGGCGATGTACTCCTTGCCGTATCCGCCGCCGGGCACCGAATGGGTCCGTTATTGGAACGACGCGCTGCTGGTCGACACCTACACCGGCGAGGTCGTGGACGTGATCCACAACTTCTTCTGGTAGAGCGCGCCAGACCGTTTATCGAAGGGGCGTTGCGGCATTGCCGTAGCGCCCCTTCTGCGTTAGCCGCATAATACACCAACATCCCTGCTTCCGAGGTGATCTTCGAATGAACGTAGCCGCTCGCCTGATTCTCTCCGCCTCGATGCTTGCATTCGCGACTTCCGCCGCGGCGCAAGGGCCCGTAACGGCACCGGCTGTGCCAACCGCTCAACAAAGCGCCCACGACCGGCTGTTCGAGCTGTTCAAGCAAAGCGATGAAGCGAGCCTCAAGCGCAATCCGGTGCAGGCGCTGTTTCGGGGTGACCTGCGGTACGCGGACCGGTTGGGCGACCTGTTCAGCGACGCGCATTACCAAGGCGAGAAGGCCGCCGCCGAGCACGACCTTGCAGCGCTCCAGGCGATTCCGCGCGGTGAACTCAGCGCCGCCGACCAGCTCGCCTACGACGTGTTCCAATTTCAGACGAAGGACGCGCTGCGGTCGCTTCAGCCCGACTTCCTGGCGATCAGCGAAGCGCTGCCGATGAACCACTTCTTCGGCATCCACACCGAATATCCGACGATCGCCAGCGGGCAGGGTGGGGCGCCGTACAATACTGTCGTCGACTATGAGAACAGCCTGAAGCGCAACCGCGACTTCGCCGCAAACATCGACGAGGCGATCCGCCAGTGGCGCAAGGGCGAGGCCGAGGGCGTGGTCGACACCAAGCTGACCGTCCGCAACATGATCGAGCAGCTCGACAACCAGCTCAAGCTCGCCCCCGAGGAGACGCCTTACTGGGGACCGATCAAGAACTTCCCGGCTTCGATCGCGCCGGCCGACCGTGCACGGCTGACGCAGGAATATCGCGATTCGATCGCCAACGTGATCCACCCGGCGCTGCAGCGCATGCGCGACTTCCTCGCCAACGACTATCTCGCTCACGCCCGCGAGGGAGTCGGCGAGATGTACATGAAGGGCGGCGACGCGCTCTACGCGTACCAGGTGCAGTCGACGACCACGACGACGATGACGCCCGAAGAGATCCACCAGCTTGGCCTCAGCGAGGTGGCGCGGATCACCAAGGACTTCGAGAAGGTCCAGGCGCAGATGGGCTTCAAGGGCACGCTGCAACAGTTCTTCGACTACATGCGCACCAGCCCGAAGTTCCAGCCCAAGACCAAGGAGGAGCTCGAGCAAGGCTTCGCCAGCGTGAAGGCGAAGGTGGAGGCGAAAGTCCCGCAGTTCTTCTCGCTGGTGCCCAAGACCGGGCTCGTGATCCGGCCCTATCCGCCATATCGCGAAAAGTTCGAGGCCGGCGGCAGCTACGAGAACGGAACGCCCGACGGATCGCGCCCCGGCACGTTCTATTACAACGCCTACGACCTGCCCTCGCGCAGCATCTGCGAAGAGACGACCCTGTTCATGCATGAGGGCGAACCGGGCCACCACTTCCAGATCAGCCTGGCGCAGGAGAATTCGTCACTGCCGGCGTTCATGCGCTTCGGCGGCAACACGGCCTATGTCGAAGGCTGGGCGCTCTATTCGGAATCGCTCGGCTATCCGATGAACATGTACAGCGACCCGTGCCAGCGCTTTGGCAATCTCAATGACGAGATGCTGCGGGCGATGCGCCTGGTGGTGGACACCGGCATCCACGCCAAGGGTTGGACGCGCGATCAGGCGATCAACTACATGCTGACGCACTCGGGCGAGGCGAAGACGGACGCGACCGCCGAGGTCGAGCGCTACATCGCCATTCCGAGCCAAGCGACTGCGTACAAGATCGGTCAGCTGACGATCACGCGCCTCCGCGAAAAGGCGAAAGCGGCGCTTGGGCCCAAATTCGACATCCGCGAATTCCACGCGCAGGTGCTCGACTCAGGCGCGCTGCCGATGGCGATCCTCGAGCAGAAGATCGACCGCTGGATCGCGGCGAAGAAGGCGAGCTGACCACAGTCGGACGAGAGACAAGTGAAGTTGTTGATCAAGGGGCAGCCCGCGGTGACCGAAGCGTTGTTGCCGCGCATTTTGGCGACTGACCTGTCGACCATTCACACGCTGAAAGTGCCGCTGATCCTGCTGCTCGGCCGCCACGACATCAATGTGTCGAGCGAGGTCGCCGCCGAGTGGTTCGCCAAGGTAAAGGCGCCACCGATTGCCGCGAAAGCTGGCGATGCGGCGCCGTGAGCTCTATGCGGTGGGCTTCGCCATTCTGTACGTCTGCTGATGGAGCGGGCGAACAGCGTTGTCGCGCCCATGGTCACCCACGGACTTTCCGACGCGGCTGAAGTCGCCGGCACCATGGCGCTGATGAACTGGTAGCAGGATAGGTGCTCGGCTTGTCGGCCGTGCATCTGGCTGAAGGCTAGGCCGACACCTCGAGGATAAGGTCCGCTGAGGCAGGCGACGTCTCACCTGTCGTCGGTGAGGCCGCTGCAGCGGCAGGAGTAGCCTGGAAGTCCTGTGGAACCCGTCCGGAGGCCTTGCCGCGCGAGTAGCCGATGCCTTTCGGGAAGCCGCTGCGCTCGCCATAGTCGCGCACGGGCTCACCTTTGCGGCTATGCAGGCTGCGGATGCTCTGCGCCGCAGCGAAGTCGGCGATCGTGCAACCGATGATCGCCGCGATCGCCGCGCCGACGTTCGCCTTCTTGGGATTGTCGTCGCGGTACAATGCCGCGAGGCCAGCCAGGTCGATCGCGTCGCCTGCGACGCGCGACCAGGCGCCGAAATCATTATTGACGGACAGGCAGAGAACTCCGTGAACGAGCTCGCGAGCGCCCATCGCGCGCACGATGTTCTCATTGCCCTCGGCGCCAAAAGCCTTGGTCAGCCGCGGAGCGGCAAGGAGCTCGGTGAGGCCGAGCCCGATGCTGAACCAGCCCAGGGCGCGACCGAAGCGGTCTGCGGGTTTGATGGAGCTCGGCCCAGTATCGATTACCTGGGGATCTCCTGGCGAGCGGCTGACGCCAGACATTTTCGAAAGCATGAGCGACATGATTTACACCTCTTTGTCCTGCGGATGGGGTCGATTTAGGCCGGTTCGAGCATCACCTTGATGCAGCTGTCCTGCTTGTCGCGGAACGTCCGGTACATTTCCGGTCCATCCGACAGCGGCCGCTTGTGGGTGACGACGAAGGAAGGATCGATCTGGCCGTCCTCGATCCGGTGCAGCAGATCGTCCGTCCAGCGGTTGACGTGCGCCTGCGCCATCCGGAACGTGAGGCCCTTGTTCATCGCGATGCCGATCGGGAACTTGTCGACCAGACCGCTGTAGACGCCGATGATCGAGATCACGCCCGCGGGACGGCAATTGTAGATCATCTCGCGCAGGACGTGCCCGCGGTCGTTCTCGGTCAGCGTCATTTGCTTGAAGCGGTCGTAAAGCGTGTCGGGCTGGCT
>C688J35102_120989361_pt1 | contig 11004 bp, 11 predicted proteins | sample HopSoiMetagenom2_FD_35102 | JGI IMG/M metagenome (IMG submission 35102)
AATCAGCTACGATGCGACCGAAACGGAAATTGCCTATCGATTGTCGGACGCAAACTGCCGTGCCACCGTGACGACCGGCGAGCGCGGTGACTTGATTGCGAAACTACAAGCAGCCGCGCCGAACCATTCCCTCGTGATCGTGACCGACCGTGGCAGCACGCGCGCGAATGCGCTTCGTTACACAAATCTCATGTCGACGTTACCGAAGTCGCTACCGCGCGACCCCGCGGCAATGCACGATCCGGCATTCATCCTTTACACGTCGGGGACGACTGGCCGCGCCAAAGGCGTACTATTGACGGTGCACGGCATGTTGTGGGTCGTGGCCGCCTGCTGGGCACCAATCCTAGGCTTGGGCGAACGCGACACGGTATTGTCGCCGCTCCCGCTGTCCCATTCCTACGCACTCAATCTGTCAGTGCTCGGAATTCTCGCGACCGGCGCTAGCGAATTCATTATGGAAAGATTCTCCACCAACGAGGCTGTGCGCCTGCTCAAGACCGGTGAATTTACTTATATGCCGGGCGTGCCGACGATGTTTCATTACTTGTTGCAAGCCACGCTGAGCGAAACCAACATCAGCTTCCCGAATTTGCGGGTCTGCTGTTCCGCCGGCGCTATCATGCCGGCTACCCTCAATCGTGAATTTGAGAAGCATTTCAGCGTACCGTTGCTCGACGGCTATGGCATCACTGAAACATCGACCATGGTGACGATGAACTGGCCCACCGGCGGGCGGGTGTTTGGGTCCTGCGGATTTCCTGTGCCGGGTCTCGCGGTTCGGATCATCGATCCAGCAAGCGGACGCGACGTGGATATTGGGCAGGAGGGCGAGTTGATCGTGCGCGGGCCCAATGTCATGCCGGGTTACCACAACAAGCCGGAGGAAACCGGCAAGGCACTACGCAACGGGTGGTATCACACCGGCGACCTGGCCAAGAGCGACGAAAACGGCTTTCTCACCATCACCGGCCGCTTGAACGAGCTCATCATCCGCGGCGGCCAGAACATTGCGCCGGCCGAAATCGAAGAAGTCGTGAATACCTTCGAAGCCGTTCTCGATTGCGCTGTGGTCAGTGCCCCGCACGAGCATCTTGGGGAGGTGCCGGTCCTATTTGTAGTCCCGCGCGTCGGCCAGACGGTTGATATCGAAACGCTTCTCGGCCACTGCCGGGCCCAACTGTCAGCCTACAAGGTGCCGCAGACCGTTCGGCTCATTAAGGAAGTCCCGCGCACTGGATCAGGCAAGATCATCCGCTACAAGCTGCGGGAACAATTGGATGGGTAAGGGGCGCGCAATGCTGCGCAGGGCGAGCGACTAAATCATTTCGGCAATCCTGGTGCAGCTCGCGGACCAAACATCTCAGGTCACAATGGTTGGGCGAATCAAAGAGAATTCGCCCAAGATTTCAACGCTTCCCGAAAATGACGTCTGCGAGTTCGAGTCCTCTAGCGGGCACCTTGACACCCATTTTAGCTGCGCAGCACTATGATTGCGTGAGGCGCGTCCTGCATCATGCCGTGACGGCGCTGTTCTTCGGTCAGGCATAAGGGAAATTGCTATGCAGATGGGGTACCGTGCCGCCACCACCTATTGCGCCAGGGTGCTGGCCCTTGGCCTTGTCTTGATGGCAGGCATGCCGTTGGCGCGCGGGCAGGAAGTTGTCCGCGTGGCGGTCGGGGTTGACCCGGTGTACACGCCCTGGTGGATCGCGCAGGAGAAAGGCTTCTATCAAAAGCACGGCATAAAGGCTGAGATCACCCAATTCTCCGGCGGCCCGGCGCTGGCGGACGCCACGATGGCGGGCGACACGGACATCAGCTCGTCAGGAACCGCCACCTGGATGCCGCGAATTGTACGCGGCTCGATGGTGGTACTTGGCACCATGGCGACTTCGACGAAGGCCTATGGGATGGCTGCGCTCGCCCGGATAAAGACGTTGAATGACCTCAAAGGCAAGAAAGTGGGCACCGTCGGTGGAAGCTCGACCGACTATCTCTGGCATCTTGTGGCGAAAAAGCTCGATGCGGCGGACTCGGTATTTGAATTGGTATCCATCCAGCCGCCCGAGCTCGTTCCGTCGCTCGATCGCGGGGACGTCGATGCGTTTTTTTGCTGGGAGCCTTGGCCAGCTCGGGCAGCGGAGATATCCGGCAAGGATAAGGTTCACATCCAGGCAACGAGCGGGGACGTCGGCTATCTTCTAAACTTTATCGTGGCAGCCAACAAAAAGTTCGTCGAGGCAAAGCCGGATGCAACTGTGAGAGTGCTGGCGGCGTTGCGTGACGCGATCGACTTCCAAAACAGCAATCCCGCCGAGGCGGTGCGGGTCGGCGCCGAAAGCAACAAGCTCAAGCCCGAGATGTCCGGCTTCGTGCTCGGACTTTATAAATTCTCGCTCGGTCAGTCGCCTGAGATGGAGACAGCGGCCAAGACCGAGGAGGCGTGGCTGCGCGGCAAGGAGCGGCTCAAAGGCGACCCGATCGATTGGAGCAAGACCATCGATCTACAGTATCTCAATCGGGCTATGGCCATGAAGTAATCGGGCATTGGCCGGTCTCGCACCGGAGGCCAGCGCGTTGCCATTGCCGGATGTCGAATTACGAAGCGCGCGCCGCACATTCACCAAGAGAGCCGGACCGGATCGTGGCCGCGAATATGTCGCGGTCCATGACGTAAGCTTCTCCGTTTCTGCCGGAGAATTCCTTTGCTTGCTCGGTCCAAGCGGCTGCGGCAAATCCACGGTGTTGCGCATGGTCGCCGGCTTCCTGCCGCCGTCGGCCGGGGAAATCCTGGTCCGCGGCGAGCGGGTGAAGGGGCCGGGGATGGACCGGGCTGTCGTGTTCCAGGGCGACGCAGCGCTGTTCAACTGGCTCACCACCGAGGAAAACGTCGAGTTCGGATTGCGCATGCGCGGGCTTCCCCTGGCGCAGCGCCGCCGTATCGCGGCCGACAATATCCGTCTGGTCGGCCTTGAAGGGTTCGAGCACCATCACCCCAATCAGCTCTCCGGAGGCATGCGCCAACGCGTGCAGATCGCGCGCGTGCTTGCAAACGATCCGGCAATCCTTCTGATGGATGAGCCGTTCGGGGCTCTAGACGCGCAGACGCGCGGCATCATGCAGCAGGAGCTCTCGCGTATCTGGAGCTCGCGTAGAAAGACCGTTCTGTTCATCACTCACGACATCGAGGAATCGCTGCTGCTTGCCGACCGCATCGCCGTGATGACGGCAGGCCCCGCGGCCACCATCAAGAAGGTGCTGGCTGTGCCGCTCATGCGGCCACGCGAGCTCGGGGAGCACTTTCTCAAGCTCCGGCGCGAGATCAAGGCGGCGATCGAGGAAGAGGTCATGAAATCAATGAAGCAGGTGCGCGATGCAGACAGCTCTCGCGGTTGATCGTGCTCCGCGCTGGTGGGCGAATGTGAGCAGCGAGGCCATGCAGCGCGCGGCGATCTTTACGGCATCGCTGATCAGCGCGCTGCTCGTGTGGACGTTCCTGGCCTGGTGGGTAGGCAAGCCGGCGTTTCTGCCGTCTCCGGGGAAGACGTTCGACGGCGCGGTCGAGCTGGTGAGGAACGGAGAGCTGCAGGCTGACGTGGCCGCGAGCTTCCTGCGCATCATTGTCGGCTTCACGCTGGGGACCCTGCTTGGCATCCCGCTGGGCTTGCTGATGGGCATGAGCCCGCTCATGCGCACGTTCATGGATCCCTATGTGGAATTCTTCCGCTTCATCCCTCCGATCGCGTTCGTTTCCCTCGCCGTGATCTGGTTCGGGCTCGGCGAGACCTCGAAAATCGTGCTGATCATCTACACCACGGTGTTCATGGTGGCGATCAACACCATGATCGGCGTGCTCGGGGTCGAGCCCGACAAGCGCTTCGCGGCTTTGTGCCTGGGCGCCAGTGAACGGCAGGTTTTCGTCCACGTGGTTATTCCCGCTGTCGTTCCCAACATCATCACCGGCATGAAGATCGCGATGGGCAATAGCTTCATGACGGTGGTTTCCGCCGAGATGGTGGCCGCCAAGTCGGGCGTCGGTTTTCTCATTTTCAACTCGCGGCTGTTTCTGCTCACGGAATGGATCTTCGTGGGCATCATCACGCTGGGACTGATGGGATTCGTCACCGACCGCGCTTTGCGCATCTTGGCCGCAACACTGCTGAAGCGATATGATGTGAAGCTTTAGTCACCGCACCCCTGCAATCTGCTACGCAGCAATGGAGCCATAACGCACATGAAAACTGGTGGCGACCTGGTAGCTGACGCGCTCGTTGCTGCCGGAATCAACTTCATTTGTACTTTGCCGGATTGGAACATGGCACGGCTCATCGAGCGCATCGGCCAGGAGAACAGCTGGATCCACGTTCGGCTGGGGCGGGAGGAGGAAGGCGTGGGCATCTGTGCGGGTGCCTATTTGACCGGCAAGACTCCGGCGCTGGTGATGCAGAACGGCGGGCTTCTCAACAGCGTCAACGGCCTGACCACCACGTCGCTGCAGTTCGGCATTCCCACGCTGCTGGTTGTGTATTACGCCGGCGATATCAACAGCCGCTATTTCTCGACCGTGGGGGATATCACGGAGCCGGTGCTCGAGGCGCTCGGCATCCGGCACTACATCCTGCGCGATCGCGCGGCGGTGATGCAAACAATCGCCGGTGCAACTGTGCTCACCATGGACTCAAAACGGCCCGTGGCGGTGCTGCTCAACCGGGACCTCCTGCGCAGCGAAGGACCCTAGCCATGAAACGCCTCGATTGTCTCAAGGCCATTGCGGGCACGGTGGGCGATGCGCTCGTTGTGGGGAGCGCTGGCGGCGCCACGGTGGAATGGTACCATCTACATCCGAGCGAAGGCAATTTCAGGAGCCGCACGCTCGGGCTCGCTTCGAGCATCGGCCTTGGCATTGCTCTGAGCCTGCCACAACGAAAGGTGATCGTGCTGGATGGCGACGGCTCGCTGCTGATGAACCTCTGCGGCCTGCCGACGGCGGCCTGGGCGGCGCCGCCTAACCTTATTCATATTGTCTTCGACAACCAGGTGTACGAGTCATCCGGGTCGAGCCCGACCGCGACAGCAGGGCCGACCGACCTGGTCGCCATCGCAAAGGCAGCGGGCTTCCCGCGTGCGCTTTGGGTGCATGATGTCGACGCATTCGCTACCGCGGTCGCGGATGCGCTCTCCGCTCACGAGCTCACCTTCATCGGGGCCAAGGTTGAGCACGGCATTGTTCCTGGAATCGCGTCACCGACCATGGATGACGCGGAGAACAAATACCGCTTCATGCGCCACATCGAAAACCTCGAGGGCCGCAAGATCTTCGGATCGGGGTATCCCGATCTTTGAGGCGTCGCGCGGGTATTCTTCGCCAATCGGACAAGGGAGTGGCCGGTGGCCGACGCCGACGCGATTGTGATCGGATCGGGCCATAACGGTCTGGTGGCGGCGTGCTGCCTTGCCCGGGCAGGCTGGCGGGTGGTGGTGATCGAGCGCGCAGCCGCGATCGGAGGCGCGATCGCGACAAGGAGCGTCACCCTCCCCGGTTTTCGGCACGACCTTTATGCGACCAATCTTTCGCTCTTTACGGGCTCGTCCTTCTATCGCGATCACGCCGCGGAGCTCGAGCGGGCAGGTCTCCGTTTAATTACCTGCCATGAGGCATTTGCAAGCGCCTATTCTGATGGCACGGCAGTGCGCGTCACTACCGATCCGGAGCGCACGCAAGCCGAGTTCGCGCGATGCTCGGCTGCCGACTGCGACGGCTGGCGCAGCCTCGTCGCAATTTATTGGCGCATCGCCCCGCACGTGCTCCCCTTCACAAATATGCCGCTCCCGTCAGGCGCAGCGGCTTTCCAGGCGCTGCGCATGGCCGTAGGCCTGCGCGGCGCCATGCTCGATTTGCGGCATGTGATTTTCGGGTCGTCAGGCCAGCTCGTCGATCGGTTCTTCCGGACCGATGCAGCAAAGGGCGCTGTCCTCCCGTGGGGATTCCATCAGGATTTCGGGCCGGCCGTCAAGGGCGGTGCAGCTTTCGCCTTCGTCGCTGCGCTCTCGGCGCATCTGAAAGGTCTCGTGGTCGCGCAAGGTGGGGCTGACGCAATCGTCTCCGCGCTGCGACGGCTGATCGAGGATGGCGGCGGCACAATTCGCACTGCCACGCAAGCGACCGAGGTGCTGGTCGAAGGCGGCCGCGCGGTCGGAGTGCGGACCTCCACGGGCGATGTGCTCTCGGCCTCGCGCGCCGTGATCGCGAATGTCACCCCACCGCTGCTGTTCGGACAGCTGCTGCCGGCGCATTCGGTACCGGATCGCGTGCACAAGCGTGCGTTGGCATTTCGCTATGGGCCCGGTGTGTTCATGGTTCACTTGGCGCTCTCGCGCCCTCTCGCCTGGAATGCGGGGGACGATCTTCACCGCTTCATGTACGTACATTTGAACGGTAAGCCGGACGAGATCGCGGCGACCTACGCCCAATGCACCACGGGGCTCCTTCCGAGTCGGCCCGTAATCGTCGTGTCGCAGCCGACCCACGCGGACCCTTCTCGCGCTCGGGCAGGTTGCGCAGCAATGCGTCTCCAGGTGCGTGCGGTCCCGGCAATCATCGCGGGGGATGCCGCGGGCACCATTCGCGGGCGCGGTTGGGCGGATATCAAAGACGCTTTCGCCGACCGCATCATTGGTCAGCTTGAGGAGCATGCCCCCGGCGCCCGCGATGTCATCCTGGCCCGGCATGTCATGTCGCCTGAGGACTTCGAGCGCGAGAATTCAAACCTCATCGGCGGCGATTGCGTCTCCGGCAGCCATCATCTCGATCAGAACTATCTGCGGCGGCCTTTTCCAGGCTGGACACGCTACCGGACGCCGGTGGAGCGCTTGTTCATGATCGGCGCCTCGACCTGGCCGGGCGGCGGCGTCAATGCAGCATCCGGCTATCTGGTCGCCCAGGACCTGTTAGGCCAGGCGAGCAAGAAAGCTCCTCAGCGCGGCATTGAAGGCTGACGGCGATTCGATCATCGTGAATCGCCGGGCGCCCGGGATCCAGACCTGCTGGAAGTTTGATATTCCCGCGAGCCGATCCGGTCGGTCCGGAGAAGGGTCTTCCTCCCCACAGATACCGAGCACGGGGCACGTGATCTCGTTGAGGCGTGGCACCAGATTCGGCATCGATGTGTAGAATTCGGCGGCCTTTACATAGTGCTCAGGCTGATGGCTCGACATCATGCGGATAACCCGCTCGCGTGCTTCGGGCTTGGTGGGCAGTATGGGCAGCCATGCATCGCCTTCCTGGCGCATCCGGTCGCTCAGCCCGTCCCCTCCCCTCTCCCGCGCAACCTCGAACATCTTCATGTGGAGCTCGGCAAAAGTCATCGTATGCTTTTGCCGCCGTCGGTCTTCCATCAGCGGATAGCCGTCAAGCTCGTACCAGGATGCAAGCACCAGCCCGCGCACGCGGCTCGGATATTCCAGCGCGTAGCTCGCAGCGATGGTAGTGGCCATTGCGACCGCAACAACGACGGCGCGCCCGACCCCGATGCGGTCGAGCAGCATGGCCAGGTCGAGCATCTGAGCGCGCAGGGAATATCCGTACGGGGTCAATTGGCTGCGACCGTGACCACGCCGGTAATACGTGATGCAGCGATAATCCGGGGAGAGGTGCGCGACCTGTTCCTCGAGCATCTCGATCCCATGGTCCTCTCCGTGAATGAACACCACATCGGGTCCATTCCCTTTCAGCTCGTAGTAAATGTCGCAATTGTTGACATGCGTAATCGGCATGCGCGCTCCGCCGGCGCGATTGGCCGCGATCAGTTCATCGCCATCGCGTGGTCGAAATAGCTGCGATCGACCACGACGTTCCAGTCAATGGGATTGCCCCTGAGCCGCTCCTTGCTGCGCATCCAGGCCTCCTCCGTGCGCGCGCTGGCCACCATGCTCTCCGCGATGTCGAGCTTGAATTTGTAGAGACCGACGATGTACCCCGCCATATCCGGTGTCATCTTGTTGCGGGTTGCTGCGATCTTGATCGTGTCGCCGCGTTCCTTGTCCATGTAGTCGGTGGCATCGCGCAAGGCTGCCAGCAGTCGCGCCGTCACATCCGGTTTCGCTTGGATGAAATTCTTGTTGCCCACCACCACGAAGCTCTGGAAATAGCCGACATCGCCGCTGCTGGCGAGAAGGTGCACCTTGTCCTTACCGGCAATCTCGACCGCCTTGGTCGGCCATGGCTCCCATGAGAAGAAGGCCTGGACGTCGCTGCGGACCAGCGCTGGAACGAGCTCCGGTGGCGTTATCCCGACGATATCGAGGCCGCTTTCAGGAATTGCAAGCTTCTTTGCAACCAGCGCCCACAAATAATCGGTCGAGCTTCCGCTGACCGTGCCGACCTTCTTTCCCTTGAGACCGGCGAGCGAAGTAATGGATGTCAGCGCCGCCATTTTGAAGTTGTCCGGCGACGTGGCCATGGTGCAAAGTATCCGCAATGAATCGGAGCGCACGAAACGCGGCATCCAGGTCGCCGTCCCGGACGAGCCGAAATCCTGCTCGCCTGCCATGGTTGCGTCCGCCAAATCGGGTCCACCGGAAAATTGCGTAATCTCCACTTTCAAGTTTCGTTTGGCAAAAAACCCCTTATCCGCCGCGACCCACCACGACGTGTACGAGGGATCGACGCCGACGCCGACGCGGACGAGGTCCTGCGCAAATGCGCTCGCGTTCGAGAACGCGGCAGCAAGAACAATAACGGCCGTGGCCGCCTGGAGCCGGCACGCTGCGGCTCGAAGCCGCTTGATGTTTATCTGCATGGTCCATCCCCTTGTACTTCGAAACATGAGCCGCCATGGGAGAATAAACATCCCCGCGGGACGTCAAACGCGAACCCATCCTAACATTCCCGTTGTATGCTTGTCATTGAGATCGCGAGCGTGTCGCGGGCACGAAGTTGATAAGGCGGAGAGGCAGTGTTAGCGTCGCGAGAAGGCGAAGGGGGGCGGGCGTGCACCCCCCATGCAAGGAGCTCGGACCCACGTGCCATCCATCGAAAGCGCGCGCACGATCTTGCGCTGTCTCAAGGAGGCAGGCGTGACGTTCGTGGCCTCGCTGCCCGACGGCAGCCTTGCAAGCCTGATCGAGGTTCTCGATCAGAGCAACGATTTCATTCACGTTCCATTGAGTCGTGAGGAGGAGGGAGTCGGTGTCTGCACCGGCGCATATTTCGGCGGCCGCCGCTGCGCGCTTCTGATGCAAAACGCCGGATTGCTGAACTCGTGCAACGGTATCGTAACCACTGCGCTGCAGTTCGAGATTCCGATGCTTCTTCTTGTCCTCTATGCCGGCGCACGCGGCGACATGGCGTTCCCGCAGCTCGGCCAGTACACCGAACCCGTGCTGTCCGCGCTGCGCATTCCGCATTACCTTTTGCATGATCTCGCAAAGGCGCCTGAGCTCATCGGCGGAGCGCTGACCCAAGCCTATAATTTCAAGAAGCCGGTTGCGATTCTATTGGACAAAGGGGTGCTGTAGCGGTGTTCAAGCGCAATGAAGGTCTCGAAAGCATCCATGCCCTGATCGGCCGCGCCCCATGCCTGGTGACCGTAGGCATGGCCTGGGTGGATTGGAACCGCATCCGCCCGGGCGACGGCAACCTTGCTCTCAAGACGCTGGGAAGCGGCTCCTCCATCGGGCTCGGGCTCGCATTGGCGCTGCCGGATCAGAAGATCGTCGTGCTCGACGGCGATGGGGCGGTGCTGATGAATCTCAACGGTCTCGTTACGCTCGGCCGCCTGCGCCCGCGCAATCTCATCCAAATCGTATTCGACAACAAAATGTATGAGTGCTCGGGGAGCGTTCCGACCGCGACAGCGCATGGCACAAATCTCGTCGCCATGGCGAAGGGAGCGGGGATCAGAAATGCGGTGAGCGTCGATACGCTTGCTGCCTTCACCGAGACGGTGCAGCGAGCCTTCGCCGCGGATGGACCGCATTTCATAGTTGCCGAGGTAAGTCCCAGCACCGAGAACGTCATCACCTATCCGCGCTGGCTGGACGACAGCGACAACCGCTATCGGTTCATGCGCTACGTCGAGGCGCTGGAGGGTCGCAAGCTGCACGAGGACGCGATTGATGTGAAGCTGTCCTTGAACTCATGACCGAGGGAACGCTCATGGTGGAGCTCACGGGAGTCGCACATTTCGCTATTCCAGTCAGTGATCCCGAGAGAAGCACCCGCTTCTACATCGAGATCGTCGGTTGCAAATATCTCCACGCCTTGCCCGACAAGAGCATGACGTTTCTCGACGCCGGCGGTGTCTGCGTGCTGCTCATTAAGCGGGCCGCCCCCATAGTCACAGAGCTGGAAGGCTCCTACGGTGTGCACCATGCGTTCATGGTCGCGCCGAACGCCTACCAAGCGGCGGTGGACAACCTGCGCGCAAACGGCGTCGAGGTGTTCCTCGAGGAGGATCGCCGCGGTGGGGTGATCGATGGTCCGCGCGCGTATTTTCGTGATCCGGACGGAACCGCGCTGGAGTTCATTCATCGCACCGCATATGCCGGGAGCGAGTAAATGAAGAAACGGAGCTAAGGACTAGACTTATCAAGGCTGAACATTTTCTCCGGCTGTAGATCAATCCAGGAACCCCGCAGGTGTCGCGAAACAGAAGATGCCGTTGCCAGTTTGACCCACTTGCAAGCCGGCGGTCTGCTCAAGATCGGCGGTGGCGACTGCATTACGCTCGTCGCTAAAATCCAGCGCCGCCTCGTGGCGCTCTGGATTGGCCCGGCCGAGCGGCTACAGCCCTCGAGATGACAGATACCCTTCTGATCGATAGCCTCGAAAAGCGATTCACGTCGCACGGGCGCGCGGCGTTTCGGGACATCAGCTTTTCGGTCGGCCAGGGTGAATTCGTCGCCCTGATCGGCCCGTCGGGCTGCGGCAAATCGACGTTGCTGCACATCATGGCGGGGCTGTCGCAGCCGACCGCTGGAACGGTGAGGCTCAACGGCGAG
>C688J35102_120989358_pt1 | contig 10991 bp, 8 predicted proteins | sample HopSoiMetagenom2_FD_35102 | JGI IMG/M metagenome (IMG submission 35102)
TGGCGACAACGTTGAGTTCGAGGCCGGTGCCGACGTTGTAGCTCACCGACGCCTGCTGCAGCGTCACCAGGATCCCCGCAAAGGCGCTGATGAGGCCACTCAACACGAACAGCCAGAACTTCATGCGGTTGACGCGGATGCCGGCGAACTTCGCGGCCTCCGGCTGCAGCCCGATGGCCACCATCGCCCGGCCCAGCGGTGTGACATGCAGGACGACACCGAAGATCACCGCGAGTACGACGAACAACAGCATCGACCAGGACAGCTGCGACCCCGGGATCGAGTTCACTCCGATGTTCGTGAGCCATTCCGGGAACTGTTGATCGCCGAGCGAGGGGATCGTCAGCGAACCCAGCAGCACTTCGGCAAGGCCGCGGAACATCGTCAGCGTGCCGATCGTGACGGCGATGGAGGGCAACCCGAACCTCGCCACGAGCACGCCGTTGAGCGCGCCGCCTACGACACCGACGGCGAGCGCGACGGCAAACGCCGCCCAGATGTTCCAGCCGTGGTGCCACAGGTAGCCCACCGTCGACCCGGCCAGGCCGAGCATGGACGCAACGGAGAGATCGATTTCACCCGTCATCACGACGAACGTCATCGGCAGTGCCATGATCGCGATGTAGCCGGTGTTGACGCCGATGTAGAAGAGGGTGCTCGGGTCGGTGAACGTAGGCGACTTGACCGACGCCCAGATCAGGACACCGACAAGGACGACGACGAGGCCAGTTTCCCAGCGAGCGAGGCTGCGCCACAGCGGCTGCCGGCCATCCGCGCGCCCGGACAGCACCGCGCTGTCCCCGGACGGCCGAGTCGCGAGCTCAGATGTCACGGTGCGCCCCTTCGGCCGACTGCAACGTCTTGGTGACGCGCAGCGAGAGCCAGCGGTCGAACGCGATCGCGGCCAACAGCAGCGCTCCGGCGATCGCCTGGTTCCAGAACGCAGAGATGCGAGATGCGACGAGCGCCTGGTTGATGGTGTTGAGCAGCAGCGCGCCGAGCGCCGCCCCAACCACGGTCCCGCTACCGCCGAAGATCGCGACACCGCCGACCACGACGGCGGCGATCACACTGAGCTCATAGCCAATTCCGCCGCTGTTGTCGATCTGCGTATGCAGGGCGAGGAACAGGGCGCCGCCCAGCCCCGCGAGTGCGCCACTGAGGACGAACGCGGTGAACACCCGCCGCTGGATGTGGATACCCGCGAGCGCGGCGGCAGCCGGGTTTGACCCGATCGCGTACAGGTCGCGGCTGGCCCGGAACGAGCGCATGGCGTAGCCCGCGATGGCGACGACCACCGCGACGATGATCGCGAGCCACGGGATGCCGAACAGGGTCTTGTAGCCGACCGCGGTGAAACTGGTCGGGATGTACTCCGGGTCGATGCGCTCGCCGTTCACGACGACCCCGTCGATACCCCGGATGATGTAGAGCATGCCGAGCGTCACCACAAGGCTCGGCACGCGCATGAAGGTGACGATGAAGCCGTTCAGGACACCTGCGGCGACGCCGACGAGGATTCCGATGGCGAAGCCCGACCACACCGGGATGTGGTCGTACTTGAACAGGTGGCCGACGACGTAGGCGGACAGCCCGAGCACCGAGCCGACCGAGAGGTCGACGTTCCGGGTGACGACGACCAGCGTCTCGCCGACGCCCAGCAGCGCGATAAGAGCGGCGCCGCTGAGCAACTGCTCGATGCTGTTCGAGTCGATGAAGTGGGGATTGTGCACCGTGGTCACAATGACGACCAACGCGATCAGCAGGACGAGCCCGACCTCCCGTGCGCGCAGGATGGTCAGGGCCACGCTGCTCGTCGCGCGCCGCTCTGCAATAGCTGTCATGCCGCAATTTCCGCGGTCTGGCCGGTGGCAGCGCGCATGATCGAGTGCTCGTCGGCCTCAGCGCGACTCAGCTCGGCAGTGAGCCGTCCCTCACGCAGCACGAGCACGCGGTCGGCCATGCCCAGCACCTCGGGCAGCTCAGACGAGATCATCAGCACGGCCATGCCATCGGCGACGAGGCCGTCGAGGATGCGGTGCACCTCGGCCTTGGTGCCCACGTCGATCCCGCGGGTCGGCTCGTCGATGATCAACAGCCGCGGCGCGCGAGCGAGCCACTTGCCGAGGACGACCTTCTGCTGGTTCCCCCCGGAAAGGGTCGAGGCCACGTTGCGCAACCGGCCGTACTTGAGGCGCAGCTTCTCGGCCCACGTCTCGGCCAGCCGCCGCTCACTCGACCGGAAGATCAGCCCCAGTCGGCGCAGCCGGGTGAGGGAGGCGAGTGCGACGTTCTGGTCGATGCCGAGATCCATCACCAGACCCTGCTGGTGGCGATCCTCGGGCACCAGCGCCATGCCGGCGGCCATCGCAGCCCGGGCGTCGCCGTTGCGCAGTTCGCGGCCGGCGAGGCGCACCGATCCCGAATCCCGCCTGTCGATGCCGAACACCGCGCGGGCCACCTCGGTGCGGCCGGCGCCGACCAACCCGGCGAGCGCGACGATCTCACCGGCACGCACGGTGAAGGAGATGTCCTCGAAGACGCCCTTCGTGGTGAGGTCACGCACGTCGAGGACGACCTCGCCCGGTGCGGTCTCGGTCTTCGGGAACAGCGTGTCGAGTTCGCGCCCGACCATCGAGTGGATGATGTCGTCGACGGTCACGTCAGCGACCGGCGTGCTGCGCACGAACCGGCCGTCGCGCATGATCGTGACGCGCTGGCAGCACGCGTAGACCTCCTCGAGGCGGTGCGAAATGAACAGCACCGCGACGTCGTCCTCGCGCAGCGTCTTGATGACGTCGAAAAGGCGCAGCACCTCGACGGTCGTCAGCGCGGCCGTCGGCTCGTCCATGACAAGCACGTTCGCGTTGAATGAGAGGGCTTTGGCGATCTCGACGATCTGCTGGTCGGCGACCGAAAGGCCGCGCGCGAGACGAGACGGATCGAGATGCACCCCCAGCCGGGTGAATATCTCTCGCGCATCGCGCTCCATTGTCCGCCGATCGATGCGGCGCGCGGAGCCGAGCGGCTGGCGACCCATGTAGATGTTCTCCCCGACGGTGAGGTCGGGGAACAGCGACGGCTCCTGGTAGATGATCGCGATGCCCGCGGCCTGCGCGTCGGCGGGCCCGCTGAACTCGACCGGTTTGCCGTCGATGCTCAGCGTTCCCGTGTCCGGCCGGTACACCCCGCCGACGATCTTGACCAGCGTCGACTTGCCGGCGCCGTTCTCCCCGACCAGCGCGTGCGCGTCGCCCGGATAGAGCGTGATAGAACCGTCGCCGAGGGCCACGACCGGGCCGAAGGCCTTGGTGGCTCCCTCCAGTGTCAGCCGGGCAGACGTTGCCATTACCGCGCTCTGCCTCCTCGAAGCAAAATTTGCTGAAACCTTTCACTTCTTGTCTGCAGACCGTAACCTCGTCCAACAGGGCACGTCAAGGGCGAGTTGCCGCGTTGTACAAGGGGTTGATCGCACATTGCGTACGCAGGCGTCGGATCTTTACCGTTGCGTGAACGTGCCGAACGGCAGTTCGGCGGGATATCCCCGAAACGTTTTAACGGTGTGAGTGGAGCAGTCACGTGAGCGGGTCGGTGAGCGTCGTCGACGTTGCGGCCCGCGCGGGCGTCTCCCTTGGCACGGTTTCGAACGTGCTCAACCGCCCCGATCGCGTCGCGCCGGCCACCCGCGCCCGCGTCACGCAGGCGATCCGCGAACTCGGCTTCGTCCGCAACGAGGCCGCCCGGCAGTTGCGCGCCGGCCGCAGCCGCACCATCGGGCTTGTGGTGCTCGACGTCGGGAATCCCTTCTTCACCGACCTCGCCAAGGGCGTCGAAACGACAGCCAGCAAGTCCGGGCTGTCGGTCATCCTCTGCAACAGCAACGACGACGACGAGCGTGAGCAGCACTATCTGAGCCTGCTTCAGGAGCAGCGCGCTTTCGGCATTCTCATCACTCCGGTCGGCAAAGTCACTGCCGCGATGGAGGCGATCCGCCGTTCCGGCACCCCGGTCGTCCTGGTCGACCGCGGCTCCAACCGCCGGCAGTGCTCGGTCTCCGTCCACGACCGGTACGGCGGCGAGCTCGCCGTTGCGCACCTCATCAGCCAGGGCCACACGCGCATCGGTTTCGTCGGCGGACCGATGTCGATCAACCAGGTCAGCGAACGGCTCGCCGGAGCGCGCGCTGCGATGCGTGCCGCCGACCTGGCCGAAAACTCGCTCGTCGTCATCGAGACGCCGCGCCTGGACGTCGCATCCGGCCGGGCCACCGGCGACGAACTCGCCGCGCTGCCTGCCCGCCGCCGTCCCACCGCGGTCTTCTGCGCGAACGATCTGCTAGCCCTCGGATTGCTGCAAGACACCACCCGGCGGCAGAACTCCGTACCGGGCGAGCTGGCGATCGTCGGCTATGACGACATCGACTTTGCCGCGGCGGCCGCAGTGCCGCTGACTTCCGTCCGCCAGCCGCGCTCCCAGCTCGGACAGGCGGCCATGGAGCTACTGCTCGAGGAGGCGTCGCTGGCCGACGGTCACCAGCACCGGCAGATCGTGTTCGAACCCGAGCTGGTCGTGCGGGAGTCCACCTCCGGATGAGGGTCGCGCTGTTCACCACCTGGCTCGTCGACGGGCTGTTCCCCGAGGTGGGCACGGCGACGACCGCGGTGCTGGAGCGCCTCGGCTGCGAGATCGAGTTCCCCGTTGGCCCAGACCTGCTGCGGGCAGATGCACGTGAACACGGATATCCACGCGAGGCGCTGCCGCTGGCGCGCAACTACGTCGAGACGTTCACGGACTATGACACGGTGGTGGTGCCGGACGGCTCGTGCGCCGGGGCGATCCGCCACCGCCGGACACGGAGTTGTGCTGCGGATTCGGCGGCACTTTTGCGGTGAACAAGGCGGACGTGTCGACGGCGATGCTGCGTGGGCGGGACAGGGAGTGCACGGCCCTGGCCAAGGAGCCCGCGCGCTGACCCTGGTCCCCGACTACCACCTTGCCGTCGTCCGGCCCGGTCAGATCGTCGCGGGCGCCCCGGACGCCGTCGCCGTTCTCGACCCCATCCTGCCGCTGACGTGGATCAGCGGCCCCAGCGCCACCAGCGACATCGAACTCGATCGGTAAAAGGCTCCACAAACCCCGAACCCTGGACGTCCTCGTCATCACATGATGCGCTGCCCGTCGTCAACCTTGGTTGCCCACCGAGCGTTGGGCAACCAAATATGCAACATGATCAACGCTCGAGATCAACAACACGGACAAGGAGCCGCACGGGGCACACGATCAACACTTCCCGCTGACGAATGGCCGGATCCGGCCAGCTCCCGTCCGACCCGTTCCGCGGTACGCCCGACCGAAACTATCCTCACATCACAAACCGCATATGAATCGTTTCAGACAGGACGGGCGGACCGTCGCCCATCGCGTGGCCCGCGCCGGATCGGAGGCACGCATGCCCAGGTCCGTCCTCGCGCTGGTGGTCGGGTTCATCGCCACGCTCGCGCTCGGCATGGTCTCTCCCGCGCCGGCAAGCGCCGCGGTGACCAGCACGTTGACCAACTTCGATGCCGAGGGAAACCAGCTCGTCCGCTTCGACACCGACGGCAACGCGGTCGACGCCCACGACGGCCAGCTGGCCCGCTTCGGAGACAGCTACTACCTGTACGGGACGAGCTACGACTGCGGCTACCGGTGGCAGATCAACTCGCGGTTCTGCGGCTTCAAGGTCTACTCCTCGCCGGACCTCGTGCACTGGACGGATCGCGGCTTCGTCGTACAGCCGTACCAGTGCCCGAACTGTTTCCGCCCGCACATCGTGTACGACCCGAACACCGGCAAGTACGTGCTCTGGACGAACGACGGCAGCGTGCAGGGCAACTTCCGGGTGTACACGAGCGACGCCCCGACCGGGCCGTTCGGCGAGCAGCCACTGCCACATCTCGCGTACAGCGACTGCGGCTGGGACTTCGGGCTCTACCAGGATCCGCAGACCGGCCGCGGCTACATGGTCGACACCGACTGTCCGGACGGCGCCCGCGGCCTGATCGTCCAGGAGCTCAACGCCGACGACCTGTCCGCCGACAGCAACTACTCGATCATCCACATGCCGGGACCGGTCGAGTCACCCTCCATGTTCTCCCGGCGCGGGACGTACTACATCGCCATGTCCGACCCGACCTGCGGCTACTGCCCGTCGACCGGGACGGGCTACTTCACCGCGCCCACTCCCCTGGGCCCGTGGACGGGCGCCGGCACGGATAGTCCGTGGCAGATCGAGAACGGCGCGCTGCACGTCACCGGCGGCGAGATCGCCGACTCCGCGCCGGGAGCGTCGTGGACCGATTACACCTTCGCCGCTGACGTCACCCCGCTCCAGACGGCGACCCAGAACGGCACGGCGTACGCGCAGGCGGGCCTCGCGGTGCGGATGTCCGACGGCGGCAGCGGCTACGCCGTCCTGCTGTCCAACTACCCGTACACCTCGCCCGCGCAGTCCGGCTACCTGGCGTTCGTGAAGTTCCAGAACGGCAGCCCGGTGTCCGTCCAACCGCAGGCGCTGCCGTTCGCGGTCACGGGCGGCAGCACGTATCACGTCGAGATCACCACCTCCGGGAACACGATCATCGTCGCCATCGACGGGACGACGATCGACACCGTCACGGATGCGAGCTATCCCACCGGCAAGGTCGGCTTCCGCGAGTACGGGCCGAACAACGAGCAGGCCGTTTTCGACAACGTCCGAGTGACGCAGCCGGACGGCACCGTGCTGCTCAGCGACGACTTCTCCGGAGACCTGTCGAAGTGGAATGCGCCGCCGACCAGGCTCCGCTCCCGGCTGGTCACCAACACCTCGTGCGGCGGCCAGCCGTCGTTCGTCGCACCGCCGATCCCGCAGCGCGACGGCAGCCCGCTGTTCCTCTACGGGAGCGACCTGTGGAACGGCGGCCCGAACGAGGCGCTGGCCAACTACTTTTGGGCGCCACTGAAGTTCGGCCCGGACGGGGCGATCAAACCGATCGACTGCTCGCCGAACGTGTCTGTAAACCTCGCCGTCGGGCACGAGGGCCAGCAGAACCCCGTCACCGACCAGGACCAGAGCAGCGGCGTCGACGGATTCACGACAACCTGCGACGTCGCCGGCGGCACCGAGCGCATGCAGACGTTCACCGCAGGCCGGACGGGCACCCTGAAGCAGGTCCGGTTCACCGGGTTCCAGGCGGCCACGCCGGCGTGGACGGGACAGCCGCCGAACGCGCCGCTCAGGTTGACGCTGGCGACGGTCACCGCGCAGGGCGGCGTCGGCACGGTGCTCGCGCGGCAGTCGTTCGACCCGAGTTCGGTCGGTTGGTCACCGCGCAACCTCGTGATGACGCCGGACGTGCACGTGGCGGCGGGTGACTCGTACACGGTGGTCGCGTCGTCAGCCACCACGCAGGGCTGCTACGGCGTCGCAACCAGTGACGCGAACCCGTACGCCGGCGGGCACGCCGCCACGAGCGAGGACGGCGGCCAGTCGTTCACCACGCAGCCGACGACCGACCTGAAGTTCCTGACCGCTGTGAACGCGTGACCAGAGAGGACGTCCCGATGGAAGACAGCCCCACCGAACGCCGGCCGTCGGTGCTGAGCCGGCCGGTCAGCCGATCCGCGTTCCTGCAGGGCGCGGCCGCCGGACTGGCCGGGCTCGTCGGCCTCGACCGCGTCCTGTCCGCGCCGAAGGCGCAGGCCGCGACGCCGCCTGCGGGCTCTCCTAGCAAGCCGCAGATCGCCGCCTACTACTTCCCGCAGTGGCACGTCGATCCTCGCAACGCGAACTGGCACGGCGACGGCTGGACGGAGTGGCGGACGCTCCAGCAGGCGTTGCCACGCTTCCCCAAGCACGAGCAGCCGAAGGTGCCGCTCTGGGGTTATCAGGACGAGAGCGATCCGGCCGTCATGCAGAACAAGATCGACGCCGCGGCCGGCCACGGCCTCGACGCGTTCGTCTTCGACTGGTACTGGTACGAGAACTCGACCTTTCTGGCCCGCGCACTCGAGCAGGGATTCCTGGGCGCCCCGAACAACGACCGGTTGAAGTTCGCGCTCATGTGGGCCGACCAGGACTGGTGGGATCTCTACCCGCAGAAGCGCTCCCGCTTCACGACCGCCACGCCGTACGAGACCCTGATACCGGGCGCGACCCCGCCCGACTCGTTCCGCGCGATGACCGACTATGTCATCGAGAACTACCTGGGCCACCCGTCGTACTGGACAGTCGACGGCGGAAAGTACTTCTCGATCTACGACCTCGGCCTCCTCCAGACCGGCCTCGGGGACCCGTCCCAGGTGCGGGCGGCACTGGACGACTTCCGGGCGCGCGCCGACGCCGCCGAGCGCGGGCCACTGCACCTCAACGCCGTCGTCACCCAGTTCGTGGCCAACGCGAGCCAGCTCGTCGAGCAGATGGGCTTCGACAGCGTCACGAACTACACCTGGATCCACTTCGAGTACGACAAGTTCCAGGGCATCGCGACGTCCTATTCGACGGTCCGCCGCGCGGTGCAGGCCGACTGGCCGAATGTCCAAGCGCAATTCTCCGTGCCGTACCTCCCGAACGTGACAGCCGGTTGGGACGCCAGCCCGCGCGCCAATCAGACCGACACGTTCGCCAAGGTCGGCTACCCGTTCGAGACGATCCTGACCGGCAACACGCCCACCGAGTTCGCGACAGCGCTCACCGCCGTGCACGAGTACCTCACGCAGCCCGAGCGCAAGATACGGGTGGCGACGATCAATGCGTGGAACGAGTGGACGGAGGGCAGCTACCTCGAGCCGGACAAGCGCACCGGGTACGCCCGCCTGGAAGCGATCAAGAAGGTGTTCGGGTAGTCACGTCACGGACGTCTCGAACTTCAGGTCGCGGCCCACTTCCTCCGTCCAACTCTGACCACCATTGGTGCTGATCGACTCCGCGCCGGCGCTGTACGGATTGGCGTCGCTGTACACGAAGCTGTAGCAGCCGCGCGTCGATGCCGGCGCGGCGATCTGCACTGCATACCGCTGACCCGCGACGACCGGCAGCTCGGGGTCGCCCGCCACCTCGGTCGGAGACCACGGAACGGACGCCGCCGGCACGGTGGTCGACCAGGTCGCGGCACCGGGCCGGCCGGCTGCATCGAGCGGGGCGATGCTCAGCGTGAGCGGCGCGTCGACGTGGTTGTCCTGGAAGACGGTGGCGGCGATCCGGCTGAGCGTGCCGCTGCGGCCGGCGACGAACGTCTGCATTCGGGTGACGGCGGCGTGGACGTCGCAGAAGGCGTGGAAGCCGGCCGTACCGCTCGTTTGGTCGAGCCCGGCCGGCGGGTCGTCCGTGCCCTGGCGCAGCCCGGCAAGGGTGAGCGTGTAGCTCTGCCCGCAGCGCAGCGGCAGGATCGACCCGTCAGTGGCGAAGCGCAGCGGCTCCCAGTAACGGGTGGCCAGCGCCTCGTTCTGGTCGCCGTTGTTCCACCGGTCGCTCTGGAACAGGTAGACGTGGCCTTGCGCCGCCGGTAGGACCGCGACGTCGTCCGGCTGCCCGCCGCACGAGTCGTCACTGATCGGGATGCCGCGCGGTCGGTTCACGCCCTCCCACTGGGCCATGCCGTTGGTGAAGTCGTCGGAGAACAGGACCGTGCCATCCGGCGCCGTGACCTTGACGTTCGAGAAGCTCGCGCTCTCGCCGGTGTCCTCACGCAGCCCGACCCGGCCGGAGCTGAACGTCGCGTCGGTGGTCGTGTCGACCAACTGGCCGTCGACGTAGGTGGTGATAGTGCTGCCTCGTACGGCGGTCTTCACTGCGTAGTGCTGCCCGGCGACGATCGGGAAGGGCAGCTTCACGTTCTCGATCCAGCTGATCTGACCGTTGACGTAGCGGACCTTGGTCAGGGTGCCGCCGCCGTTGCCCGGGTAGGGGTAGTTGCCGATGATCCACGCGTACGTGTTCGAGAGGTCCTGAGCACGGAAGTACCAGCCCGACTGGGCGTACTGCCCGCCGTGTCCGGTCTGGTATGAGATGGTGTCGAAGCTGTAGTCGTAGTCGGTCCAGTCGGCGCCGGCGTTGGTCAGCGTCTTGACGCTGTTGAGGTAGGCCTGCCCGTTGCGCGTGAGCACGTCACTGCGCAGTACGGTGTGCCACGGTCCGAGCGGAGTTGGTGCGGTGACGTAGGAGGCGCCGGTGCCCGCGCAGTAGGCGCAGTAGGGGTCGGACAGCACCATGTAGTACGTGTCGCCGTGCTTGAACAGCGACGGCGCCTCGGTGTGGATCATGCCGAGCCGCACTGCCTGCCCCGCGCCACTGGTGTAGCTCGCATCGAGCTTCTCCACCGCGATGTCGTAGTCGGCGTTGGTCATCGAGTGCGCGAGGTAGGCGGTGCCGTCATCGTCGACGAACAGGTCCATGTCGCCGCCGCCGTTGTAGACGAGCTGCGGCGTCGCGACCTGCGTGAAGGGGCCGACCGGGGTGTCGGCGACGAACACGTGGTAGTGCACGGCGTTGTCGTACGTGTTGACCCACAGCACGTACTTGCCGGTCGTCTTGTTGTAGATGACGTGCGGCCGGTAGCAGGACAGCGTGGCGCTGTCGCAGCGCGACTGCCACGTGGCAGTGGTCGGGTCGAACAGGTAGCCGTGGTCGGTCCAGTGCGTGAGCTCCGGCGACGAGTAGACCTTGAACCCGCACCACGGCGTCGTGGGCTGTTCGAGGCGGACGTACCCGCAGCCGTAGGACGTCCCGTAGAGGTAGTAGGTGTCGCCGAAGCGCTGGATCTCGCCGTCGTGCGCGTCGATCGCGTTGCCGTGCGTGTCGAACCGGAAGGTTCCGGCCGTGCCGTTGACGATTGTGGTGGTCGGGTCGGTGGAAGCTCGCGCGGGCGCGCCGGCGGCGAGCAGGCCGACGGCCAGGAGCAGCGCGGCGAAACAGGCTGGCATACGTGTCATCAGTCGAAATACCCCACGTCGTCGATCTGGAAGTGCGGCGC
>C688J35102_120989356_pt1 | contig 10989 bp, 8 predicted proteins | sample HopSoiMetagenom2_FD_35102 | JGI IMG/M metagenome (IMG submission 35102)
GTGCGGCCTTCGCTTTCTCGACGCTCGCCGACGTGTCGCCCGACACCATCCGGCTGACCGGGAGCGGGCGGATCGAGCGGCAGCCGCTGGTCCTCAACCAGGCCGCAGTCTTCACGCGCTCGGGCGACGGCTGGGAGCTCGCCCCGACCAATCTCAGCTTTGCTGGCGGCACCGCCATCGTAGCGGGGCGCAGCGGCTCGCGGCCGGAGGTTCACGCCCAGGTCGCCGGAATGCCGATGGAAGTGCTCGACATCGCCTGGCCGAAGCTCGACCTGTCGGGGACCGCGACCGGGCGGCTCGATTATGCATGGAAAGGCAATCGCAACGGCCGCCTCGACCTGAAGGTGCGCGGCCTCAGCCGCGCCGGGCTGGTGCTCGCATCGAAGCCGATCGATGTCGGAGTCGCCGCGATCGTCAACGGCGATCGGGCGGCGTTGCGGGCCGTCGCCGCGAGCGACGGGCAGATCGTCGGCCGCGCGCAGGCGCGCTTCTCGCCGATGGGCAGCGGACCGCTGCTCGCGGAGCTGCTCAACGCGCCTCTATTCGCGCAGCTTCGCTACACGGGTCCGGCGGACACTTTGTGGCGGCTGACCGGCAGCGAAGTCATCGATATGTCGGGGCCGCTCGCGCTGAGCGCGGATATCGGCGGCCGCTGGGCCAATCCGGTGATCCAGGGCTCGCTGCGAACCCAGAACGCGCGCCTTGAAAGCCAGGTGACTGGAATGGTCATTACCAACATTGCCAGCCAGGCGCGCTTTTCCGGGCCGCAGCTGATCTTCAGTCAGATTTCAGGCAGCACGCCGGGCGGCGGCTCGCTGACTGGCAATGGCAGCGTGACCTTCTCCGGCGGCAAGACCGCGCTGAATCTGTCGTTCAACGCCAGCCAGGCGCTTCTGCTCAACCGCGACGACCTTGCCGCGCGGGTGACCGGTCCGTTGCAGATCCGTTCCGGCGCGCAGGGCGGCACGATCTCTGGCGACCTCAGGCTCAACAAGGGCCGGTTCCAGCTCGGCCGCGCAAGTTCGGCCGCGGCGGTGTCGCAGCTCAACGTGCGGGAGATCGGGCTTGAGGCAGAGGACGTCATCGAGCCCGCGCAGCTTCATCCGTGGAAGCTCGACCTCAAAATCGCGGGAAGCGACCTTCAGGTGGTCGGCCTCGGCATCAACAGCCGCTGGACGACCAACCTCCAGGTCGGCGGGTTCGCCGACGCGCCGCGTTTCACCGGCCGCGCCGACCTGGTCCGCGGCGATTATGATTTTGCCGGGCGCAATTTCCGGCTCGATCGCGGCGTCATCCGTTTCCGCGGCGAAAGCCCGCCCGATCCGCAGCTCGACATTCGCGCTTCGGCGCAAGTGCAGGGCCTCGACGCGAACGTGCTCGTCCAGGGGACCGGGCTCAAGCCCGAGATCACCTTCGCCAGCACGCCGCCCTTGCCGCAGGACGAGCTCTTGTCGCGGATTCTGTTCGGCACCTCGATCACCAACCTGTCGGCGCCCGAGGCCCTTCAGCTCGCCTCGGCCGTTGCAGCGCTGCAATCCGGCTCGGGCAGCCTCGATCCGATCAACGCTCTGCGTCGGGCGGTAGGGCTCGACCGGCTGCGCGTCGTTCCGGCGGATATCGCGACAGGCCAGAAGACCGCGATCGCCGCCGGCAAGTACATCACGCGCAAGATGTTCGTCGAAGTCGTGACCGACGGCGCGGGTTATTCGGCCACGCGCGTCGAGTATCAGATGACTCGGTGGCTTTCGCTCTTGTCCACGGTCTCCACCGTTGGCCGCTCGAGCGCGAGCGTGCGGGTGAGCAAGGATTATTGACGGTCAACCGTCATCCTGAACTCGTTTCAGGATCCATCTTCGAGAAGGGCTCCGTACGTCTCCCCAATAGATGCTGAAACAAGTTCAGCATGACGGCCCTGATTGTCGCCGTAAAAAGGTAAGGACTGCGGCGAAAGCCTGCACCCAATCTGTAATTGTTGGAGACATACAATCCTCCGGAAATCCATGCGTCTTTTGCATTATCCTGAACCGCGGTCGCTCGCGCCTGAGTGCCGTTGGCTCTGACTACAGCTGCGGTGGTTTCTGCGCTAATCCTTCAGGGTCATGACGGAGCCACCGAACGAACGTGTCATCGAATTCTTGTTGCGGGACTCTGCAAAGCGGCACCAGTACCAACATGAGTTTTCGCTTGCGGGCTTTAAGACACTGATCTTGCTCAATGGCGGTGCCACCATCTCGCTGCTTACGTACCTAGGCCACAGCACGGGCCAGCAGATCCGACACCAACTATCTGCTGCGTTTACGTGGTACGTGATTGGCTTGGTATCCGTAGTGCTGGCATACTTAGTAGCCTATTTGTCCCAAGGAGCCTTCCTAAGGGCGACCTCTCTGGAAGCATTCAAGCGTCTGAGCCTAGGTGCGGCCGACGCATTGCCGGCAAGCACATAAAAAGGGCAATCTCGCGATAGTGTCGGGCATAATCCTCCTCATGATCTCGTTAACCGCATTCGTCGCTGGATCATGGTGCGCAAAGAGCGCGCTTTCGTAACCGTCCCAGCTGCTCGCTCTCGCGATTCTGGCGAATTGCGTTTCTGCTCGCTTCGTGACGTTGACGGGCTCGCTCGGTGAGGTCTCATCAACGACGCCGCAGCGCGGCGGTGGGCCCCCTCCACTATGCAGTCTTCGCTGCATGGTCCCCTCGAAGAGGCCCCTCCACCGCCTTGGGCGGTCCCCCTCCCCTGCAAATGCAGGGGAGGAGAGGGGCTTGAGGGCTAGGCGGTGCGGGGGACGGCGGTGATGGCGGGGCCGAGAAGGCGCTTTTCCAGCTCATCCAGCCGCCGCGCATTGCCTTCGATCATCGATTCCAGCTTCCGTTCGTAGGCGACGCGGCGGATGACGTTGCGGATGGCTCGGGCGATCGGCTCGGCGACGTCTCTCAGCGCTTTCTGCTCGTCGTGGCTGATGACCGAGCCGTCGGGCCGCGGACCGATGAGCAGGAAGCCGAGCGTCTCCTCACCCTCGCCGGGGATGAGCGGGATGCGGATCGGGAAGAGCTTGTCCCTGGGGTGCAGGATCTCCCTGCTCGAAGCCCACTCGGGGGTCGTCTGCTGCCATTGCTCGACGGCCTCCTTCGAGAGGCCGCGGGCGCGGAACACGCCCTGGTCGATGATCGCCGAGATGTGGATCGTGCGGACGCCTTTCATGATGCGGGCGAGGACGTCGTCGATCAGCTCGCCGAGGTTGGCGGTCTCGCGGAGGTCGCGGACGGTGTCCGGAAGCTCGTCCTTGAGAATGACTAGGTTCTTCTGGAAGCGGTTTTGCGACCATCGCGTGATCCGTTCCTGAATCGGGTTGACGAGGACGGTCGATAGCGCCGCGGCGAAGATCACCGGCCATTCGCTGTTGCTGTTGCCGTAATAATTGTAGACGAGCTGCTTCAGCGCGTCCGCGGTGCCGGCGAACACCGCCGCGACACCGAGCGTGATCAGCGCGACGTTGGCCGAGCGGCTGATGACCACTTCGGCGTCGTACAAACGGAAGCGCATGAGGGCGATGAGCAGCCCCAATTGCAGACAGAGGAAGGCGAGGCCGAAGGTGAGGCCGGCGAGGACCTCGAGCGTGATCTGCGTGCCGAACGAGCCGACGGTCAGCTTGGTCAGATCGCAGAGCTGCGAGATCGACAGGAACAGAGAATAGCCGGAGAAGCCGAGCAAAGCCCATTTGAGCTGCTGCCGCGCAGCGCTCGGCGGAGTGCGGCGGAGGCGGACGAGCATGGTCATCACGCCCGCGATCATGAAGATGACGAGGACCGCCTTGTATGTGTCGTGGTTGAGGAAGAAGAGCACCGGCAGCAGCGCGAGGAAGGGGACGACGATCCGTGGCCGCAGCTGCCCGAACGGGAAGAGGAAGAGTCCGGCGAGCAGGCAGATGTTGCCGAGGTCGTACAGATGATGGTGCCAGGCTTCAGAGATGCCCCAGGCATTCTCGACTCGAACCAGGAAAATCGCCGAGGGCAGTTCCGCGCCGATGGTCAGCAGCACCGCGAGCGAAAGCACCGAGCTGATCAGATCCTCGCGCTTGCGGCGGTGCAGCAGCCAGGCGGCGAACAGCAGGAACGGGTAAGTGAGGATGTGGAACAGGTCGACGATGCTCAGCATCGCCGGAGTCATGTGCAGGCTCCGCGCCGCCTGGGCGATATGCTGCTCGCCGGTGGTGACGTGGAACTGGCGCACTTCGCCGGTCTCGGAGCGGAGGGTCAGGTCGAGGTCGATCGGATCGCCGCTCTGAATGAGCGAACCGAACAGGGCATAATCGGTATCGGTCGCGTGGCCCGGGCCGACCGCCTTCTTGGGGTCGGGCGGGACGAAGCTGGAGACCGGCAGCCCGTCGATTGCGACGATCTTGTCGCCGGGCTGGACGCCCGCCGCCTTGGCCGCGGCGCCGACGGGGAAGCGCACATAGGTCAGATCGTCGGTCGAGAGCACGAGCCCGGCGCGGCTGCCGAGCATCAGCTGGCTGTTCTCGCCGGGCGTGGTGAAGCGGTAATAGGTGCCGGCGATCGGGCCGACGATGGCCAGCACGAAGCAGGCGAACCAGAACAGCTCGAACAGGTAGAGCCACGGCCGCTTGAGGTCAGGGATGCGCTCGGGGAGGCGCGGCGCGACGAGCGCAGGCCACTGCAATGTCCCCCAGAATCGCGTTGCCATTCCCGACGCGCCCCAATGACTTATCGCGCGTGCATAGCACGCGGCGCGAAATCTATCAGCTCTCGATGCGTTCTTCGCCGTAGCGCGACTTGATGAAGCGGCCTTGCGTCTCGAACGCGGCGACGTCGGCGCGCGCCAGTTTCTCGCTAATCTCGCCGAGCGCGGTGCGGCCGGCGGCGAGCCCTTCGATGAGGCGCTGGTCGACGGTCTTGCCTTCGCCGTCCTGCTCCGAGCGGAACGCGGCGGGGACATGCGTGTAGCGGTCGATGAGGCCGGGCAAATGGATCGACATTAGCCGCCGCGCGTCCTGCGCGTCGGGATCGAGCGTCTCCACGCGCTCGAGGGTCTGCCGCAGCGACGGGAGAGCGGCGCTGATGGCGTCGATTTCCGCTTGCGCGGGAGCGGGGAGGGCGCGGCGGGCACGGTAGAGATAGGAATCGAAGCGCTGCACCATCTCGCCATTGGGAAGGTCCGCCGAGGGAGCGGCGGCGCTTCGGTCCTCCGACGGAGTGAACGCGAGCAAGGCGGCAATGCCGAGGGCGAGGCCGACCGCGGCGAGGAAGCCGAACATTCCGATGGGCCGGATGAAGCCGATGACGATCGCGATGATGCTGACGAGCAGGATTGCGACGCCGACGCGCTTCACCCGCCGGCCAACGTCGGCGTTCAGCCGCTGCCGCTCGCGCCGAGCTGCCGCGCGCACCGGCCCCTCGCGCTCGTCGATCTGGCGAGTGACGCGCTCGAAACGCGCGATCGCGTTCTGAACTTTGTCGGTTACGTCAGTCACTTCGCCTCAATCGGAGTGAGCGGCGAAGCGGCGCCCTCGAGCTTCGCCTGGTTCACGCCTTCCGCACGAGCGATATAGCCCTTGGACTTCTCGACTTCACGCCCAAGCGTGTCGACGGTCTGCTTCATGTTGCCGAGCGCCTGCAGCTTGAACTGATCGATCTGGTCCATCGTGTCGTAGATGTTCTGGAAGGCACGCTGCAGCGTCTCGAGCGGAATGGTCGAGCTCGCCGCCTGCTCGTGGATCGCGCCGGTCTGGGTGCGCAGCATCTCGCCGGTCGAATCAATCATCCCGGCAGTCGTCGTGTTGAGCGCGCTGATCTGTTCGAGCACAAGCTTCTGATTGGTCATCGCCTGGGCGACTGTGACCGCAGTGCGAAGCGCGGACACGGTGGTCGTCGAGGCGCGGTCGACGCCCTTCACCAGCTCGACATTGTTCTTCTTGACGAGGTCGAGTGCGAGATAACCCTGCACCGTCACCGCCATCTGCGTCAGCAGGTCGGTCGTGCGCTGGCGCGTGTAGAACAACGCAGTCTCGCGGATCGCCTTCGCCTTGGCGGGATCGGTCGCGTCGAGGTCGTTGGCTCTGTCCTCAAGCGTCTTGTCCAGTACCTTGGAGATGTGGATCATCTGCTCGAGCTTGTGCATCGTCTTCCACAGGCCGGCGCGCTCGGTGTCGATCGCCGCATTGTCCATCAGCAGCTCGTCCTTGCCCGACGCGAGCCGGGCGAGGATCGCCGAAATGTGGGTCTGGGAGCTCTGATACTGGCGGAAGTAGCTCTTGATCCGGCCGCCGAAGGGAATGAGCCCGAAGAGCTTGCGGCCGGGGGTGAGGCGGCCGTTCTTGGCCGGATCGAGATCTTCGACAGTCTTGCGCAGCTCGGTCAGGTCGGCACCGATGCCGGTGTCGCTGTCGATCGCCTTGACCGGGCGGTCGAGGAAGCGGTTCGAGGCGCCCGCCGCCTCGGCGATTTCCTTGCGGCCCATCGCGGTCAGCTGATCGACCTTCTTGCCGAACTCGGGGCTGTTGGAGTCGAGGGCCGCGAGCTCGTCGACGAACTGGGCGACGCGCTTGTCGAGCTCACCGGTCTCTTCGCTCTTCAGCGGAACCAGTCCCGCCGCCTCGGAGGGGGGTACGGCCTGCAGGGCCTCGGGCGCGTCCAGCTTGAGCTTGGTCGCGGTCGCAGTGGTTGTCTCCGGTGCCGGTTCGGTGGCCATGTCTTAGTCCTTTCCGTGCCTCTCGCGCGGGCTTGCCGGCAACGGTGAACGGCTACGCCAGACCGTGCAAGAGGCTTCCACTGTATTATAGGTGCAATACAGAGCTTGCAAGCGGTGCGGCGTCCGGGGGCTTGGTTCACAAGTCTTAACCAATTGTTTGAACAGTTCGGTCACCGTGAACCGGCTAGAGCGGCTTTGACGTGCAAGGTCTATTCATGGGGTATCTTCGATGATCTCCTTCGGGAAGCTGTTCAAGAACAAGCGCGGCAACACGCTTGCCATTGCCGGCGCCTGTCTGCCGCTTTTCGTGGGCGCCGCCGGGCTGGCGAGCGACACGATTCAGTGGACCCTGTGGAAGCGCCAGCTTCAGCGCGCAGCCGATTCGGCGGCGATCTCCGGCGTCTACACTCGTGTAGCGGCAGGCGGAACGACGACCGACGTCTCGACGACGGTTTCGCACGACCTGACGCTCAACCTGCACACATTCTATTCGCTGAAGAGCGGTTTTCCGACGGTCACGTTTCCGGCGAATTCCGGCGTGATGCAGGATCAGGTGTCGGTGACCGTCGCGATCCAGCAGCCGCTCTCGTTCAGTTCGCTGTTCATGAGCTCGGCGCCGACGATCACTGCGACGTCGACGGCCGCGAGCATTCCCGCGGGCGGCGACGCGTGCGTCGAAGCGCTGGACCCGAACGCGAAGAACGCCATCTATTTCAGTGGCAACGCATCTGTTTACATGCCCGACTGCGACGTCTTCAGCAACTCCGCAAACAGCAACGCCGCGGCAGCCAAGGGGAGCGCTGCGGTGACTGCGAACACAGTCGGCGGCGTCGGCGGAATCGCGAGCTCCAACAACTTCACCGTCACCGCCTACCGGCCTTATTCGACGAAGTTGCCCGATCCGTTCGCGGGGGTGACGCCGAACCCGGCCGACATGAAATGCACCGGCGTTGCTCTTGATGAAAACACCAACACCACGGCTATGGTGACTGCAGGGACAAACTGCTTCTCGTCACTCTCCGTCGGCTCGGGCAAGTCGGCGGACTTTACAAGTCTGGCAGCGGGTCTTCCTAACCGAACGATTTACATCAATGGCGGCGATGCGTTCATCCAGGGCAACATAACCTGCACCGGCTGCACGATCGTGCTGACCAACAACGATCCGGCCAGCACGACGATCGGCAAATTCAAGGTCAATGCCTCATCGAACATCAACCTCACAGCGCCCACAGACGGGCCTTTCAAGGGTATCGCCGTCTATCAGGACCGCAGGGCCACGGACAGCTCTCCCGTGAACAAGATCAACGGCAATTCCGCTTCCCTGATTACCGGCGCGCTGTATTTTCCGAGCCAGGGCCTTGAATATAACGGCACCGGAACAACGACCGCGACATGCACGATGTTCGTTGCCAAGCGAATCGAGTTCACCGGCAACAGCGCAACGAGCAACAAGTTCAAGAAGCTCGCCGACTGCAGCGCGGAGGGACTGCCCTCGAACGCGACGACGCGGATGGTGAGGCTGGTGGGATGATGCGCGTCCGTCTGCCTCGTCTCGCCGACGACGCGCGCGGTGCAGCGGTGATCGAGCTCGCGCTCATCGCCCCGGTGCTGGCGCTGATGGTGATCGGCATCGTCGACATGAGCAATGCATTCAGCCGCAAGCTCGCACTCGAGCAGGGCGTGCAGCGCGCGATCGAGCGGATCATGCAAACGACCGCCGAGAACACGGTCGAGGGCACGCTGAAGACCGAGGTGGTGTGCCAGGTCGACGGCACCAATGCAGACGGGACCTGCAAGACCAGCCCGATCACCACCGCCAATGTGACGGTCACGTATCGGCTGGAATGCGCCAACGGCGCGGCCATAAGCACGCAGACGAGCACCGATGCGGATACATTCGACGACTTCGTGTGCGCTGCAGGGACGACGGGCGAGGCGCGCTATATCGAGGCGACGGTGACCGATACCTACACTCCGCTGTTCCCGATCCACTTCTCCTTCATCAACGGCGACGGGACCTACCATTTGTCGGCCACCGCCGGCATGAGGACCCAATGAAGCTGCGCCGCCGCATCATCGGCAACGAGGACGGTGTCGCCGCAATCGAGATGGCCTTCGCCTTGCCGATCCTGATCGTGATGATCTGGATGTTCGTGCAGCTGGCCCAAGTCTATCGCGCGATGGCCGGCATTCAGCAGGCGCTTGGCGAGGGCGCGCGCTACGCGACCTTGTGCCTGAACCCCACCGCAACCGGATGCGCAGTTCCAACCACGGACCAGGTCAAGACGAAGATCAGCGATAGTGTCTACGGCATCGGTCCGGGGACCTTTGCGACGCCCACGGTTACGAGCGGCGACGACGGCGCGACAGGCTTCTATTACGATCTCACAGTCAGTTATTCGCAACCAACCAGTTTGCTGTTGTTCCCCGGCCCGACGATCAACGTCAGCCGTTCCAAGCGCGTGTGGATCGCCAGCTCCTCCTAAGCGGAGGGTTTCGGCTTCTTCCGTTCGAAAAAGGCGCTGATCGCTTCTCTGGCTTCCGCGGAGCCGAGCCGTTCCGCGAAGACTTCCCCTTCCAGCCGCATCCGCTCGAGGACTTCCTCCCGTGTGCCGCTGCGCAGCAATCGCTGCGTTTCGCGGAGCGCACAGGCAGGCTTTGCGAGTAACTTGTTCACGACCTCTGCCAGGCTCTCGGCGAGCTGACTCGGCTGCGATCTGTGGCTGACGAGGCCGAACTGCATTGCCTCATCGACGCCGAAGGACTCGCCGAGCAACAAATAGCGCGCGGCGAGCCTGCGGCCGGCCAGCCGCGGCAGGAGCAGCGAGCTCGCCGCTTCCGGCACCAATCCCAAGTCGACGAACGGCAGCGAGAAGCGAGCGCCCTCCTCGGCGATCACGAGGTCGCAGTGGAGCAGCATCGTCGTCCCGATGCCGACGCAATTGCCGTGCACCGCGGCGACGATCGGCGTTTCGCACTCGGCGAGGGCGCGAAGCAGCCGCCAGACGGGAATCTCAGTTGTGTCGCGCGGCAAGGCGTTGAGGAAATCCGCGAGGTCGTTGCCTGCTGCGAAGTCCTGCCCTTCGCCCTGGAAGGTGATCAGCCGGATGGAATCGTCGCCGGCAGCGTTCTCGACCGCATCGGCAAGCGCCGCGTACATGGCCACGGTGATCGCGTTCCGCCGGTCGGGCCGGGCGAGGGTGATGGCCAGCACTTCGCCCTGCTTCTCGACCCGGACGTGCTCGTTCATGGTGCCCCCGAATCGGGTGACTGGCCCAGCAGCACCCGCTATTGCCGCGGTCCATCCACCAAAGCCGGGGCTCAAGCAATTCCATGAAATTCTTCGCCGACACTGCCGAGATCGCCGAGATCCGAACCCTTGCCGAGGAGGGGCTGCTCGATGGAGTCACAACCAATCCCAGCCTGGTGCACAAGTCCGGCCGCGATTTCCTCGAGGTCGTCCGCGAGATCGCCGGAGTGGTCAGCGGCCCAGTTTCGGCCGAGGTCGTCGCCCTCGATTACGATGGGATGGTGCGCGAAGCCGCGGTGCTGCGCAAAATCGCGGACAATATCGCGATCAAGGTGCCGCTAACGCCCGCCGGGTTGAAGGCGTGCAAGGCGCTGACTTCCGACGGGACGATGGTCAATGTGACGCTCTGCTTCTCGGCCGCTCAGGCTTTGCTCGCCGCCAAGGCCGGGGCGACCTTCATCTCGCCATTCGTCGGCCGCCATGACGATGTCGGGTTCGACGGGATGGCGTTGATCGCCGACATCCGCCTCATCTATGACAATTACGACTTCGCGACTCAGATCCTGGTGGCGAGCGTGCGCCACCCGATGCACGTGGTCGAGGCGGCGAAAATCGGCGCCGACGTGATGACCGCTCCGCCCAAGATCATCCAGCAATTGTTCAAGCACCCGCTGACCGACCTCGGAATCGCGAGTTTCCTCAAGGATTGGGAAGCGACGGGACAGAAAATCGTTTGAGCCCAGTCGCTTCGCAAAACAGGCTTAACCTTTGCGCAACCTAGGCGCGTAACTCTTTCCTAACGGCTTGAGCCTTAGGTTCCTTCGCATCCTGCGAGTGGACTGCAGGTCGCGGCGGCCAACGCCGCTGCACTTGGAACCAAGGAGTTAGACCATGAGCAAGTTTCTGAAGCTGATCAAAAATACCAAGGGCGCGACCGCCATCGAGTACGGCCTCATCGCCGCTCTCATCGCCGTTGCGGCGATTGGCGCGATGCAGGGCATCGGCAACAAGCTGAACACGACGTTCAACAACG
>C688J35102_120989357_pt1 | contig 10989 bp, 10 predicted proteins | sample HopSoiMetagenom2_FD_35102 | JGI IMG/M metagenome (IMG submission 35102)
CCGCCTCCAACTGGCGACGCTGCAAGCGATCATAGAATACGAGCGGAACGACCAGCACCAGCAGCAACACCACCGCGGCGGCGGACGCCACCGGCCAGTCCTTGTTCGAAAAGAACTCCAGCCACAGCGTCTGCCCGATCATCAGCGAATCCGAGCCGGCCAGCAGATCAGGTACGACGAATTCGCCGACGATCGGAATGAAGCAAAGCAAGACGCCGGCGATCGCTCCGGGCAATGACAACGGAAAGGTCACTAGCCAGAATGTCTGCAGCCGCGAAGCGCCGAGGTCGGCTGCGGCTTCCAGCAGCGCGGAGTCCATCTTGGCGAGGCTCGCATACAGCGGCAGGATCATGAACGGTAAATAAGAATAGACCATGCCGAGATACATCGCGGCATCGGTTGAGAGCCACACCATCGGCTGCGAAATCACATGCAGCGCCAGCAACATTTTGTTCAGGAGCCCGTCATGCTGCAGGATGTTGATCCAGGCGTATACGCGGATCAGGAACGAGGTCCAGAACGGAACGATGACCAGCATCATCGCCACTGCCTGCCATCGCTGCGGTAACCTCGCCATGCCGTAGGCGACGGGGTAGCCGATCAGCAGCAGGATCGATGTCGACAGGGCGGCAACGGCAACGCTGCGCAGATAGGAGAAGATGTAAAGGCTATCGGTGAGCAGCAGCCTGAAATTGTCCAGCGACAGCTCAGCGGCTGCCTTGAGCGTTGCAAGCCCCTGCGCGAGATCGAACACCGGCGAATATGGCGGCTGCGCGATCGCGGGTTGCGACAGGCTTATCTTCAATACGAACGCAAAGGGCACCAGAAAGAACAACAGCATCCAGGCATAAGGTATGATGACCGCCAACCGCGCCGGGCGGGTGAAGATGCGCCGCGCGGTCATTGCTCCAGCACCACGCAATCGTCAGGCGTGAACCATGCCACCACCCGCTGGCTCGCATGGTAGGAATCGATATCGATGCGCGCGGTGTTGGCCATGGACGAGCGCAATATCGCCCCGCTATCGAGCTTCACCTTGTAGCTGGTGACGCCGCCGAGATAGCTGACATCGGTCACGACGCCTTCGAGCCGATTGATGGAGTGGGCGTTGACCATGTCGGACACCGGCCCGCGCCGCGACAGCTTCACCTTTTCGGGGCGGATCGCGACGCAGACGGTGCTCCTGGTAACCGGCTGCGCGGGTTGCGCGACTGCGATGGCGCCCGCATCCCTTGTCGAAACGATCAGCCGGCTGGCTTCGCGCGATCCCGGCTGCCCTTCGAAGATATTGATGTCGCCAACGAACTCCGCCACCCAGCGCGACGCGGGCTCCTCGTAAAGCTGCCTGGGAGTCGCGACCTGCTCGAGACGGCCGGCGTCCATGACGCCGATCCGGTCAGCGACCGTCATCGCCTCTTCCTGGTCGTGGGTGACGATGACGAATGTCATGCCCAGCCGGCGCTGCAGCTCCATCAATTCCAACTGCGTACTTTCGCGCAATTTCTTGTCCAGCGCGGCGAGCGGCTCGTCGAGCAGCAGCAGCCTCGGACGCCGCGCCAGCGCGCGCGCCAGCGCCACGCGCTGCTTCTGGCCGCCGGAGAGCTGATCGGGCTTGCGCGCCTGCAGCCCATCGAGCTTCAGCAGCGTCAGCATCTCGGCAACGCGCATCTCGATCTGCGGACGCGGCATCCCCATGCGCTTCAAGCCGAAGGCGATGTTGTCGCTCACGGTGAGGTGCGGAAACAGCGCATAATTCTGGAACATCATGTTGACGGGCCGCTGGTGCGGCAGCATCTGCGCGATGTCCTTGCCGTCAAGCAGGATCCGGCCTTCATCCGGCGTCTCGAATCCGGCGAGCATCCGCAACAACGTGGTCTTGCCGCAGCCGCTGGGGCCGAGAAGGGCGAAGAACTCACCGGCGTGGATGTCCAGCGACAGCCCGTCAACGGCCCGGAACGCCCCGAATTTCCTTACCACCGCCTCGATGCGCAGCAGCAAAGGCGCACCCTGTTGCGGTTCTGCCAAATCCTCGACCATATTCCTCGCCGACGCGATCGTGGCCGCACGCTAGCGGCGGATGGGCATTCGCTCAAGACGCAAAGCGGTACAAGCGGTGCAGCTAGTGCTGATGCTCACCGGTTCTTGTCAGTTTGGTCTGGCCGATTCGGATTGAGCATTGGCCATGAACGCGACCAAGGCCTCACGGTCGGCGCTCGTCATCGTCAGGCCGAGCTTGGAGCGGCGCCACAGCACATCCTCCGGAAACCGCGCCCATTCGGTTGCCATCAGATATCGAACCTCCGCGCCGGTCAGTTCCGGCCCGAAAGCCGGGCCAAGTTCGGCCCGGCTTTTTGGCTCGCCGAGCACGGCCGCAACGCGCGAGCCATAGGCGCCCAACAGGCGCTGAGCTTCCGCCTCGCTGAGAAACCGCCAACGCTCGCGCGCGCGGTCCACCTCCGCCTCGAAACCCGACCAGGCAAGATCGCTTCCCGGAAGCGGCGTGTTCGCGGTCCAGCGTGGCGACATAGGATAAGAAGCCGGCAGCTTCGAGACCGCCCGCTCGGCGCGCAATCTAGCGCCGGTGAGATCGCCGCCGAACATCGTCAACAAGGGTGCCTTGCCTCGCCTGCCATCGAAGGTTATCGCCCCATCGCGCGCGCTGCCTCTGATCCGGGAATGAAGCGCGAGGTTTGCGCCGGACACGGTCCTGACCACGTCCGATGGATCGATCCGCTGGCGAAAATACCGGTTGGCTGCCTCGCAGAGATAGGCGATGTCGGCGGCGGGCACCGACACCGCCGCGGGGTCTCCCTTGAACCCATGCACGACCGTGCCGACCAGCGTGAAGTCCCGTTCATAAGGGCTTGCGAAAATCAGCCGTCGATCGGTGTTCTGGAACACGTAGATGTTGTCGGTATCGAACAGGCGCGGAACGACGATCTGACTGAACTGAAATGCGGCGGCCCGAGGCGGCGGCATCCGCAGCACGGTTTCCGCAACCGATGCAGTCCATGCCCCGCTTGCGTTGGCCAACGCCCGTGCCGTGATCACTCGCCGATGGCCGCGATCCAGCACCGCCAGCCGCCACACATCGAGGCGGTCGGCGCGAACGCAGCGCGCGCCGGTTCGGATGGCGGCGCCTCGCTCGGCTGCATCGAGCGCAATCGCGATCACCAATCGCGAGTCGTCGACGATGCAGTCGGAGTACTCGAAGGCGGTGCCGAAGGGACGCTTCAACGCATTGCCGATCGGATGATGCGTGATGTCGATTATCGACGAGCCGGGGAGACCACCGGCCGAGCCGAGCAGGTCGTAGAGCCACAGCCCGGAGCGCAACAGCCAGAGCGGGCGCTCGTCGACATGGGCGGGAATCGCAAAGCGCATGGGCCGTATCAGGTGCGGCGCGGTGCGCAGCCAGGTGTTGCGCTCGTCCAAGGCAGTGTGCAACCGCAGGAAGGAGCGCTGCTCCAGCAAGGCCATATCGCCGTGGATAAGCCGCGGCGAGGCCGACGAGGCTGCCGAGCCGAGATCGCCTTGTTCCAGCAGAACCACACGCAGGCCGCGGCCGGCGGCATCGCGCGCAACGCTGACGCCGTTCAGGCCGCCCCCGATAATCGCAAGGTCGTAGTCCGCCATGCGCTACCGTTTAGCCGGTCTTGCGCGCGGGCTCCATGCTGTTGCCACCACTGCGCCCGACCAGCGCGTCGTAGTTTCCGATCGGCAAAGGTTTGCCCAGGAAATATCCCTGCACCGCGTCGCAGCCGACGTCGGCCAAAAATGCCAGCTGCTCCTGGGTTTCCACACCCTCCGCTACGATGGACATTTCGAGCCCGTGGCCGAGACCAATGACGGCCCTGATGATCGCGGCCGACTGCGGGTTGCGTCCGAGATTGATGACGAACGCGCGGTCGATCTTGATCTTGTCGAACGGAAACGCCTGCAAATAGCTCAGGGAGGAATAGCCGCTACCGAAGTCGTCCATGGATATCCGAACGCCAAGCGCCTTAAGCCGCCGCAACAACGCGAGGCCACGATCGAAATCCTCGATCAACACGCCCTCGGTGATCTCCAGTTCGAGCCGGCCCGGCGCGAGTCCGGTCTCGAGCAGGATCGAATGCACGAGACTGACGACATCGCCGTGCATGAACTGCGCCGGTGAAAGGTTGACGGCGATCTGCAGCGGCAGCGGCCAGGAGGCCGCCTCGCGGCAGGCCTCACGCAGGATCCATTCGCCCATCGCGACGATCAGGCCGCTTTCTTCCGCAAGCGGAATGAAATCGCTCGGAGGAACGAAACCGCGCACCGGATGTAGCCAGCGCGCCAGCGCCTCGAACCCGATGATTTCGCTGGATGCGAGCGTAGCGCGCGACTTGGCCTGCGGTTGATAATGCAACGAGAGCTCGCCGTTCTTGATCGCGAGCGACAGATCCTGATGCAGTACGCGGCGATCCCGAATCTGACGGTCCATCTCGGGTTCATAGATGCTGATCGAGCCGCGCGACTTCGCCTTGGCGCGGAACAAGGCCGCGCCCGCATTGGCCAGCAGCGAGGCTGCGTCGGCGCCGTTGCGCGGAAATACCGATATCCCCGTTGTGACGCCGGCACGGACCGATTTTCCGTCGATCAGGAATTCAGTCGCCACCACCTGGGCGAGCTGCTCTGCCAGCAGCATACCGGCGGCGGGTTGCTTGCCATCGATGATCAACCCGAACTCGTCACCCGAGAGCCGGGCCACGACCCCGCCGCGCGCAGAGGTTTGAATTCGACGTGCCACTTCGATCAGCAGCTTGTCCCCGGTCGCGTGACCGAACACGTCATTGACCTCCTTTAAACCATCGAGGTCCATGGACAAGACGGCGAATTCCTCGTCAGTCCCTTCGCACGCCTCGATCATCTGCGCGAGCGCCTGCAGGAACGCGGCACGGTTCGGCAAGTCGGTCAGGCCGTCGTGATACGCCATGTGCGCCATGCGGGATTCGGTCTGGCGGCGGTCAGTCACATCCTCGTGGGTCTTGATTAAATACTGCGGCTCTCCCGCTTCATCCAGCACCGTCATGCGGCGCGTCAGGAATAGCCGCAAGCCGTCTTTGGTGCTGATCGGATGCTCCTCAACGAGCAGGCCGCGTTTCTTGATCGCCGCCTCGTCACGCGCGGTGATCAGCTTGGCTTCCCTGGGATTGAAAATGTCGCTGGCTGTCAGCCCGGTAGCATCTTCGCGCCGGCGATTAAGGATGGTCTCGGCGCTGCGGTTGGCGAGCAGGTACCGTCCGTCCTTGACGCTCTCGACGATCAGGGAGACGGGAATATTATCGACCACCAACTCGAGAAACTTCTTGGTGCTCTCCAGTTCCTCGGAAAGCGAACGGCGTTCGGTGACGTCATCGAACAAGGACATCAGGAATTCCGGCTCGTCCTTTTCATTGCGGGCGAGGACGCGGATGCTGGAGAGAATCCGCTTGTCGGCGCCGCGCTCGACCACAAGTTCGTTGCGGAATTGACCGTTGGCTGAGTTGAGGGCCGCCTTGTCCGCCGCTTCAATGCTGGCCGTCATATCGGGCAGGAAAATCTCATCCGCCCGCTTGCCCACTATCTTGTCCCGCGAAATGCGGGAGAAGCGTTCGAACGCGCGGTTGGCGAAGATATAACGCCCGTCATCGATGCTCTTGGCGGTGACGCAGACCGGCACATTGTCGAGCACCGATTCCAGGAACTGCTTCGTCGACGCGAATTGCTTTGAAAGCGTCCGCCGCTCGCTGCAATCTTCGTGAATCGACACCGAGCCCCCATTCGGGGACGGGAAGAACTTGACTAGAACCGAACGTCCACCGGGCAATTCGGTAATGTGGCCTTCCGGAGTCCCCGCGTATTTGAAGAAATCCCCGATACTGACGTCGAGCACGCCGCGCTTGCGCCGCAGCTCCAACAGCTCCGGGCCGGTCATGTCGCGGGGGATGTCCGAGCGTGTCAGGCCGTAAATCTCGAGATACCGATTGTTGCAGAACACGATGCGCTGCTGCGCGTCGATCATCACGATGCCGTGGTTTAGATTGTTCAGCGCGGAGCTGATGAACGCATTTCTACGCAACTGGGCGTATTTGAGCTTTCGCAATGATGTGTGAACCCACAGCGCGACGGCCGCCAGAAACGAGCAGAGTACGACGCTCCCGATCAACAGCTCCCAGATCATGTGCGGGTCGGCGGAGCCGACATAACTGGTCGGAGCGAAGTTGACCGGTACTGCCCAAGCCGATCGAAGCGGCGCAAAAACGGCGAACACGCACAGAAAGGCGTGCGCAGGAATCAGATTCTTGCCGCCGTCCTCCCGGTTCCTGTTAGCCATCACTCACCCAAGCCTTTGCGGGTCGGAGTGTCTGGCTTGGCCGGTTTGGATCGGGTAAACGCGTACCCTTGCTGCCGAACATTGTGACACAAACTACGGCAATTGCCCTCGCATGATTAATGCATCGCTAATGCGGTCCAGCAGGCGACTGAGGAGATCTTCTCCAGAGAGCGCCCTGGCCACGGCTGCATGTGGCAGCGACACGCGCATCGACGGCATGGCACGGATCTGAAAGCGCCAATGGACAAGGTTGACTGCGTCATTATTGGAGCCGGCGTCATAGGTTTGGCTGTCGCAAGACGGCTGGCGCAGGCCGGCCGCGAAGTGATTATTTTGGAGGCGGCGGAAGGGATCGGCACCGTCACGTCATCGCGTAACAGCGAGGTGATACACGCCGGCATCTACTATCCCGCAGGAAGCCTGATGGCGCGGATGTGCGTCGGGGGCAAGCAGGCCCTGTATCGCTACTGCCGCGATCATGGGATTCCGCATCGTAATTGCGGCAAGCTGATCGTCGCCACGACGGCGAAAGAGAGGGAGAAACTAATATCGATCAGGGCGCGCGCCGAGGCGAACGGCGTTCTCGACCTGCAGCCGCTCACCGGGGTTGAAGCCCGCGCCCTGGAGCCAGCCTTGAACTGTGATGCGGCGTTGCTGTCGCCGTCCACCGGCATCATCGACAGCCACGCCTACATGCTGGCCCTGTTGGGCGAGGCCGAGGATGCGGGCGCGGCTTGTGCTTTTCACACCCCGCTGTTGCAGGCCAGGGTCGCATCGGGCGCGATAATATTGGATGCGGGCGGCGATGCGCCGCTGTCGCTGCAATGCCGGCTACTCGTCAATGCCTCGGGACTGTACGCGCCTTCGGTGGCGCGCAGCATCGAGGGCATGCCGGTCGAGTTGATACCCTCGGCGTATCTGGCCAAAGGAAATTACTTCAGCTGCAGCACCCGCGCGCCCTTTTCGCGGCTGATTTATCCGGTGCCCGAGCCTGGCGGGCTGGGCGTCCACCTCACTCTCGACATGGCCGGACAAGCCCGGTTCGGGCCGGATGTGGAGTGGGTCGAAAACATCGATTACGCCGTCGATCCAGAGCGGGCTGAACGGTTTTATCCGGCGATCCGGCGCTACTGGCCCACGCTACCGGACGGGGCGTTGATGCCCAGCTATTCGGGAATTCGCCCCAAGATAGTCCCGCCCGAAGTGGCAGCTCAGGACTTCCTCATCCAGGGACCGCGGGATCATGGGGTTGGTGGGCTTATCAATTTGTTCGGCATCGAATCCCCGGGACTCACCGCGTCGCTCGCCATCGCCGACTACGTCGCCGAACTGGCCGGGGTGCAAAGCCTACCCGGGGGATGAGCGGGTTCGTTCATCCCGAGGGCAAGCAACAAAGGGGGGAGTGCTTAGTGAACCGTTTCCTCGGCGGTATGTCTCAACCGCTCGATCGCGTCCTTGACCATCAGTTTCCGGCGCTTCAGCTCGACAATTTGCAGGTCGTCCGTTGAGAGATGCACAAGAGCTTCATGCAGTTCGTTTTCAAGAAGCTTGTGTTTCCGTTCCAGTTCAACGAGATGCGCCTGTATTGCCATACGAAACCTCCTCGGTTGAATGAGACCTCAGACTTGATCCGGGCAAAGAATTGTACACTACCCGGCGTAGCTGTCGATGGGTATCGGCCCTCACATTTGATATCATATGTAGAGGACCTTGCGCATGGAACCCTTCGAGCTTGCAGTGTACGCTCTCACGGAGGATATTCCCTGACGCCGCTTCCGCCGACGTTTCGGCTATCTCATCGCGTGTTTAGCTTACGTATATCATGACCGACGAAGATGAGCGGGAGCTCGAAAACGAGCTCGCACGGCTGCAACAGGAACACCGCGACCTGGACGCCGCGATCGATGCCTTGCATCAATCTCCCGCGCCCGATCTGTTGCGACTGCAGCGATTGAAGAAGCGGAAACTGCAGTTGCGCGACCGCATCGCGTTCATCGAAGATCAGATAACGCCCGACATTATCGCTTAGGGTCTTGATGCCGGCCGCACCCTTTGGCCGTGGAAATCTGCCGGCCGTGTTGGGGGTTTTCGTAACTTGACTCATCGAGAACAAAAGAAGAACATCACTCCTAGCCGATTCAGTCCGCAGGGAGGTTTGCCATGTCCGAAGCTCCGTCAGCCACTGACCACAACCGTTACGAACAGGCCTGCGACCAGGCGATCGCCATGTGCGACGGCAACCTGCGTAGCACCATCAAAGCGCTGATCATGGTCAACGAATATCTCGAATTCGAATTGCACCAAACGTTGGCTGCGCTGGCCGGCGATCAGGACCGCGGGCAGATTCAGCACGGAGCCAATAACGCCGCCTGAATTGACGGGCGCAGAGAAGCGAAGGTGAGACAATGGCCGATGTCACCTACTACGTAGCGCTGGCGTTCCTGCAGGACGACGGCGGCTCGCCGGTCGCTGGCAGCGCGGAAGAGTGCCAGAGTTCGTCGAGTGCGTTGCGCCGCGCCGAAGCCTTGTCGAGAGGTCTCGGCAACATCGGCGCGGTCGCGTTCAGCCGCACCGGCGATCCCGCGACTGGTGAATTCGGCGACGCGCAGATGTTGAAGAAGTTCGGCAGCGTACCGGAGGATCTGGGCGGGCTTTAAGCAATCATTCAAAGCGCGCGACAGGTACTTTCCGCGCGCCGTCAGCGCGCATCGGGGACACACCGGCTTAAAAGGAAATATTGATGCTGGTCGCTGCTACGGCGTCTCGTGCCGGCGCTGCGCTTTGCGCACATACATCGCGCGATCGGCCTCTTCCAACGCCCTGTCTGCGTGCGTGTGTGGACCGAGGATAGCTACGCCCGCGGATGCGCCCGCTGTTATCTTCGTGCCGCGAAAAGTGAAGGTGAGCCGGTCGACGGCCTGCTCCAGCGAGGCAGCCTTGGCCTTGGCGTCGGTCTCGGTCAGGTTCCACAAGAACAATGCGAACTCGTCGCCGCCGAGCCGCCCGATGATATCGGACGAGCGTACCTGATCGGACAGCGCCGCGACCACGGATTTCAATACCTCATCGCCTGCGGCGTGCCCGAAAGCGTCGTTGATCGGCTTCAGACGATCGACGTCCAGGACGATCAATGCGCCGCTGGCGTGGTAGCGATTGATGTAGGCGATCGAGCGATGGAGTTCGCATTCGAACCCGCGCCGATTCGGAATGTCGAGCAGAAAATCGGTATGTGCCGATGCCTCCAGTTCCTCGATTCGCGCCAGCGCGTGGGACAACTGAGTCCTCAGCCGGCGAATGGTTGGCTTGGCATCGTGAGTGGACGATGATGATCTGGGCGCCGGCGCCGGCCGTTTTGCGCCTGTGGCCGAGCGCGGCGCAACCTTCCTGACCCCAGTGTTGCGGCCCTTCAAAGCGCTCCGAGCGGCGGCCCCGGTTTTTTTCTTCATAGGCGTCCCCCTGCCGCTTCGATCCAGCTTCGCCAATCAGACGATTCGGTGTCCTTTTCAGCATTATTGCTTCTGAAATCGGAAACCAGCTTCCATTATCATGGCGTAACAAGGCTTGCCGGGATTCACCAAGACAGGATAGTCCATTCCGGACCCCTCGCCACGCCTTGCCGAACCTTGGGTGGATCCTATACTCCGCCTATGCTTTTGGATTCTCGAAAGAATTAACCCTATGCCTGCCCCCGTCGCCATCATCATGGGAAGCCAGTCGGACTGGGAAACCATGCGCTACGCCGCAGAAACCCTTGACCACCTGGGAGTTGCCAGCGAGCAGCACATCGTGTCGGCGCATCGCACCCCCGACCGGCTGTTTGCATTCGCAAAGAGTGCAAAGGGAGTCGGCTTCAAGATCATCATTGCCGGAGCCGGAGGCGCCGCCCATCTGCCGGGCATGGCCGCATCACTTACGGAGTTGCCGGTGTTTGGCGTTCCCATCGAATCCAAGGCGCTGTCGGGCGTGGATTCGCTCTATTCCATCGTGCAGATGCCCGCAGGCGTCCCGGTTGGGACGCTCGCGATCGGCAAACCGGGGGCGATCAACGCCGCGCTGCTCGCGGCAAGCGTGCTCGCGCTGAACGACCCGGCGCTCGCCAACCGGCTTGCCGCCTGGCGCGCGGCACAGACCGAGGCCGTGAGCGAACGCCCGGAGGGTTCTGCGTGACGGCTCCACATGACCTGAAGCTCAAGCCCGGCGACACCATCGGAATTCTCGGGGGCGGACAATTGGGCCGGATGCTCGCCACCGCCGCCGCAAGGCTCGGGTTGCGATGCCAAGTGTTTTCGCCTGATCCGGACTCGCCGGCCTTCGACGTCGTGCTGAACGGGACTTGCGCGGAGTATGCGGATGTCGAGGCGCTGGAACTGTTCGCCAACGACGTGGACATCATCACCTATGAATTCGAGAACGTGCCGGCTGCCGCCACCATGATCCTGGGAGCCCGTCGTCCCGTGCTGCCCGACAGGAAGATTCTGGAAACGACCCAAGATCGGCTGGCCGAAAAGGATTTCGTAAAGCGGCTTGGAATCGGCACTGCAGATTACGCCGCCGTATCCTCGGCCGCGACCCTGCGGGCAGCGGTGGGGAGCATCGGTCTGCCGGCCGTGCTCAAGACCCGCCGCTTCGGTTACGACGGCAAGGGGCAG
>C688J35102_120989355_pt1 | contig 10988 bp, 10 predicted proteins | sample HopSoiMetagenom2_FD_35102 | JGI IMG/M metagenome (IMG submission 35102)
CACCCGCCTGCCGGCGGAGGACGAGGCGGCGCTCGGCGCCGAGCCGGTCTCGTTCCACGAGCTCCTCGCCCGCAGCGACGTGCTGACGCTGCACGCGCCGCTGACCGCGGAGACGCGCCACGCCATCGGCCGCGAGGCGCTGGGGCGGATGCGGCCGGGCGCGTACCTGGTCAACACCGCGCGTGGCGCGCTGGTGGACGAGGCCGCGCTGGTGGACGCGCTGCGCGACGGGCCGCTCGCCGGCGCGGGGCTCGACGTCTACGAGCGCGAGCCGGAGATCACCCCCGGGCTGCTCGACCTCCCCAACGTCGTCCTCCTCCCCCACGTCGGCTCGGCGACGCGGGGCACGCGCACGCGCATGGCGATGCTCGCCGCGCGCAACGTGCACGCGGTGCTCTCCGGTGCGCCTCCCCTGACACCCGTGGGCCCGTGACGCCGCGCGACGACGCCCGCCGCATCCTCGCCGCCGCCGTCGCCGCGGCGGACGCGCGGGCGGCGGTGCTGCGCGCGCTGAGGCTGGAGGTCGGCGCGCTGCTCGTCGCGGGCGAGGAGCACGTCCCCCTCTCCACCATCGACCGGGTGTGGGTGATCGGGGCGGGGAAGGCCGCGGGGGGGATGGCGCTCGCCGCGCGCGAAGTGCTGGGCGAGCGCATCGCCGGCGGGACGATCACGACGAAGGATGGGCACGCGGCCGACGTCCCGGGGATCGAGGTGTGGGAGGCCGCGCACCCCGTCCCCGACGCGCGCGGCCTCGCCGGCGCCGCGGATGCGCTCGCCTGCGCGCGCCGCGCGGGACCGCGGGAGCTGGTGCTCTGCCTCCTCTCCGGCGGCGCCTCGGCGCTCTGGCCCTCGCCGCCGGCGGGGGTGGCGCTGACGGACCTCGGCGCGCTGACCGGGCGGCTGCTGCGCGCGGGGGCGACCATCCGCGAGCTCAACACCGTGCGCAAGCACCTGTCGCGCATCGGCGGGGGATGGCTGGCGCGCGCGGCGCATCCCGCGCGCGTCGTCACCCTCGCCGTCTCCGACGTGGTCGGCTCCGCGCTGGACGTGATCGCCTCCGGCCCCACCGTGCCCGATCCCACCACCTTCCAGGACGCGCTCGACGTCATCGAGCGCTACGAGGTGACGGGCGCGCCGACCGCGCTCGCCTGGCTTCGCGCCGGCGCCGACGGCCGCGCGCCCGAGACGCCCAAGCCCGGCGACCCGGCCTTCGCGCGCGCCTCGGCGCACGTGATCGCCGCCAACGCCGATGCCCTGCGCGGAGCGGCCGCGGAGGCGGAGCGGCTCGGCTGGCGCGCCGAGATCGTGGCGGACGATCTGGAGGGCGAGGCGCGCGAGGTGGCGGGCCAGATCGCCACCTACGTGCTGGAGCGGCAGCGTGTGCTCGCCGCCACGGAGGCGCCGCTCGCCCTCCTCCTCGGCGGTGAGACGACGGTGACGGTGCGCGGCAGCGGGACGGGGGGACGGAACCAGGAGCTGGCGCTTGCGCTGGCCCTCGAGCTGGAGGGCCGGGAGGGGATCGTCGCCGCGTCGCTGGGGACGGACGGCACCGACGGGGCGACCGACGCGGCGGGCGGCATGGTCGACGCAGAGACGGTCTGGCGCGGCGCCGCCCGCGGCCTCGACGCGCGCGACGCACTGTCGCGCAACGACTCGCACCCCTTCCTCCGCGCCACCGGCGACCTCCTCGTCACCGGTCCCACGGGGACGAACGTGTGCGACGTGGTGCTGGTGCTGATCCATGCCCCGTAAACAGCGTCTCACGCAGAGAGGCAGAAGCGCAGAGGGAGCCCCGAGCCTATCTGCGCCAATGCGTTCTGCGGCTCCGCTTCAGAAGGACGTCACCAGCTCGACCGTAACTCCTGCCCGAGACTTCCCCGCTGGGCGTGGGCCTACCTGGATGCGCACCTCCATGTCGAGCGCATTAAGGAAGCGCTCCAGCCGCTCCATGCTGAACCGTGCGAGCTTTCCACGCATCAGGTTGGATACGTCCGGCTGCTTTACGCCGAGCAACCCTGCGGCCTCGCTCTGAGTGAGCCCGCGCTCCTTCACGACCTTCCGGATCACCCGAGTGAGCTCCGCCTTCGCCAGGCGCTCCGCGGGATCCGGCAACCCCAGGTCTTCAAAGATGTTGCCGGAGCTGTCGTGCACCTCGGCATGCTCGTCGCTCATCACGGCTCTCCAGATCCTCGATAGTTCGACGCGTAGTGCTCTTCGGCGGCCTTGAGCCGCGAGCGGATCACGTCCTTGTCCCGTGCAGGACGTACACCGCGCGTGGGAACGCCACCGTGTACGTGTCGCCGTATTGGGCGTCGAGGAGGGCTGAGCCGAACGCGTCGCGGACGTCTTCGGGCATCGCCCTGATGTCCTTCCTGCTCGACCCCAGGAAGTGGATGGGTTTCCGTACCGGCATCGCATCAACCAATATAGCAGTTTTGCTATTGGAGGCAACCGCTCGTGGGTTCCGTCACCGCCGGTTCGCGGCGCGGATGATCTCGATGAGGATGGGGCGGGCGCCGTCGACGATGAACTGCACGGCGATCACCGTCACCAGCAGGCCCATCAGCCGCGTCATCACGTTCAGGCCGGTCTGGCCGAAGAAGCGCACCAGCCGTGGCGCGGCCGTCAGCACGCCCCAGGTGATCGCCAGCACCACCACCACCGAGCCGAGGACGACCGCCACGCGCGTGGGGGTGCCCGCCTCCGCCATCAGCACCATCACCGTGGTGATCGCGCCGGGGCCGGTGATCATGGGGATGCCGAGCGGCGTCACGCCCACGTTCTCGCGCACGCGGCCCTCCTGCTCCTCCTCCTCCGTCGCCTTCCCGCGGTTGCGCTTCGCCTGCAGCATGTCCATCCCGATGCCGAAGAAGATGAAGCCGCCGGCGATGCGGAAGGCGTCGATGGTGATGCCGAAGAGCTGGAAGATCGCCCCGCCCACCAGCGCGAACACCGCCATCACCACGAACGCCGTCACCACCCCGGCGCGCAGCGTCTTGCGCCGCTGGCCGGGCGTGTAGCCGTCGGTCAGCGCCAGGTACATCGGCGCCCCGCTCAGCGGGTTGATGATGGAGAGGAGCGAGGTGAAGCAGAGGAGCGCGAACTTCGCGAGCGAGGCTTCCATCGTCACCGGCGCGTTGGGGCGGGAAGGATGGCGAAGCGTAGCGCCGACGAGGCAGGAGCGTCAATTCTCCCGCGAGAGCCCGCCGCGACGCAACGCCGCCCGGCAGGCGGAGACGTGCTTCCCCACCTCTTGCCGTAGCCGGTGCAGCACCGGGTGGGCGAGACCCTGGTCCACGGCTTCTTCGCACACCTCGCGGAGCGTGTCCGTGATGCGCTCCACCACTTCGGTGACGAGCTCGACCAGCGCATCCCGGTCGGACCCGATGCCGTCGGCCAGGCGCTCCCAGTGCCTGCGCTCGATGAACCGCATCCGGTACTCGCCGCCGATCGACATCGCGAGCTTCGCCCGGGGACCGCGCGACTCCGCGTACGGAAGCAGGCTCACCACGTCGTACAGGGGAGCGAGCCGGATCAAGCCGCCCGGCTGCATCAGGTGCGAGTAGTTCTTGGCGTGCGCGTCCGTGCCGCCGAGCGCCCAGTTGAGCGCCAGCGCGCCCACCATCGTGGCCACGTCTTCGTCGGGCTCCGCGGACCGCTCCGCGAGCAGGCGGATGATGTCGTGCGCGTGGGGCCCGCCGTCGCTCTCGTACTTGTGGTACGGGTGCGTGCCGAGTGCTTGGCAGAAGTCCTCCTGGTGCAGGCGGAGCCATCCCTCGCCCCGTCGCACGCGGTCGTATCGTTCGACCACGAAGGCCTTCTGGCCGTCGAAGCTGCGCACCTCGGAGTGTACGGCGGGGAGCCCCAGCCGCGCCGCGAGCTGCAGGCACACGTGCTCGTTTTCCGCGAACCCGTCGAACCCTCGCTGCGCCGGCGGCTTCAGGATGTGCGTGGTGGGCGTCCGCCCTGATGGGATCCCCCACCGCGTCGCGTCGAAGAGGAGCGCGATCTTCGGCTGGGCCCCCGCGAGACTGAATTGTCCCGGATCGCCCGGCTGGCGCGAGGCGCCGGGCTCCTCCAGCACGCGCTTCAGCCTCGCGCCGATCTCGTCTTCGCTCAGCCAGTCGACCACGTCCGGGGCTTCCGGGGCGAGGAGCTCGTCGATGCGATCGGATGGCAGGATCTGGAGCGCGCCGGGGCATTCCTCGCCCACGTGCGCGAGCAGCGCAAGGGGATTTTCCGCGGACACCTGGTACCGGCGGGCCCACGCGCGGAGCACCGCGTCGTTGTCGGGAAGGAGGTTCGCGAGGTAGGGACGCACGGCCTCGTCGCCGTGCTCCTCGCGCGCGAGCGGGAGCGAGAGCGAGAGCGGGAATGCGCCGTCCGCGTGGCGCCAGGCGTGCTCGTACTGGAGCAGGTACTTTCCCGCGGCCTGCCCCATGTGGCCGACGACACGGCCGTCGATCACCGCCACCGACTCGTATTTCACGGCCGCCGCGGGGTCAGGGCACGCAGCCGGCGCGGCGGGGCGTTGCCGCCACGGGCGCGGTCGAGCACCTGGGAGGTCGCGTCGCTCAACGCCGCGGCCTCACCGCTCGGCGCATCCGACCGGTCCCGGACGTCGACGCGCAGCCCGACCGCGGAGAGCGCCTGGAGCACCAGGCCGAGCTCCGCGGTGGGCTTCCCCTGCTCCAGCGCGATGACCCACTGGCGCGACACGCCGATGAGCTCCGCCAGCCTCTGCTGGGAGAGACGTCTACGTTTGCGCTGATCTCGCATGAGTTGCGCGAGCTCCATGGGGGAGTTGACCAACATCTCGGGGGCCGCCGTTCGTTGTAAGCGTTCGTAGACATCTGCTGCAATGTACGCTAACGGTGACATTAAGTCAAAAGTAAACGATCGATGACATCTCTAATAATGTAAGCGTTCGCTGACAACGGAAGGGGAACGCGGCTGGCGAGCCGCGTCCCCCTCGATCCCCGTCACCTGCCGCCGGTCAGCCCGTCATCCGCACGGGTTCGCGGGGTTCACGTCGCACTCGGACTGCGGGTAGGGGAGGAACTGGATGCTCGGTCGTTTGCTGGTGTACGCGGCCAGCCGCCGCAGGTCCTCCCACCGCACCCCCTGCGCGTACAGTTCGTAGCGCCGCTCGTAGAGGATCTGCGCCATGAGCTGCGCCTCGGTTGCCAGCGCGGCGTCGGGGATGGCGGGGAGGGCGGCCAGCGGCTCGTCGACCGGTGACGCGGTCTGGGTGTGGACCGCGTTGATCAGCGTGCGCGCGGCGGCGAAGTTGCCCTGCCGCACGTACACCTCGGCCATGATCAGCCGCATCTCGTCCGGCAGGTACACCGGGTAGGCGTCGTTGCGCGCGCCGTACTTCTTGAAGTCGAACACCGAGTCCGGCGTGCCGGGGGAGCCGGCGGTGCGCAGCGCCCAGTACGCCGGGCGCTTGTCGGCGGGGTCGGCCTCGGTGAAGAACGACTTGCGCGTGCCCGTGTAGCGCGCCACCGCCGAGTAGTTGTAGATCGGGTTGAGCCCCGGGTTGGGGTACGCCAGCACCGAGAGCACGCCCAGGTTCACGCGCTGCGCCGCCGCCAGCGCCTCGGGGTACTTGCCGCGGAAGAGATAGTCGCGCGCCAGCATGGCGTCGAGGGTGTTGCGCAGGTCGAAGCCCGTGCCCAGTACCCGCGAGCGGAACCCCGCGAGGTCGGCGTCGCTCACCCCCGCGACGTCGGCGCGCGCGGCCTCGAGCAGCGCGAGCACGCTGTCCAGCACCTGCGCGCGCGGGAGCGGCACCGCCCCCTCGCCCGCGTTGGCGGGGAGGCGCTCGTACTGCAGCGCCATCTGCCCCAGCGCCATGGCCTTGAACAGCCGCGACGTGGAGAGGATCCCCGCCAGCGTGGCCGGCGAGAGACCCGTCCCCGACGACGCGACCTGCGGCGCGTTGGCGATCAGGATGTCGGCGGTGCGGGCGATGCGGTACCCGGCCGCGAAGGGGTCCGAGACCACGCCGAAGGTGGGGTCGGGGGTCCCGGTGACGAGCGACACGTCGGCCGCCAGCGCGATGGGGCGGGTGCCCCACTCGTCGGTCACCAGCGCGGGGGCGCGCAGGAAGAGGTTCAGGTTGTCGGCGTACTGCGACTGCAGCCCCACCGCCAGGGTGACGATCCCGTCGACCGAGCCGATCACCTTCTCCTCGGAGGGGGCGTTGGGGTTGGTCAGGTCCAGCGAGCACCCCGCCAGCGCGGCGCAGGCGAGCGCCGCTGCCAGGAAGTGCGTTCGGGCGCCCCGGGGGCGCCAGGTCGGCTTCATCATCGTCTCCTCCTAGAAGTCGAAGCCCAGGCCCACGGAGATCGTGCGCGGGATCGGCGTGGTGGCGAAGTCCACCCCACGCGACACCGTGCTCGCCGCGAACAGGTTGACCTCGGGGTCCATCCCCGAGTAGTTCGTCCAGGTGTGCAGGTTGCGCCCCGCCACCCGCAGCGTGGCGGTGTGCGACCCGGTGAAGCGGTGCACCCACGGCTGCTCGAAGCGGAACTGCAGCGCCACCTCGCGCAGCTTCACGAAGCTGCCGTCTTCGATGAACTCCTCGTAGAGCAGGTTGCGGTCGGCGTTGCGGCTGAAGGTGCCCGCCGCGGTGTCGCCCAGCGACTCGATCCCCACGTTGGCCGAGGAGCCGAAGAAGTCGCCGCTGCGCCGGGTGAAGTTGGCCACGTCGTTGCCGAAGCGGCCGTCCAGCAGCACGGAGAGCTCCAGCGCGCGCCCGAAGGTGAAGGTGTTCTGGAACGAGGCGGTGAAGTCGGGGTTGGGGTCGCCGATCACCTTGCGCAGCACGATCGACGAGTCGCCGCGCGCCGGGTTGAAGCCGCGCGCGCGGGCCGGCAGGCGCTTCCCGTCGGGGGTCGCCACCCAGAAGCCGCCGGCGTTGCGCGGCCCCGCCAGGATGATGGTCCCGTTGGCGTCGCGCGGGTAGTAGGCGCCGAAGAAGACGCCGATCGGCTGCCCCTCGATCACCGCGTTCAGGTAGTCGAACACCAGCGTGTCGGAGCTGGCGTTCAGCTTCTGGATGCGGTTGCGGTTCGCCGCGTAGCCCAGCCGGCTGGTCCACCCGAAGCGGCTGCGCTGCACGTTCACGGTGGAGAGGGTGATCTCCACCCCCCGGTTGGAGAGCTCGCCGACGTTCTGCAGCTGCGAGGCGAAGCCGGTGGTGAGCGCCAGCGGCACCGAGAGCACCAGGTCGCTGGTGAGCTTGTCGTAGTAGGTGAACTCGATCGAGGCGCGGTCGCGCAGGAAGCCGGCCTCGAAGCCGGCCTCCCACTCGCGCTCGAACTCGGGCTTGAGCCCCGGGTTGGGCGCGACCAGGTTGGGACGCAGCCCCGGCCGCCCGGAGAAGGCCACGTTGATGTAGGTGTTCTGCGAGGCGTATTCCGAGGGCGGCTGCCCCCCGGTCTCGCCCCACGCCGCCCGCAGCCGGAGCGTGCTGAACACGCTCCCGAAGCGCGAGTCGTGGAAGAAGGGCTCGTCGCTCACCGAGTAGGAGAGCCCCAGCCGCCGGAAGGTCTGCCAGCGCGCGTCGCTCCCGAAGGCCGACGACGCCTCGCGGTTGAGGCCGGCGGTCAGGAAGAGGCGGTCGCGCAGGCTCAGCCGCTCCTGCAGGAACCAGCCGAGGGTGCGCAGCTCGCTGATCCCCTGCGAGGCGGTCTGCACCGCGCCGGAGACGATCTCGGTGCCCCCCGGCGGCAGGTCCGACGCGGCCGCGCGTACCGTGTTCACCCGGTCGCTGGTGAAGCGCATCCCCCCGGTCGACGCCAGCCGCACCGCGGGACGGAGCCCGGCCTCGTAGGTGGCGGTGAGGTCGCTGTTGAACTTGCGCACGTCGCGGATGGGGTTCTGGATGGACCCCGTGAACCCCGGGCCGGCGGAGAAGGGCGGCTGCAGGTAGACGTCCTGCTCCTGCCCCTGGTCCAGCCCGAAGAGGTAGCTCACGCTCAGGTCGCGGATGGGCGTGAGGGTGGCGTTCACGCTGCCCAGGAAGCGGTTCACCTCGGCGCTGGCCACCCAGTTGGCCAGCACGTCGAGCGGGTTGGTGAGGATCACCGGGCTGTACGGATAGCGCCCGGCGTTGGCGTCGTACGCGGGGTTGAAGTAGGTGGGGGTGAAGAGGACGCTGGTGAGCACCCCCTGCGTCTGCTCGCCCTCGGGAACGAAGTCGGTCTTCGCGCGCAGGTAGCTGAGGTTGGCCCCCACCTCCAGCAGCGGCGACACGCGCTGGTTCACCCGGGCCCGGATCCCCGCGCGGTTGTAGTCCGTGCCGCGGAAGATCCCCTGGTTCGAGGTCCAGTTGCCGGAGAGGTAGTACTGCGTTCCCGCGTCGGTCCCGCCGCCGATGGAGAGGTCGTTCACGGTGCCGCGGCCGGTGCGGAAGAGCTCGTCCTGGTAGTCGAAGCGCTCCAGCGCCTGTCCCACCCGGATGGCGCCGCCGGCGGCGAGCGAGTCGGCGCGGTTGGCGATGGGCACCAGGTTCAGCGGCAGCCGCCGGTTGGTGCCGGTGGCGCTCAGCTCGCTGTGGAAGGAGACCTGCGGCGCCCCGCCGCGCCCCCGCCGGGTGAAGATCTGGATCACCCCGCTGTTGGCGCGCGAGCCGTAGAGCGCGGCCGCGGCGGCGCCCTTCAGCACCTCCACCCGCTCGATGTCGCCGGGGGGGATGTCGGAGAGGCGGTTGCTGAGCGCCGAGTTGCCGCGGGTGGCGTTCGCGCCCAGTCCCACCAGGGCGTCGCTGGTGTTGTTCACGATCACGCCGTCGATCACGATCAGCGGCTCGGCGTTCCCCAGGATGGAGTTGGTGCCGCGCAGGCGGATGCTCACGCCGCCCCCGGGCTGCCCGTTGTTCTGGGTGACCACCGCGCCGGTGATCTTCCCCTGCAGCGCCTGGTCGACGGCGGTGGCGCCGGGGGCGCGGTTCACCTCGTCGCCGTTCACCGTGGCCACGATGTTCCCCACCTCGCGCCGCTCCACCGGCGCGCCGGTGCCGGTGGCGACGATCCCCTCGAGCTGCAGCGCGCTCTCGCTGAGGGTGACCGGCGGCACCTGCACCGCGCGCTCGGCGCCCAGGGTGACCGAGCGGGTGGCGACGCCGCGGCCCAGCTGCGAGAACGCCAGCGTGTACGCGCCGGGCGACACGCGCGCGACCAGCGTGTACTCGCCGGTGGCGCTGGACGTGGTGCGCGCCTGCGTGCCGCGCAGCGCCACCGTGACGTCGGCGAGCGGCCGCTGCGTGCCGGCGTCGACCACGGTGCCGCGGAGGGTGTACGCGTCCTGCGCCGCCGCGGGCCTCGGCAGGACACCCGCGAGCAGCAGCATCGCCGCGCCGGCCAGCCGGCGCGTTCGGGATGGGTGCATCTGCGTTCTCCTGGTGATGTGGAGGATGTGTGCGGGATCACCAGTTTATTACGTCGCGCGGGGAGCGGACGCAAGCACGGCGGGAAAGGAGGTGCGGGGGAGGAGGAGAGGCGGGATCAGCCGCGGAGCGGGCGCGCCACCAGGATGCCGGTGCCGCCGCGGAGCCCGGCCACGTACTGCGGAAGGGTGCCGCGGCTCACCTGCACCTCGCCGCCGCTGAGCGGCGCGTGCAGCACGCGCATCACCCCGGCGCGGTCGCGCCAGGCCAGGCCGGTGTGGGTGCAGTCCAGCCCCTCGATGGAGGTGGCGAACCCCAGCACGTCGCCCGTCTCGATCCCATCGACGACCGAGGCGATGCGCGCGGTGGGCACCAAGTGGCGTGGCGACGCGTCCAGCCGGTGCTCCATCTGCCCGATGGCGCGGTACACCCCGTCGTCGGCCAGGGCGCGGTAGGCGGAGCGGTGGGTGGTCATGAAGCGCAGCGGGCGCGTGTCGTCCACCGCGCCGAGCTCCGGGCCCAGCTCGCGCACCAGCCCGCGGCCCGCGTTGTCGGCGATCCACTCGCTGAAGTAGTGCAGCCGGCTGGGGTACCCGTCGCGCACGCCGCCGCGGTAGCGCATCCGCTCCACCTCGCGCGCGAAGTCGTCCCACCCCGCGCGCGGCCGGGCAGCCGCGCGGGCGATCGCCAGGGTGGACTCGACCAGGGTGACGCAGTCGAAGCCGGTGAGGTACGCCGTCAGCGGCTCGCGCAGCGGCGACGCGCCGGGGGCGGCGAGGTATTCCTCCAGCGTATTCGCGCGGTAGGGCGAGCCGAGCGCCAGCTCCCCCACGCGCCCCACCGCCCGCCCCAGCGGCGCCCGCGGCGACGCGAGGCCCTCGCGCCGCAGCGTGCGCAGCCACGCCGCGAGCCGCGCGCGGTCCGCGTCGCCGGGGACGGCGGCGTCGAGCGTCGTGGGGACGGCCAGCGCCGCCGCGAGGAGCGCCAGGTCACGGACGAAGGCACGTCGGGTGATGGACATCGGCTGCGAGTGCGTCAAGGTGCGAATGGGCTGGCGGTCTCGAAATCTAACCCCAAGACCCGTCTGTCAGCCCGAGATCGCGCCCGCGACCAGCCCCTGGAGCAGGTAGATCGCGAAGAGCGCCACCATCGGCGACAGGTCAAACATCCCCGTGCGCGGGAGGATGGAGCGGATGGGCAGCAGGATGGGATCCGTGGCGGAGCGGATCAGCTGCACCACGGGGTTGCGGCTGGCGGGGCTCGCGACCCAGGAGAGGACCACCCGCGCCACGATCAGCAGCTCCACGAGGGAGAGGAACTGGTAGAGGACGTACAGCACGCGGCACCTCCGCCGGGTGAGAAGTGTCAGCCTCCCTCGTTGGCCTCGGGGCCGAGGAAGACGATGATCGCGGGATCGAGCGACTTCGCCGCCGCCTGCAGGCGCTCCGCGGTGAGGCGCGTGAAGTCCACCAGCGTGGCGCCGCGGTCGCCGAGGAGCGCGGCGCGGGCCATCGCCCCCGCGCGCGCCTCGGGGAGGTCGAGCTCCAGCAGCCGCAGCCCGCGGTAGCGCCGCAGCCGCTCGGCGAAGACG
>C688J35102_120989353_pt1 | contig 10974 bp, 9 predicted proteins | sample HopSoiMetagenom2_FD_35102 | JGI IMG/M metagenome (IMG submission 35102)
TCTCCGACACATACAACGGTCAGCCGCTCTGCTACGTCGGCCTCGGCGCGCACAAGAGCTACAACTCGCTCTACCTGATGGGCGCGTACCAGAGCTCGAACGGCGAGTACACATCGCCGTTCTCCGAGAAGCTTCTCGTCGACGCATTCAAGAAAGCCGGCAAGCGGCTCGACATGGGGAAGTGCTGTCTGCACTTCAAGAAGCTCGATGATCTCGAGCTCACCTCAGTCGCGACGGTGATCGCCATGTCGACGCCGAAAGAGTACCTCGCGTACTACAAGCGCGTGAAAGGACTCGCGTAGCGCGCGCCTGTAAACGCGAGTCCCGCGAGAGCTACTTCATTGCCATCACGTGCTCCACGAGCTGATCGATGGCGATCTCGGTGCCCTGGTAAAAGCCCGACTCCTTGTTTTTCTCGAGGTCGGCTTGATCCCGGTGCAGCGCCGTGAATACATAACGAGTGCCTTTTCCCACGCTCTCCATCGTTACGATGGCGGTGATCGGAATGTCGTCGAAGACGGCCGGCCGATAGCCGGGGAACAACATGGACGTCCAGACCAGTCGCTCCATCGGAATGGCTTCCAGGAAGCAGCCGAGGTTGGGGACCTCCTGACCGTTAGGCAGCGCGATGTCGACGCGGAAGATGCCGCCCGGTCGCACGTCCATCTCGCTTCGCGACACGCGACCCCATGCCTTGGGCATGTACCACTCCTTGAGATGCTCCGGTTTCGTCAACGCTTCCCAGACGAGCCGCGCGGGCGCGTCGATGAACCGTTCGATGGCGAAGTCGAGCTTCGGATCGATCGTGACGTGCTTGCTCATGATTCTTCTTCCTTCTCCTTGAGGTGTTTGACGTATTGGTCGAAGCGGTCCAGTCGGGCTTCCCACAACCGACGACGCGCGGCGAGCCAGTCTTCAGCAACCTTGAACCGTTCGGGTGCGATCTCGTAGGTCCGCACTCGCCCGCGCTTCTTCGATTTCACCAGTCGGCTCTGCTCGAGCACCGACAGATGCTGCACGAACGACGGGAGCTTCATGTCGAACGGGGCCGCCAGCTCGCTGACGGTGGCTGGTCCACTCGACAGCTGCTCCAGCACTTTCCGCCGAGTCGAATTGGACAGGGCATAGAAGACATCGTCGGCGACCGCGGCTTGCACCATTTCAACACCAGTCGATTGATTGGTTGTGCATCACGGAGAGATCATATCACGGCGCAATACTAAGGTCAATACCTAAGTATTGTCTGTGCCTGTCTCGGCGGACCCAGGGAGCTCCATGAAGGCCGCAGTCATTCACCGATACGGAAGCAATGACGTCGTGAGCGTGGTGGACATCGATCTGCCGACCATGGGCGCCACCGACGTGTTGGTTCGCGTGCACGCCGCGAGCGTGAATCCGGTGGACATCCGGACGCGTGACGGAAAGCTGAAGACGCTGGTGAAGTACCGCTTTCCGTTGGTGTTGGGCAATGATCTCTCAGGTGTGGTTGTCGACGTCGGCTCGCGGGTGACGCGCTTCAAGCAAGGCGATGCGATCTATGCGCGATTGGACACCAACCGAATCGGCACCTTCGCGGAGTTCGCGGTCGTCCGCGATGGCGCTGCCGCTTTCAAACCCAGCAACCTGACGTTCGAAGAAGCTGCTTCCCTTCCCCTCGTTGCACTCACGGCGTGGCAGGCGTTGGTAGAGATCGGAAAACTCGGCGCCGCCCAACGCGTGTTGATTCACGCGGGCAGCGGTGGGGTTGGCAGCATCGCAATCCAGCTGGCGCGGCATCTCGGCGCAACGGTTTTCACCACCGTGGGCGCACGCAATGTGGAGCTGGTGACGCGTCTGGGCGCAGACGTCGCCATCGACTATCGCAGCGAACGTTTCGAAGAGGTGGCGAAAGACTGTGACGTGGTGCTGGACAGCGCGGGCGGTGACACACTCGTTCGGTGCTTCGAATGCGTGAAGCCTGGCGGTGTGGTGGTGAGCATCAACAGCAGCACCCCGTCACCCGCGTTTGCCCGAAGTTGGGGGCTCAATCCGCTCATCGTCTTCGCCATCAGGGTGTTGTCTCGGAAAGCGCTGGCCGCCGCACGGAAGCACAACGCTCGCTATGAGTATTTTTTCGTGCGCGCCGACGGAGAACAGCTGAGAGAGATTGCGGCGCTGGTGGAGAGCGGCGCCATCACCCCGCTAGTGGACAAGGTCTTTCGGCTCGACGAGATACGTGATGCACTGGCTTACTCGGAGTCCGGACGGGCAACGGGAAAGGTTGTCATCAAGGTTGTGTGAGAAGCTGGATGATTGACGGGGACAGTCCTGTTGTACGGCTCTGTGCCGCTGGCATGGCCGTCGACGGCGATGCAGCTGCGGCAGCTACGCTGTTCCGGCAGGCGTGGGACGCACGGCGCGATGACTTGGACGCCAGTATCGCGGCTCACTTTCTGGCTCGCCATCAGCCTTCGCTCAACGACTCGCTGTACTGGAACCGCCTTGCGGCTGAGCATGCCGAAGCGGTCACCGACGAACGGGCCAAGCCGCTGCTCCCTTCCTTATACCTCAATCTCGCGGACAACTTCCTCGCTCTCGGCCACTCGGCAAGAGCGAGCGTCGTCGCGGAGCGGGGCATCGCCGCGCTGGAGTTCCTGCCCGCTGACGGCTATCGCGAGTTTGTCTCGCGCGGACTGCAACGCGTACGCGAGGGCGCCTTACGGGAACTCGCAATAATCACGGGCCCTCTCATCCCGTAAGAGTCTCCTTGACATCGATGCGCCCACATTCGATTCTGCGCTCGTCCGTCCTGTCATTCGAACTGACCCCTTCATATCGGGAGGCTTCGTGCGTCGACCCCTCTCGCGCCTCGCCGTCACTGGTGCAGTGCTGGTCATACTGCTCCCGGCTGCGAGTCGCGCTCAAACTCGGACCATTACTGGGACCGTCACCATCGCGGGCACTTCGGTGCCGCTTTCCGGTGCGACTGTTTCGGTACCCGGCACTGCGGCGACCGCGCGCGCCGGCGCCAACGGGGAGTACCGCCTGGTTGCGCCCCAGGGCAGCGTCACACTCCTCGCCCGCGCGATCGGTTACAAGCGAATAACCAGGCCGCTCACGGCCGACCAGACTACCGCCGATTTCGCCCTCGAGAAGGATCCACTCCTGCTCGAGAGCGTTGTCGTCACCGGCCAGGCGACCACCGTCGATCGCCGGAGCGCCACCACGGCCGTCGCTCGCGTCTCGGGCGAGGAGCTCACGCAAGTCCCCTCACCGACGATCGAGAACGCGCTCGTCGGCAAGATCAGCGGCGTGAACCTGCAGTCGAACTCCGGCGCCCCGGGCGGCGGCATCCAGATGCAGATCCGCGGCAACAACACGATCCTCGGCGCGTTCGATCCGTTGTACGTGGTCGACGGGGTGATCTACGCCAACGAGCGCATCGCGGGCGGCCGCGGTGACATCACCGACGCGGCCTTCGCCACGGCCGAGGACGACGCGGTGAACCGCGTTGCCGACATCAATCCGGCTGACGTCGAGAGCATCGAGATCCTGAAGGGCGCGGCCGCCTCGTCGATCTACGGCTCCAAGGCGGCGAACGGCGTCGTGATCATCACGACGCGACGCGGGCAGGCGGGCCAGAACAGCGTCCGGCTTGTGCAGCGCCTCGGCGCGTTCAGCCCGATGAGAACTCTCGAAAGCAGGCACTTCACCCAGGCCGAAGCGGTCGCCAAGTACGGCTCGGGTGTGGCGCACTGGTTCGCGACCGATCCGTCGCCGTACTTCAACCACTACGATCAGCTCTACACGACCAGCAACCTCTCCTACGAGACCGTCGCTGACGTCGCGGGCGGTACGGAACGAACGCGCTACTTCATCGGACTGACCAACAAGCACGACGGCGGCATCGAGCGAAACACCGGCTTCGATCGCCAGGGCTTGCGTGTCAACGTCGACCAGGACCTCGGATCAAAGCTCGGCGTGAAGGTGTCGAGCGTGTTCAACCGCTCGGCCAACGATCGCGGCTGGAACAACAACTGTAACAACTTCGCGTGCAACGGCTACGCGTTCGCATACACACCGAGCTTCGTCGACTACAAAGCGCGCGACGCGAATGGGAACTATCTGGCTCCCGATTGGGGCATCAACGCCAATCCGATGCAGACGACGGACCTGGCGAAGAACCACGAGGTGACGAACCGCTTCACCGGCGGCGTGTCCACGAACTACGACGCGTTCAATTCCACCAGGCAGTCGCTGCGCTTCGTAGCCGCCGGAGGACTCGACGTCTTCCATCAGAACAACCAGCTCTGGTCGCCTAACGAGCTGTTCTACGAGCAGACACAGACGCTGCCGGGCACGGCGATCCAGAACGATGGGGATAGCAAGTTCTACAACTGGAACCTCAACGCGATCCACATCATCCATGGCAGCGGCTTCGGTGGCTGGTCCCTCAACACGTCGGGCGGCATGCAGTACGAGGATCGGCAAGTCGAGATCAGCCGCACCGAGACGGAGAACCTGATTCCCGGCCAGCGCCACGTGGGCCAGGGAACCAACACGACCGGCACGGACAGTCTGGCGCAGGAGCGCACCTTCGCCTTCTACGGCCAGGAGGAAGTTCGGCTGCTCGACGAGCTGTTGCTGGTGCAAGCCGGTCTGCGCGCCGAGCGAAGCAGCGTCGACGGCCTCGTCGACAAGTACAATATCTTCCCGAAGATCTCCGCGTCCTACCGTGTGCTCGGTCTCATGGGCGCTGGCAGCGAGCTGAAGCCGCGCATTGCCTACGGCGAGACCGGCAACCTGCCGACCTTCGGGCAGAAGTTCACCCAACTCGGGACGCCGCAGCTCGGAGGTCTCAGTGGCTTTACTGTGGCCGCCGGGTCCGGTTTCGCGGGCGTCGAACCTGAGCGCGTGAAAGAGGTGGAGGTCGGCATCGACGGCATCGCGATGCACAGCCGCCTCACGTGGGAGCTCACCGGCTTCCAGCGCAACACGACCAACCTCTTGTTACAGCGCGTGCCGGCTCCATCGACTGGCTTCAGCAGCCAGGTCTTCAATGGCGGACGGATCCAGAATCGCGGCATCGAGGCGATGCTCGGCCTAACGCCAATCCAGCGGTCGAACGTTACCTGGCTCGTTCAGACGACGTTCACGCAGTACAAGAGTGAGGTGAAGGACCTCGCGGGATTGCCTCCCTTCCGTCCACCGCTCTCCGGCTTCGGAGGTCTCGGAGTGACGTTCATTCAGGAAGGCAAGCCACTCACGCAGATCGTCGGGCGGGCGTTCGACGCGAACGGCAATCGCACTGCGACGGACGTGCAGATCGGCAATTCGGCACCGGACTACCGAATGGGTCTCGTGAACAACCTCACGTATGGACCCTTCGATCTCAACGTCGTGCTCGACTACCAGCACGGCGGCGACATCATCAATCTCACGCAGTTTCTCTACGACGACTCCGGGCTCTCGGCAGATTATGGTTCGGCGGCGTGGACGGAACGCATGAAGGGCTACAATGGTGGCGTGATGACGCCGTACATCGAGGATGCCTCTTTCCTCAAGCTCCGCGAGGTGAGCATCCGCACCGCGGTTCCGCGGTCATGGGTGAGCCGTGCTGGTCTCGGCGCGCGAACGATCAGCGTCGGAGTCAGCGGCCGCAACCTGCTCACCTGGCAGCGCTACTCCGGGCTCGATCCCGAAGTCGCGAACGTCGGCTCCGCCGCTATCCGCAACAATCTCGACGTGGCTCCCTATCCGCCGAGCCGCAGCATCTTCTTCGACTTCTCCGTGGGGTTCTGATGACGACGATACGACAGGTCCGCACGGCGAGGCGGCGAAGCCACCGTGTGACTCGCCTCGCCGCCTGCGCCGTTGTGCTGATCGCGGCGTGCAACAATTTCGATGTGCAAAATCTCAACGCGCCCACGGCCGAAACATTGACCGAAGCGCCGTCGCGTGAGGTGCTGGCGCGTACGGCAATCGGCATTCAGACGCAGGCGCTCAACGATCGCGGCGGGATCATCCAGCAATGGGGGATCTACGGCCGCGAGGGCTGGAATCTGCTCGGCAACGATCCTCGCGAGACCGGAGAGGAAATTCGCGGTCCCCAGGATCCTGGCGGACGCGCCGGCGGCATCTGGACCGGACAGTATCAGGCGATCCGCACGCTCAACGTTTATCAGGCGGCACTCGCGAACGCCAAAGCACTCACGCCGCAGGAAGTGAAGGCGTCGCTCGGATTCGCCAAGACGATAAAGGCGTGGCATCTGCATCTGCTCGCGATCCGGAGCGGGCCAACGGGCATCCCGATCGACGTCGATCGACCGATCTCCGAGCCGCCGGCTCCGCTCGTCTCGATGTCCGACGCGATGGCGGCGGCATCGGCGCTGTTCGACGAGGCGTATGCCGACCTGCAGGGAGGCGGCAGCAGCTTCCCATTCAGCTTCGTTCCCGGGTACACGGGATTCACCACTCCGGCCACGTTCGCGCAGTTCAATCGCGCGCTCGCGGCCAAGCTCCTCGTGCATCGGGCGACGTTCGTCAACTGCGCGGCGTGCTGGCAGCAGGCGGCGACGGCCATCAACCAGTCGTTCATTACCACGGCCGGCCTGCCGGCTTCGCTGAAGCTTGGCGTGTACTTCGGTTACACGGGAGCGGCCGGGGAATTGTCGAATCCTGTTTCCGAAGCGATGACGTCCGATCGGTACTGGGTGCATCCGTCGATCATCACCGGCGCGCAACTCAGGCCTAACGGTGAGCCCGATCTCCGGCTCACCACAAAGGTCGCGCTCGCCGACGATCCGCGCACGCTCAATGGGCTGACGTCGTCGTACAAGCCGGTGATGTACAACGACCCAGTGACGCTCGCGCCCGATCTCGGCGCGGACATTCCGTGGATCACGAACGAAGAGCTGCTGCTGCTCCGGGCCGAGATCCGCTGGAACACGGGAGACAAGCCGGGGGCAATCAGCGACCTCAATCTCGTGCGGGTGAATGCTGGTGGTCTCGCGCCAACGACCCTGACGGCGACGAGCTCCGACGCGGCGTTCGTCGACGAGCTGCTCTACAACCGTCTGTACTCGCTGATGTGGACGCAGGGAACGCGGTGGATCGACGCGCGGCGATACGGTCGCACGGCGCAGCTGCCGCTGGACCGTACCGGCGATGTGGTTCATCCGAACATGCTCATCCCGTCTGCCGAGTGTGATGCGCGCCGGTTAAAGGTACCCTGCTCAATCGGCAGCTGAACGCCGGCTGCTCGGCAACCACTAGGCTGATTTGAAGATGACCATGCGTGGACTGTCATCCACGCATGGTCATCTTCGCATTTTCCTATATTGTCGATTTCCGCTGCGCCTGTTCGACGCTACAATGGCCGCAAGCGACAATCTCGTCGCTTTTGGTATTGTTGCCGGGTTACGTCTCCCGGGAGGACAGTTGGAGGGCTGTTGGATCGCGAATGCCGCGAATGCGCGCGAATCCAACCTCGCGCATCCGAGCTTCAGAATTTCAACCAAGGCTCTGGAGAGACCCGCTCAACGGACCCTTACGCCAGTAGGTTGGATTCGCTTTGAATTCGCGGCATTCGCGTCCTCGAACCCTGAGCTCTCCCCGGCGGATATGGGTGGTGCGCGCAGTCCAAGTTTCGACTTTTCCAACAACTCGACGGAGATCTGACATGGGGAAACCAGCAAAGAACACAATCTGTCTTTGGTATGATCGCGGCGCCGAGGAGGCTGCCCGCTTCTACGCCAAAACCTTTCCCGATTCGTCGGTCGGCGCGGTGCATCGCGCACCGGCCGACTTTCCCTCGGGAAAGAAGGGCGATGTATTGACCGTCGACTTTACCGTGATGGGCATTCCGTGCATGGGGCTGAACGGCGGACCTGCCTTCAAGCCTAACGAAGCGTTCTCATTCCAGGTCGCGACTGTCGATCAGGCCGAGACCGACCAGTATTGGAATGCGATTGTTGGGAACGGGGGCGAGGAGAGCGCGTGTGGCTGGTGCAAGGACAAATGGGGTGTCTCCTGGCAGATCACACCGATCGCGCTGACGCAGGCAATCACCGATCGTGATCCGGCTGCCGCCAAACGGGCATTTGACGCGATGATGACGATGAGGAAGATCGACATTGCGAAAATCGAGGCGGCACGTCGCGGTTGAGTGATCGCGCGCGTGCGCATCGCCACCTGGAACTGCTATCGCGGTCGTTGCCTGGAGCGCGCTGAGGAGTTGGCGCCGCTCGGGCCCGACATCGCCGTACTCCAGGAGTGCGCACAGCCCGCGACGTGTGTCGCCGAACGAAGTGTCGTGTGGTCTGGCAGCAAACCGACCCACGGTGTCGCGGTTGTGGCTCACCTCCCGTTCGCCGTGAGCCGCGGCCCGGTGAGCGCAACGCTCGACCACACGGCCTTTCCCGCGGTGATCACCGGACCGATGACATTCCATCTCTTGGCAATTTGGGCGCTTCCGCGCCCGAGTTACGTTCGCGCCGTGCTCAAGGCGCTCGAGACGTATGATCATTTCCTCCGGAGCGCTCCGTCTGTCGTCATCGGTGACTTCAACTGCTTTGCTCATTGGCACGGCGAGGCGCCGTCCAAAGCACATGTCGAGCTAGCGCGGCGGCTTCGTGATGACCTTTCACTCGTGAGTGCCTATCACAATGCTCCCGCGTACGACCCAACGGCGCGGGAAGAACCGACCTATTTCTTTCGGTGGGAGGAGAGCCGGCCGTTTCACATCGACTATTGCTTCGTGCCCGCTGCATGGCGACCGGCGATCCGATCAGTGCAGGTCCGTGGCTTTGGCGAGCAGCAGTGGCGAAGCGATCACCGTCCTGTAATCGTCGATCTCGATCTTCCAGGAGCGTTGCCATGAGCTCACTGCGGAAGTACTCGTTGGCGGGCGGTGTGTTCTATCTCCTCACCTTCGTGTCGATCCCCACTCTGGCGCTATATCGATCGGTACGTGCTCAGAACTACGTCACTGGCCCCGGTCCGGACACTCCCGTCATTCTCGGCGTCCTCCTCGAGATGATCGTCGCCCTGGCCGGCATCGGAACGGCCGTCGCGCTCTATCCAGTCGTTAGGCGTCAGGGTCCGGCGCGCGCCGTCGGCTTCGTTGCCTCACGCGTCCTCGAGGCGGCCACGATCTACGTCGGCATCGTGAGCCTGATGTCGATCGTGACCTTGCGGCGCGCCGGAGCGGGAGCCGGCGCCCTCGTCGTCGCCCAGGGCCTCGCCGCGCAGTATCAGTGGACCTTCTTCTTCGGCCAGAGCTTCATCCCGGCTGTGAACGGAGTGTTGTTAGGCACCCTGATGTATCAGTCGCGCCTCGTGCCCCGCTGGCTTCCGATATTGGGGCTCATCGGAGCAGCACTGCTCGTGTCCGTCTGGTTCGCGATTCTGGTCGGCGCCGTCGGAGCGATCAGCCCCGTCGCGGCACTTTCGGCGCTGCCGATTGCCGTGTGGGAGTTCTCGCTAGGCGTCTACCTGACCTTCTGGGGCTTCAAGGACTCACAGATCGTTGCCGGTCCGTGATGCACCTGCGCGCTCTCGCGCCCCGCCGCGCGGCACCGCATTATGAGTTAGTCAGTACTCCCCCAACAATCGAATCAATGATGCGTTCTTCCCGCCTCGCCGGCCTCGCGATCCTCGCCGCCACGTCCTCGGCCACCGCCCAGCGCTCGACCATCACACGCGAGGCATTTCGCGCGCGCGCCGACTCGCTCGTCTACAGCTACCTCGCCGAATCCCGCGCGCCCAGCGCGTCGTTCGCGGTGATCCGCGGCAACGATACGCTGGTGTATGGTGCGCACGGCCTTGCCGAGATGGATGGCTGGCGCCCGGCGACCGCGACGTCGGTCTACGAGATCGGATCGCTCACCAAGCAGTTCACCTCCGCCGCGATCATGAAGCTCGTCGAACAGGGCCGCGTCAGGCTCGACGACGATCTCTCGAAGTACGTGCCGCAGTTCCCACTCCAAGGAAAGAAGGTCTCGATCCGACAGCTACTGAATCACACGTCGGGCATCCACAGCTATACGTCGGAGCCCTCTTGGCAGAAAACGTGGAACGACGTGCTGTCGCCGGACGCGATCATCAAGTTCGTCGCCGCCGACAGCTTCGACTTCGCGCCCGGCAGCGCGTACCGCTACAACAATACGGGCTACGTGCTCCTCGGCATGGTGATCGAGAAGGCGTCAGGCCAGAAATACGCGAAGTATCTGGACACGCAGTTCTTCAGGCCGCTCGGTCTCAAGCAGACGTCCTACTGTCCATCGCACCCGTCAGACCGTGCGTTCGCGGTCGGCTACAGCAAGGGACCTAACGGCACCGTGCACGCGCAGTTCCTGGATCTTTCACATCCATTCTCCGCCGGCGCGTTGTGCTCCACCCCCGGCGACTTCGCCAAGTGGCAACGCGCGCTCGACAATGGAAAGGTGGTTTCGCCCGCGTCGTACGCGCTCATGTCCACCGCCGACTCGCTCAACAGCGGACGCAAAATCAACTACGGCTTCGGTCTCGTGCCGGGGATGTTCAATACCCACAAGACCATCTCGCACACCGGCGGCATCAATGGGTTCGCGACGGCTGCGACCTACGTGCCTGACGACACCCTGAGCATCGTCGTGTTCACGAACTACGACGCCGAATCACCACAGGGCCTCGTGCAGAATCTTCTTCGCGTGTTGTACGGCGAAGATCCAGTCGGCCGGCGCGGCGCCGCGCCGGTGCAGGCGGCTTCTCCGTCACTCTCCGCCGCGGATCGCGATGCGATCGTCGGCAATTACCTGTTGCAACTGCCCGGAGGGCAGTCGCTGCCGATCAAGTTCTTCGTCGACGGCACGCGTCTCATGGCCCAGGCTCTGGGGCAGCAGGCGAATGAGCTCCGGTACCTTGGCAACTACGAGTTCGGAGTCGCGTTCGATCCGGCGCTGCGGTTCACGTTCACGATGGACGCGGGCAAGGCAGTCAAGCTGACGCTGCTGC
>C688J35102_120989352_pt1 | contig 10971 bp, 9 predicted proteins | sample HopSoiMetagenom2_FD_35102 | JGI IMG/M metagenome (IMG submission 35102)
ATTTCGACCTTCTGGACCGCGGCGCGCCGGACCTGGTCGGTGTCGATGTTCCCGTCGCCGTCGAGTGGCGGCCGGTGATCGAGCTCGAACTCGCCAAAGCGGCGCCGCAAATCCTTCGCGACCGACTCCGGATGCACCATGTTCAGCTCGACCCCGGCCGCGTCGAAGCCTGAGACCATGAAGCCGTTGACTTTCGAGGCGGGCCAAGTGAACGGGACGTTGACCACGCCGACGCGCCGTCCGGCCGCGCTCAGATGATCCCACACCGCCGGCGCCCGCCGGAAGCTTCCGTTGACTAGTCGCAGCCGGTACCCGGACCCGTAACGTTCGACGAACTCCCACAGTCCATGCCGGCCGGCGTTTACACCGGTGAAGGCGGTTGCCCAGGCCTGGCTCGTGATCGGCGGCATGGTCGAGCGTAGGACGCCCCTGCTGCCGGCCTCGAAGATCCGGCGCAGGTTCGGCAACTGACCCGCCTCGATCAGCGGGTCGATGACATCGAAGGTCGCAGCGTCCCACCCGAGGACTGTGAGTTTCGGCGACGCCATTCCTACCTACGCCGCCGTCCGCAGCCGCTCGAGCGCCGTGCCGCGCAACGCCGGCCGCTTGAACGCGTAGCGGAGCATGCTGATCCCGAGCAGCCATTCCGCCACGGCCAGCCGCGGCAGCACACGCACGAACTGCTGGCGCAGCTCCGTATTCGACCCCAGCCGTCGGTACACGACCGGCAGCCGCAACAGAAGGAAGTGATGCACCGGCACCCGCCAGAGGATCCGTTTATGTAAGCCCTCCTGCTGCACCGAGCCGCAGCGCGCCATGCCGTAGGCCAGCCGTTGCTGCTCGCTGCGCAAAGAACGCAGCGTCCGCCGGTCGCGGTGGTGCGTCGCGGAGAATCGTGGATCGAACACGAGCCGCACTCCCGCCGCGAGGGCATCCGCGCAGAAGAGAGCGTCTTCGCCGCCGTAACTCGAGTCGAAACGCACAGGCAGGTCGCGAGGCAATGCCATGCAGTACGACGGGACGAACTTCACCTCGCGGGGAATCCCCACCGGCAGATACGGCGACTCGATCTGGAGGTGCGCGACCCAACTCCACGCCGTATCGCCATGAAACAACCGCGCGCAGCCCACGATCGCTGCCGGGAATTCGTTCATCGCTCGTTCGATGCCGCCGCCCCAGCCGTCGTCGGGGACTGCGTCGGCGTCGAGAAAGACGATTGTGTCCGTTCGCGCCTCTTGCCAACCTCGGTTCCGTGCACCCCCGGCGTAGAGCGGCTCCTGCAGGCGGACCACGCGGGCGCCCGCCGCCTCCGCGAGCGAGCCGGTCTCATCTGAGGACGCATCGTCGACGACGATCACCTCGGCAGGGGCAGGGTTCTGACGGTCGAGCGCGGCGAGGACCAAGGGAAGCGTATGGGCCGCGTTGTGCGCAGGAATGATGACGCTGTAGTCGCTCATCGATGACCTAACCGAGCGCGACTGCAACCTCGGGTTCGTCACGCGCCTCGGCCTCGTCGAACGCTGCGACGAGCGCCTCGACCACTGACGCCACCGTCCGGTCCTGGGCTTCCCTCGGCATGAATTCGAACGTGCTCAGCGGCCCGTCGTCGACGATCTGCACGTCCAAACGCCCCTGCTCGTCCGCCGGCAGCTTTGTGCGAGCTTCCTCTAGACCCTTCAGTGCAGGCGGACTGTAGTGGTCGCGCAGGAAATGGCTGACGATCAGCCGCAGGCGGGCATGGTCCAGCTGGTTGACTGCGTCGAGCACAAGCGTGGCCGGCTTGCGTTCGCCCACCAAGCGCTTGACCGGTTTCAACACCACGAGCCTGAGCACCCGGCTGGACTTGACGAGGGCGATCACGGAGCGCTTGTGGTACCGCGAGCGCATCCGGCTCCAGGCGCGTGTCTCGAGCAGCACGGGAGCGAGGCAGACTGCTCCAACGCAGAGCGGGTTGCGCAGGAGCCGGAAAACGATCCGTGTGCCGTAGCACGTCCCCACTGCCGCGAACCGGTCAACTGCGGCAAGTTCCTGAATGTTCTCGAGAGCCGTGTTCGCGCAATCGAGCGCCCAGTCGATCGAGTCGAGCCCCACACCCTCGATCAGGCCTGGACTGTCTCCAGCGCCGCTGAAGTCGAAGCGGATGGACGCGAGCCCCTGCTCGGCGAGCGGCCCGGCCAAACGACTGCAGAGGTAGGAACCGACGTTGGACGTGAGGACGGTCCCCGTGACGTTGACCACCACGCCGCGCGCTTGGCCATCGGGCAGGGTGACGACTGCCGACAGGACGCTGTCGTTGAACGGCAGGAAGAGGGGGTACTCGGTCAAGCGGGCGCCTCGCTTCCGCTTCGGGCCACCCACGCAGTGACGCGCTCGGCCAGGTTGCGGTCGAGCCAGAAGCGGCTGTCGATCTTCGACGGCGGCGTCCCGGTGAAGTAATACTCGCCGAACGGCACCGGCAACTCGTCCTGGACGACCTCAAGAGTCGCTTCTCTGCCATCCTGCCGTAAGCGTTGCACCAGGCCCCGCATCGACTCCGGCGCGCGACCAGCGGGCGAGACGGAGAGGACTAGCACTCGGCCACGATAGCCGCCCATGTCCTCGACGAGGTCGATCGCGGACATTCGGTCTGCGGCTGTCTGCGTCAGCCGGAACCCCCGAACGGTGGTCACCCCGCTTGCGGCGAGTTCGCTCTTTGGCTTCTCGGCGCGGGTCGTTCGCTCGCGGGCGACCTCTGCCGCTGTCATGAGCTCGACGACCGCGTGGCGTTGAAGTGAGTCCTCAAGGAACTGACGGCCGAGGACGACCGGCTCCACGAGCGCCACCGCCTCCGCCACGAGGTCCTGGGCCGCGAGAGCCGCCATCGTCCCTCCGAAGCCGACGCCGACTACGGCGCTCAGCGGGAGTCCGCGCTCGGTTAGCACGTCGGTGAGCTCCCGCATCTCGGTCAGTCGCCTTGCCACGTCTATCTCCGGCTCCGGCGCGTGCTGACCCGGACGTATTCGCAGGCTTGCAAAGCCCTGCTGGGCGAGACAGTGCGCACTCACCGACTCGAGCCGCCGGTGTGTTCCGGCTTCGGGGCCGAACGACGAGCAGATGATGCAGGCGCCGCGCACGGCGCGTCGGAGTGGCAGCGTCAGGATCGCCCAGGAGGCTTGTGGGCCGAGCGGGGTCTCGAGGAATTCCTCGGAGAACGTTCCGTCGGCGTCCCGGTAGGAGCGGAGCCTCGCGAGAGGATCGGTTACCAGGTCCTTCGTCCCGTGGATCGGTAGTGCCTCGGTCACCGTGCTCTCCTCCAGATACGCTCCCGGCTCAGGGAGTTGCCGCGATTTTCTGCGCCGCGTTGCTTCGCCACTGCATGACCCCCCCTTGTCGAGACGCCTCTAAGCTGGCAACCTCTGCCACCGGAAGCCATAGAACACTGACCGGTGGGTGTCAAGGCAGCTGGCTCCGTGACGGCGAAACTAGGGGGCGTGGTAGTTGGACTTCGAGCTGACAGAAGAGCAACGCTTGTTGTGCGCGTCGATCGCCGATTTCGCGCGTGCGGAGCTCAATGAGGACGTGGTCGCGCGTGACCGGAGCGGGACGTTCTCACGGGACGCGTGGCAAAAGTGTGCCGAGATCGGCCTCCAAGGCCTGCCAGTAGCAAGCGATTACGGCGGGCAGGGCGCCGACTTTCTGACCACGATTCTCGCGCTGGAAACTCTGGGCTACGCCTGCACTGACAACGGGCTGATCTTTTCGCTCAACGCACAGATGTGGGCATGCCAGACCCCGATCCAGCACTTCGGAAGCGAAGAGCAGAAGCAGCGATACCTGCCGCGGCTCTGCGACGGTTCTTCGATCGCGGCGCACGGCATGAGCGAGCCGGATTCCGGCTCCGACGCGTTCTCGATGCGAACGACCGCCAAGGAGCAGGATGGCCAGTACATCCTGAACGGGACGAAGACGTTCGCCTCCAACGCGCCAGAGAGCGATCTGTTCCTCGTCTTTGCAACGACCAACCCCGCAGGTGGCTTCGCGACGCTCTGCGCGTTCCTGATCGAGAAGGAGACGCCGGGTTTCACGGTCGGGCCGGCGATCTCGAAGATGGGATTGCGGACCTCGCCCATGAGCGAGCTCTTCCTGGACAACTGCGAGCTAAGGGCGGAACAGATGCTCGGTGCGCCCGGCGCGGGCATGGCGATCTTCAACCACTCGATGCTGTACGAGCGCAGCTGCATCCTCGCGAGCACCGTCGGAACGATGCGCCGTCAGCTCGAGCGTTCGCTCGAGTATGCCCGCCAACGCAAGCAATTCGGCCAGCCGATCGGAAGCTTTCAGGCGATCTCGCGCATGCTCGTGGACATGCGGCTACGGGTCGACACGGCCCGTCTGTTGCTCTACCGCCTGGGCTGGTTGCTCGACCAACAGAAGCCCGCGACGCTCGAGTCGGCCCTGACCAAGCTTTACCTGAGCGAATCCTTCGTCCGTTCGAGCCTCGACGCGCTCCAGATCCACGGCGGCTACGGATTCATGTCCGAGTACGAACTCGAACGCGACGTTCGCGATGCGATCGGGAGCCGCCTGTATTCCGGGACCTCGGAGATCCAGTACAACATCGTCGCGCGGACGATGGGTCTATGAGACCCATGCTTCTGCACGAGCGCCTGACGGCGTCAGCCGAGCGCGATCCGGGAGCGCCGGCTGTGATCGACGGCGAGCGGAGCCTCAGCTATGGCGAGCTCGAGAGCCGCTCGAATGAGCTCGCCCACCTGTTGGCCGCGAACGGGATCTCGCATGGAGACCGGGTGGGCCTCTACCTCGAAAAGTCGCTCGAGTCGCTGGTCGGGGTCTACGGCATCCTCAAATCCGGGGCGCTCTACGTTCCGCTCGACCCTGGCGCTCCGGCCGCCCGCCTGGGGTACATTGCCGCTGACGCAGGCGTGCGTTGCTTGGTCTCGAGCAGCGCGAAAGCGGCCGCCTGGGAGGAGCTCCGTACTGCGGGGGCCTCGCTGGAAACAGTGGTCGCACTCGATTCGGCGGACGCCGTCCAAGCCGCCGAGGGTCTACGCGTGCTGAGCAAGAGGGACCTTGCTGCTCACCCTCAAACGCCGCCAACGAAAGCTCAAACCGAGGACGACCTCGCCTATATTCTCTATACCTCCGGCTCGACCGGACAGCCGAAGGGCGTGGCACTGTCCCACCGCAACGCCCTCGCATTCGTCGACTGGGCTGCGCAGGAGTTTCGCGTCGTTGCCCCGGACCGGCTGTCGAGCCAAGCACCGCTGCACTTCGATCTCTCCGTCTTCGACCTGTATGCCGCCTCGTCAGCCGGCGCTGCAGTTGTGCTCGTCCCTCCCGAGACGAGCGTCTTCCCGCTCAACTTGGCGCGCTTCATCGCCGAACGCCGGATCTCGGTCTGGTACTCCGTGCCGTCGATCCTCACGATGTTGGTTTTGCGTGGGCGGCTCGAGGAGTTCGACCTCTCGGCGCTCCGCACCATCCTGTTCGCGGGCGAGGTGTTCCCGCCGAAATATCTGCATCGATTGATGGAGCTTCTACCTGACGTGCGCTTTGCGAATCTTTATGGACCGACCGAAACGAACGTCTGCACCTGGTACGAGGTTCCGCGGCGAGAGGAGGCGCCGGCAGCGATTCCGATCGGCAAGGCAATCGCGGACGTCGCCGTCTTCGCGATGGACGAGCAGGGCTCAAGAGTCAGTGCCGGCGAGGTCGGAGAACTTTGCGTTTCCGGCCCGACCGTCATGCACGGGTACTGGAACGATCCCGAGCGGACAGCACGATCGCTGACCCTCGAAGGCGACGGCGACACCGCGCATCGAACCTACCGCACCGGTGACCTCGCGCGGCAAGAAACGAGCGGCGATTGGATCCTGCTCGGCCGCCGCGATGCGCAGATTAAGAGCCGCGGCTACCGCATCGAACTCGGCGACATCGAGGCGACGCTCAATCAGCACCCTTCGGTGATCGAATGTGCCGCTGTCGCCGTACCAGACGAGTTCGTCACGAACCGAATCAAGGTTTTCGTCGCCGCCGACGGCGTCGATGAGAAAACGCTTCAGCGCTTCTGCCTGGAGCGGCTACCCCGATACATGGTGCCGGAGGTGTGGGAGCTGCGCCAGGAGCTACCCAAAACGTCTACCGGGAAGATCGCAAGAAGCGTTCTACAGGAGGGCTGAACCAGTGGAAGCGGAAGAGAGAGTGCGTAAGCTCATTGTCGAGAACCTCGACTGGGGCGGGTCGCCACGCGATCTAACGCGCGACTATGACCTAATCACCAATCACGTGATCGATTCACTCGACATGTTGAAACTCATCTCCCTCATCGAGCAGGAGTTTCAGATCAAGGTCGACGACACAGAACTTCTGCCGGAAAACTTCGCGACGATCGGAACCATCGCGGCCTTCATCGAGCGAAAGGGCGACGGGACCGGCGCCTCGGCGTCGGCTGCCGACGCCTGAGCCGCTGAGATACCCGCGGTGGATGGTGCGCTCTACGTCGCGATCGGCAGCGACGTTTATCGACAGGAAGCTAGTGCCTCGGCGGCGTCGCTGAGGAGCGTATCTCCGTCGCTTTCGATCGCGCTTGCTACCGACGGGGATTCGGCGCCGCCCGTTTTCGACCAGCTCGTGCGGATCGACGAACGGGACGGGTTCCGTGCCAAGATCGTTGCGCTTCGTGAATCGCCGTTCGAGCGTACGGTTTTCCTGGATTCTGACACTCGCGTTCTCGGAGAGCTCTCCTCGCTATTCGAGCTCCTGGAGCGGTTCGACATCGCTGCGGCTCACGCGCCGAACCGGGTCACATTCGCACTGAATGAAGTCCCCTCGTCCTTTCCGGAGCTCAACACCGGTGTCATCGCCTGTCGGCGCGGCGAGGCAACAGGGACGCTCCTCGAGCGCTGGCTCACCGAATACGATCGTCTTCGCCCCCAGGGGCCTCTTTCGATGGATCAGCCCTCCTTTCGCCGAGCGCTGTACGGCAGCGAGATTCGCCTCGCGATTCTTCCGCCGGAGTGCAACATGCGCTTCGAGATGGCCGGCTACCACAACGACATGGTGCGTATCCTTCACGGTCGGGGAGACGACAAGATGTACGACCGCGTCGCCGGCGCCATGAATGCACGCGTGGGCGGGCCGGGCGACTGGCAGGTAATTTCCGGCTGCCGGATTTATCGCCACGGGCGACTCGTCGCTGACGTCAAGCCTCGCCGGGTGCTGAAGAGCGTCCGCGCGGCTCTGCTTCGCCGCCTGTAGAGACGGTTACCGGTGATCTAGCGCACAACGCGCAGAGTGCCACGCGCAGAATCGGCGCCGAGCGACGAGTAGAACGTGTAGGTCCCTGGTTTGAGGGTTGCAGCGACACGCGAGACCCCGCCCTTGTTCACGACTCTTCCCCTTAGGGTCACGCCGCGCCCCTTCAGGGCGATGTTGTGGGGATGGGAGTCGAGGTTCTTGAGCACTAGCGTCACACGGCCGGCGTGGGCGCGCAGGAAGCGCGGAGCGAACTGAAACCCGCTCGTATGGCCATGCGTAGCGGCCGTCGCCCTCAAGGCAAGCTTCGATCGCCACTTGGCCGTGATCCGGGTGGCGTTCGAGGCGGAGGCGGCGAAGCCGGAGCCGAGCGAGGCGCCTTGCACCTCGACACGCAACTTGTACTTACCCCCGTGTTCGGGGGCCCAGCGCAGCTTGGCAATTCCTTGGTCCAGCTTCGCCTGCGCGACGACCTTCCAGCGGCCCCCTGTGGTGTGTTGGGTCAGGTACGCGCTCGTCGCTGCCGTTGCGGGACTGATGGTCGCGCGCGCCACGAGCTTCTTCGAGACGGTGACGGTGCGTGGCCGGACTTGGGCCGTGATTCGGGGCTCCACAGCAAGCCTCACGATGTTGGAGCTCAACTGCTGAGCTGCCGTGATCGCCCGGTAACGCATTCCGACTGACGGCTGAATTGTGAGGCTGAACGAGCCGTCGGCCGCCGGCGTGACTGTCGAGACGTCCGACCAGCTGGCGCTTTGGGCCAGCTCGGCTTGCTGGATAGTCACCGGTGCTGTCGTGTAGGTGGTGTTGCCGGAGAGGGTGGTATCGCTGCCGTACAGGACGGAAGAGGTCGTCGCGGTCAGAGAAACGGCTCCGGTGAGACTCACGCCGACATTGCCCGAGAACTTCTTCGTTCCGCTGATGGTGTAGTGATGGGCACCTGCGGCTCCGTCGAAGACCTTCGCGTAGGAGCCTCCAGCCGGGAGTGTCTGCGTTTCGGTGCCCGTGTCGTCCGCGAGCGCCAGGGTGTACGGCGTTGTGTCGGCGTTGGTGAACTGAACGGTGTCTCCCCAGTTCACTGTCGCAGCCGACGGCTGAGGCCCGGTACTGGTGAACGTCACGACCGTCGTGCCGGCGAGCGCGAAACCGGCGAGCGCCAGGCCGGCGGCGACGAACGCAACTGCTACGACCAATAGGACAGAACGCCGAAAACGTGGACGGCGTTCGGTGGCGCGCGATGACGGCATACACCCTTCCCCTTCTCTGACTCTCTCATCGTAAGCAGGAAATTTCAAAAACTCAATCCGCCGGGGTCTCAATCGGCTGGTGCAGACGGACGGATCCGGCCTGCGCGAGCGTCGCGGTCTGGAGCGGGGGAATCCAGGAGCCCTCTCGATTCTCCCGATCGAGGTACATCTTCCAGAGGCGTGAGTCGTAGAACGGGTAGACGAGGTCACCGTCCTCGGTCATGCCTTGCTCTAGATTATCTGCCGCATAGCGCCACCAGTCGGCGTGGCCGCCGAAGCGCGCCGCGAGCGTATCGAGCTGTTCGCGGTAGAGGTCTGCGAGGAAGGAGGCGTGCTCGTACGGCAGCTTCCGAAGCGGACCCTTCCAGATGGGCCGGTCGGCGCTCGAGGGCCACTCGGGCGGCTCGGACACACCCAGGAATGCGCAGATGCGCCCCAGGAGCTCCTGCGGACGAAAGTGCACGTCCTCGAGCCATGCGAGTAGGAATCGATCGGCCGGAAGGGCTTCCCCCCAAGTCTCGAGCATCTGCGGGTATCCGGTCAGGCGCCGCGAGCGCTCGCTCGTGAAGTGTTCCTGGAGCTCGTCGGCGGTCGGCTGACGCGGCTGCTGGCGGATCCGTTCCATCACAGCGTGCGACCATGCGCGCTCGATCGGGTGGCGCGCGATAAGGATCACTCGTACCTCAGGCAGAACGGCGGCGATGTGCTCGACGCGCTCGGGCGACAGGATCGAGTATTCGGGAGTCGCCTCTCCGGTCACGCGACCCGCACCTTGCTTGAAGAGGTTCGCGTACCAGCGGTCGCTGCGTCGCCCGAGGAAGTAGCGGAGATTCCAAGCGACGGCGTTCAGCGTCGGGTGAGACCGGAAGAGGTCCCGCTGGTGTCGGACCTGCCGCCGCCAGCGCTCGTCCTCGGGCCGGTGACCGCGCAGGTAGCTGCGCAGCTCGACTCTCGGATTCCAGAGCTTCTCGTCAAAATAGTGCAGCTCTTTCTCCTGGGGCAGCCACACGTCCGGATGGGCGTCGAGCATCTGGTGAAGCCACGTCGTTGCGGACTTTTGTGCGCCGATAATCAAGAAGGACGGCGCTGCGAGCGTGGCCGCGTCGCCGCTACGAGGTCCGGTTGCGCCCATCGCTCCGCCTATGGGCAGGTCTGGGCGGGGACGTCGAACCAGCATCGGGTGAACTCTGAATTGAGGAAGAAGTTGAGCAGCAGGTTGCCGACCTTCGTCTGCCCGTTGAAGTTCGGGTGTGTCCCGTCAGGTGCGAAGTCGTTTCGCAGGTAAAAGGTGCCTTGGGCGTTGGCGGTTGCTCCGTTGGCCCAGGTATACGGCCCCCAGGCGATCCACGGAGCGGAACCGTTCTGGTTCAGGTCACCTGCGACTGGGTCGACGACGCTCGTTCGCATCTGGTTGATCTGCGCCTGAACGAGCCATTTGACCGAAAGGCCCGACTCGAATGCATAGGGCTCGGGATTCTGCGCTGTGGTCGCGTAGCCGCCGTAGACACGCGACGAGAAGAACACCTCCTTTAGGTTCGGATACCGAGTCCTGAGGGCTCGGGCGATTCCCCCGTAGCGGTTCTCGAGCGTGTACGCGTCCGCCTGCGGTGAGGGCAGAGAGACGGTTGGGAACGCATCGGCATCCTCGACCCAGACGATCTGCACCTGCGCCTCCTTCAAGCCCGCCGGCGCAAGGCGGTGATCGCGAATCACGTCGTAGCCTGGCTTCCCAGGGTTGCTCCAATGACCGGCGTCGTACGCCGATTGGGTGCCGTTGACGATCACGAGCGATGAGTGGTTCACGCCCGGGTTCGCCGCAGCGAAGGTCATGAACGACGGATTCGTACTCGACAAGCAGTTTGACGATACGCCGCACCACTCCAGCGACTGCGCGGATGCGCCGATGCCGAGCAGGACGATTTTGCCGCTGGCGCTGGGCGTTCCATTGGTCGCGAGGGGTGTGATCGCGTTTGCCGCCGCAAGCCCGTCCGTCTCGTGGTCTCCGGGCATGGTGTTCAGGCCGTTCTCGTAGAGTCCGCCGCTGAAGCCGTAGTAAGTCTGTCCGGGCGCCATATCGAGCAGCGAGACAAGTGGGGCGGCGCTGATTGTCAGCGGTTCGCTCCCGCAAACGCTTGCAGCCGGCTGGTTCTTGGCGTCGCCGCTGTAGGTGGCTTGCCATTGATAGGTCCCGACCGGATCGGCAATGAAGACGGCGGAGGACGGAGCCTGGCCGTTGGTGACCGTCACGGTGCTCGTGAACACCTGCGCTCCCGAGCAATCGGCACTGGTGTAGACCCGGTAGGTGAGCGTCCCACCTGCGTCCGCGGTCGCGCCGGCAAGCGTCGCCTGATCTGTGACCGCATCCGCTTTCAGCCCGCTGCTCTCAGAGAGGAGAGTAGAGACGGTGGGCTGGTTCTGAACCGTCAGCTGCTCGTCGCCGCAGTGGCTTGTCACGGGCGGGTAGACGCCG
>C688J35102_120989351_pt1 | contig 10962 bp, 9 predicted proteins | sample HopSoiMetagenom2_FD_35102 | JGI IMG/M metagenome (IMG submission 35102)
CCTTTCGGAGCAGCTGACCGCGGGTGATACCGAGCGACCGGCTGGACTCGACGCTGGTCTCAGAGACCGTTCGCAAGCCGTGCGCCGTGATGCGGATGAGCGGCGGAACCGAGTAGATGAACGTGGTGACCACCGCGGCCGGGGCACCGATGGCGAACACGAGCGCCAAGGGCGCCAGGTAGGCGAAGGACGGCATCGTCTGCATGATGTCGAGGACGGGCGTGATAGCCGCGGTGGCTGCGCGACTTCGGGCCATCCAGATGCCGGTCGGGATGCCGATCACGACGCAGATGGCGACAGCGACGACGGTGATGATGAGGGTGTCGAGGCTCTCGTCCCAGTACCCGAAGAGGCCAAAGGCGAACGTGAAGACAGCGACGAGGATGGCGCTGCGGACGCCGGCGGCCGCCAGCGCGATGAGCACGAAGATCGCCAGCACACCAGCCCAGCCGATGACCGGGACCGGCCGACCGTAGCTCGGCTGGCTGATCAGGTTCTGCAGGGAAGTGACGATCCAGTTCAGCGCGTCGTTGATCGCGCCGATCACGTAGTGCATGAACCAGTTGTTGCCCCGGTTGACGATGATCTTGTCGTTGATCTTGTTCAGCCAGTCGTGGAAGGCCGTGCGGTCCTCTCGTCCCATGACCAGCGTCTGCACGCCGTTGAGAAGGTAGGAGAGGGCCACCCAGACGAGCAGCACCGCCGGAACGCCGTAGCGGACCGGCAACTCCCAGCGCCGACGCGACCCCCCCTGCGTGGGGCCCCCTGCCGGCTCGGTCTCAACCGGTCGAGTGGCGGTCGCGGTCACGAGCTCGACTCCTCCGCGACGACAACTCGCAGGATGTCCTCGTCATCGACGATGCCGAGGAACTTCTCGCCGTCGAAGACCCGCACCGGACCCTGCGCCGCCAGCACCGCCTGCGCGGCATCCCTGACGATCTCCTCGGCCTGCAGGACCGGCCCGTCCTGGGCCTCACCGTCGGAGGGCGGGCGGCACAGGTAGCGCAGCGTCAGGACGTGGGACTTGGGTACGTCGGCCACGAAGTCGCGCACGTAGTCGTCGGCCGGCCGCGCGACGATGTCGGCCGGGGAGCCGACCTGGACGATCTCGCCGTCGCGCATGATGAGGATGCGGTCGCCGAGCTTGAGCGCTTCGTGGAGGTCGTGGGTGATGAACACCATCGTCTTGCCGACCTCGTGGTGCAGGCGGATGACCTCGTTCTGCATGTCGCGCCGGATCAGTGGGTCGAGTGCGGAGAACGGCTCGTCGAACAGCATCAGCGTCGGGTCGACAGCGAGCGCGCGTGCCAGTCCGACGCGCTGCTGCATGCCGCCGGACAGCTGGTCCGGGTAGGACTGCTCGTACTTCGACAGCCCGACCAGGTCCACCATCTCCTGCGCCTTGTCACGGCGCTCCTGCCGGCTCATCCCCCGCACCTCCAGGCCGAAGGCGATGTTGTCGATCACCTGTCGGTGCGGGAGCAGGCCGAAGTGCTGGAAGACCATCGACACGTGCGTGCGCCGCAGATCGCGCAGCTTGGACTCCGACGCTGCTGTGACGTCCTCGCCGTCGAGGACGACCGAGCCGGAGGTGGGCTCGATCAGGCGCGTGAGACAGCGGACCAGCGTCGATTTTCCGGAGCCGGAGAGCCCCATCACGACGAACACCTCGCCGGGAGCGACGTCGAACGACACGTCCTTCACGCCGACGACGCAGCCGGTCTTCTCCTTGAGCTCGGCCCTGGAGAGCTCGGCGTCCGGCGTACCCACGACCTTGTCGGACTTTGGCCCGAACACCTTCCAGAGGTCTCGGACCGACAGGGCCGGATCGTTGTTGGCGGCATCCGTGGTGGAGCCGATTTCTGTCTGGGTCATGCCCGGACCTCCTGACTTGCGGGCCCCGAGACTCCGCCCAGCTGAGCATTCCGGGGATCGCCCGGCGGGTACAGCGGCGTGTTGTCGCGGTGACGGTAATAGGGGATGTGCAGCGGTGGCAGTGGCGTGTTGCCGAGGATGAGGTCGGCGGCCTTCTCGGCCACCATCATCACCGGCGCGTAGATGTTTCCGTTGGTCACGTAAGGCATCGCCGACGCGTCCACGACACGGAGCCCGTCGACGCCGTGCACCCGCATCGACATCGGGTCGAGGACGGACTCGTCGTCGGCTCCGAGCTTCGCCGTGCACGACGGGTGCAGCGCGGTCTCGGCATCCTGGGCGACCCAATCGAGAATCTCCTGGTCGGTCTCGACCGAGGGTCCAGGTGACAGCTCGCCGGCATTGAACACGTCGAAGGCCGGCTGGGTGAGGATTTTCCGCGCGGCCCGGATCATCTCGATCCACTCGCGCCGGTCGTTCTCCGTCGACAGGTAGTTGAAGCGGAGCGCCGGGTGCTCCATCGGGTCGCGGGACTTGAGCGTCAGCGTGCCACGCACGTCGGAGTACATCGGCCCGATGTGCACCTGGTAGCCGTGCTCGGCGGCGGGTCGCGACCCGTCGTACCGGATCGCGATCGGCAGGAAGTGGAACATCAGGTTGGGGTAGTCGACCTCGTCGTTGCTCCGGATGAACCCACCGGCCTCGAAGTGGTTCGTCGCGCCGATCCCGCGCCGCAGGAACATCCACTCGGCGCCGATGCGTGGCTTGTGCCGGTGCTTGAGGTACGGGCCGATCGAGACCGGCTGCTTCGAGGCGTACTGGACATAGACCTCGAGGTGGTCCTGCAGGTTGCGGCCAACGCCGGGCAGGTCGGCCACGACGTCGATGCCGAGCGCCTCGAGCTCGGCCTTCGGGCCGATGCCGGCCAGCAGCAGCAGCTGCGGGGAGTTGATCGCGCCGCCGCTCAGGATGACCTCACCGGCCGAGACCTCGTGCGGGCGGCCGAACCGCGAGTAGGTGACACCGGTCGCGCGGGTGCCCTCGATGCGCAACCCGGTGACCATCGCGAGAGTCTCGACGCGGAGGTTGGGACGACGCTTCACGGGGTGCAGGTACGCGCGCGCGGCGCTTAGCCGACGGCCGCGGTACACGTTGCGGTCGAAGGGCGCGAACCCCTCCTGCCGGTAGCCGTTGACGTCGTCGGTGAGGTGGTAGCCGGCCTGCTGCACCGCTTCGAAGAAGGCCCCGAACAGGGGCGTGCTCGCCGGTCCGCGCTCGAGCATCAGCGGCCCGCTCCCGCCGCGCCAGGCGTCGGCTCCCGCGAGACACGTCTCCATGCGCTTGAAGTACGGCAGGCAGTGCGCGTAGTCCCAGGTCTCCATGCCGGGGTCGGCGCCCCAACGCTCGTAGTCCAGCGGGTTGCCCCGCTGGAAGATCATCCCGTTGATGCTGCTCGAGCCACCGAGCACCTTTCCGCGCGCGTGGTAGACGCGACGGCCACCCATGAACGGCTCGGGCTCCGACTCGTACTTCCAGTCGTAGAGCCGGTTGCCAATGGGATACGGCAGCGCGGCCGGCATGTGGATGAACGGGTCGAACTTGAAGTCGCTGCGTCCGGCCTCGAGGACGAGCACCGACGTCCCGGGATCCGAACTGAGCCGGTTGGCCAGCGCACAACCTGCTGAGCCGCCACCGACGATGACGATGTCGTACGACGCAGCGGCACCCATCAGATCTCCTGGCCGCCGAACCAGCGTTGCGCGGCGGGCTGCACGTTGTGCCAGATGTGCTTGGTCTCGCAGTACTCCTCGAGACCCGCCCGGCCGAGCTCGCGGCCGATCCCGGACTGCTTGTAGCCGCCCCACTCCGCCTGTGGGACGTAGGGGTGGTAGTCGTTGATCCACACGGTGCCCATGCGCAGGGCATCGGCCATCCGCTCAGCCCGACCCGCGTCCTGGGTCCAGACCGCGCCAGCGAGTCCGAAGATGCTGTCGTTCGCGATGTCGACAGCCTCCTCTTCCGTGGCGAAGGTCTCAACCGTCAGAACCGGTCCGAACGACTCCTCGGTGACGACCGACATCCCGGGGCGGCACCGGTCGAGCACGGTCGGCAGGTAGTAGAAGCCGTCGGCCAGCGCCGGGTCGTCGGGGCGCTGTCCGCCACAGCGCAGCTCGGCGCCCTCGGCGAGCCCGGCCGCGACGTACGCCTCGACCTTCTCGCGGTGCGCAGCAGAAACGAGCGGACCGGTCTCGGCGTTCTCGTCGAACGGGCCGCCGAGTCGGATCTGCTCGGCTCGTCGGACCACCTCGTCGACGAACTCGTCGCGGATCGACTCCTCCAGGACGAGGCGGGCACCTGCCGAGCACACCTGCCCGGAGTGCAGGAACACGGCGGTGAGGGCGAAGTCCAGCGCGGCCTCCAGGTCGCAGTCGGCGAAGACGACGTTGGGGTTCTTGCCGCCGAGCTCGAGCGCCACCTTCTTCACGGTCTCGCTGGCAGCCGCCATGATCCGCTTCCCGGTGGACAGTCCGCCGGTGAAGGAAACCAGGTCGACGCGCGGGTCCTCGACCAACGGCGCTCCTGCTTCCGCGCCGGTGCCGAGCACGAGGTTCGCCACCCCCGGCGGCACGCCGGCTTCCTCGAGCAGGCGCATGAGGTGAACCGCGGTGTGCGGGGTCAGCTCGCTGGGCTTGAGCACGAACGAGTTGCCTGCGGCGAGCGCCGGCGCGACCTTCCACGAGGTCTGGAGCAGCGGGTAGTTCCATGGCGTGATGAGCGCGCACACCCCGATCGGCTCGTGCACGACCTTGCTGACGATCCCGGGACGGCCGGTGTCGACGAGGCGGCCGGGATCCTCTGCGGCGATGTTCCCGTAGTGCCGGAAGACGGCGACCACGTCGTCGACGTCGTACTCGCTCTCCACCAGCCGCTTGCCGGTGTCGAGGCTCTCGAGACGGGCGACCTCGGCCTTGTCGCGCTCCAGGAGATCGGCCACCTGGTGCAGCAGGCGACCTCGGTCCAGCGACGACGATCCCGACCACTCGCCGGAGTCGAACGCCTCCCGGGCGGCCGCGACGGCCGCGGTGGCGTCCTCGGGCCCCGCCTCGTCGACCTCGGCGACCAGCTGCCCGTCGGCCGGACAGCGGATCTCGCGGCGACGGCCGGTGCGCGCCTCGGTCCACTTCCCCCCGATGAACAGCTCACTCATGCGACGCCCTCGCTGTCGTTGCTGTTGCGCATGCCGCACCCGTTTGTGCAGATCGCAACAGCATCATGAAGAGCCGGCGGGTGAGTCAAGGACGAGAGGGCCCGGGATCCCACCCAAGTCGACGCGAGATCTGCTCGGCGGTCTCGATCACCATCGGAACCAGCTCCTTCACGTGGTCGTCGGGCAGCCGGTACGTCGGCCCCGACACGCTCACCGAGGCCACCACATCGCCATGAGCGCTGTGGATCGGCGCGGCCAGTGCAGTCAGACCCACCTCGAGCTCGTCGGTCGCGACGGCGTAGCCCTCGCGGCGTACCTCCTCGAGCTCACGGTGCAGCGTCCGGCGGTTCGTGATGGTCCGGTTCGTGTACGCCGGCAGCTGGTCGACCCGTCGGTCGACCTCGTCACGCTCCAGGCCGCTCAGCAGGATCTTGCCGTTGGACGTCGCGTGCAGCGGGATGTGCTGGCCCACCCAGTTGTGCGAAGGAAGGGCCGACCCGCCGGAGAACTGGTCGACGTAGAGCGCCGAACGCTCGGACAGGACCGCCACGTTGACGGTTTCGCCGGTGTCCGACGCCAATCGACGGCAGACCGGCCGCGCCTCCTGGACGACGTCCAGGCGGGCACTGCTGGCTCCGGCCAGCCGGACGATGCCCAGTCCGAGGCGGTACTTGCCGCGCTCCTCGGTCTGCTCGACGAGCTCATGGGCCTCCAGCGTGCTCATCAGCCGGAAGGCGGTGCTCTTGTGGACGCCGATCTCGGTCGCGATCTCGGTCACGCCGACCTGACCGAGCCGCGCGAGGATGGTCAGGATGGTCAGGGCACGGTCGACGGACTGCACTCCGCCGGCGTCCCCGGTGTTGCTCATGCCGCAACGCTAGCGTCACACCTGTTGCTCATCGCAAGATGTCATGCTGAATTACGCAACAGTTGCGAACGGAAAGGAGGCTCCCGATGGAGCCTTCGGGGACCTATGTGCTCACCCTGATCTGCCCGGACCGGCCGGGGATCGTGCACGCGGTGAGCAGCTTCCTGGTCGAGCGGGACTGCAACATCTTGGAGAGCCAGCAGTTCAACGACGTGAACCAGGGCCGGTTCTTCATGCGGGTGCGCTTCGCCGCGGACCCGGCACCCTCCCTCGACGCGCTGTGGGACGACTTCGTCCCGGTCGCCGCGAGGTTCGGCATGCGCTGGGAGATGTGGGACGGGGTCGCGCCGTACCGGACGCTGGTCCTCGTCTCGCGGTCCACGCACTGCCTGAACGACCTGCTGTTCCGCTGGCGCAACGGCGACCTCCAGATCGACATCCCGCTCATCGTCTCGAACCACCTCGACTGCGAGCCGCTGGCCGCCTCCTACGACGTGCCGTTCCAGCACATCCCGGTCACGCCCGAGACGAAAGCGGCGGCCGAGGCGCAGATCCTCGGGCTGGTCGACGAGCTGGACATCCATCTGGTCGTGCTCGCCCGCTACATGCAGGTGCTCTCCGAGGATGCGTGCAAGCAGCTCGAGGGCCGGGCGATCAACATCCACCACTCGTTCCTGCCGAGCTTCAAGGGCGCCAAGCCCTACCACCAGGCATTCGACCGCGGCGTGAAGCTCGTGGGGGCGACCGCGCACTACATCACCCCCGACCTCGACGGCGGGCCGATCATCGAGCAGGACGTCGTGCGCGTCGACCACTCCTACGACGGCGCGGCCCTGACAGCTGCCGGCCGGGACGTCGAGGCGCACGTCCTCTCCCGGGCCGTCCGCTGGCACGCGGAGTCACGCGTGCTCCTCAACGGCAACAAGACCGTCGTCTTCCGGAACTGAAAGCCCGCATGTAACGCGGGGTTATGGACGCTTCACATGGGTCGTGACCCGTGTGAAGCGTCCATAACCCCGCGTTACATTCTGGGGAGGTCAGTCGCCGAGCTCCTTGCGGCGGCGGATCACGTACTCCTCGAGCTCGGCGCGGACGGCGTCGTCGAGAGCCGGCTGCTCGTAGTCGTCGAGTCGCTGGCGGTAGATCTTCGCCGCCCTGGCTGCCGCGTCCTGGCCACCGTTGCGCATCCAGCGCTCGTAGTTCTCCGAGGACGACAGCATCGGCCGGTAGAAGCAGGTTCGGAACCGTTCCATCGTGTGCGCCGCACCCAGGAAGTGACCGCCGTGCCCGACCTCGACGTGCGCGTCGAAGGCCAGTGATCCCTCGTCGATCTCCAAGGGCGTGAACTCGACCTGCAGCATCTGCACGAGCTCGGTGTCCATCACGAACTTCTCGTAGCCGGCGACCAGGCCACCCTCGAGCCAGCCGGCGGAGTGCATCACCCAGTTCGTGCCGGCGAGGAACGTCGGCATCAGCGTCATCAGCGCCTCGTAGCCGGCCTGGGCGTCGGGCACCTGCGACGACGTGAGACCACCACCGGTACGGAACGGCAGCCCGAAGTGCCGCGCGATCTGGCCGGTGCACAGCAGCCCGATGCCGGACTCAGGGGTGCCGAACGTCGGCGAGCCGGACTGCATGTCGATGTTCGACAGGAACGACCCGAAGATGACCGGGCAGCCAGGACGGATCAGCTGGGCCAGGGCGATGCCGGAGAGGGCCTCGGCAATCTGCTGGACGAGCGCGGCCGGGATGGTCACCGGGGACATCGCGCCCATGAGGATGAACGGCGTGAGTACGACGGCCTGGTTGGCTTCGGCGTACTCGAACAGCGCGTCGAGCATCCGGTCGTCCCACCGCAGCGGCGAGTTGCAGTTGACCAGCGAGATCGACACCGGTGTCTTCTCGATCGACTCCCGGCTGCCGAAGAGGATCTCGCCCATCGCGATGGTGTCGCGGGCGTTGACTCCGGAGACGACGTTGCCCATGTAGATCTTGTCGGTCAGCGTCATCAGGGCGAGGTTCATGTCGAGGTGCCGCGAGTCGAGCGGGGCGTCGTTCGGCTCGCAGATCACGCCACCGGCGGAGTCGAGCACCGAGAAGCTCTGGGCGAGCTTCGTGAAGCGCTGGAAGTCGTCCATCGTGGCATCGCGGCGTACTTCCCCCTCGCGGACGAACGGCGGCCCGTAGACGGCGCTGAAGGCCATCGAGTCGCCGCCGATGTGGATGCTGTTCGCCGGGTTCCGGGCCTGTACGTCGAACTCGCGCGGGGCCTTCGCGACCTGCTCGAGGACGAACTCGGGGTCGAGGAAGACCGTGCGGTCCTCCACCTTCTGCCCGGCCTCGCGGAACAGCTCCACGGCGCGTTCGCTCATGAACTCGACGCCGATCTCGGTGACGATGCGCCGCCATCCGGCATCGAGCTTGTCCATCGCCTCCGCCGAGAGCACCTCGTAGCGCGGCATCGTGTTGGTGAACATCGCCCCTCCTCGACCGAGCCTGCTTGACCGGGTGTGACTCGCATCATAGCCTCACCATGTGGAAGTCAAGTTCCACATGATGGATCGGCTGGACCAGGAGACGAGCGTGACCGAAGTAGGGACCCGCACCGGGTCGACAGGGACCCAGGCGGTGGACCGCGCCTGCGCCCTGGTCTCCCTGGTCGTCCGGGCCGGAGAGCCGCTGACCTTCACCGAGATCAGCGACAGCACCGGCCTCGCCCGGTCCACGACCTCCCGGCTGCTCGCGGCGTTGGAGCGCACCGACCTGGTCGCGCGTGACGCGGCCGGCGCCTACGTCGCCGGGTCGCTGTTCGCGCTGCACGCCGCGCGCCACGACCCCTGGCAGGAGACGGCGCGCCTGGCACTCCCCTTCCTCGAGCGGCTGCGGGACGAGACCGGCGAGACCGCCCACCTCGGCGTGCCCCGCGGGGCCGCCGTCATGCACGTGGCGCAGGTGGACTCGACGTACCTCCTCGCCACCCGCGACTGGACGCAGCTCGAGGTTCCCGAGCACTGCAGCTCGCTGGGCAAGGTGCTCTACGCCTACGGCCTGCTTCCGCTGCCCGACGGGCCGCTGGAGCGACCGACCAGCCGCAGCGTGAGCGACCGCGCGGCACTCGACCACGACCTCGTCGAGGTCCGGCACCGCGGCTACGCCGTCACCGTCGACGAGCTCGAGGTCGGGCTGACCGCGGTAGCGGCACCGGTGCGGGGCGTCGACGGCGAGGTGGTCGCCGCGATCGGCGTCTCCGGGCCCACCGCGCGCCTCGCCGACCGCGTGGACCACGTCGGCACACTGCTGATGAGGGAGGCGGAGGCGCTGTCGAACCTGCTGCACCGACAGCGCGACCCGCTCGTGATTGCAGCAAAGCGCGAGGAGGGCGCGGCATGACACCTGAAGACATCCTGCGGGGGCTCTACGACGAGACGCTGGTCGGCAACGCACCGCGCGTGCTCGAGCTGACCCACGAGGGTCTGGCCATCGGCATGGAACCGCAGACGATGCTGTTCGACGCGTTGATCCCTGCTCTGGAGGAGGTCGGCGCGCGGTTCGAGCGCGGCGACTACTTCGTGCCTGAGATGCTCATCGCGGGCAAGGCGATGGCCGGCTCGATGGAGGTACTTCGGCCACTGCTCGCCGAGACCGGCGTACAGACGGTCGGCACGTTCCTGATGGGCACGGTGAAGGGCGACGTCCACGACATCGGCAAGAACCTCGTGAACATCATGCTCGAGGGTGCGGGCTTCGAGGTGATCGACCTCGGCGTCCAGGTGGCTCCGGAGAAGTTCGTCGAGAAGATAGAGGAGCACAGCCCCGACATCGTCGGCTTCTCCGCGTTCCTCACCACGACGATGCCGATGTTCAAAGCGAACATCAACGCGCTGCAGAAGGCCGGGCTCCGTGAGCAGGTGATCGTCATGGTGGGTGGCGCACCGGTGACCCAGGAGTACGCCGACGCGGTCGGCGCCGACGGTTACGCCGCCGATGCCTCCGCCACCGTCAAGAAGGCCAAGGAGCTCCTGGCCGGCCGAAGGGATCTCGTCAGCGCATCATGATCACGACCGACACCGTCACCAGGCAGGAAACCGTCCTCCGCTCCGCGACCAAGCAGGTCGTGATCGGGCACGGTCAGCGGTTCTGCCTGATCGGCGAACGCATCAATCCGACCGGGCGGCGGATCTTCCAGGACCAGCTCCGCAGCGGTGACATGTCGGCGATCGAGCGTGACGTCCGCGCCCAGGTCGAGGGCGGCGCGGATGTCCTCGACGTCAACATGGGAGTGCCGCTGACCGATGAGCCGGAGCTCCTCTCTCGCGCCATCCGGATGGTCCAGGAGCTCACCGATCTCCCGATCTGCATCGACTCGTCCGTGGTCGAGGCGTTGGAGGCGGGTCTGCAGACCTACCAGGGCCGCGCGCTCGTGAACTCGGTGACCGCCGAGGACGAGCGGATGGAGCAGATCCTCCCGCTGGTCAAGAAGCACGACGCCGCGGTGATCGCGCTGCCCAACGACCACGAGGAGATCCCGATGGAGTCGGGCCGGCGACTCGAGCTGGTCCAGCACATCGTCGACGTCGCGACCCAGGAGTACGGCATCGCGATGGCCGACATCGTCATCGACCCGCTCGCCATGCCGGTCGGCGCCGACACGACGACCACGACGACCACGTTCGAGACGATGCGCCGGATCCGCGACGAGCACGGGCTCAACATGACGTGCGGCGCCTCGAACGTGTCCTTCGGCATGCCGGACCGGCACACCCTCGGCGCGACGTTCCTGCCGATGGCGATGGCCCACGGGCTCACCAGCGCGATCATGGACACCCGCACCGCGCAGATCGTCGACGCCGTCAAGGCAGCCGACCTCCTCCTCGACCATGACGAGTGGGGCGGCAGCTGGATCGCCGCACACCGCAAGCGCCAGGCCGCGCTGGCCGCCTCACAGGGCGAGGACGCGCTGGGGACATGACCCGCCGCTCCGCCCTTCCACCCGAGGGCGATCCGATCGCCG
>C688J35102_120989348_pt1 | contig 10945 bp, 9 predicted proteins | sample HopSoiMetagenom2_FD_35102 | JGI IMG/M metagenome (IMG submission 35102)
TGCAGCAGCAGGGAAACTCACGCGTGAAGCTCTACGTGGAATCGGACCACCGGGCCGCAATCGAGCTATATCTGACCTATGGATTCGCGATAGCGAGCCGTGATGTGATGTACGCGCAGGGTTGAGCCTTCATGAGGTCCGGCTGGACGCGCCAGAGATCACGGAGCAACTCAGGAGATAGAAATGGAAGCAATCGAGGTCTCGAGCGTGATAGAGGAATTGCTCCCTCCTCCTACTCAAGTGGAGCTGCCGCCTGATCGTTTCCTAGATCGCGAACTGTCTTGGCTCGCGTTCAACAAGCGGGTGCTGGATCTGGCCAAGGACGCCAAGCGGGTGCCGCTGCTGGAACGCGCGAAATTCCTCGCGATCTTCTCCAACAATCTGGATGAGTTCTATATGGTCCGGGTCGCCGGCCTGAAGCGCCGCATCGCTGCAGGTGTCGCCGTTCCCACAGTAAGCGGACTTATGCCCAGGGAAGTCCACACAGCGATCCTCAATAGGACTCGCGAGCTGGTCGCTGAGCAAGCGCGCGTCTTCCAAGACGACGTGCGGCCTGCACTGGCCCAAGAGGGGATTCAGATCCTTCGCTGGGATGAGCTCACTGCCGCCGAACAAGATCGAATGGATGAACTGTTCGCCGAGCGAATTTTCCCGGTGCTCACCCCGCTCGCGGTTGATCCTTCCCATCCATTCCCATACATCTCCGGGTTGTCGATCAATCTCGCAGTGCTGGTGCGTAATCCAGAGACCGGCATCCGGCAGTTTGCCCGAGTCAAAGTGCCGACGATGCTCTCTCGCTTCATCACCCTCGCCGAGGGTCGTTATGTCGCGTTGGAGGACGTGATCGCGCACCATCTCGACCAACTCTTCAGCGGCATGGAGATCGTGCAGCACCACACCTTCCGGGTGACCCGCAATGAGGACGTCGAGGTCGAAGAGGACGACGCGGAGAACCTACTGCTGGCCCTTGAGAAGGAGATCCTTCGTCGCAAAATCGGTCGCCCACCGGTACGGCTCGAGGTCGAGGATGAGATGGATCCGAAGATGCTCGAGTTGTTGATCAGTGAGCTAGACATCAGCGAGCGGGAGGTCTTCTATGTTCCTGGGCCGCTCGATTTGCGAGGCCTGTTTTCCTTGGCAGACATTGATCGAGCGGAACTGAAGTACCCGGTCTTCCTGCCCTCGACGCATCCTCACCTCGCCGAAGTTGAAACGGCCAAGCCGGCCGACATGTTCGCCGCTCTGAAGCAACGAGATGTACTGCTGCATCATCCGTACGACTCATTTGCGACAAGCGTGCAGCGCTTCATCGAGCAGGCGGCCGACGACCCGCATGTCCTGGCGATCAAGCAAACCCTCTACCGCACCTCCGGCGACTCGCCGATCATTGACGCCCTGATCGAGGCGTCGGAGGCGGGCAAGCAAGTTCTTGCCCTCGTCGAGATCAAAGCCCGATTCGACGAGCAGGCCAATATTGCCTGGGCGCGGCGACTCGAGCAGCACGGCTGCCATGTGGTTTACGGACTGCTCGGACTGAAGACCCACTGCAAGCTGTCCATGGTGGTCCGAGAAGAACCCGACGGTTTGCGGCGCTACGCGCACATCGGTACCGGCAATTACAACCCGAAGACTGCTCGACTCTACGAAGATATCGGCCTGCTCACGGCGAACCCGATCGTCACTGAGGACATTGGCCGGTTGTTCAACCACCTCTCCGGAATGGCTCAAGAGACGCAGTACAAGAGGCTGCTGGTCGCTCCTCACGGCATTCGCAATGGGCTGATCGACCGGATCAACCACGAGATCGCCAATCATGAAGACGGCAAGCCCGCGGGTATCAAGATCAAAGTCAACTCGATCGTTGACGAAGCGACATCTGATGCGCTGTATCGCGCTTCGCAGGCCGGCGTTCCGGTTGACCTGTGGGTACGCGGCATCTGCACGATCCGACCCGGTGTGCCGGGGCTGAGCGAGAACATGCGAGTACGCAGCATCCTCGGCCGGTTCTTGGAGCACAGCCGGCTTTTCTGGTTCGCCAACGATGGTTCGCCGTCGGTCGGTATCGGCTCCGCAGACTTGATGCACCGCAATCTCGACCGCCGCGTGGAGGTGCTGGTCTCGATTACCCATCCAGCACACGTCGCGGAGATTGAGCAGCTGTTTGATATCGCGTTCGACGAGGGCACAGCATCGTGGCATTTGCAGCCGGACGGAACCTGGATTCCGCACACCAGCGATGCCGATGGTCATCCGTTGCTGGACATGCAGGAGTATTTGATCAACACCATTAGCCGGCGACGAGCCGCGACGAAGTAGCCGTTCCGTGCCCTCGCTCAGCGCCGCCGGCACCCACAAGAATGGGGTGCGGTCTCCCAGCCGACCGGTCCTCGCCGGCGGTGCGGTGGTTACTCGGGAACACGCCCTGCATGGCACCGAAGTCGTCATCATCCACCGGAAGCGCTACAACGATTGGACGCTGCCGAAAGGAAAGGTGGAAACCGGCGAACCAGTGCCGGTATGTGCGGTACGGGAGGTGCATGAGGAAACCGGCGTCACGATCAGGCTCAACGTGCCGCTGGATTCGATCACCTACGAGGCTGGCAACGCGGGCCTGAAGAAGGTCGACTATTGGGGTGGCGTGGTCGTGGACTCTGTACCCCGAGAGCCGGACGCCGAGGTCGATGTGGTCTCGTGGTTGCCGGTACGCACCGCACTCAACCGACTCACCTACTCACATGATCATTTCTTGGTACAGCAGTACCTGAATCAGCCCTCCACCACGCCGTTGATCATCTTGCGGCATGCCAAGGCGATGGATCGTAAAGATTGGTCACGGAAGGATGCGGCACGGCCGATCAACTCGAGGGGCCGCCGCCAGTCCAAGCTGTTGATCCCCCTGTTGAATGCCTATGGAGTGACCAAGATCGTCAGCTCCACCTCGACTCGCTGTGTCTCGACGGTGCTTCCCTATGCCCATCAGCACGAACTGGCTCTTGACACGTACAGCGTGCTGACTGAGGAGGAAGGTGAGGACGATCCTAAGGCGGTCGCCAGACTGATTCGCAAGGTGCGTGGGGCGACAGTTGACAGCGGTGAGCCAACGGCGCTCTGCGTACATCGACCGGTGCTGCCACACATTCTTGATGCGCTCGATATTCCACCGACGACACTGGCGACCGGGGAATTTCTAGTCGCACATCTGAAGGCCGACGGTACCGTCCATGCGCTGGAACGGCATCGGCCCCAGGAGTGAGCTAGACCATCTTCGATCTCTTCACCGGGACGTTTTCCACCAGAAGTGCGCAAAAAGGCGCCTTCAATGGCTTTCAGGCGTACGTCGTCAACCAGAAGCGTAAAGACGTACGCTCCAGCCCTCGACTTTCTAGGGCCGCCGAAAGTGCTACACAGCGCTACACTTGTAGCATGACGAATGTGGCTGCACGCGACCTTCGCAATCACACAGCTGATGTCCTCAATAGGGCCGCGGGTGGAGAAGAAATCACGATCACGGTGCACGGAAGACCAGTGGCATCTCTGGCTCCAATCAACCGGCCGTTCCGTCGTCCCTTCAGCAAGGCAGAGCTCATCTCAATTTTCAAGACCAGTCAGGCTGATGCCGGCCTACGCGAGGACCTTGGACGACTTGCCGGCGATACCACCGATGACCTCGGACCCCTTGAGTGAGTGGCCTCGATTCACGACCTATGTCCTTCAACCGCGGAGTGTTGGACACTTCGGTTTTCATTGCCGCCGAATCTGGACGCCCGCTCCACTACGACCTCTTGCCAGAAGAGGGAGTCAGCACGGTGATCACACTTGCTGAACTCAATGTTGGTGTTCTCGCCGCCAGGGAATCCTCCATCAGGGCCCAGAGGCTCCGGACCCTAACCCGGCTCGCCTCCATGGAATTGCTCGGTGTCGACACTTCCGCTGCCGAGATGTGGGCACAGATGCGCGTGTACCTGGCAGAACGAGGCCGCCGAATCAGCGTAAATGACTTGTGGATCGCATCCATCGCGGTCTCTCGGGGCCTTCCCATCGTCACTCAAGACGACGACTTTTCAGCCCTCGAAGGCTTCCCGGAATTGGTCGTCATCGTCGTCTAACAGCGGATGCTGGGATCTGCGGACCTGGATGCCGTTCATCATTCACCCGTTGTTCACCTTCACTGGCCCATCCAGACATGTGTGCCGCGTACGTTCGCCGCATCGGGAGGTCGCGAGCATGCCGCACCTTCCGGGCCAAGCCCGATGCGCAGCGCGGCGCAGGGGTCCACCAAGGGGGAAACGACCCTTCGTCTGTGAAGGACACGCATGATCAACCGCCTCGTGAGTTCGCGAGCCACTCCTCGCCCCGTGCGGTACGCGACCGGGCTCGCCGCCCTGGCTGCGCTGGCCACTCTCAGTCTTGCTGCCTGTGGCTCCGACCCGACCAGCGCCAGCGAGCAGCCCGGAGGAGTCGAGCCGGGCAGCAGCGCGAACGCCTCAGGCCTTGCCTGCCCCGCCGGCAAGCTCTCCGCTGAGGGCTCAAGCGCCCAGGCCAATGCGATCACCGAAGTCATCGCCGACTACAACGCCGAATGCGGCGATCAGGCGACGATCGAGTACAACCCGACTGGCTCCGGCGCCGGTATCAAGTCGTTCTATAACGGGCTGGTTGACTTTGCCGGCTCGGATTCTGCCCTCAAGACCGAGGAGAAGGATGGGGTGATCGAAGCCGACAAAGCCAAGGAGCGCTGCCAGAACAACCCGGCGTGGAACCTGCCGATGGTGGTCGGCCCGATCGCCTTCGCCTACCACGTCGACGGCGTGGACAAGCTGGTATTGAACGCCGAAACGCTCGCCGAGATCTTCAACGGCACCATTAAGACCTGGAACGACCCGAAGATAGCCAAGCTCAATTCAGGTGCCACGCTGCCCAGCGCGAATATCACCGTGTTCTTCCGCTCCGATGAGTCGGGCACGACGGAGAACACCACTAAATTCCTATCCAAGGCCGGTAACGGCGCCTGGAAGGACGAGCCAGCCAAGGCCTGGACCGGCACCGGCGAAGGCAAGAACAAGTCTTCCGGCGTGGCGGAGGCTACCGCCAGCACGGCGAATTCCATTACCTATATCGAGTGGAGCTACGCCAAGGACAACAACCTGAGCATGGCTCAGCTGGACAGCGGCAAGGGCCCAGTCGAGCTGACGGGTGATTCTGTTGCCAAAGCTGTCTCGGAGGCCAAGATCAAGGGCAGCGGCAATGACCTCAACCTTGATCTGAAGTACTCCGGAACGAAATCTGGCGCCTACCCTGCGCTGCTCGTCACATATGAGATTGTCTGCAGCAACGGCTCGGCGCCCGAGAAGACGGCGATCGTCAAAGACTTCTTGACATACTTCTCGTCCGCGGATGCGCAGCAGAAGCTCCCAGATCTTGGGTATGCGCCACTTCCAGACGAGCTGCAGTCGAAGGTCGAGACGGCGATCGCGGCAATTCAGTAATCGCCCTCCCCCGAGGGGCGGGTCATCGCGGCACCTTCCGCGGTGACCCGCTGCCCCATTCAGGTACCCAGCAGGAAGACATATGTCAGTGACTGATACGGATGCCACCGAGAGGGTTGAGCGGGAACCGGTTGCGACGCAGTATCCGAGCCTGTCACCCGTAGTGGACCATAGTCCGGTGAGCCTGCATTCGCCTGTTCCCAAGGTCGTGACTCACCGCGTCACTACTCCGCAGACCGTCGATCATGCGGAGCGGCCGTTCCGGGGCGTCAAGCTGGCCAAGATCAGCAAGACCGGAGATCGCGTCTTCCGCAGCCTGGCCACCACCTCCGGACTAGCGATCGCCTTGCTGGTGCTCTTCGTAGGCGTCTTCTTATTGGCCCTCGCGCTGCCCAGCCTGCAGGCTGACCAAGACAACTTCCTGACCTCGCGTAACTGGACAGTTGCCGGCAACGAGCTTCGGTTCGGAATTGCCGGACTGCTGTGGACCACCGTCTTGTCCTCAGTCCTCGCCTTGGCGATCGCGGTTCCCGTCGCCGTTGGTGTGGCGCTGTGTCTGACCCAGTATTTGCAGAAACGAGCCTCCGGCCCCGTCTCCTTCGTGGTCGACCTGCTTGCGGCCGTACCATCGATCGTCTTCGGCCTCTGGGGACTCAGCGTCCTCGGACCATTCCTGGCTCCAGCAGCCGGATGGCTGATCAGCAACCTCGGCTGGATTCCCCTGTTCAGCAGGAGCGTCGATCCCAAAGGGTCGGTATTCGTCGCCTCAGTGGTGCTGGCGATCATGATCTTGCCCATTGTGACGGCGATCTCGCGCGATGTCTTCGCCCAAACTCCTCGGGACCACATCGAGGCTGCGCTCGCCTTGGGAGCGACGCGGTGGGAAGTGATTCGCACCGCGGTGCTGCCATATGGTCGATCCGGCGTCATCAGCGCATCCATGCTCGGACTCGGCCGGGCACTCGGTGAGACGATCGCCGTCATGATCATTCTGACGACGCCACCTGCTGGTAGCGCGTTCACTCCTTCGATCTTCGCGGGCGGTGAGACCTTCGCGAGCAAGATCGCCAACAATGCTTCTGAGTTCGACAGTCCCTCCAAGACCGGGGCCTACATCGCCGCAGGGCTAGTGCTCTTCATCGTCACCTTTGCGGTGAATGCCTTGGCCCGGGTGATCGCCGAGCGTGGGGCGGCGAAGTCATGACGGCGACAACAACCGACGGTCAGCTGTCCTTCCGCCGACCGAGCGGTATCCGGACCATCAAGAATGCCTTCGCCACCGTCTACGTCACTATCGCTACCGTGCTCGCCGTCATACCGCTGATTTGGGTGCTCTATACGGTGATCACCAAGGGCCTTCGCCTCATCCTCAGCTCGACCTGGTGGCTGCAGAGTCAGCGTGGCATTACTCCGCGCCGCGAGGGCGGCGGCGCCTACCACGCCATTGTCGGCACCGTGGAGATGGCCTTGATCTGCGCGGCGATTGCGGTGCCGCTGGGCATCATGGCGGCCATTTTCCTGATCGAGTACGCCAAGGGCACCAAGGTTGCCCGCGGCGTGAGCTTCATGGTGGACATCCTCAGCGGTGTCCCCTCCATCGTCGCCGCCCTCTTCATCTACGCGCTGTTCATTACCATCCTCGGTCTGGGCAGATCGGCTGTTGCCGTGTCGCTCGCCCTCGTACTGCTGATGCTGCCCGTTGTACTCAGATCCACTGAGGAGATGCTCAAACTGGTCCCCCAGGAACTGCGCGAGGCGTCGTATGCCCTAGGCGTGCCTAAGTGGAAGACGATCCTCCGAGTTGTCATACCGACGGCCTTCGGCGGCATTATGACCGGCGTCATGCTCGGCCTGGCCCGGGTGATGGGCGAAACCGCACCGTTGCTGATCTTGGTTTCGTACGCGGTGGGCATCAACTTCTCGCCGACCAGCGACACCATGGGTGCGTTGCCAACCATGATCAACGCCGGGCGCGACCAGGCACCCCAGCTGCCCGGCTATGAACGAGTCTGGGCCGCCGCCCTGACCTTGATCATCATCGTGATGGTGCTCAACCTGCTGGCCCGGGCCATCGCCCGCGCCAGCAAGCTGAAGGAGAGATGAGCCATGGCCAAGCGAATCGATGTTAAGAATCTTGATATCTACTACGGCGGCTTCCACGCGGTCGAAGACGTCTCGATGACGGTCGAGCCGCGCACGGTAACAGCATTTATCGGTCCATCCGGATGTGGAAAGTCGACCCTGCTACGCACCCTCAATCGCATGCATGAGGTAATTCTCGGCGCGCATGTCAAGGGCAGCGTCCAGCTGGACGGCACCGAACTGTACGGGCAAGGCGTGGATCCGGTCGCGGTACGCCGGGTTGTCGGCATGGTGTTTCAGCGACCGAATCCCTTCCCCTCAATGTCAATCTTCGACAATGTTGCCTCCGGCTTAAGACTGAATGGAGTTCGGAATAAACAGATCTTGGCTGACGCCGTCGAACGGTCCCTGCTGGCGGCGAACCTTTGGAACGAGGTAAAGGATCGGCTAGGCAAGGCAGGCGTTGGACTTTCCGGCGGCCAGCAGCAGCGACTGTGTATCGCGCGGGCCATCGCCGTTGAACCTCAGGTGCTGCTGATGGACGAGCCCTGTTCGGCGCTCGACCCGATCTCCACCCTTGCCATCGAGGATCTGATCGGTGAGCTCAAGGAGCAGTACACCGTGGTGATCGTCACCCACAACATGCAGCAGGCTGCCCGGGTGAGTGATCAGACGGCGTTCTTCAATCTGGCCGCGCAAGGCAAGCCGGGCAGGCTCATCGAGATGGGCTCAACCGAGAAGATCTTTTCCAATCCCGACCAGAAGGCGACCGAGGACTACATCACCGGACGGTTTGGCTAGCATTCACCGACGGTCTTGACCGCTGTGACGAAACGGCTGGTTATCTCCACTCCGCGTCAGGTACCTGGACTTCGCATCAACTGGAGATGATGCTGAGTTCCAGTAACTAGTGCTAAGTGACGCGACGACCCGACAGCAGTCTTTGCATTGGGTAACGACTGGCCTTGCGACCTGGCCTGGAGCCCTTAGCAACATAGACTCGGGCCCGTGAGTGCGAAGGCTGGATGGTATCCCGATCCGGGCGGGGGCCAAGGACTCTTCCGGTACTGGGATGGCAAGGCCTGGTCAGCGGCAACCTCCCCTAACCCGAGCGCACCTCCGCCGACCCAGGGATTGGTCGGTGCGAGCGCAACGGCGCAGGGTGGCCAACAGTATGGCCAGGTCGAACAACCCGCGTACGGACAGGACGGTCAGCAGTATGGCCAGGGTGGACAGTCGCCGTACGGCCCCTCGCCGTACGGCCAGAGCTATGACGCGTACGCCAACTATCAGGAGTTAGAGAAGAAGAAGTCCCCTGTCGGCTGGTGGATCGCCGGCGCCGCGCTCGTGATCGTCATCATCGTCGTTGCGGTCCTTGCCATTCGTGCCGTTACTGGTGGCAGCAGCGGCACTAGTGGCGTCCCGTCCGGACAGCCCTCGCAGGACGTCTGCCCGGCGGAGGTGACCCCGACAGCCGAACCCTCAAGCGATCCGGCCGACGGACGAGTCCACGGGGGGCCGGTTTCCTATCCCATGCTCGGTCAACCGTGGAGCGCACCGCAAGGCGAGAGTCGGGTCCCGTTCGGGAGCGATGTGAAGAGTCAAGTCGTGTTGGTGGAGCAGGACTATGACGGCAGCGGTTCGAATTGGGTCGCGTCGGTCCTTGTTGGTGAATTGCAGGCCGGCGATGGGTTCTTTACCCCGGAGCAGGGCTCTCAGATTGTCGTGAAATGCATTCTCGGCAAGTTCTATGGCAACAATCCCGTCAAGAGCGACGTCAAGGTGAATGAGAAGGCCACCATCGACGGCCATGACGCATGGCTCGTGGAGTCACACCTCACCTTCGACATTACGGGCCTGAAGACCAAGGGTGAGCTTCTCATTGTCGCGATCGTTTCCGCCGGCACTCGGTCAGGTCTCTACTACGCGTCGATACCGGATACCACGCCCGAGCTGGTCCAGCCAGCCCGGGACGCTCTGAAGAATCTGAAGGTCGACGGCTAGTTCGGCCTGAGGCGGTAGAAACCTCGGCCCAGGCGGGCCCTTCGACAGGCTCAGGGCAGCAGCTGAAGGTCACCGGCGCATCCTGCTCAACGCGACTCGCCCTGCTCAAGTTTCCCAACGCAGCGATGCGATGTTGGCAGCTAGCGTCAGCCATCAGCAGCGCGCTAAGCCGCGACGCTCCTTCATCGCAACGACGCGGGCGGCGCTTTGGGTAACACGCTTCGCGAAGTCCGCATCATCGGAGGCTTCGTCCTTGATGGCGTTCGCCATCGTGATCGCCAAACTTGCGTCGCCGATGATCAACAGATCACCTCCGGCGCGAATGAAGCGGATCGGACGCTCATCCGGTGGGATCGTTCGCATTGCAGCGGCCGCCAGATCGTCGGAGATCACGACTCCAGTGAATCCAAGATCTTCACGCAACATATCTTCCATGATCACGCTCGAGTAGGCGGCACGATGCTCGTCATCGATTTTGGGATAGAACGCCGACGACATCATCACCATGTCGACGTTGGCCTTGACCGCGGCACTGAACCCCGCCAGAGCCGGGTCGTGACGCGTTGTCGTACGGTCGATGACCCGAGTCATGAAATCAGTGTTGCCACGCACTCGGCCGAGTCCGGGGAAGTGCTTCACGGCCGTCGCTACGCCGGCCCGATCCATACCCTCGGTAAAGGATGTGACCTTTGCAGCCACGATCTTCGGGGAATTGCCGTACCCGCGACGCAGCTGACCGATCGGTTGGTTCATCCAGATCATTGCGCGTGGCACGACATCGGCAACCGGTGCCAGATTGGCGTCGATACCGGCCTCCTTGAGCTCGCGACCCCAGTCGTAAGCGTTGTCGCGAAGTTGGCCGTCGGACTGCTTGGCCTGCCGAGTTGCCGAGGGGATCGTCGTAAATCCAGGACCTGTGAGGCGCTGTACCAGCCCACCCTCTTGATCGGCGGCCAGCATGACTTTCACATCTTCCGGGCTGTGCGAGGCGTCGCGTACTCGACCAACAATCCCCTGGATCGTCTCCGTGCCTGCCCTGGAATTGCCCAGCAGGATGACGCTTCCTGTCCGGGTTCGGTCGATAATCGCCCTCTCTGACGCGCCGATCCCATTGGAGCTGACGGCCACCATCAGCAGTTGGCCGACCCGCTCAGACAGGCTCATCTTCCGGACCAGCTCTGCGCACGGTTGGTCCACCGTGAACGATTCGGCCGGTTCTGGCGTCGGTGTGCCGCCGGGGGATGGTGGCGGAGTCGTCGGTTGAGAACTTCTCGTCGGTTCGGAGGGCGTCACAGCAACCGGCGGCGCGGCAGTGGGCACGGCGCCGCATCCAGCCAATGCGGCCGGAATCATCAGCGCGCAGGTGGCGAACC
>C688J35102_120989346_pt1 | contig 10943 bp, 12 predicted proteins | sample HopSoiMetagenom2_FD_35102 | JGI IMG/M metagenome (IMG submission 35102)
TGAGTGGCCCAATTGGAGCCAAGACAGCGAATTCCGTGCCGCCCGCGACCAATCGGCGGCCGAGCGCGACAGCGCTGCTCCCGCCGTTGGTCCTGCAACCACGGCGCCGCCGAAGAAAGGAGAGCGCGGTTGAGCGAAACGCTCGAGCCGGCGCTTCCCGATCATCTGGATAAGCAAGCCGAGCGGCTGATGCGTCGGCTGTGCGATGCCGGCTTGAAAGTCGCCACGGCGGAAAGCTGCACCGGCGGCATGCTTGCCGCGCTCCTCACCGATATCGAGGGTGCAGGCCACGCCTTCGATCGCGGCTTCGTCGTCTACACAAAGGAAGCAAAGACGGACCTGCTCGGCATCCCGCGCGACGTGCTCGACGAGAATGACGCGGTGTCGGAAGTCGTCGCGCGGGCAATGGCCGAAGGCGCGCTCGAGCGATCTGAGGCCCACCTGGCCTTGGGCGTGACCGGGTTCGCCGGGCCCGCGGCACCTGGCGAGGAAGAGGGCCTCGTGCACTTCGGCCTCGCCCGCCGCGGACGCGAGACGACGCATCAGGTGGAGCATTTCGGTGCGGCGGGGCGTGGGCCGGTGCGGGTGAAATCGCTAAAAGTGATGCTGGAGATGCTTGAGAAGGCGCTCGAAGAAGCGTAGTTCTCTCTTTGTTCCAGAATCAGGAGACCGGGAATGGCGGACCTAATCCTCTATACCAACCCGCAATCGCGCGGACGCATCGTGCGCTGGATGCTCGAGGAAGTCGGCGAGCCCTACGAAACGGAGATCATCCCGTACGACCAGATGAAGAGCGAGCGCTATCTGGCGGTCCATCCTTTGGGCAAGGTCCCGGCGCTCAAGCACAAGGGACACGTCCTCACCGAATGCGCGGCGATCTGCGCGTATCTGGCCGACGTTTTCCCCGCAGCGGGCCTCGGCCCGCACGAGGACGAGAAAGCCGATTACTATCGCTGGCTCTTCTACGCGGCAGGACCGGTGGAAGCGGCCGTGTCGAATCAGGCGATGGGCTGGCAAGTGCCGGCGGAGCGTGAACGCATGTTCGGCTACGGCAATTTCGATCGCGCCGTCGCCGCTCTCGACGAGCTTTTCAGCCTTCGCGATTACGTTTGCGGCGACCGTTTCACCGCCGCCGATGTCTATGTCGGCTCGCAGATCATGTTCCCGATGCAGTTCGGAATGCTGCCCGAACGCGACAGCTTCGTCCGGTACCGCGACCGTTTGCAGGGCCGCGCCGCGTACAAGCGCGCGACGGTCATCGACGAGAAGCTCATCGCCGAGATGGGCCTCGGCCCGCCGAGCTCGGCGCAGGCGCAGGCGCAGCCGCAGCCGCAGCCGGCCTAACGCAACGCCTCAGACGAGGTTTGCCCGGTACAGGCGCAGCAACTCAGCCCAGGCGCGCTCGGCCGATGGCTGATCGTAAGGCTGGCTTCCCGGAACGCACCAGCCATGATCGGCGGGGTAAACCTCGACGATAGCGGGGCGCTTGGCCGCCGCGAAAGTCGCTTTCAGCACGTCTTTGGCATCCGGCTGCTTTTGATCGTCGTTGCGCGCGATAGCGACGACGAAGCTCGCCTTGGTCTTGGGAATCAGCAGGTGCGGACTGTTCGGGTCCTTGGTCACCAGCCCGCCGCCGTGGAAAGTCGCGACTGCGCGCACCCGGTCGGACCTGGCCGCTGCGGTGTGGAACGCGAACGGCCCGCTGAAGCAATAGCCCTGTACGCCAGCAGCCTTGCGCCGATTTGTTTGCTTCTGCTTGTCGAGGAAGGTGATGAACGCGGCGGCGTCGCGGTCGATTGCGGCATCGGTCAGCGCATCGCGCAGGCCCTCGAGCTTCGCGCGATCGGTCGGGCTGTTGAAGTCGAACGGGCCGGTGACGACTGGTGCCCGCTTCACCCGATAAAAGGGGTTCGGCACCAGGACCGTGTAGCCTGACGACGCCAGCCGGCGAGCCATGTCGCGAAAGACCGGGCGCAAGCCGAGGATATCCGGCCACATCAGCACCGCCGGCCACGAGCCGGCTCCCGCCGGATGGAAGAGCGCCGCGTCGGCCGAACCGTCGGGCGTTGGCACCATCACATCCGTTTCGATCACCTCTGCAGCCAAGGCCGCCGTAGGCAGGCCGGTAATGGCCGCCGCTGCCGACATGCCGAGAACGACCGATCGCCGACTGAACGACGTATCGACGATGAAACCCTGGTGATTGTCGCTATCGCACATCGAAGATCTCCCTGCAGGCGAACATCAATCTTAGCCGCTTGCGGACGAAGTGGCAGCACCTTGTCCAACCCAGCCCGCTACAGCGTCGAGCGCTTCCGCTTCGGCATCGGCATCGGTGCGGCCACTCTTGGCGGCAACTTTGAAGCTGTGGTCCGCGCCGCGCACGACATGCAGCGTCGCGCGTTGACCGAGACCAGCGCCGACGGGCTTCAACAGCTCCAACTCGGCCAGCGCGTCGCGGTCGCCCGAGACGAACAGCATCGGAATGTGCACTTGCGCGAGATGGTCGGCGCGGTCGACGCCTGGCTTCCCCGCCTGATGCAGCGGAAAGCCGATGAAGATGAGACCCTCTACGCCGGGAATCGGCTCCGCCGCCTGCGCCTGAGAAGTCATGCGTCCGCCGAAAGATCGGCCACCGGCATAGAGCGCCAAATCCGGCGCGAGCCGCAGTGCCTCGGCCGCCGCAGCTCGGACGGCGGCGTGCGCGATACGCGGCCGGTCCGGGCGCTTCGACCCCTTTTCCATATACGGAAATTGATAACGCAACGTCGCGATGCCGCGCTCAGCGAGCCCGCGCGCATTCGAATCCATGCTCCTGTGGGTCATCCCGGCGCCGGCGCCATGGGCGAACAGGTACAGCGCCTTCGCATTTGCCGGCCGGAGCAACAGACCCGAAACCTGCTCATCGCCGACGCGGATCTTCAGTTCGTCCATTCGGGCGTCAGTGATCCAGATCGTTCGGCTTCAGCAACCAGTCTATTCGGCCAGCCCCTGTCCCGAGGTCGCTCCAGTGGTCGATCGGAAGCTCAACGAGCACGGCCGCCGCCGTAGGAAAATGATCGAGTTGCGAGTGGAGGGGTTCCTCAGACTTTGCGAGCATCGTTCCGAGATTCTGCAAGCTCGGATTATGCCCGATCAACAGGATACGCCGGGCAACATCCCCAATGTCGACCAGCATGTTCAGGAGCGTCGTCGCCGAGTTCTCGTAGAGCACCGGCTCATAGGTGGGCTCGAGTGGCTTTCCATAGCCTTTCTCGAAACTTCTGATCGTATCAATGACCCGCCGAGCCGGGCTCGCGAGGACCAGGTCGAATGCCGCGTCACGTTTGCGGAACTCCGCGCCCATGAGCTCCGCCGCGCGCACCCCTCGCTCCGTCAGCGGACGATCAATGTCCGCAAGGTGCGGATCGTCCCGGCTCGCTTTTGCGTGCCTCAGCAGCCCAATGATTTTCATGCGGCCTGTTTAGCCGTCTGCAGCGCCGCGGCTAGGCTGTTCAGGCTTCTTCCAGCAGGCTCTTCGCGGCGACAAGCGTCCGCAGCTCGCCGCTGGCGTAGGGCTTGCGCAGCACCCGCGCCCCCGGCGGCACTTCCGACTTCGCGAAGTCATGGTCGGCGGCAGTGACCACCAGCTGCACATTCGGCCGCTCGCGCGAAACCTGACGAGCAAGCTCGAGCCCATGAGCGCGGCCCGACAGTTGGGCATCGGTCACGACGAGCTCGATTTCCGGGTGCTGGTCGAGCAACGCGGCTGCATCCCTGGCGTCACACGCGTGGAACGTGTCGAAGCCCAACTCGTCCAGGATATCGGACGCCACCATTCCGACAAACGGCTGGTCTTCAACGATTAAAGCTGCAGGTCGGCTGTCAGGCATTTGCCTTACCTATGTTAGGGCTGCGGCCTAGTTGATGTGAGCGCTAACAGGAGTCAACAGCCCGTCACCGCGCAAAGCGGTCACTTCGGCTTGCGTCCCGATTTGGATGCGGACTTTGCTGCCTTGGCAGTCTTCGGCTTTGCTGGCTTGGCCGCCTTCGGCTTGCGTGGCTTGGCCTCCTCACCGGCGATGGTGTCGATCGCCCGTCGCCCAACCTCGAGCGCGAGCTTCCACATCGCATTGCCGCGCTCGGCTCCTTCTTTCGCAAGATTCTCGAGCTCGTCTCCGGCGCTTGCGGCGAGCGCCTTCGCTCTCTTCGAATCCTTAAGCGCAGATGCGGTAGCAACCAGCGCCGCAGCGACGACATCCGCGACCAATCGATTGTTCGACAGCTCTTCGAGCCGTTTGCCGATCTTCGACGCCTTGCCGCCGGATGCGGATTTGGCGATCTTGTCTTTCTTCTTTTTCTTGGTCTTGGCCACAGCTTTGCCCCCTCCCGACTCCGCGAACGGGCGGCGTCATACCAATTTCTGTCACAACACTGTAACAGCCCTCTGTTTCAGTTCTGAGACATGCCGTGGGCAAGATCGATCGTATCCCTCCTTTCTCCGGAAAGCTGATGGACAGCCTCACAGAAGTGGCGGCTGCGCCCGCTGCCGCCGACGCGCCGGAAGCGGAGCCGCGATATTTCAATCGCGAGCTCAGCTGGCTCGCGTTCAATCGCCGGGTCCTCGAAGAAGCGAGCAATCCCAACCACCCGTTGCTTGAACGCGTCCGCTTCCTGTCGATCTCGGCGAGCAACCTCGATGAATTCTTCATGGTGCGCGTCGCCGGGCTCAAAGCGCATCAGGCGCTCGGCGTCGAGGAACGCTCGACCGACGGGCTAACCCCGACGCAACAGCTCGCAGCAATCAACATTGAGGCGGACAGGCTCGTCACGAACCAGCACGAAGTATGGGGCGCACTCCAGGAGGCACTCCCCGACGCTCGCATGCACGTGATCGGCAACGAGCCGCTCGACGAAGCAGCGGAGATCTGGCTCGACAAGCATTTCCGCGAGCAGATCTTTCCGATCCTGACGCCGCAGGCGATCGATCCCGCGCACCCCTTCCCGTTCATCCCAAATGCTGGGCTGAGCCTGATCTTCGAGTTGAAGAAGGGCCGCGGGACCGTCCGCGAGCTGGTGATGGCGTCGGCGAGCCTCCCGCGGTTCATCCGTATCCCGGGCCCCGACGCCCGCTACATCGCGCTCGAGACGCTGATCCGCCGCAAGACCGACTATCTGTTTCCGAAATATCAGGTCGTTCGAGGGGGCGCGTTCCGGATCATCCGCGACAGCGACATCGAGGTCGAGGAGGAGGCCGAGGACCTCGTTCGTTATTTCCAGACTGCGATCAAACGCCGGCGGCGCGGCAAGGTGGTTCGGCTGGAGCTGGAGCCGGGAATGCCGGAAAGTCTCGTCGGAGTGGTCAAGGACGGCCTCAACGCGGCCAGCGCAATCACGTCCGAGACCCGTGGCTTCCTCGGCATGAGGGACCTCTCGCTACTCGTCGAAGAGGATCGGCCCGACCTCAAGTTCCCGCCGTTCGACCCGCGTTTCCCCGAACGCATTCGCGAGCATAGCGGCGACTGTTTCGCGGCCATCAGCGAGAAGGACATTCTGGTCCACCACCCGTACGAGAGCTTCGAGGTGGTGGTCGAGTTCATCCAGCAGGCTGCCGCCGACCCCGACGTGGTCGCGATCAAGCAGACGCTGTATCGCGCCGGCCGCCAATCGGCGATCATCCGCGCCCTGATCGATGCCGCCGAAGCCGGCAAGTCGGTCACTGCGGTGGTCGAACTGAAGGCGCGGTTCGAAGAGGAACAGAATCTGATGTGGGCGAGCGCGCTCGAGCGCGCCGGAGTTCAGGTGGTCTACGGCTTCATCGACTGGAAGACCCATGCCAAGGTCTCCATGGTCGTCCGGCGCGAGGAGAAGGGATTCCGCACCTACTGCCACTTCGGCACCGGAAATTATCACCCGGTGACCGCGCGCATCTACACCGACCTCAGCTACTTTACCGCCGACGCGAAGCTCGGCCGCGATGTCGCCAAGCTGTTCAACTACATCACCGGCTATCTGGAGCCGCGCAACCTGAAGCAGCTGGTGATCTCACCGCAGACGATGCGGACCGAGCTCATTCGCCTGCTCGACGCGGAGATCGCGGCAGCGCACGAGGGTCGTCCGGCGGGCGTCTGGGCCAAGCTGAACTCGCTGGTCGATCCGGCAATCATCGACAAGCTCTACGAAGCAAGCACGGCGGGCGTGTCGATCGACCTCGTCATTCGCGGCATCTGCTGCCTCCGCCCAGGAGTGGCCGGCCTGTCCGACAACATCTACGTGAAATCGATCGTCGGCCGTTTCCTCGAGCATGCGCGGCTGTGGTGCTTCGCCAACGGCCATGAGCTGCCGCATCCGGAGGCCAAGGTGTACATCAGCTCGGCCGACTGGATGCAGCGCAATTTCGACCGGCGCATCGAATATATGCTTCCGATCCAAAACCCGACGGTCCACGCGCAGCTGATCGACCAGGTGATGGTCGCCAATCTCATCGACAATGAGCAGAGCTGGCGTTTGAACGCCGATGGCACCTATACGAGGCTGCAGCCGAAGCCCGGCCAGGAATTCAACCTGCATCGATATTTCATGTCGAACCCCTCCCTATCCGGCCGCGGCCAGGCGCTGAAGAAAGGCCGCAAGGTTCCGAAGCTGCGCTTCCACCGCGGCCGGTGACTTGAGAGCGTGGCGATCGCCGAACCCGTAGCGATCATCGACATCGGGTCGAACTCGGTCCGCCTCGTGGTCTATGCCGGGCCCGAACGGATCCCGACACCGATCTTCAATGAGAAGGTGCTCGCGGGCCTGGGTTCTGGTCTCGAACAGTCGGGCACCTTGTCCGAGAAAGGACGAGAGAAGGCGCTCGCGGCACTTCGCCGTTACAAGCTGCTCATCGACGAGATGAAGGTCCGGCAGAGCTACGTGCTTGCGACCGCTGCAATCCGCGATGCGACCGACGGCGCGGAGTTCGTGCGGGAGATCGATCGCATCGGCCTCAAATGCAACGTGCTGAGCGCCGTCGAAGAGGCGCGCCTTGCCGGTGAAGGGGTCCTGTCCGGCACTCCCGACGCGGACGGAATTGTGGGAGATCTCGGCGGCGGGAGTCTGGAACTCGTGGATGTCCGCGCTGGTGCGGCAAGCGGCGGCATTTCAATGCCTTTAGGTGTGCTCCGGCTGGATTCGAGCGCGAAAAGCGAGCGAGCGGCGCGCGATCAAATCCGTGCGATGCTCAGCCAATCCGGGCTGTCTAAACGCGGCGCCGGCCGCGCGTTCTACATGGTCGGCGGCTCGTGGCGCGCGCTTGCGCGCATCGACATGATCGCCACCAACTTCCCGCTTCCAGTCACTCATCAATATCGCATGAAGCCCGGACGCGCCCGCGAGCTTCGCAAGGTCCTCAATTCTGTTGATCCGGCGCTGACCAGCGCCGTGGCGCCGCAGCGTCTTGCCACGTCCCCCGTCGCCGCGATGCTGCTCGATCTTCTCGTTGAGGAACTCGAACCCGCGAGGCTCGTCGTGTCCAGTTTCGGAATTCGCGAGGGCCTGCTTTACTCGAACCTCCATCCTCGTGCCCGGTCGTTGGACCCGCTGACCGAGGAAGCACGCTGCGCCGGCGGCGGCGAACACCGCTTCGGCGAACATGGCGACCTTCTCGATGCATGGATCGCGCCGCTGTTCGACGATGGGCCAGAAATGCGGCGCCTGCGCCTCGCGTCTTGCCTGTTGTCCGACGTGGCGTGGCAGGCCAGCGCGCCGTTTCGCGCGGACCGCGGGATCGAAATGGCGCTCCACGGAAACTGGGCGGCCGTCGATGCGCGCGGCCGAGTGATCATGGCGCAAGCCTTGTCGGCAAATTTCGGCCGCGAGGGATTGCCCGACGACGCCCTCGGCCGGCTGTGCAGTAGCAGTGACCTGGAGCGGGCGCGGCAATGGGGCTTTGCGATGCGCCTCGGCCAACGATTGTCGGGCGGCGTCGGCTCAGCGCTTGAGCTGGCGAAGCTGCGGAAGAACAACCGGACGATTGCGCTCTCCACAACCCGCTCCAATTCCGCGCTGGTCGGACCCGCTGTCAAAAAGCGCCTGGACAAGTTGGCCGAGGAACTCGGCTGCACTTCCGAAGTCACCACGGCCTGAAACGAATAGCTCGCGCCAGGCCGAGTCCTCTCACCAGACTGCCGGATGCAAGGAAGGCCGTTCGCGCCGCGACCTACATTCGATTAAATTTCCCCGAGCGGATTGCGACAAGTTCCCAACGCGTTACGCTCGTGCCGTGGGGGAAGACGCGTTCATTCGGTTGGACTGCGAGGCGCAGACGCCTCTGGCAATCGCGTCCGGACTGCGACGCTTCGGGCCGGCTGGCCGTGCCCCCGACTGGCTCGTGTCCGGCGTGTGGCTTTGCACCGACCACGCCGATTACATCGCCACTGCCTCAGCCGAGGTGCTCGGCAACGGCATTGTTGCACGTCCTCTCGGCATCCACCGACCTGGTGAGCTTGTCCGCCAGCTCAAGCGCGATCTCCCGAATGTCTCGGCGCGGCTGATCGGACGCAATGGCGAATTCGATCTGAGCCTCGGTGAAGAGGTCCCCGCGCCTCCCTCGTCGCTGGGCCAATGGCCATGTCGTTCCTATTCGACCCAGATCCTCGTCCGGGTATCGCAAGGCCAGTCTATTGCGACCCGCGTCGCTTGCGCGCTCCTGCTGGAGTGCGAAACGGGGTCCCTGCTGGTGGGAACTGATCCTTCGACGCTGGCGATGGTCTTGAGCCAGGATCCAGCACTGATCGAGCGGTATAGCGACGGCTGCGAAGCACTGTCTGCGGGCGAATATCTGAAACGCTGCGGAGGCTAGGGCGCCAACGCGACATGTTCGCAGGTCATCAGATCGGTGACGGCGGCGCGTTCAGCAACGGTGAGCTCGGGGCGCCACAAGTCCGCGATCAGGACCACCCGAATACGATCGCTATCATTCCATGCTTCGTGAGTTGTCATGTCGTCGAATATGAGCGCTTTGCCCCGCTCCCACTGGCGCAGCTCGCCGCCAACTCGAAATCCGCAATTCTCGGGCACGATCAGCGGAAAATGCGCGATGATGCGCGCATTGGTGATCCCGATGTGCGGCTCGATCCGGCTGCCCGGCTCAAGGACCGAAAAATAGAGGCTCGGCGAGATCAGAGGAATGTCGGGCAAATCGAGCCCCTTGGCGAGTTGCATCGTACGCGGGCAGCGGGACGCGAACTCCTCGACCACCCGGCCGTTGCGGATCAGGGGGATCATCGACCATGCTCCGCCGCGCGCCGGACCGTTCCCCGGTGCGTGCAAACCTGCAAGGCGTGAAGACCATTGGTCGCGCTTCTCCTCGACCAGCGCGAGAAACTCTTCACAGACCGCGTCCGTGTCGCGCTCTATCTCGGCCACGCCGGCGAACGCCGACGCATCGAAATATTTCTTCGGTTTGATGCCGGGAATCACGAACGCCGGAGCGACGACCGGCCCGGAATCGTGATTCTCGAGGATGTTTGCGCGAAAGCCCCGCATGCGCCGATCTTCAGCTTGATCGAGCGGGAGGGCGGATTTGCCAGGCTGCCACTCGAGGAGTCGGTCACGCCAGCTTTCCCGCGCTTCAACGAGCCGCCTCGCGTGATTGAGCTGCTTCATCATTGCGGGCTGGAACGAAAGATCGATGGGCGCATGGTCGCACGCGACCCGGTACGCGCGCTCGGCGCCATGAACTGCACCCATCAATTCCCTGAGGCTGCCGAGCAGCAGTGCCATCAAGAAATTTCGCGGCGACAGCTCGACAGCCGCCGCGGCTGCCGCGACTGCCCCCGGGAAGTCGCCAAGCGACCGCCGCACGGTCGCCAGGCGGAGCAGGGTCGACGCGTCATGACCCCGCTGTGCGGCTGCTTCCAATAGGCTTGCGGCTTGCCGCACGTTGCCGCGCGCCATCGCCTCGTCGGCCTCGACAATCAAGGAACCGTGCTGTCCCCGCATATTGGCTGCCGCCTCCACTCGCCGGTGCGTAACGGCCAGGCGGCGAAGTGGATTGCACCAATTCGACGAAGACGCTTTCCAGTTCCACGAAATGCAGGACACTAAACTGGATCAACCGCGTGTCGACGGGACAAGAAAAGAGGGCCGGAGGATCGCTCCCCCGGCCCTTGACGTTTTTCAGCGATGCGCCGCTTAGCGGCGGTTACCCATGAAGCTCAGCAGGAACTGGAACATGTTGATGAAGTCCAGGTACAGGCTGAGCGCGCCCATGATGACGACCTTGCCCATCATGTCGCTGCCGGCGACCTGGAAATACATGCTCTTGATCCGCTGCGTGTCGTAGGCGGTCAGGCCGGCGAACAGCAGCACTCCGATCGCGCTGATTGCCAGACCCATCGCGCTCGAGCGCATGAACATGTTGATCAGCATCGCGACGAGCAGCCCGACCACGCCCATGATCAGGAACGTGCCGATCCCGCTGAGATCGCGCTTGGTCGTGTAACCCCAGACGCTCAGGCCCAGATAGGCCGCGGCGGTCGCGAAGAACGTCTGCGCGATCGACACTCCGGTATAGACCAGGAACAATGTCGACATCGACAGGCCCATCACCGCCGCGAAGCCCCAGAAGAGCATCTGCAGCGTGCTTGTGCGCATGCGGCTTACGCCGAAGCTCATCGCAAACACGAAGCCGAGCGGCGACAAGGTCACGATCCAGCCGATCGGGCTCATGCCCTGCCCCGTCGGGTTGAGCAGCACCTGCTGCGCGTAAGGCGCGAACAGCAGTGCGATGATGCCCGTCAGCAGCACGCCCGAAGCCATGTAATTATAGACCGAAAGCATGTACGACCGAAGGCCGGCATCGCGCGTGGCGCGCGGGACGCCCACCGTTGCCGTATTCACGACACCACTCCTGTCGGTAGTGATGCGCGGGTCATTCCATTCAGCCATTTCTACTCCTTTGCGTGGGGCAAGAGGCCCCGTCT
>C688J35102_120989347_pt1 | contig 10943 bp, 12 predicted proteins | sample HopSoiMetagenom2_FD_35102 | JGI IMG/M metagenome (IMG submission 35102)
TCGTCAAGCGCCGTCGGGCGCAGCTGGCGGGCCAGCGAGAGCAGCTCGCGCATCGCCTGGTTGGCCAGCGCTTTGGTCTCCGCCAGCGCGGCCTCCAGCTGCGGCGGCGCCGCCTCGCGGGCGGCCTCGAGCCGCAGCAGCAGCCCGGTCAGCGACTGGTTGACCTCGTCGTGGAGGTCACGGGCGACGCGGGCGCGCTCCTCCTCCTGGGCCGCCAGCGCCGCCGAGCCGGCCCGCCGGCGCTCGGCTTCCAGGCGCCGCATCATGCGCAGGAAGGCGAGCTCGATCCGCTCCACCTCCTCGGTCTCGCCGATGCCGTCGATCGAGGCGGGGAGGAGGGGGCCGGGGCGGCTCAGGTCGACCTTCTCCATCTCCTCGATCAGCCGCTCCAGCGGCGTGAAGCGGCGCCGCAGCAGCGCCCGATTGACGAGCAGCCCGGCGGCGGCGGCGAGCAGGCCGATGCCGATCGCGGCCAGCGCGTGCAAGCCGCCGACCGCGGCGGCCGCGGTCGCCGCGGCGCCGATCAGGACGGCGTTCAGGGCCAGCATCTGGGAGAACAGAGCCCGGCGTCTCATCGGTCAAGCCTAGAAGCCGGGCGATCGCCCCGAACGGCCCCTGGGTGGCGCAGCGGAGCACAAGGGGGTTTTCCCCTATGGCCAAAATCCGACCGCGGGGCAATACTCGATCGGCAATCCCAACGAGGAGCTGACATCGCGATGACCACCACCAAGCAGTCGACCTTCGGCGCCACCTTCAGGACGACGATCCTGCTCGCCTCACTTTCCGGCCTTTTGGTTGCGGTCGGATATGTGATCGGTAACGGTAATCCCAGCACCACGCTGCTCTTCCTCGGCATCGCCCTGCTGATCAACCTCGGCTCCTACTTCTTCAGCGACAAACTGGCGCTGGGAATGAGCCGGGCGAAGCCGATCGAGGAGTCCGAAAACCCGCGCCTCTACCAGATCATGCGCGAACTGACGACCCGCGCCGGGCTGCCGATGCCGCGTCTCTACCTGATCCCCCAGGACCAGCCCAACGCCTTCGCGACGGGCCGCAATCCGCAGCACTCGGCGGTCGCGGTCACCCGCGGGATAACCAAACTGCTCTCCGAGGACGAGCTGCGCGGCGTGCTCGCCCACGAGCTCACGCACGTGCGCAACCGCGACATCCTGATCCAGTCGGTCGCCTCCGCGATCGGCGCCGCGATCACCTACCTCGCCTACATGCTGCTCTGGTTCGGCGGCGACGACGAGTCGCCGCTCGGCGCGGTCGCCGGCCTGGCGCTGTTCCTGCTCGCACCGATCTCGGCCTCGATCATCCAGCTGGCGATCTCACGCCAGCGCGAGTACGCGGCCGACGCCGGCGGCGCCGAAATCTGCGGCAACCCGGAGTCCCTCGCCAGCGCTCTGCTGCGTCTCGAGCAGGGGGCGACGGCGATGCCGATGCAGGTCAACCAGGCCGCCGAGCCGCTCTACATCGTCAAGCCGTTCTCCAGCAAGGGCATCGCCGGCCTCTTCTCGACCCACCCTCCGATCGAGGAGCGGGTCAAGCGGCTGCGCCAGATGCGGCCCTCCCTCTAGCCGGAATCTCCCGCCGAAAAGCGCCCCCTCGGCCCGCGCGATCGGGATCGAGCGGGGCGCTATACTTTTTGAAGTAAAGCTGATCCGAATTCAGGAGATTCACTTCATGCCGGGTACCGAGACGCAGGCGAGCATCGAGGAGATCCAGCCCTTCGAGGCTTCGGCGGAGATCGAGGGCGGCGACGTCGTCCTGATCGACACCCGCGAGCCGCACGAGTACAAAGAGGCCCACCTCGAGGGCGGCAAGCTCGTCCCCCCGGGCCTGCTCGCCGGCGAGATCGAGGCCGCCGCGCCGGACAAGAGCGCGCGCACGATCCTCTACTGCCGCTCCGGCAACCGCTCGGCGATCGCCGCCGCCCAGCTGCAGCGGATGGGCTACGACAACGTCGCCTCGATGGAGGGCGGCATCCTCGCCTGGCAGGAGCAGGGGCTGCCGGTCCTCTCCGCCTCGGGGATGAGCGCCGAGCAGCGCGAGCGCTATTCGCGCCACACCCTGCTGCCCGAGGTCGGCGTCGATGGCCAGCTGAAGCTGCTGAACGCCAAGGTCCTGCTGCTCGGCGCCGGCGGTCTCGGCGCCCCGACCGCGCTGTACCTGGCGGCGGCCGGCATCGGCACGATCGGCCTGGTCGACGACGACGTCGTCGATGCCTCCAACCTGCAGCGCCAGGTGATCCACAACACCGAACGGATCGGCATGCCGAAGACCGAATCGGCGCGCCTGTTCATCGAAGCGCTGAACCCCGACGTCAAGGTGGTCGAGCACCGCACCCGGCTCGACGCCGGCAACATCCTCGCGATCCTCGAGGACTACGACCTCGTCGTCGACGGCGCCGACAACTTCCCCACCCGCTACCTGTTGAACGACGCCTCGGTGCGCCTGCGCAAGCCGGTCGTCTCGGCCTCGATCCTCAGCTTCGACGGCCAGATCTCGACCTTCGTCCCCTTCGAGGGCCCCTGCTACCGCTGCCTCTACCCGACCCCGCCGCCGGCTGAGATGGCGCCGAGCTGCTCGGCCAACGGAGTGCTCGGCGTGATGGCCGGCACGATGGGGACGCTGCAGGCCAACGAGGTGATCAAGCTCGTCCTCGGCGTCGGCGACCCGCTGGTCGGGCGCCTGCTGCTCTACGAGGCGCTGGGCACCCGGTTCACCGAGCTCAAGGTGCGCCGCGACCCCGATTGCCCGATCTGCGGCGAGAACGCGGCCGAGGTCCCGGAGTCCGAGATGGGTCGGTTCCCGGACTACGACCTCTTCTGCGCCGGATAGTCGGTAGGTTTCCGCCCCGACCATGGCGACGGTTCGCATCCCCCCAGTCCTGCGCCCCAAAACGGGCGGCCAGCCCGAGATCGAGGCGGCGGGCGGCGACGTCGGCGAGGTCCTGCGGACGCTGACCGCCGCGCACCCGGAGACCGCCGAGCAGCTCTTCGGCGCCGAGGGCGAGCTCAACCGCTACGTCAACGTCTACCTCAACGACGAGGACGTCCGGGTCCTGCAGGGCCTGGAGACCGCCGTGAAAGACGGCGACACCGTCGTCATCCTGCCGGCGATGGCCGGCGGCTGAGACGCCGGCGCCGTCCTTCTCTAGCGCTCCAGCACCAGGCCGAGGAACTGCTTCGTCCGCTCTTCGCGGGGATCGTCGAGCACCGCGGCAGGCTTGCCCTGCTCGACGATCACGCCGCCGTCCATGAAGACGACCTGGTCTCCGACCTCGCGGGCGAAGCCGATCTCGTGGGTGACGACGAGCATCGTCATCCCTTCCTCGGCCAGCTCGCGCATCGTGTCGAGGACCTCCTTGACGAGCTCCGGGTCGAGCGCGCTGGTGACCTCGTCGAAGAGCATCACGCGCGGTTCCATCGCCAGCGCGCGGGCGATCGCCACGCGTTGCTGCTGGCCGCCTGAGAGCCGTTCGGGGTACTGGTCGAATTTGTCGCCGAGCCCGACCCGTTCGAGCAGCTCCTTGGCCTTGGCCTCGGCCTCCTCGCGACTCTTGCCGAGCACCTCCCGCGGCGCCATGGTCACGTTCTCCACCACCGTCTTGTGGGGGAAGAGGTTGAACTGCTGGAAGACCATGCCGACCCGCTGGCGGACGAAGTTGAGCTCCCAGCTCTGCTCGCCGGTGCCCGAGCCCGGTCCCTTGCAGATGTCGTGGCCTTCGAGGAAGATCTCGCCCTGCTCCGGCGGCTCGAGCAGGTTGACGCAGCGCAGCAGCGTGCTCTTGCCGGAGCCGCTGGGGCCGAGGATGCAGACGACTTCGCCTTTGGCGACCTCGAGGTTGACCCCCTTGAGCACCTCGAGCGCGCCGAAGCTCTTTTGGATCCCGCTGAGCTTCACCATCGCCTCGGCCATCACGCGACCTCGATGTGGCTGCCGCGGGTGACGCGACTTTGGTTGCGGGCGATCATCCGATCGACCACGCGGGCCAGCGGCAGGATGATGACGAGGAACATCAACGAGCCCAGCGTCAGCGCTGAGCTGTTGAACGTCTTCGTCTGGATGTCGGTGGCCGTCTGGATGACCTCGTTGAGGGCGATCACGCTGACCAGCGTGGTGTCCTTGAGCAGGGCGATGAGTTCGTTCAGCATCGGCGCCGGCACTTTGCGCACGGCCTGCGGCACGATCACGTTGCGCATCGATTGGAAGTGGCTCATGCCGAGCGAGCGAGCGGCCTCCATCTGGCCGCCGGGGATCGCTTCGATCCCCGCCCGGTAGACCTCGGCCATGTAGGCCCCGTAGGTGACCACCAGGGCGAGGCAGCCGAGCCAGAAGGAGTCGGGTTTGCCGAACCACTGGGGCAGGCGAAGCGCTTTCGGCAGGAAGTCGAGCGATGGTATGCCGAGGCCGAAGGCGAGGATGAGAATCAGCAGCGGCACGGCTCGAAACACGTCGATGTAGGCGATCGTCAGCCCGCGGATCGGTTTGGCCGGTCGTCCGGGGATCTGCCTCAGGAGCGCCAGGACCAATCCCCAAAGCAGAGCGATGACGGCCGCGATGGCGAAGAGCTGGAGATTGACCCAGAAGCCTTCGAGGACTTCGTCGAAGTGGTCGAGCATGAACCCGACGTCGAAGAACTGGTTGATGAATTCCTGCATGTCTCTCCTGGCTCAGTCGCCGAGTCCCACCGCAAAAACTAGAGGGGGCGCCATCCTCGGCGCCCCCTCCTTCGATCGCTGGCCACGAATTCGCCAGAATCAGGCTTATTCCCCGCCGCCGCTGACGGTCAGGATCGCTTTCGGGGGAGGCCGCAGGAACCATTTTTCGTAGATCTTGGCGTAGGTCCCGTCTTCCTTGACCTTCGCCAGCCCTTCGTTCAGTTCTTCGAGTAGCCCTTCGTTGTCCTTGGCGACCGCGAAGCCATATTCTTCTTCGGTCGGAATCGCCGCCGAGACTTCGATTCCGCCCGAGCTTTCGACCGCCTTTTCGGCAACCGGGATGTCGATCACAACCGCTTCCACCACCCCCGATTTGAGGGCGTTGACGGCATCCGGGCCCTGCGCGTAGGTGCGGAGTTCGCCCGCATCGCCGTTTTCTTCGACGAATTCGGCGCCGGTGGTTCCCTTCTGAGCGCCGACGGTCGCGCCCTTGAGCGCTTCCACCGAGTCGATCTTGCCGCCGTCGGCAACCAGGATCGCCTGTTCGGCGAGGTAATACGGTTCCGTGAAGTTCACCGTTTCTTCGCGTTCTTCGGTGATCGTTGAAGCGGAGGCGACGGCGTCGAATTTGCCCTGGGCGAGGTTGACGAAGATCGTGTCGAACGAGGTGTCCTGGAATTCGACTTCGTGCCCGCTCGCTTTGGCGACCGCTTCCATCAGGTCGACGTCGAAGCCGGTGAATTCGCTCTTGCTGCTGCCGAATTCCTCGAACGGGGGGTAGGGGACGTCAGAGCCGACCGTGAGCTTTTCGCCCCCGCCGCCGCTGGCGCCTTCGGCGGCGGTGCCGCCGGTGCTGTTGCTGTCGCTGCCTCCGCAGCCGGCCACGGAGATCGCGACGGCGCTCGCCAACAGGACGAGAAGCAGCAACGGGGCCCGGAGATGGTTCTTCAAAAGGTTCCTCCCGAAATCAAGGTTGCCGGAAGCGGCGAAAATACTCGCCCGACCACCCCGGCGCAACCGCCTCCGGACGCGAAGGCCAAGCTATACTTTTTGAAGTAGGGGGAACCAGAGTTGGCGATGGACACCAATCAACTTCTCAACCGACCCTGCGGGGGGCGCTTCGGCAACATCGTCGAATCGATCGGCAATACGCCGCTGGTCGAGCTGCCGCGCCTGACTCCGAAGCCCGAGGTCCGCATCTACGCCAAGCTCGAGGGCCACAATCCGACCGGCTCGGTCAAGGACCGCGTCGCCAAGGCGATGATCGAGGCCGCCGAGGCCGAGGGGGCGATCGAGCCGGGGCAGACGATCCTCGAACCGACCTCCGGCAACACCGGCATCGCCCTGGCGATGATCTGCCGCCGCAAGGGCTACCCGCTGAAGGTCGTGATGCCCGACAACGTCACCGAGGAGCGGACCCAGCTGCTGCGCATGTACGGCGCCGAGATCGTCTACTCCGAGGGCGCCAAGGGCTCGAACGGGGCGGTCGAGGTGGCCCTCGAGCTGGCCGAGCAGCCCGGCTTCCACATGCCCTACCAGTACGGCAACGAGAACAACCCGCTGGCCCACTACAACGGCACCGCGGTCGAGATCCTCGACGAGCTCGAGGAGGTCACCGCCTTCGTCGGCGGCCTCGGCACCGGCGGCACCCTGATGGGCAACGGCCGCCGCCTCAAGGAGGCCAACCCGGAGGCGCTGATCGTCGCCGCCGAGCCGATGCAGGGCGAGCTCGTCCAGGGGCTGCGCTCGCTGGACGACGGCTTCATCCCGCCGATCATCGACCTCTCGATCCTCGACCGCAAGATCATGGTCTCCAACCGCGACGCGATTCTCTGGACCAAGAAGCTGCTCGACGAGGAGGGCGTCTTCGCCGGCGTCTCGGCCGGCGCGATCGCCGCGATCGCCGCCCGCATCGCCGGCGAGCTCGACTCCGGCAACGTCGTCTTCCTGATCCCCGACGACGGCTGGAAGTACCTCTCCTCGGGCGTCTACACGAAGCCGATCGAGGAGATCGAGAACCTGGATTCCACCGTCTGGTGGTAGCGGCTTGAGGATCCCGCGGGCCCTGGTGGACGAGATGGTCGCGCACGCTCGCGAGGATCTTCCGAACGAGTGCTGCGGCATGGTCGGCGGCCGCGACGGCGTGGCCGAGACGGTCGCCCGCGTCGCCAACTCGGCGGCGAGCCCGCTGCGCTACGAGATGGACCCGCAGGAGCAGTACGACGCGCTGAAGGCGATCGAAGACGGCGGCGGCGAGCTGCTGGCGATCTACCACTCGCACACCAAGAGCGCCGCCTATCCGTCGCAGACCGACGTCAACCAGGCGGTCGCCTGGCCCGAACAGGTCTATCTGATCGTTTCGCTGGCCGACCCGGACACGCCCGACGTCAAGGGGTACCTTCTGAGGGACCTGCAGATCGCCGATGTCGAGATCAACGTCACATAGCCCGAGTCGCAGCTCCCACTCCCGTGGCGCCCACGGCGGCGGTGGCGGCTCGCAGGAAGGCGATGGAGGCGGTGGCGGTGGTGGTGGCGGCGGCAAGCTGATCAAAGTCGCCTTCGCCCGCAACCAGTCCGAAGCGGAGATGCTGCAGGGGCTGCTCTCGGAGGCGGGGATACCGAGCGTGCTCAAGCGCAGCGGCGGCTTCGACGCTCCGGAGTTCCTCGCCGCCGGTCCCCGCGACGTGATGGTCAACTCCGAGCAGGCCCAGAAGGCTCGCGGGGTGCTCGCCGACACGATGATCGAGGACGAGGGCGACGAGAGGGCAGAGCTCGAGGGGCAGGTGCGCCTCGCCCGCGGCGAAGGCGCGACGACCTCGCCCGCGAGGCTGGCGCTGTGGATCGCCGTCGCCCTGATCGGCGCCCTGATCGTGGTCTGGGTTCTCTACGAACTGACGACCTGACCGCGGCGACGGTGGAGGCCTGAGCCGGATCAGCCGACGGCGCTGGGCCGGGCGATGCCGCGCAGGTGGTCGCGCCAGGCCGACTCGATGTCGCGAAAGCGGGCGTCGAAGGCGTCTTCGATGGTGACTGTCGGGCCGCCCGGGAGCAGGCCGTCGACCAGGCGCTCGCAGGCCTCGGGGCCGCGCTCGTTCTCGAGCAGGTCGAAGATCGTGCCGCCGAGGATCACCGCGTCGCGGCGCGAGGGCGGGAACGAGGGGCGGGCGCTCTCGCGCAGGCGACGGATCACGGCGGCGCGGTAGAGCCCGACCTGGCGGGCGAAGTACTGGGCGCCGCCTTCGACCAGCCAGGCCCAGCGCAGGTAGCGGGCGAAGCGGCGCGGCGTCCAGGAGGGGGGCAGGGCGGTGTTGTTGGCGGCCATCACCAGCTGCGCGTAGAGGCGCTCGGCGGTCCCGCGCAGCGCCTCGAGCGAGTCCTCGCCGGCGGCGCGCCGTTCCATGTGGGGGTCGTTGAGCACGTGCAGCTCGGTCGACATCGGCCAGCCGGCGAGGTAGCGGCGCCCGGCCGGCGCCGCCGACCAGCGCGCCGCCGGCAGGAATGGGTGGGCCATGGTCAGCCAGACCGGGTTGGTGTGGACGACCACCGTGACCTCGCCGGGCACCTTCTCGAACCGGTCTTCCAAGCGCAGCCGCAGGTTCTCCATCCGATCCAACGTCCGCTCCGCGAAGGCGGCGTCCTCGGAGTCGTGGCGCGCCGTGAAGCTCAGCGACTCGGTTTCGATCCAGGACATTCAGCGAGACTAGAGGCTGCGCTCGGCTGAGCGAGCAGGCCAGGGACGCAGGAGGGAGCGTGCTCCGCAGGCGACCGACGAGGACGCCGGAACGCGCCGCTCAGACGAGCGCAGGCTCTGCGTCTCCGCAGACTTCGCGGATCTCTTGGCGCGCTCGGTCGAACTCCTCGTCGGCCATGACCGGGGTCCCCTCGAAGGGGAGGTCGCGGTCGATCTCGACCCAGGAGCGGCAGCCGTGGTACTCGTCGCGGACGCGAACGGTGACCGGGCGCGGGATGCGGTGGACCCGCAGCAGCAGGATGTGGAGCGGGTGGCGGCGCTTCCAGTTGAGCCGCTTCTCGGCGTAGTCCGGGGTCCAGATGTAGTACGGCGAGAGGCAGTCGAGGGTGCGCCGGTCGTTGATCGTGACGTGGTCGGTCACCTCGGCCCAGGCGCGCAGGCGGACGCGTTCGGGCTGCGGGATGCCGCCGTCCTGGAGCAGCGCCTTGGGCGGCGGCTCCTCGTCGGGCCAGACACCCTCCTCGAGCGCGCGGCGAAGCTCGGGGTGGTGGGAGTCGCGCACCAGGTCGTTGCGCTGGTGATCGAACGTGGGGTAGAGGAAGAAGCGCTCGTGCTCGAGTTCGAAGTGCTTGTTCTCCTCGCGGATACCACCCTTGCGAAGAGTCAGCAGCTGCTCGCCCTCGGCGAGAGCGCGGACCGTTACAGCCCATTCCTTGAAAGCGATCGGCATGTGAAGTGATTCCTACGAGTAGTGTGAAGAGAAGAGGGACTGGAGGATTGCTTCGAGCCCTGTGAGGGCCATTCCGCCCGCTCGGGTCCGGCATTCTAGGGGAGAGTCGCGAAATCACCAAATAATTCGCGATAAAAAACTCCTAATTCCTGCCGCCGCCGCCCGGAGCCTCGATTCTGAGCCGGTCTCCGGGGCTGAGATCGCCATCCGACTTGCTCGCCAGCGGGGTGCCGTTGAGCAGATTGCGGCCCCTCGCCCCCTCGCCGCCGCCGTCGCGGCCGCGGGGAGCATGGCGCCGCCGCTCGGTGATCAGCGTGAACCGCATCGGCGCCAGCGCTTCGATCTCGCGAACCAGGCCCTCGCCGCCACGGCGGGCGCCCTCGCCGCCGCTGCCGCGCCGCACCGAGAGCTCCCGCACCCGTAGCGGGAACTCGGACTCGAGCGCCTCGACCGGCGTGTTCAGCGTGTTCGACATCGCCACGTGGATCGCGCTCGGGCCGTCGGCGCCGGGGCAGGCGCCCTGGCCGCCGCCGAGGGTCTCGTAGTAGGTGAAGTCGTCGTTGGCGAGGGTCAGGTTGTTCATCGTCCCCTGGCCCTGGGCGGGGACTTCGCGGGCGCCCCCCAGGGCGGCGATGACGAGGTCGGCGACGCGGCTGGAGGTCTCGACGTTGCCGGCGGCGACCGCGGCGGGATACTCGGCGTCGAGCAGGCAGCCGCGAGGGGCGATCACCTCGATCGGCCGGTGGGCGCCGGCGCAGGGCGGGGCGTCGGGGTCGGTCAAGACGCGCACCGCGAAGAAGGCCGCCGATTTGGTCACCGACAGCGGGCAGTTGAGGTTGCCGTCCAGCTGCGGGTCGGTGCCGCTGAAGTCGAGCCGCAGGGTCTCGCCGGCGATCGTCGCGCTCAGCACCAGGTGGGCGTCGCGCTCGGCGCTCGGCGAGTCGTCCTCGAGCACGTCCTCGGCCTGGTAGGAGCCGTCGGGCAGCGCCGCCAGGGCGGCCCGGGTGCGGCGCTCGGAGTAGGCGAGGATCTCGTCCATGCCGCTCGCCAGAAGCGCCGCTCCGTGGCGCTCGGCGAGCTCGAGCAGGCGCAGCTCGCCGATCCGGTTCGCGGCCTGCTGGGCGCGGAGGTCGGCAAGGCGCTGGTGGGGCGAGCGCATCTGGGAAGCGAGGCGCTCGAGCGTGGCGGAGTCGGCCCGGCTCGGGGCGATCACCACCCCCTCGTCGGCGAGGGTGCGCGAGAAGGCGGGCATGCCGCCGGGGGTCGGACCGCCGACGTCGGCGTGGTGGGCGCGGCTGGCGGCGAAGGCGAAGAGCTCGCCTGCGATGAAGACGGGGAGGACGAGGGTGATGTCGGGCAGGTGGGTGCCGCCCCGGTAGGGGTCGTTGAGAATCCAGGCGACGCCAGGCTCGTGCCTCTCGTCCAGGACGGCGGCGACCGCGTCGGGCATCGAGCCGAGGTGGACGGGGATGTGCTCGGCCTGCATCACCAGCTCGCCACGGGCGTCGAAGAGCGCCGTCGAGCAGTCGTGGCGCTCCTTGACGTTGGCCAAGTAGGCGGAGCGGATCAGGCTCGCGCCCATCTCCTCGCAGGCCGCGCGCAGGCTGCCGATCAGGACCTGCAGCGTGATCGGGTCGAGGCCGCCGCCGCTCATGGCGAGACCTCGGCCCGGATCGTGCCGTGCTCGTCGACCGCCGCGCTCCAGCCGGGCGGGAGGACCAGGGTCGACTCGGGCAGCTCGAAGACGACCGGCCCCTTGGCGCTGAGGCCGGCGGCTGGCTCGCCGCGCAGGACCGGGGTCGCGATCCACTCCTCGCCGAAGCGGACCCGGCGCCGGCCCTCCTCGACCCGCCCC
>C688J35102_120989345_pt1 | contig 10933 bp, 11 predicted proteins | sample HopSoiMetagenom2_FD_35102 | JGI IMG/M metagenome (IMG submission 35102)
GCCTCGCCCGCATGCACCTGAAACCTTCGAAATTCGATCGGCAGGCCGCGGAGGCCGATCCGCTGATCGCGATCGCCGGCGGCGGCGGCGTCAACCTGTTCAACTCGCAGGGCAATCCCTGGACCGCGGATTACCTGAAGATCACCGGCGAGCTCGACGTCGACCTGCGCAGCAATATCGCCGCCGAAGCCCGCGCCAAGATCGTCTACGAGCGGCTGATCAATTTCTGCGACGATGCCGGCAGCAAGGACGCGCTGCAGTTCCTGATGACCCGCGAAATCACCCACATGAAAGCCTTCGCGGCGGCGCTGGAAAGCATGAAGAAGCCGGCATTTTCCATCGGCCGGATCGCGCCGACGCCGGGGCTGGTCAATCAGTTCTTCAACGACTCCACCGGTGCAGGCGACGAAGGCGAGATCGACACCCGCGGGCCTTGGAATGAGGGGGGCGATTGGGAATTCGTGGAATCCCCGGCTTTGCAGCAGGTTGCGGCAAGCGACGGTTCGGCGCCGATCAAAGCGGAGAGTTCGCCTTCGATTGCACCGGACGGCATCGGCGAGCTTTTGGTCGATGAACTTCGCGACATCCTGCACGCGGAGAAACAGCTCACCAAGGCGCTGCCGAAGATGGCCAAGGCCGCCCGCTTCGACCAGTTGAGGGAGTTGTTCGAACAGCACCTGATCGAAACCGAGCAGCAGATCGAGCGGCTCAATGAATGTTTCCAGTTGCTCGGCGAAACCGCGCGGGCCAAGCCCTGCAAAGGCATGATGGGCATCGTCGAAGAAGGCCAGGAAGTCATGAGCGAGGGCAAGGAGAAGGAGGATGCGCCAGCCGACCTCGCGCTGATCGGCGCGGCGCAACGCGTCGAACATTATGAGATCTCGGGCTATACCACCGCCAAGAACCTCGCCCAGCAGCTCCGCCACAGCGCCATCGTCGCACTGCTGGCGAAATCGCTGGCGGAGGAGGAAAACGCCGACCAGCTCCTCAACCAGGTGGCGCGCACATTGATGTCGGTCGCCAAGATGCCGGCGCCGATCGAGATGTCGGACGAAGAGGCCTGATTGCAGGACGGGATCGGCGCGCTCGCTGTAGGCGCGCCGATCCTCCTCCTAGTCCAGGAGGCCGAGATTTTCGACGAACGCAAAATCGCCTTCGATCAGGCCGGCGCCGATGTCGCGTCGATACCGCACATTCGGCACGATGACCTTGTCGGCCAGCTCGCCGGCCTTGCGGCGCGCCTCTTCGATGCTGTCGGATACCGCGGTCGCCACCATGGTCCAGCCGTAGATGCCGGACGTGACGAGCTGTCCGTTGGCTATCCCGACCTCGCCGTAATAAAGCCCGTCGCGCTCTTGTTCGGTGAGCTCGCCGTGGAGCATCACCGGCAGCCCCACGGCGTTCTCGACCGTGTCGCGCTCATACGGAAACGGCGGCGTGGTCAGGACGATCGCCGCGCCAAACCCCGGCGACATCGTCGCGTCGCCCTGGCGCGTGACCATTGCGAGGAACAGGTCGCCCCATTTGGTCGCCTGCAAGGGGCTCAGCACGGCAAAGCCCGGATAGCCGAACCTGCAGGTGAATTCGAGCGGCCAGATGCCGCGCGCGTTCACGATCGTATTGAGATTGATGTATCCGCAATAGCCGTTCGCGGCGAGCATCGGCGTCATCGGCAACAGCGTCCGCTCGAAAAACGTTGTCGAGCGGTCGAAGGTCGCAATGGTGCCCATCTCGCCGGTGAGCTCTCCCATATTTCCGGGAAAGAAGCGCTTGTGTTCCCAGTCGAGGCAGGCCTTGCCAATGAAGCGCTCGCCGTTGAAATAGGCGCCGACGCCCATCTCGACGCCTTCGATGTGCTCCATCAGCACGAAGCTGAATGCCTCGCCCTGCCGTTCGAAGAATTTCGCGCGCAGCACCGCGCGGACGTCGCCGCCGTCGGACAGCCTGCCGACATAGTTTTCGTTCGAGCTGAAATTGGTGCCGTTGAATTTGAGCACGTAGCGTCGGGGATGCCGATCGAGGAAATCCTCGGCAGAAGCCAGATCGCTGAACTCCGTCACCTCAGCGGTTTGCAGCCCCTGATCGGCTAGAATGCGCTGCGCGAAGGCGCGGTCGTTTTCCAGCCGGTCGCCATAGGCGCTGCCCCCGACGACCCGGAATCCGTCGCGCCGCAGCCGGTCCTGCAACTCGCCGCGGGCTTGCGCCACGTTCTCGAACAGGATGATACCGCTGTTGCCGACCCAGCCCAGCTCGTTTTCCCAATTCGGGGTATGCTCGACCAGGCCGGCCATGGTGCCTTGCGCCAGCGGGTCGGCGACGTGGACCTTGACCTCGTGGCCATCGGCCAGAAGCCTCATATACAACGCGCCGAGATCGCAGGTGTCGCCGATCCCTAGGAAACGCATGCGGCGGCCGATGGCAGACCGAACTCGCTTCGATAGCGCGCAAAGCAGCGCGCGCCGCATTGCAGCCGCATCAAGGCGCCTTCGGCAATCGCCGTGGCGACCGCAGGGTTTTGCGACACCAGCGGCTCGATGGCCTCGCTATTCCACGCCGCCGAATGCTTGATATCGAGGATGGCGTGCAAGGCGAAGTAATGCCGGTTCTTGGCCCTGATCCCGAGCCGTTTCAGGCCGGCGGAGGTTGCGGCGGAGCGGCCGGGCGCGGTCATCTCGATTACGCCGAGCGCGCCAACCGAGTGATAGGCGTAGCGCCGGTTGGCGGCGAGCCCGGCCATCGTATTGGCGAGCGCGATCGATTCGGTCACCGTGGTCTCGGGCAGCGGCGTAAGGTCGAGGTGCTCGGCCAGCGACGATAGCAGCGGGCCATGCATTGCCTTGGGGTTGCCGCGGCCCATCTCATCCCAATAATTGCGGGCAAGCTCGAGTTTCGGCCGGGTCGGAAGTTTCAGCTGGGTGAGTGCCGTCAGGTCCTCGAACCCGGCTTCTCCCGCGATCTCCTGCGTCAGGAACCACTTCATCTGCTCCATCGAGCATTGCTCCGCGAGCCAGGGAAACAGCGGATCGTTTTGTCCGGGGCCGTTGTCCTTCAGCGCTTCGAACCAGGCGATGAATCCCGCCGCATCCGTCGGCGCCTCGGCGGCGCGCGCGGCCACCGCCTGCCGGCTCGCCTCGAGGAATTTGCCCTCGAGCAGCGAGAGCCTCGCGATCTCCGACAGCTGGTCTTCCCAGCGGGGCGACGGCAGGGTCGGATTAAGGCGCAAGCTGTTCAGGCGATTGAGCTCGAACTGCAGGTCGCGCTCGCTGTCCGCTTTGGCTGGCCGAACCTTGTCTAGCATGCGCGCGCTCCGGGCTTGCGGAGGGTCAATACCACCGCGGCTATTCGTTCGACGTGGCCATAGGCTGCCGTGTCCAGTTCTTCGCCGAACACGTCGGGGTCCATTTCTTCGTAGGACCATTGGAAATCGGAAGCCGCGAAATCCTGCTCGATGGCTTGCAGCAACCGGTCTTGCCCCGCGACGATGGGTGAACCCGTGTACAGCAACAGCGTTCCACCCGGTGCAAGCCTCTCTTTGGCGGCCTGCGCGATGCAGATGGAAAGCGCGCTGCCCAATTCGCCGCCGCCGTGCCGATAGGTTCGCTGCAGCGGATCGTTCAGATAGGGAGGGTTGGCAACGATCATGTCGAACTCGCCATCGACGTGAGCGAACAGGTCGCTATTCACCGTAGTAACGTTGGACAGGCCCGCCGCCTCGGCATTGCAGCGCGTCAGCAGCAGCGCGCTGTCATTGATGTCGCTCATGACAACTTCGCTGCATGGCGCGTGCTTCGCGACGATTACGCCTCCGGCACCCGATCCGCATCCGAGATCCAGCGCCCGGCGCAGGCGACGGGGTTCGGACACCAGATCCTGCTTGATCGCGCGGGCAAAGCGGTAGGTGTCCGGCCCGAAAAAAACCGCGTCGGGGGAGAGCGTGGGAAACGCCGAATGCAGGAAGAGTTCACCCTCCAGGCTGGAGACCCGGACCGTACTTCTCCATTCCGCGCCGCTTTGGAAAACGACCTCGCCGTCGCGCAGCCGGTCGAACACGGCTTCGGGGAGCAATGAACGGGCGAACGGCCTGCTCCAGCCGAATGCATCGCTGAGGCTTTGCGCTCGCTCGTTTCCCGCGCGCGCATTGTTCCGCGCATGGGTCGCGGGCGTCGGCGTGACGAACCGGTAGTTCTGCTCGCGCAGGAAAGCGAGAAGGATCGATAGTCCGCGGGTAGACCTCAAATGGCGTATCTGCTCCATGCTCCTCAAACCCGTTCAAGTCATTCCGGTTCCCGACAATGGAACAAAGCCGTCTTGGGGAGGTTCAGGAGGCATGAGCGGGCAAATCAGCGATACCGAGGCGGACCGGCGGCGGCCGGATACCAGCTTTTCGACGGCTCAGCGTGCCCAGCTGACGGTGAAGGACTTCGGCGCCCGCGGCCGCGGCATTGTCGCCCTGGAAGACATCGAGCCGGGCCGGCTGATCGAACGCTCGCCGGTGCTGATCATTCCCGCAGAGCAGCGCGCCGCCATCGACCGGACGATCATCTTCACCTACGTGTTCATGTGGGAGCACCACACCGTCGAGGAGGACCTGTACAAGCACGAGGGCCGCTCCGCGATCGCGCTTGGCTATACGAGCTTGCTCAGCCACTCCTATCAGCCGAACTGCATCTTCGTCCGCCATATCGACGAGCTGTTCATCGACGTATTTGCCAAACATCCGATCAAGGCCGGCGAGGAGCTCACCATCGATTACCAGATGACGCTGTGGTTCGATCCGGAGCCGATCGATTGAAGGCGCATGAAGAAGGGGCTCTGGATCGCTCCGGAGCCCCTTGGTCCGAAGGGGTACATCCGCCCTCCGGATAAAAGCGCTTACTTGCCGCCGCTATTCCTGCCGGCGTTGTTGTCGGTGCCCGGTCCGACATTGCCCTGGCCGGACGGGTTTCGCGCGTCACCCTTGCTGGCGCCGCCCATGCCGCCGTTCATGCCGGTTGTCATGCCCTTTTTCATGCTCTTCGATTTCGTCGTTTTGGACTTGGTGGCGCCCGGCCCGACATTGCCTTCGCTGGAGGCGCCGGGGGCGGGCTGCATCTGCGCGGACGCGACCAGCGACGAGCCGACCAGCGACGCAATGGCAACAGCAACAACAGCAAACTTGGACCGCATGAGGATTCTCCCGTGAACTGACTGATGCGGCAATCAAACGTGAATCGGCCGATTGAGTTCCACCGCGAGGATGGGCCAATTACAGCGCGCGCTGCTCCCGCAGGGTCTGCAGGCATTCGCAGGCGCGCTCTTCGAGCGCCGGCAGATCGACGATCCGGATCACGCCGCGCGAATAGCTGATGATCCCTTTGGCCTGCAGCCGGCTCGCCACCTCGGTCACCGAGGTTCGGCGCACGCCGAGCATTTCTGACAAGAATTCCTGGGTCAGCGTGAGCGTATCGCTTTCGGTGACTGCCCGGGTTTGCAGGAGCCACCGGCAAAATCGCGCCTCGACCAGGTGCAGGGCGTTGCAGGCCGCGGTGATGCGTGCCTGCGCAAGCAGCGCTTCGTTGTGCTTGAAGCACATCGCCTGCAGCGCCGGGTTGGCGGCGGCCGCTTTTCGGAATTGCTGCGACGTCAGCCATGCCCCGGTCATTTCCATCTGGACCAGGGCCCTCACCTTGGAGCGGTAGGGGCCGAACGCGACGGCTTCGCCGTAGACGCCGTCACGGCCGACGGTAGCGGTTTCGATCGCCCTGCCGTCCTTCATGACGGCCACGAGCGAGATCATGCCGCTGAGCGGGAAGATGACCTGATCGATCTCGTCGCCGGTTTCCGCAAGCACGGCACCTAAGGCAAACCTAGTCACGGTGAGATGGGGAGCGAGCAGCTGAAAGGAATCGCGTGGCAGCCCGGCCAGTAACCGGTTGCCGAGGGGGTTAAGCTCTGCCGTGGTCGTGTCCATATCGCGCCCGGTCGATTCTCCGCGCCCTTTGCTGCTGCTTACATCACGTTCCGAGAGGGCGTTTCGTAGGCTAATTACGAGAGTGTATGACAGGTGTCAGCCCGGAAGCCGACATAATATGGCAATGTTCTGAAGCAACGGCGCGCAAGCTGGGCTCGAATCCCAACAGCTGCGCGTGCTGGGCCTGCCGAGCGCCGAATCGGGCGTACCGAATTCGGTTAGCTATGTCTCATTCCGAACACAGCCGTCGCTGCCGAGGAACCCGTCAGCCGCTACTACGTTGTGAGCCAAACACGGTAGTCGACCAGATGCCCAGATATTTTTTTCGCTTACGCGATGGCCTGAACACGGAGATGAAGAACGAGGGGTTGGACCTACCTGACAAAGAGGCAGCCTGGACCGAAGCGACCACCGCCTGCGGCGAGCTGCTGAAGGATCTCGACGGCAACCTCAGGCCCGGTGACAAATGGCAAATGACGGTTAAGGACGAGGCGGGCGCCGAGATCTACGAACTGGAATTCCGCACCACCGCATTCCCATAGCCTTCACCCCATTGACGCCTGGTTTTAAGCGGCCGGCTATTGCTGCGCGAACGCCGAACACTGCCTGGCTTCCGATCGGTTTTCTGCCATGAAAGGCCAGCGTCGGAAACCGAACAGACGGATATTCGCATCGGGAGTATGACAGTCCGGAAGGGCGCTGTAGCTGCCGTTGCCGCTGTGGGCTTCGTCTGCATCGCAGATATATAGAACTGATGAATCCGGCAATTTTTACGCTTGAAGTTGGTGGCAAGCCTGTCCTCTCGTTCGAGGCAAAGAACCTTCGCGAGGCTTGGGAGGTCTGTCACGAGCATTGGTTACGGGAAGATCTGAGCCGGCTGCGCTCGAACGGCCTTTGCGTGTGGGACGGCAAGGCGCCGTTGCGGAGCCGGAGCGCGACCGAAGCCGAGCGGGCGATATACCGCGAAGCCGCCAAAAACGCCGCGTCCCCGCAGGACGAGTTGGTGCTGGCCTATCTTATCGAGCTCGATGTCGAGACCGTTTGAAGTTGCGATTTGCGTGAGGCGGCAATGGACAATTCGTTTTTGCAGGAACAGATCGAGCGTTGTCGAACGCTTGCGATAGGCGCGGATCAATTCACCAGGAAGCGGCTGCTCGATCTGGCGGTAAGGTACGAGACGCGCCTGAACAAGCCGTCTGCGGCATCGCGTATCGTTCGGTCTTCGATGCACAATTCCGAGCATCAACGCAGCTGACGGTGGAGACGTCGTTGCCGGCGATGGAAACCATCAAGAAGCTGGCGGAAAAGGCGACCGGCTGGTCGCGTCCCGACGCCAAGCGGTTACCGGATCTGGTCCGGCCGCGAAAACCCCGGACGGTCCGTTTCAAGGATGACGGGCTCGTCCCCAACCATCCGGATTTCCCGCTGATCGTGTATCGCGGCGCCGTCCGCCTCCCCCGTGAGCTGGACCCGGCGGCGGTCTATGAGGATCTGTTCGCGAAAAACGGCTGGGGAGATTCCTGGCGCAACGGCGTCTATGATTACGTCCATTATCATTCGCAGATCCATGAGGTGCTGGGTATCGCGCGCGGCGAAGGCCGGGTGCAGTTCGGCGGCACGCGAGGTTGCACGTTGACGCTGAGCGCGGGCGATGTCGCAATCCTTCCAGCGGGCACCGGCCACCAATGCCTTGCCGCGAGCAAGGATTTCCTCGTGGTCGGCGCCTATCCGCCAACCGGCAAATACGACGAATGCACCACGCGCGATGACCATTCGCGGGCGATCGAGACCATCCCCAAAGTGGCGTTGCCGCGGAAAGACCCGGTATACGGCGGCAACGGCCCGCTCAAAACCGAGTGGCGGCGTCCGAAGCGGGGCTGATGGCCAGCTCGCAGTCTGCTAATCTGAGCATCGACAATCTCTTCAACGGAGAAGCCATTGCCTGGCACGGCCACTCTTCCAGCCACCGTCGTGCTGATGCTTTGCTGCGCGGTGCATGCGCTGATGGGCGATGCATGGGCCGTATCGCTGCAGCGCGTGGAGTTTGAAAGCGCCTCTCAGCGGAGGGTTTTGGGCGGCGTGGTCAGTCCGGGCGAACGCATAGAGGGCGATCTGGCGAGGCCCGATGGCGCAGGCCCTTTTCCCGCTGTCCTTGTGCTGCATGGCTGCGCGGGGATGCATGACACGACAAAGCAAAAGTTGGGCGATGAACTTGTCGCCTGGGGCTATGCTGTCCTGCTCGTCGACAGCTATGCGACCCGTCGTATCGATCAGGCCTGCATATCAGGCGCGTTCGCCACCTTTTTCAGGCGCAGGCCGGATGCCTACGGGGCTCTGGTCTTCTTAGGCGGTCAAACCTTCGTCGATCCACAACGCGTGGCCGTGGTCGGCTTCTCTGCAGGCGCGCGGGTTACCCTCTCCGTCGCGGAGCCCAATGGCCTCGAACTATTCGAGCCATCAAGCAATTTGCGATTCCGGGCTGCTGCTGCGTTCTATCCCCCATGCGAGCAGGCAGTGGAACGTCCCGCGATACCCACGCTCATTTTCATTGGGGCGATCGACGATTGGACGCCGGCGGCAGACTGCGCCAGAAGAATCGCCAACTGGGGCAAGGACGGGCCGCCAATCGAGCTCATCGTCTATCCCGGCGCCTACCATGGATTCTATTACACGTACCTCCAGCCCGGTAGGACGCTGTTTGAACACTGGCTGGAATACAACGCCGAGGCGGCGGAAAATGCGGATCACCGCCTGCACGAGTTTCTCGACCGCCATCTCAAATGAAAGCATCCCGATAGCGCCAACAGTGGCCGCTTGTGGCAGTTAGCCGAATCGATGTTCCGGCGAATGTCCGCTTTACATCAACAGCGGAGCAGCGGCAGCTGACGATCGATTGGATCAAGGCAAGCGTGCCCTACCAGACGCCGGAATTGATCGAGCGGTTTCTGCAAGGCATGAGAACAGCCGGGCTTGATGAGGCGTAACGCGAAGGCGGCGACAGCCGGCATCGGGCGATCTCAGCCGCTATTTCGCAGAACGAGCTCAAAACCGAGATCGACACGGCGCGGTCCGTCCCGGTTCAGCATCAGCTTTGCCGCAGTCCGGCCGATTGCATCGCCATGAACGCGGATCGTACTTAGGGTCGGTGCAATCAGCTGGCCCATTTCCAGATCACCGAGGCCGATGACGGCAACCGGCTGCTCCGCAGCCGGGCCATTTCGTAGCAATCCGGCGGCCCGCAGACCTGACATGAAGCCGATGGCGTGCGCGTCGTTCGCCGCAAATACTGCGTCGACGCCGGGCAATTCTGCCAACGCACCGACGCTGCCCGAAGCGTTGCGATTCAGAACCAGCCTCCGCGGCGGATCGGCGCCGACGCTCAAGGCTGCCTCCTCGAATCCATTCCACCGGCGCGTGGCCCTGGGATCGTCGCCGCCGATGAACGCCAGGTTTCGACGGCCTTGGGCGACGAGATGGCGCGCAACCGCGGCTCCGGCGGCATGATTGTCAAATCCGGCGACCGCGTCGATCGGCGCAACCGGAAGATCCCACGTTTCGACAACGGGGATGCCCGCGCGCCCCAGCAGCCGCGCGCCATCTTCGGTCGCCGGTGAGCCCACCATGATAATCGCTTCGGGACGCCGCGACAGCAGCGCTGCGAGCATGCGATCTTCGCGCGAAGCGTCGTAACGCGACTGCGCCAGGATCACCGCATAGCCTAGCGGCTCGAGTTCGTCGGACAGGCCCTGCACGGTATCCGCGAAAATCGAGTTCGCGATGGTCGGCACCAGCACACCGACCGAACTGGTGCGGGCGCTTGCCAGCGATCCGGCCACCTGGTTCGGCACGTAACCCAATTCGCGCATCGCCGCCTCCACCCGGTCGCGGGTCAGCGGCTTGACGAGGTTGGGCAGTCGAACCACTCGGCTGACCGTAATCGACGATACCCCGGCAAGCTTGGCGACGGCTGACAGGGTTGGAGCGCAGTGCGGCTCGTCGGGTGGGGTGGGGCTCATTCGACAGTGTCTTTAGCGAATAGAAGGCGGCAAAGCACGAATTCGGCTTGTCTGGATGGAATGACAGCGCTATCATTTTCTCCACGTCAAGAGCGGACAGGAGAAACCGCATGATTTCGGACCAGGATGTGCAGGCTTACAAGCGCGACGGGGTGATCCTGGTGCGCGACGTGTTGGGCGCGGATAAGCTTGCTGAAGTGCGCGCGGTGATCGCCGAGCTCGTCGCGGGCTCAGCGAAAACCCTGGAGCATACGGACGTCTACGACCTCGAGCCGGGCCACACCGCGGAACACCCGCGGGTTCGCCGGATCAAGGCGCCGCACAAGGTGCATCCTTTGTTCGACCAGATCGTGCGCAGTGCGCCTGTGCTCGATATTCTCACCAAATTGATCGGCCCGAACCTGCGGCTGCACGGCTCCAAGCTCAACATGAAGTCCGCGCAATACGGCTCGCCGGTGGAATGGCATCAGGACTGGGCGTTCTATCCGCACACCAACGACGACATCCTGGCGATCGGCGTATTGCTTGATGATTGCGACCTCTCCAACGGGCCGATGCTGGTGACGCCGGGCACCCATACCGGTGCGGTCTGGAATCACCACGGAGATGACGGCTGCTTCGCCGGCCTGATCGACCCCGATCTCATCAAGAACGAAATCGAGCGCGCGGTGCCGTGCATCGGTCACGCCGGCAGCATGTCGTTCCACCATGTTAGAGCGTTGCACGGATCCGCAATGAACACTTCGGACCGTTCGCGTAACCTACTGCTCTACGAGGTCGCGGCAAGCGACGCCTGGCCGCTGATGGGGGTGAAGGATTTTGCCGAGTTCAACAGCCGCCTGCTCACCGGCGATCCGGTGGTGGCGCCGCGGATGACCAGCGTTCCCGTCCGCATGCCGCTGCCGCCCGCCATTCGGCAGGGATCGATCTATGAAACCCAGTCCGCGGCGAAGAAATCGTACTTTAC
>C688J35102_120989344_pt1 | contig 10932 bp, 11 predicted proteins | sample HopSoiMetagenom2_FD_35102 | JGI IMG/M metagenome (IMG submission 35102)
ACGCTCGAATGCAGCACCTGGACCGCGATGCCGTCGCCCGGCGCCCGGGCAACCGGCGTGGGCGCGTAGCCCGTGAAGAGGTCTTCGGGCCTCTTGTTCAGCGACCAGATGTTGGCGAACAGCCATAGGTACGGCGTCACGACCGCACCGGTCATCCGGAGGTGCGTGTCCCGCCAGACGGCGTAGCGCTCACCGCCGTCGATGTACTCCTGCCCCATGTTCATGCCGCCGCTGTAGACGACCTCGCCGTCGACGATGGCGATCTTCATGTGGTTGCGGTAGTTGAGCGTGCCGGCGGTGCGGTAGCAGGGCACCACCGTGGCACCCGCGTCGGCGAGCTGCTTGAGCTCTGACTTCCGGAACGGCAGCGAGGAGAGCCAGTCGTAGATGATGTGCACCTCGACGCCGGCCCGCAGACGGTCGGAGAGGATTTCGGTCACCTCAGCAGTGAGCTCGTCGCGCTCCCAGATCAGGTACATGAGGTGGATGTAGCGCTTGGCCCCGCGCAGGTCGTCCAACAGGTCACGGAACTTGTCGGCACCGGCGACGTACACCTTGACGGTGTCCGCCGAAAGCAGCCCCATGCCCCCCTCCAGTTTTCCGAGGACTTGCACCCGCTCGGCCGGAGTGCCGATCCGCTCCTTCGTGGCGGCGTCGCTGAACGACGCCTGCGCCTCCACCGTCGGCCTCAGCGAGTGCTCGGCGGCCGCCATGGTGGTGCGCCGGACCTCGGCGCGGCGCTTGGTCTCACGCCGATGGTTGCGACCCACGAAGAAGTACGCCACCACTCCGACGACGGGGACCAGCACGATGACGAAGAGCCACGCCAGCACGATGCTGGGCTCACGGTCGTCGGTCGCCAGCGCGAACACGACGACCACGACCGCCAGCGCGACCAGCAGCGTCGCGGCACCGCTCAGCCAACCGAGGACCTCCGTGCTCATTGGCCCAACCTAGGGAGCCAGGTCCTCCGACGCCTCACTCATCGAGGGTGATGCCACGATGGCGTGATGAGCGGCTTCGCGGGACCGAGGCCGGTGTTGACCCCATGGGCTCGCGGACCCGCCTTGACCGCAGCGGCGGTCGTCGGCCTGGTCCTGCTCGGCACCAGCCAGGGCTACGGCTACGAGCGCGACGAGCTCTACTTCCGGATGCTGCGGCCTGCGTGGGGGTACGTCGACCAGCCGCCGCTCGTGCCGTGGCTGGTCCGGCTCTCGACCCACCTCGCCGACCAGCCCTGGGCGTTGCGACTGCCGGCCACGTTGTCCGTGGCCGCGTCGGTCCTGGTGGTCACGCTGATCACCCGCGAGCTGGGTGGCGGTCGCCTCGCCCAGATCCTCGCGGCTTGGCTGTACGCCGGGAGCGCGGCCGTCTCGATCCTCGGCCACGTGCTGGTCACTGCCACGTTGGACCTGCTGACCTGGCCGCTCATCTGCCTCTTCGTGGCCAGGGCGCTGCTGCGGGACGAGGACACCTGGTGGCTCTGGGCGGGACTCGTGGCCGGGCTCGCGTCCTACGACAAGCTGCTCGTCTCCTGGTTGCTTCTCGGCATCGCGATCGGACTGGTGCTCGTCGGGCCGCGCCGAGTCCTGTGGTCACCTGCCGTGCTGCTCGGGGCGGCGATCACGTTCGCGCTCGCGATGCCGAATCTCGTCTATCAGGTGACGCACGGATGGCCGCAGCTCGACATGGCCGCGGCGCTGGCGGACAACAACGCCGCCGACGTCCGGGCCTTCATGTGGCCGTTGATGCTCATCATCCTCGGACCACCACTCGTGCCGATCTGGATCGCAGGGATCGTGTCGCTTCTGCGACGGGTGGAGTGGCGCCCGGTCCGGTGTTTCGTGCCCGCCTTCGGTGTGGTCGTGCTGCTGACCTTCATCGGCGGTACACAACCGCACTACCCGACAGGTCTGCTCGTCGTGCTCCTCGCCGCGGGCATGGTGCCCACCGGCGAGCTGGTGAGCCGATCGCCCGCCTGGTTCCGTGTCGTCGTGCTGGCCGCTGCGGTCAACGCACTGGTCTCGATGCTGATCGGGCTGCCGCTCATCCCCGTCGGCTACGTGGGCAGCACGCCGGTGCCCGCGATCAGCCTGCCGGTGGCCGACCAGGTCGGCTGGCCCCAGTACGTGAACCAGGTGGCACGCGTGTGGTCGAGGATCTCGCCGAGCCGGCGGCACCACGCGGCGATCATCACCTCGAACTACGGCGAGGCCGGCGCGATCGCCCGCTTCGGACCCGAGCGGCAGCTGCCGCGACCCTTCAGCGGCCAGAACTCGCTGTACGACGAAGGGCCGCCGCCGCGTCGAACCACGACCGTCGTGTTCGTCGGTGGACAGCTCCCCTTCGCGAGGCACCTGTTCCAACGCTGCTCGGTGGAGGGCCGGCTCGACAACCACGTCGGCGTGGACAACGAGGAGCAAGGCATGCCCGTCGCGGTGTGCTCCGGCCCGCGTCACCCCTGGCGGATCCTCTGGCGTCGGCTCCATCACCTCGACTGAGCGAGGCCGGGCGACAAGAGGTTGACGCGCGCAGCGAGGAGCACCGTGGACTGAAGGTCAGTAGCCCGCGTCGACGACATTGCGCAGCGGCTCCCCTCGGCGCAACCGGTCGATCTGGTCGACGCACAGGGCGACCGCTCGGCCCTCCCAGCCGGCCGCACCACCCCCGACGTGCGGCGTGATCACGGCGTTCGGTGCTGTCCACAGCGGATGGTCGGCAGGCAACGGCTCAGGATCGGTGACGTCCACCGCGGCGAAGAGGCGTCCGCTGGTGACCTCTGAGGTGAGGGCGCCGGTGTCGACCACCGGTCCGCGGGCGACGTTGACGACGAGCGCGCCGTCAGGCAGCTGCGCCAGCAGGCTGGCGTCGACGAGGCCGTGGGTCTCCTCGGTGAGCGGCACCGCGACCACCAGCACCTCGACGTCCGACACGTGCTCACGGGCATCGAACAAGGCGACGACCCCGTCGCGCGACCGGCGGGCCGCGACGGTCACCCTGGCCTCGAGCACGCGAAACACCTCGGCGAGGCGGGCGCCGATGTCGCCGGCGCCGAGGACGAGGACGCGGGAGCCGGCCATGCTCGTGGGTTCGTGCCGGCGCCACTCGTGCCGGCTCTGCTGCTCGGCGTACCGCGGCAGCTCCCGCAGCCACGACAGCGTCACCGCGACCGCGAGCTCGGCGGTGCTCCCGCCGTGGATCCCGCGACCCGAGCACAAGGTGACGTCGGGCGGCACGAGTCGTGGCCAGGGTTCGACGCCTGCGGACAGCAGCTGGACCAGTCGAAGCCCGGAGACGGCAGTGAGGCCCGCCGCAGCCTGCTCCTCTGACAGTCCGACGCCGTACGGCGGTACCCAGACGTCCATCTCAGCCTGGGGCGGGAGCCCCGTGCCGTCCCAGACGAGCACGCTCACCCCGCTCGGCGCGCGCTCTCCCAGCTCATCCACCACGTCGGGAGGTGCAGCGACAGTCAGCGTGGTCACCAATCGGACGCTACTGGGTGCGCTGTGCGTAGGGTCGCCGACGTGGACGCCGCGACCATCGCCCGATGGCGTCTGGCGAACGTCGGGCTCGAGGATCCGGCATTCCGGTCCCCCGCCGCTGTGCTGTCTCATCTGGTCGCGACGCAGGCCCAAGACCTGTTGCCGGGCCGCTGGTCGCTGGCCCAGCGCTGCGCGGACGTTCCGACCGAAGCGCAAGTCGGCCGCGCGCACGACGACGGTGCGTTCCTCCGAGTCCACACCCTCCGCCCGACGTGGCATTTCGTCGGCGCCGAGGATCTTCCGCTGGTGCTCGCCGCCACGTCCGCGCGGGTCCACCAGGCGAACCGTCATATGAGTGGCCGGACCGGCGTCGACGAGGCACTGATGAGCCACGCCCGCGGCGTGCTCGAGCAGATGCTGGGCGACGGCGCGATGACGAGGCCGGACGTGCAGCGTGCCCTTGACGCTGCAGGCATCGAGGCCGAGGGAGTCCGGTTGGCGTATGTCCTGATGTGGGCCGAGCTCGAGGGCTGGATCTGCAGTGGCCCGAGCCAGGGGTCCACCCAGACCTACGCGCTCGTAGCCGAACGGGTGCCGGTCTGGCGGACGTGGGACGTGCACGAGGCGCAAGCAGTCATCGCCCTGCGCTACCTCGAGAGCCGAGGGCCGGCCACCGTCAAGGACCTAGCGGTCTGGTCCTCACTCACCATCGCACAAGCACGCGGTGCGGTGGAGTCGGTGAAGGACCAGCTGGAAAACTTCGAGCACGAGGGGCGAACTTACTGGTTCGCGTCCGAAGCGACCGATGCCGCCGCCGACGACCCCGTGGTGTCGCTCGTCCAGACCTACGACGAGGTCGTCATGTCCTACAGCGAGAGCCGCGACGTCCTGACTGGTGGTGCGAAGCTCTGGGACCTGCCGTCCCGCAGGTTCATGCACCCAGTTCTCGTGGACGGCCGGCTCATCGGGCACTGGCGTTTCGACCGCGGCCGCACCGGCAGACCGGAAGCGATCGCGCTGCGGCTCCAGCGGCCGCTCGGCGCCGCCGAGACCGCGGCCATCGAGGGCGAGGTCAAGCGTTTCTCGACCTTCGCCGGACGCGACGTGACCTGGAGTCGCTAGCCGCGGACGCCCTTCTTGCGCGGCCGCACCTGCACGTGGACGGGCGAGCCGGTGAACCCGAACTCCTCACGCAGCCGGCGCTCGACGAAGCGGACGTACGACGCCTCGAGGGGCCCGGAGGTGAACAGGACGAACGTGGGAGGTGCCGTCGACACCTGCGTGCCGAACATGATCCGGGCCTGCTTGCCGCCGCGCACCGGGTGCGGATGCTCGGCAACGAGGCGACCGAGGAACGAGTTGAGCTGACCGGTGGACACCCGGGTCTCCCAACCGGCCAGCGCGGCGTCGAGGGCCGGCACCAGCCGGTCCACGTGCCACCCGGTCCGCGCGGTGACGTTGACCCGCGGCGCCCACTGCACGCGGGTGAGCTCCCGCTCGATCTCCCGGCCCAGGAAGTGCCGTCGTTCCTCGTCGACGAGGTCCCACTTGTTGAAGGCGATGACCAGCGCGCGACCGGCCTCGTCGACCGAGCCGATGATCCGTTGATCCTGCTCGGACAGCGGCTGTGAGGCGTCGACCACCACCACGCACACCTCGGCCCGCTCGACCGCCGCGCCGGTGCGCAGCGACGCGTAGTACTCGTGGCCTGACGCCTCCTTGACCCGGCGGCGGATGCCCGCGGTGTCGATGAAGCGCCACGTGCGACCACCGAGCTGCACGAGCTCGTCGACCGGGTCGACCGTGGTGCCGGCCACGTCGTCGACGACGGAGCGCTCCTCCCCCGCGAGCTTGTTGAGCAGCGAGGACTTGCCGACGTTCGGCTTGCCGACGATGGCCACGCGCCGCGGCCCGCGCGGGGTCTCCTCGTCCATGGGCGGCGGGTCCGGCAGGGCAGCGAGCACCGCGTCGAGGAGGTCGCCGGATCCACGTCCGTGCAGCGCCGAGACCGGGACGGGCTCTCCCAGCCCGAGGTTCCACAGCGCCGCAGCCTCCGCCTCACTGCGTAGGTCATCGACCTTGTTGGCGGTCAGCACAACGGGCTTGCCGGCGCGCCGCAGCACGCGTACGACGGCCTCGTCGGCGTCGGTGATGCCCACCGTCGCGTCGACCACGAACATGACGGCGTCGGCCAGCCCGACGGCAATCTCCGCCTGCGCGGCGACACGTTGTGCCATGCCGCGGGCATCGGGGTCCCAGCCGCCGGTGTCGACGACGGTGAACGCGCGGCCGTTCCAGTTCGCGTCGTACGACACCCGGTCGCGGGTCACCCCGGGGACGTCCTGGACCACCGCCTCGCGCCGGCCGATGATCCGGTTCACGAGCGTGGACTTCCCCACGTTCGGGCGTCCGACCACCGCGACGACCGGCACCCGGATGTCGCTCACGACGCCGCGACCGTGAGCGCGACCACGCGGTCGATGACCTCCTCGAGCGTGTAGTCGGTCGTGTCGATGTGCACTGCGTCCTCGGCCATGGTCAGCGGCGCGGTCGCCCGCCCAGAGTCGATCCGGTCCCGCTCGAGCAGCCCCGCCTCCGCGGCGCTCGCGTCGCCGAGGTGCGCGTGCTCGGCTATCCGGCGGCCGGCGCGGGCCGCTGGGTCGGCGGTCAGGTAGACCTTCACCTCGGCCTGTGGCCACACCACCGAACCGATGTCGCGGCCCTCGACGACGATGCCCTCGCTCTGCGCCGCATCGTCGATGATCGAGCGCTGCAGGTCGAGCAGCCGTGCCCGCACCTGCGGCACGGTGCTGACCGGGCTGACCGCCTCCGTCACGGCCGTCGACCTGATCGCGACTGCGACGTCGACGTCGTCGACGGTGATCGTAGGGTGACGTGCGTCCGTGCCCGACTCGATCACGGGCTCCGCGCAGCGTGCCGCGACGGCCGCCGCGTCCTCGACGTCGACGTCGTGCTCGAGCATGAACCAGGTCATCGCCCGGAACTGTGCACCGGTGTCGAGGTAGCGAAGCCCGAGCCGGGTGGCGACCCCCCGCGCGGTGCTCGACTTGCCGGACCCGGACGTGCCGTCGATGGCGACGACGAGGGGCCCACGGCTACTCACCGCGGGGACTCTACCGGTGCGCTGACCAGTCCCGTTCAGCCAGCGCGGCCAGCAGGTGGTCGGCGCGGTCCTGCGCGACCGTGAGCTCGACGAGACCCACCGGACGGCCCGGGTCGTGGTCGATGCGGACGTCCTCGACGTTGACGCCGATCTCGCCGACGTCGGCGAACAACCGCGCCAGCTCTCCGGGATGGTCGGGCACGGCGACGAACACGGCCGCCATCGCCACCGCCGGTCCGCCGTGCTTGCCCGGGATCGCGGCAGTGCCGTCGACGCCGCGACCGAGAATGTCGTTCAGGAGCCCGCGGGATCCCGACTCCAGCGCGTCGACGAGGTCGTCGAGGTCGGCCCGCACCTCGCGCAGCAGCCGCGTCACCGCCTCGATGTTCGAGATCAGGATCTGCTCCCACAGGCCGGGGTCGCCGGCAGCGATGCGCGTGACGTCGCGGACACCTTGTCCGCTCAGCGCGAGGTGGGCCCGCGGCGCGTCGGCCAGGGCACCGGCGACCAGCGCCGCGACCACATGCGGGAGGTGGGAGGTGCGGGCGACTGCCTCGTCGTGCTCCTCCGGGGTGAACGTGAAGGGCGTGGCCCCGCACGCCTCGACGAGAGCGGTCACAGTCGCGACCGCGTCGTCGGTGGAGGTGGTGTGTGGCGTGATCGCCCAGGGCCGGCCTTCGAAGAGCAGCGGTGAGGCCGCGAGTGGCCCGGACCGCTCGCTGCCCGCCATGGGGTGGCTGCCGACGTAGCGTTCCAGCGCCTCCGGCGGCACGTGTGCAGCCACCTCCGCCAGCGGGGCCGCCTTCACGCTGCCGACGTCGGTGACGACCGCGGACGATCCCGAGAGCGCCGCGGCGATCGTGGTGCCGAGGTGGTCCGGGGGCACGGCAACCACCACGAGACGGGCGTCCTGCCAGGACCCGGGCTTCCCCGCGCCGAGTCCCGTCGCGGTCCGCAGGTTCTCCTCGTCGGTGTCGCTGAGCACCACGTCGACGCCCTGGGCCTGCAGGGCAAGCCCCACCGACGTGCCCAGGAGACCGGCGCCGATGACCGCGACGGGGCCGTGGATCCCGCTCATGCCAGCTCCTCGTCGGGGACCTCGCGCACACGTGCCAGGTCCCGGCGCAGATGAGCCGCTCCGTGCAGGTAGACGTGCGTGACCTCGGGCCGCGGCAGGTGCGTCTCGACGTGGGCCAGCATGCGCACGACGCGGGGCATGGAACCCTCGATGTCCAGCTCGCGGGCGCAGATCAGGGGCACGTCGTCGAAGCCCAGCCGGCGGGCGGCGTACGCCGGGAACTCGGCGGTCAGGTCGCTGGTCGCGGTGAACACGATGCTGATGAAGTCGTCCACGGCGAGGCCGTTCGCGTCCATGACACCCGTGACCATCTCCGCCACGCGCTCGAGCATGTGGTCACGCGAGTCCTCCTCGAGCTGCGTCGCTCCGCGGACCGCTCGTACCCGCACTGCTCCTCCTCGCCTCGCGCCCGGCCCACCCTAGCGACGCACGGCCACCCCGCGGGGCGTCAGAGCCGGGCGGCGTCGAGGAGGGCGCCGAGCTCGTCCCGGGTCAGCTCTCGTGTGGTCCCGGAGGCGAGGCCGTGCAGGCGCACCGGACCGACCGCGGTGCGGGTGAGCCGGCGGACAGGATGGCCCAGCTCGTCGAAGAGCCGCCGGACGACCCGGTTGCGCCCCTCGTGGATCACGACCTCGATGATCGCCCGGTCTTTCACCGTGGAGACCACCTTCGCGGCATGGACCTCCACCGTGCCGTCGTCCAGCTCCACGCCGTCTCGGAGGCGTCGCACCGTCGCCTTGTCGGGCACGCCCGCCACTTCCGCGACGTACGTCTTCTCCAGCTCGTACGACGGGTGCGCGACCCGCTGGGCGAACTCGCCGTCGTTGGTCAGCAGCAGCAAGCCCTCGGTGTCGGTGTCCAGCCGGCCGACGTGGAACAGCCGCTCCGGCCGGTCGGCGAGCAGGTCGGAGAGCGTGGGCCGGCCCTGCGGGTCCGCCATGGTCGAGACGACCCCGCGCGGCTTGTTGAGGGCCAGGTAGACCTGCGCGCTCACCGGCGGCAGGCGCTTGCCGGCGACGCGGATGACCGCCGTCCGGGGATCGACCTTCGTGCCGAGTCGGGTCACGACCTCCCCGTCAACCTCGACCTCACCGGCGAGCATGAGCTCCTCGCACTTGCGCCGACTGGCGACACCCGACTGGGCGAGCAGCTTCTGCAGGCGCACCAGCCCGTCGTCGTCCACGGCACGAGTCTGCCGGGCGCGCTCAGCCGGCTTCCGGCGCCTCCGCGAGTGTCTCCGCCACGGTCTCGGCCTCGTCGAGGTCGTCGAGGTCCTCGAGGTCGGGCATCAACGGCGCCAGCTCGGGAAGCTCGGCCAGCGACGTCACGCCGATGCGCTCGAGGAAGTAGCCAGTGGTGCGGTAGAGCGTCGCCGTCGTCTCGGAGTCGTGCCCGGCCTCCTCGACGAGGCCCCGGGTCACGAGGGTCCGCATCACGCCGTCCACGTTCACGCCCCGGATCGCGGAGACCCGGGCACGGCTCACCGGTTGCTTGTAGGCGACCACCGCGAGCGTCTCCAGCGCCGCCTGGGTCAGCCTGGCCTGCTGTCCGTCGACGACGAACCGCTCCACCACCGGCGCCAGGTCGTCTCGGGTGTAGAAGCGCCAGCCGCCCGCAACGTTGCGCAGGTCGAAGCCGCGGCCCTGCTCGGCGTACTCAGCGGCCAGGGCGGCCAGCTCCCGGCGGACTTCCTCAGCCGGGTAGCCGACGGCGCTGGCAATGGTGACGTGGTCGAGAGGCTGGTCGGCGACCATCAGCACCGCCTCGAGGGCGGGACGCAGCGCGACGTCGGGTGCGTCGAGGGTCGGCTCGATGTCGGTCGTCACGATTGGTCCCCTGTCTCGACGGGTGGGTCGGTCGGCTCGTCCGCCGGGTCGGCCGATGCGGGTGGTGGCGGCTCGACGGTGGGGTTGTCGAACTCGTCGGTGATCTCGATCTCGCCCTCCTCCGTGCCGGTCCAGCGCACGCTGAGCTCCCCCAAGGGGGTGAGCTGGTCGAACGAGACCGCCCCCTCACGGAAGAGCTCGAGGAGCGAGAGGAACCGGGCCACCCGGGTCACGGTGTCCGAGACGTCGCCGCACAGCGCACGAAACGTCATCGTGCCATGGCGGCGCAGCCGCTCGACGACCACGACGGCCTGCTCCCGGACACTCACCGTCGGTGCGTGCAGGTGGGCGAACGACATCACGGCCGCAGGCTTGGGCCGGAGTGCCGCCTCCGCGAGGCCCGCGAACTCGTCCAGCCCGATGCCGATCAGCACCTCGGGCAGCAGTCCGGCGTAGCGCTCCTCGAGGCCGACCGAGCGCGGGTGGCGCTTGGCCTCCATGGAGAGCCGCTCCTCGATCACGGAGGCGACCTGCTTGTAGGCGCGGTACTGCAGCAACCGGGCGAACAGCAGGTCGCGCGCCTCGAGCCGGGCGAGGTCCTCCTCGTCATCCACCTCGGCGTTGGGCAGCAGCCGCGCTGCCTTCAGGTCGAGAAGTGTCGAGGCCACCACCAGGAACGACGAGGTCTGGTCGAGGTCCCACTCGTCGCCGGCCGCGCGGACGTGCGCGATGAACTCGTCGGTGACCTGGGAGAGCGCGACCTCGGTGATGTCCAGCTTGTGCTTCGCGATCAGGCTGAGCAGCAGGTCGAACGGACCCTCGAAGTTGTCGAGCTGAAGGAGGAACTCCCCTGCGGCGCCCGCGGTCCCCTCATCGGTGGGGACCGCGACCGCGGCACTCACCTCATGCCTCGTCGAGCCTGCGGACGAGCTCACTGTCGGGGCCGCGCGAGTCGAGGTCGGCCAGTGCCATCGCGATCGCCGCGCGGACCAGGCGACCCCGGTCGACCGCCTTGCCGTGGGTGCGACGCAGCTGGAGCCGGGCGTGCTCGATGTCGAACAGCTCGTCGGCGGTGACGTAGACCGTCATCTTCTCGTCGTGCCGGACCCGGCCGCTCGCGGCCCGTCCCTCCGACTTCGACGCGTCGTCCGTGGCAGGAGCGGCGCGCTGGGCCGGCGGCTGAGCAGCAACCGCGTCGAGCCCGCCCTCGTCGGGTACGACGGTCGGCCGGAACAGTTCGTCGCTGGCCGGCATCCTTATCCGTCGAGACACCGCGCCAGCACCTCCTTCGCGAGGGTGCGGTAGGACTCCGCCCCCGGCGAGTCACTGGCATAGCTGGTGATCGGCTCTCCGGCGACCGTCGAGTCGGAGAACTTGACGGTGCGGCGGATCACCGTGTGGAAGACGTCGTCGCCCCACGCC
>C688J35102_120989343_pt1 | contig 10928 bp, 15 predicted proteins | sample HopSoiMetagenom2_FD_35102 | JGI IMG/M metagenome (IMG submission 35102)
CTGCAGGGATGCCGCGAGCTCGTTTGAGTTTGCATTTTCATTTGACTCAGGCGGTTCGGAGCCAGGCAAAGTTTCCTCCTTCGCGACTGGCCCATCACTAGTCGGCTAAGAAAAAATCGCGCCCCACAAGGCGACAGAATCTTTACAGCACGCGACAGCGATCTTTGGCCTAACATCGCGAGCGCCCCCAAGTGCCGCCTTCACGTCCCTGAAGACAGGACATGCTTCTAAGGGCGGACTTTGCAAATCTTCGTTTCAGTTTCGATTGCGCCAAGCAGACGGACATTCGCCGAATTCCGAAACAAACCAGCGGGTGAAGGCGCTTGTCGACGAATAGCCGACCATTTCGGCGATGAAGCCGATCGACTGGTTCGATGCGAGTAGGAACCGCTCAGCCACGTCCCTTCGCGTCTCGTTCAGCAAGGCTTCGAATGAAGTTCCTTCCAATGCTAGGCGACGCTGGAGCGTTCTTGCATTCATTCCCATGTTCGCAGCAACAGCCTCCAGCTTCGTTCCTCCACTCGGGAGCAGAAGAGAAATGGCTCGCTGCGCCGCATCACTAATTGGCGCGTATTCCCCCGCGATTGGGATCAGTTCCAATAAACGCCGGGCATGACTGGCCATTGTCGGTTCCGCGGCGGCCACCGGGGCTTCAAGTGACCCGGTTACGCAGGAATAGCCGCTGAACCTGGCATCGAATTCGACAGGAACGGAAAAGAACTGCTGGAAGGTCCTCAGATCGCGCGGTGGCGGATGCCTGAAGTGAACGATCTCTGGGGCCCAACGGCCTCCCAAGGCTTCGGTCAATATCCGGTATCCCACAGCTACGGCCAAATCGATCGTCTGCGGCTTTTCGAACCCTGGCGCGACGACCCAACAGAAGGCGCTGGTTTCTTTGCCACGTATACATTCAAGTGAAACGACGTCGTTCATGAGACGCCGATATTCGTTGAGCGCATCGAGCATGTGTCCAACAGTCGGCAGATGTTCGAGCAGAAGGCTGAGTGGCCCCAGGCTCGCAAAGGAACGGCACTCGGCCATCAGTAAGCCGAATGCCTCGCACTGGGACTCGGCTGCGGCTCGCTCGATCATTTCGGTCACCGGACGAGCGGCGTGACGGTTCTCGGGATCTTCGAGGAAACTCGGACTGATCTTAGCTTGTTTGAGCAATTCGAAAGGATCGACGCCGGCATAATAGGACACTTCGATGAAGCCGGTTAGACTTGCTGCTCGGACCTCGCGCACGGTGTACCTTTCTGATCGCGATGCGTCGGCGCATCCAAGAATCGAAAGCAGCTCAAAAGCCGTGCACGAGTCTTGATCGCGACGCCGGCGAAAGTTCGGATACTTGCAAAGATATGGACAGCGCGCGCTGTCCATCGGCGACAACCCTGACTAAGCCGATCTGCGCACAGCAGTGAGCATCGGATGTGACCGAAGCCAGGTACCTGCTGTCAGCTGCCCTCGAGAGAAGGCCCGCTCCTTGCCTGCAGGGGCGGGCCTTCTCTCCGGAAAACAGCGAGAGCTCCCGCTCCTCCACCAGCTCACCAGGGGCACTGAATGAGCCGGCAAGGAGCCCTATCTCTGCTCCGGCCGCGGACGAATCCGACGGCCATGGGAAGATACGCCGTGCCCACGCAATCACTATTGCCGATCTACGACAGGTGAGACGACAACGGACGACAAAGATGTTCGAATGGCCGCTAATTCTGGAGAGATGATGCCTTCGAAGAGCGAGCCAAGTACGAGCAACGTGCAGCTGAATCCGGAGGCAATTGCGGCGTAGCACCCGCAAGGGTCGGGTAATCTCCCGATTCAAGTTCAGCACTCAAGCGCCGATCTTAGGAATATAGGGCGGCGATGCAGTGCCTGCTCCCGCGAGCCGCATTGGTCGCCCTCGATGACGAGGAGTGTTCCGATGTCAAAGTTTCTTCTGATCGCGTGCTGCACAATAGCGCTGCTCGGAGCGCCGAATCCGGTAGTTGCACAAGGCCGTTATGGCGGACATTATGGCGGGTGGCACCGTGGCTACGGTGGTTACGGTTACGGCGGGTGGCACGGCGGCTACGGTTATCGTCCGTATGGCGGCTGGCACGTGGGCTACGGCTATGGCTACGCGCCCTATGCTTACGCTCACGGTTATCCCTATCCGTACCCGCTCTACGGATATGGTTACGGCTACCCGTATTACGGGTACGCCTACCCCGCATACGGGTACGTCTACCCGCCACCAGGATACGGATATCCGCCGTATTGGCCCACTTATTCAGCTTACGGGTACCCGTCATATTCCTACGCGGATCCCGGCTATCATTGCGGAAGTCCTGTCGCTGGCGCTGCAGTTGGCAGTATCGCCGGTGCGGCAATAGGCAGCGCAGCCGCGGGGAACAGCCACTACTACGGCGGCTCTGGCGGCGGAGAGGACGCGGCAGGCGCCGCGATTGGTGGAGTTGTCGGAGCGGTCGTGGGCGGCGTAGCTGCGTCAGCCGGTTGTTGAACCGAGGGCCGCGCTTCGGGTGCCTGACAGTTGTTTTTCGGCAGCTCGTCGAACGGAAGACAGGCAAACGACAGATTGCGGCGAGTTGCCGAAGTTTCAGTGCCGCTGAGCTATAGTCTTGCAAGTGGCTCGATGCCGTTGCCCGTTACGATCCCTGAACGACGACAGACGCAGATTTGAAGGAGCCGTTGCCATGCCCCACATCAAGACGCTCGTCAGCGGAGCGTGCCGCATCGAAAGCGATGCCATCTATTTCAGGCAACGCGCATCGGAAGAAAGAACCGCGGCATTGCATGCGCGGCACGCGGATGCGCGCCAAAGGCATTTGGAGAAGGCCGAAGCATACGAAGACCGTGTGCGAGCGATAACGCTGCGCGAGCATCATCGGAGCGCCCCGCGAAGAGGCCCGCAAAAAGGTGTCCTGGAAAAGACGCTTGTTCAAAACGATTAGCCTTTAGCAGACAGGACAGCCGGCGGTGCCACTCCCAGGACCAAGGGTTTCTCCTCTCCTCGGACCTTCATCGGCGGCAGAAATCGACGGCTGTTCGGTATGATTACCAGTACTAGCGAAATTCGACGCCTTCTAACCGTCAGGCGGCCTTCCGGCGGAACCCCGCTCCCCGCCCTCTCCTCCGGGAGGCCAACTTGGGAGGACGGCTATGCACGCCTTGATCATCGAAGATGATGCGGTCATCGCAATGTCAATTGAGGATGAGCTTCGAGATCTTGGCTATTCATCCATCGAAATCGCAGTCACTGAAGAGGAGGCGATCCAAGCGGCCGCCAAAGCACGGCCGGACCTGCTGACGTGCGACGGTCATCTGCTCTCCGGCAGCGGGCTAGGTGCGGTTCGCAAGATCATAGCCTCGTGCTCGGTTCCTGTCATTTTTATCACAGGCGATCCGGAACACGTGCCTGGTTGGTTTCCGAAAACGCGGGTGGTCGCGAAGCCCTTCTCTGCTTCGGCATTGTGCTCTGCCGTGGAACATGCGTCGCATAGCATAGCGCATCGCAAAGCGTCATCGTTTGCCGAGAAGTCACTGGTCGGTCGGACTGTGCGGGTTCAACGAACGATAGCTGGACCCACCTAAGCAACGACTGCCCTCAGCGAAGAGCCGCTGCGGAATACACCCTCGAAGGGCATTCTTCTCTCCTGTCCTCATCAGCGAGGACAGAGAAAGGCCTGCCATGAAATACGCCAAAGCACTCGCGATGTGCGGAGCGACGTTGGTCGCCGCCGTGTCCATTGCTGCAACTGCTCATGCGGAGTCTCAACCCGTAACAGTGACGGGTCAGCGGAGCGAATATGTGACGCGGTACGTCAGTTACGCTGACTTGAACCTGGCATCGGCAACCGACGAGCGAGTCCTGAACCGGCGCGTCGGCCACGCCGTCAATGATGTCTGCGATGAAGCAATCGGCCGCGTGGACGAGTCCAATTTTCGTGCCTGCACGTATGACTCATGGGACGGTGCACGTCCGCAAATAACTCGTGCCGTTCGGCGCGCGCGAGACATTGCTCTGACTGGCGCCTCACCGATTGCCGCAGTGGCGATTACGATTGATATTGGACGGTGAGTCCTGCATTTTGGCTGTACTGGGCGGCCTCCTCGAGGCCGCCCATTTTTTTCGGCTCTGTGTCCAGGCACGTGGAACGAGCCCTGCGCTCGGGCACCGGAAATAATCCGGATATCGCATGCGATCGCGTGAGCCTAGCGGCGGTGCGAGAGGTGAGAATCATGATTAAGACGGTACTGGTCGGTCTCGCGATCAGCTGCGCAGCTTCGCGAGCTTACGGGCAAATGTCGGCTCCTCCGATTATATCTGCGCTGCCGGACATAAGTTCAATCAGCCCGAGCAACACCGCAGGGCTGCTGCAATACTGCATTTCAAAGGAACTCGTCAGCAGCGCAAGCGGCGGGGCCGTCCTGGACGGTCTTGCCAAAAAGCGGGACCTCACCAATTCACGCGACTTCACGGCCGGCGCATCTGGTCAGATCCTCGGCGACAAAAACTTCTCAATTGGGAGCGCGCCAGGGTTCCTCCAGTCGCAGGCGTGTGACCTGGTATTGAAACGGGCAAAGAATTCACTCTGAACCTTGCCGCGGTTGCGCATCCGCGGGTCGCCTCAGCCGGTGTCCTGCCGTAATTCCGGATAGAGCCTGTGCCGGAACGCGCTCATCCGCCGTGCATGCGACCCAGCAAGTTCATAGCCCACCACGAACGGCTGCTTGGCAGGCCGCTGACTGAGCGGGAATTCAGTGCCGTGCAGGCTGCCCGCGCTACCTGCACAACCGGCAAACGTGACACGGTGAAGGCGATGCGAATCGCGCTACACTGGGCTCATTCGCCTTCCCGATAGTCTCGGCGCTATGATCCTCAGAGCTGCCGATATGCGGGTATTTCTAGACTAGATCGGCGATGAATCGCCTTCAATCACAGGGGCGCTCCCGATTGGGAAGTCATGTCCGGCTCTTAGAGTCACGGTAGGACTCCGCCTCTCAGTCCCCCCTCCAGGGGAGGTGCAGAGTCCGCAGACGGCTCGGTCACCGGGCGCACTCGCCTTGGCCGAGCCGCCTCGCGTTGACGATCGGCGGGTTCGACCGGCGAACTCAGGACAGGTCAGCAATCATGCCAGTGTCCATCGCGGTCGCATGTATTAGCTAGGGCGCATGGCAAAACTTTCCGCAGATGTGATTCACTTGCGCGAACTTGCCAGTCAATGCCGCCGCGCGGCTGCCAGGCTCGATGACGAAATTCAGGTCACTTCCTTGAGCCAAATGGCAGCTGAATATGATGTAATGGCAAATAGGATTGAACAGGCGCCCATCCCAAGCACTCTGCCGGCCGCGGAGGTTTCAAAGCGGGAACCATTGCGCGAAATTTTGGAATATAACTCAACGGCCGAAAGCAGACCCAAGTCTCTAGTGCCCCATTTAACGGACGCAGAAAAATGAGCGGCGGCTTGTCTGTTTCTGAAGTCAAATCGATCCCTGCCCGATCATTCAAATCTCTCGTCAACGAGTTGAAACGTTTCCAAGCGAGCCTCTCCAGTGAGACCGAAGTTGGGATTTTCGCAAATGGCGCTGGGCTGGCCTTACATGTTGAGAGTGTCCGAACGTCCGGGCAGATGCTCATCTTCGACGGCGTGGACAGCAACGCAAGGCAGGCACGGATCATCCAGCATTACACTCAGGTGAGTGTTCAAGTCGTCGCGGTGAACAAGCTGCAGCCGCAGGCGCGGCGGATCGGCTTCTAGCCCATCAGTCGCTCGCCATTCCCACTCGTCGAAAAGCCTTGGAAAGCAAATGTTGGTTCGTGCGAAATCAGCCGCACTCCGTCTGTTTCCGTCGTCTAAGCAAGTGAGCTCCGCCGAGCCGTCCTGTAGCTAGCAATGCCAACTGCCTGACCACCACATCCGATCGGGCGAGCAATTCTCATTGTGCTGAATCCAACGTGGATAGGCGCGGTCGGGGCGGTCGTGCCACCAGTCGTTATAGCTGTCGGGCGCCCAGCTGCGGTTGTTGTAGAGCGCCCAATCGCCGCCGTACCAGTCCATGACGACGTCGCTGCGGCAGACGTCTCGGCCGCCGCGGCGATCCCCGCCACGGTCGCCGCGAGAGTCGCGGCACAAGTCGCCGCGCGAGCGCGACGAGAGGCCGAACCGGTCAGCAGGAGCGGTCGGAGCGCCGACCAACGCGCGATGTTGCGAGAAAGCGGGGGCGGTTGCCAGGAGCGAGACAGCGGCGAGGCTCGCGGAAACGCCGAGGACGATAGTTCGCATATTTGCTGACTCCCGTTTCTATCGTGCCAAATGGATCACGAATAGACTCGCCAGTGACAGACAATCTGCCATGTCGGCATCGGGGCAATCGCGGAGAAGCGGCTAGATGGCCGCTATTTGGCGGCACGTTCTAAGGCGAGTGGCGCGGCCGGACAGGCCTTCCTCAACGTAATGACCGGTACTTCTCCCGATGCCATTCCCCCAGCAGCGGCAATACCGAAGACAGAACCCACGCACGTTCGCCAGCGGGGAATCCGCCATGCGTTTGACCCTAACTCTGCTTTTCGGGACCGTCGCCGCGGTTCTGTCGCAGGCACCGGCTCGCGCCGACGAGAGGACCAGGGCCGCCGTCGTTCGGATCGTCGCCAGGAACGGACGGGAAATCGGCACGGGCACTGGCTTTGCCGTCACGCCCAGCGACATCGTCACCAACGCGCACGTCGTGGAGACGGAGCGAGGCAAGCGTATCTTGGAGGTCAGTATCATACCGACGGAGGGCACAAAGGCGCTCCTCGGTAAGGTCTCCGCCGTGGACGATAAGAACGACCTCGCCGTCATTCATGTTGACGGTAGCCGCTTCGAGACGCTGACCCTCTACGCAGGCCAAGCCAAGCCGGGGGCTACCGCGACCGCACTTGGCTACCCGTACAATGTGGACGACGTCACCATGAACTCATTGCGGGATCTGACCAAGCCAACACCACCCGTTCAGTCGCAGGGCACAATCTCAGGCGAACGCGACCTGGACGGCGTTCCCGCGTGGCTGCATACGGCCGCAATTGCACAAGGCAACAGCGGCGGCCCGCTGCTCGACGAGTGTGGCAGGGTAATCGGCGTCAATGCATACGTCACGGACTCAGGGGGGGGAAATTCCCCGTTTGCATTCGCGATCGCAAGCAGCGAGCTCGTGTCATTCCTGCATAAGCGCGGCCAGAGTTTCCAGCAGATCGGCAACCCATGCCTTACCTCTGCAGAGCAATTCGAACGCGAACAGCGCGCGCGCCTCGCCCGAGCACAACTTGATAGCGCTGCTGAGCGTGCAACAGCGCGGCTCCAAGCCACGCATGAGAATCACCTCACCATAGCGGCATTTCTGATCTTGCTGGCGGCGAACTCCGGCGTGTTTGGAGCGGCGCTGTTGATCAAGAAGCGCGGCAACGCCGATGGCGGGAGCCTACGCGATAATGGCTACGAAGGTGGCGAGCTGGAGCAACGCCGGTCCAATAAAGCCGGCTAGACAATCTGTGATCCGCCGACGTCCCGCTTCTGGTGCAAAGCGAACATGGCGGAGCGATGAAGGATTCACTCGAATAGCGGGTTTGTCCGTATGGCCGACGAGCAGCCAAAACCACAGTAGACTCGGCGGCAGGGCGTTCATCCGCCGTGGCTTCAGAACAGAGGTTTAAGGAGCCGGGAATGGTATATGGAACCATAGGCTGGATCATTGTCGGATGCATCGCCGGTATCATAATTGAATGGTTCACGCCCGGAGCTGACGTCGGCGGCATCGTCGTGACAATGTTGATCGGCATCGCGGGCGGACTGATCGGCGGATTTGTCGCAACTCACCTGGGACTTGAGAATGGCAACATTGCGAAGATCGCAATAGCGACCGCAGGCGCGAACGTACTTCTGATCATTCACAGGCTCATGACCGAGCGTCGCGCGTGAGCCGCGAATTTCCGGGTTGGCTGCTCGCTTGCGGCAGGGGTACCAACACACACGCGAACAGCCGTCCATGTTCATAAACGGCTTCACGGCAGCGCAACTATCGGGATTTATCGGTAGTCGATCAACGCTCACGGGCAGCCAGGCATCTAAACGTGTGGGCCTTCCAACCCAGTGAAGAGGCGGCCCCGTTCCTGACTGAGCCGCCTCTTCACTTTGGTGACCACGCCAGAAGTCATGGTCAGCCAAGACCACGCACGGACTTCTTGAACGGCGTAAATTAGGGTTTGTCCGTATCGTGCAGGGGCCAACGCTATTCTACGTAGCTGGAAGGAGACACAATGTTCTTGGAGAAAAACACAAGAACGGAGCGTCTTCCAGAAGCGGCTCGGCTGGGTCCTCCTCCTGAGCCGCTTCTACCCAGCAGGCCCGAAAGTTAGCGAACGCGAGAGCGTATGGCGGACGGAATCTTCAGCGAACGCGAGCACGCGCTGGAAGCGACGTACTTCCACCAGCACGATGCCAAGCTCCTTCAGGCGCTACGCGAAGGTAGCAAGCTGGACGAAATCGCCATCGCGATGGCGGGCAAACTAGCCATAGATAGTCCCGATCTTCTTCTGCGGGTGCGCGAACTCGGCGTCACGGCAGCAACGGCAGCCGCCTTTCTCCTCGCTCCTTTAGTGCAGATGGCTTGGGCTAACGACGCGCCAGGCAAACGTGTCCGGAATCTCGTACTTCGCTCGGCAGTCGCGCGTGGCATAGCGGTTAGCTCCCCAGCCTATGACCAACTGCTCGATTGGCTTCATGAGCGTCCCACCGAAGCGTTCTTTGAGACGGCTTTGGAAGTCATTCACCATGGCCTCGCGGTTTTGCCACCGGACGAAAAAGAGCAGCGTATCAAGCAGATGATGAGCGTCTGCCGCGACATCGCGATCGCCTCTGGACCGAAGCTCGCGAAAATGCTTGGTCTTGCAAGCCCCGTTTCAAGCCATGAGGCGTCCGCGCTTTCGACGATCGCAGCAGCACTGCGGACGTTTGGAGTTCATAAAAAGCGGCAGATTGCTACTCTCTGATCGGTTTGCCTTCGCGCCTCTCGAGCTCATTTGGCCCCATGGGGGATACACCGAAACAAATCCCAACATGCATCAGCGAAGCCCCGGGGATAATCCGGATTTCACGTGCGACGTGGCTGGCTAGCTAAGGTCATCAACCTTTGGATGGGTTCGCATGGCTTCGGAGTTCAAGCGGCGCAGGAAGCTTACCAATGATGAGATTCATGCCTTGAACGCTTCCGCATTCGCTGCCGATGAATTTGAGCCGTTTGTCGGCCGCATAATTCGACCTGAAATTCTGGACAGCGTCGTACAAGATGGACTTGTCGAGGCGGGTCCGAGCAACAGGCCGGCCGTTGGCAAAGTAGGCTATCGGCTGACATCTGAGGGATGGGTCAGGTTCAATAGGCTGGCCGGGAGGCGAGGCCTCCAAACACTTAAAGAGACGTGAGAGGTGCCCCGTGGGAAAACCCAACTCAGATGATTACAACAAGCGCCTGCGTGAGCTTCAGGAGGACTTAAACCAACGTGCTCGCTGGGTTAAGGAAACCGGCCAGCGGGTGCTGATCATGTTTGAGGGTCGAGATACCGCCGGCAAGGGAGGCACGATCCGTGCGATTTCTGATCGGCTTAATCCGCGGATGTGCCGTATCGTCGCGTTGGCGAAGCCGAACGAGCAAGAGGCCACGCAAATGTATATCCAGCGTTACGTGGCTCACCTGCCGTCGGCGGGGGAGATCGTTCTGTTCGACCGCAGCTGGTACAACCGTGCCGGCGTTGAACGGGTGATGGGCTATTGTTCGGAAAAAGATGCCAGCAAATTTCTCAAACTTGTTCCTACGTTTGAGCGCGCGATGGTGGACGACGGCGTGTTGTTGTTCAAATATTATCTCACCTGCGACCAGAAGGAGCAGGAAAAGCGACTGCAGGACCGCCTCAGCGATCCGCTGAAACGGTGGAAATTGTCGCCGATCGATCTCGAAGCGAGAGACAAGTATTCCGCTTACACCAAAGCACGGCACGCCATGTTGAAGGCGACGCATACGAAGCATGCACCGTGGACACTCGTTGACTTCAACAATCAGAAGGTCGGCAGGCTGACTTTGATTCGACACCTGTTGGATCAAATGCCTGGAAAGAAGCGGCCATTGGCGAAAGTGAAATTGCCTCCGCTGGATGGCAAGCCCAAGCGCGAAGAGTTCCAGGATCTAAAGCCGATCCCCGCTCTCCAACTCTAGGGGTCAGCGTGGCTCCGACGCCCATAAGCGTAGCTGCGAGCCAGACGTCGCTTCACCAACGTGGCTGGCTTGGTCGGGTGCCGGGGCTTCAGACTCTGCTGTGCTATGATGCAGCTTGGCTCCGGCACGACGTTACGGCCGGAATTGTCCTTTCGACCATGCTGGTACCGGTGGGCATCGCATATGCGGTGGCCTCAGGCGTACCGGCGATTTACGGCCTGTATGCGACTATCGTGCCGCTATCTGTCTATGCGCTCTTCGGCCCGAGCCGAATTCTCGTCCTCGGGCCCGATTCCGCCTTAGCTCCAATCATTCTGGGCGTCGTCCTTTCCACGTCCCTTGGAGATCCCGCCCGAGCAGTGGCGCTCGCCAGCGGCATGGCGATCGTCTCAGGCGCGATCTGTGTCTTCGCCGGTGTCGCGCGCCTGGGCTTCGTCACGGAGCTTCTCTCCAAGCCCATTCGCTATGGATACATGAATGGCATTGCACTCGCCGTCCTGATCAGCCAGTTGCCCAAGCTTCTTGGCTTTTCGATCGAGAGCGCTGGACCGCTGCGCGATGTCTGGGCGATCGCCAAGGGACTTGCAGCAGGTGAGGCGAACTGGACCGCGGCAGCGCTAGGCACTGCAGTCCTGGTCGCCATTCTCTTGCTCAAGCGTCACAAGCGCATACCGACAATACTCATCGCG
>C688J35102_120989342_pt1 | contig 10927 bp, 8 predicted proteins | sample HopSoiMetagenom2_FD_35102 | JGI IMG/M metagenome (IMG submission 35102)
CGCCGCTATCCGCTGCCGCTCGCTACCCGTCTCGCCTACCGCCTCCAGCTACGCGCGGGAATGCTGTTACCGCCCGGGCTCGTACCGCGACTCCTGGGACTCAAGTTGCGTTGGCGGCAGGCTCTCGGGCGCTGAAGGTCACGGCCGCCGCCGGCCGCGCCGGTACCAGCGCACGCGCTCGCGCTCCAGGCGTCTGATCACCCGGGGGGCTACGCGGTCGACTGCCGTGTACGCCCAGCGCGGAGGGCGCACGACCGCCGCGTTGTAGACGGCGGCAGTGGCCTGGGCAGCGCGCAGCGACCCGGCGGAGCGCGCGCTGCCGCCGCCCGGCCGCTCCTCCTCGAGGACCAGCTCGAGCTGCGCGGCCAGTGCCGCGTAGCTATAGCGGCCGCTGAGCACTAGGTCGGCATAGGCTCGCGTCGCGGTGGCCTCGACGAGCTTGTGATCGGCCAGGCGTTCGACGACGGCGCCGGCGTCGGAGCCATCCGGTTGAACCGGGAGGTAGTGCACCTCCGGCTGCAGAACGCCGTCGTAGCCACCCTCGACGAGGACCTGACATGTCCGCGCGGCCGCAGCCTCGAAATGTCGGGGGCCGACCGAGCCGGGAAGCTGGTCGTCCCAGCCGGCAGGCATTGCGGCGTCGAACTCGGAGAATGCGAGGCCCACCTGCCCGGCCAGCATCCTCCGCTCCGCGGCAACCAGCTCACCGCGGCGGTCAATCGCGCTGGCGCCGCTCTCACTGCCGAGCACCGCGCGCGCCGACGCGACGAAAGGGAACCAGCGATCGCCCAGCACCGCTTGCCGCGGGTCGGTCGAGACGTCCACGCGCAAACCGGCGGTCCGGGCTGCCGGAGCAACATTGTCGGCGACGGTGTGCTTGAGCTGGCCGAGCCGTCCGAAACGCGGGGTCAATGCCTGCGCTCGATACGCCAGGTCGAGCCCGCGACGCGCGTGGGGAAGAACAACCGCTGCCTGGCGGGTAACGTCGAGCTCGTCGACATAGCCTGTCAGGCACTTCTCGAAGCGCGCCGTAGCGTGGAGGCGCGGGTACACCAGCTTGCGGTACTCAGGCCGCAAGACGGAGAACACGACCTCGACCCCGAGGTCGGCCAGCCAGTCGTCGAGCACGTGGGCGTGGTTGTACTCGTCCTGCGGAAAGGCGATCTTCAACGCGCCGACATCGGCCAACCAGTCGAACGTGGGCCGGCGCGCGCCAAACTCGGGCGCCCAACGCGCCACGAGCAGCGTGTTGTCGAGGATCACGGCGTCGACAGGCAGCCGGCGGATCGAACGCGGAACGCTATAGCCAGCGTTCCAATAGACGATTTCGTGGCGTGTCGCGCTGGCCTCCAACACGCGGACCTTCTGGCGTAGGGCCGATCGCATCGGGCCCGGCGCGGTGTGCTGATAGAGCACGAGCACGCGTCGTGGCGTGCTGCCGAACGCAAGTGAGCGCGGGCTACCGGCCTGCCACAGCCGCGGAGTGGTCATCCGCCGGGCCGCCGCCGGAGGGCGTCCCTGCCCCGGAGCATGGCGCCCGCGGCCCAGGGCGCGTGGCGCATCGCGGCCCGGTAGGCCAGTCGAGGTGTCCGGATGCGCATCCATGCAGACGCGTCGCTCGCAGCATTGAGTGTTCGCCAGGAGGCCGCGCCGCGACCGCCCTGACGCACGCGTCCGCCGGCGAGCTCGTCGACGACCGACTCCACATGGGCCGCGAAAGCCCCGTAGGAGTAGCGGCCGCTGACGATGAGGTCCTCCCACGCACGCTCGGCCATGGCCTGGGTCTCGCGTGGATCTCGGACCCGTTCCAGGGTCTCGGCCAGGTTCGAGAAGTCGCCGCGTAGCGCGAAGTAGTGCCTCTCGGGCCCCAGAATTCCGTCGTAGGCTCCTTCGACGAGGAGCTGCGCGGTCTTGGTTTGCGCAGCCTCGAACAGGCGTGGGCTGATGGCCGTGAAGTCGTAATCGTCCCAGCCCGGCTCCTGCAGCGCGGAGAATTCCTCGAAGCTGGCGTCCGGGTGCGATGTGCGCCAGTCGGCCTCGAAGCGGCGGATCGCGCCGACGGGGTCGAGCGCACTCGAGCCGCTCTCGGTGCCGATCACACAGCGGCCGCTAGCAAGAAACTCGAACCACGCATCGCCGTACTTCGTGTCCTTGATGTCCGTCGAGATGTCCGTCCGCAAGCCGGCAGCATGCGCGGCCGGCTCGACGATCTGCGCGATTTCGTGCTTGAGCTGCCCATGGTGGCCGACGTGGTAGGGCAGGTTGCGGGCGCGGTAGACCATGTCGACGGCACGCGCGGCATGCGGGGCGGGAAGGTGCCGCACCAAACCAGCCGCCCGATCGTCGACGAAGCCGGTGTATGTGCGCTCCATGCGGGTCCGCTGCGACTCTTTCGGATACAGCACGGGCCAGTGGCGGCTATCCAGCACCGAGAACACGCACTGCACGTCGAGGTTGCCCAGCCACTCGTCGAGTGTGGCGGCACACACGTACTCGTCTTGTGGCATCGCGATCCGCACGGCGTCGCTCTGCGGTATCCAGTCGAGAGCAGAGCGCCAACGCTCGAACGGCTCCTCCCAGCGCATGCAGAGAACCGAGTAGTGGAGCACCACGACGTCGTACGGGTACGAGCGGACCCAGCGAGGCACTCCGTGCCAGGCATTCCAGTAGAGGACGTTGTGAGGGGTCAGCGAGTGCTCGAGAAAGCGAAGGTGCTGCGTCGTCGTCGGTCGCATCGGCTCCGCCTCGGCGTGCAGGTAGAGCACGAGCCAGTCCCGCGGAGGCGCGTCAACGCTCGAGCGTGTCCAGGGAGCACCGCCCCGCCACACCTGCGCGGTGCGATCGGTCTCGTTCGGCGGCATCACGCCGTGGCGCGCCGGAGGCCGTGCCGAAGCTTGGTGGCGGCCCCGAAGCCGAGCTCGTCCCGCGCAGACCGCACGCGGTCATCGTAGATGACGAGGCCGCGCGCGCCCGATGTTCCGGGCAATGGGCTGTACGCTTTTTGCATGGGCCGAGAACCCGCGCTCGACGACCGTAACGCGGCCTTCTGGGACGAGCTCTGCGGCACGAACCTGGCCCGCACGCTCGGCATCGGCGATGCCTCAGCAGAGTCGCTGGCGCGGTTCGACGAGGCGTACTTCGCGCTGTATCCCTATCTCCTCGACTACTTCCCACGCACCACGGTGGAGGGGGGACGACTGCTGGAGGTCGGCCTCGGCTACGGCACGCTCGGCGAGGCGCTCGCACGGCTCGGCGCCGACTACCACGGGATCGACCTGGCGGCGGGCCCGGTAGCGATGATGCGCTCCCGCCTCGCCCGTGTACCGGGCGGGCAACCCGAGCAGGTCGCACAGGGCTCGGTACTCGAGCTCCCTTTCGATGACGGGACCTTTGATCACCTCGTCTCGATCGGCTCCCTTCACCACACAGGAGACCTCTTCGGCGCCCTGGCCGAGTGCCGCCGCGTGCTGCGGCCCGGGGGGCGGCTGGTCGTGATGGTCTACAACCGCCGCTCCGCTCGCCGTGTGCTGCTCGGGCCGGTGCTAACCGTCCGCCACCGGTTCGTCTCCGGCGCTCCGAGTCCCGAAGAGACCCTCCGATACTTCTACGACGGGCACTTGGACGGAGATGCTGCGCCACATACTGACTTCGTCTCCGTCGCGGAGCTGCGTGGGCTTCTATGGGGGTTCCGCGACGTCCGCGTCGACCGGCGCGGCATCGATCGTGTTCCGCTCGGCCCCGTCGAGCTTTCGCGCCGGCGGCTCATGCGCCTGGGGTTCGACCGCCTCGTCGGGCTGGATCTCTACGCCGTCGCATACCGCTGACCCCCACAGTCCGGCTCGGTCGCGTCTAGCTCGCGGTTCCGGAATGCTCTAGAGGGAGCGACATGTGTCGCGCGTGCCGCTGCACGCAGGCATCGATCAGGGGCATGTGTTCGCGCATCCACTCGATCGTTCTGGTCAGACCGTCCTCCAGTGAGACCTCGGCCTGGAAGCCGAGAGTTTCCCGGGCTTTCTCGGTGCTGCCGAATCGATGACCCGACCGGTCCCATTCACGCGCCGGGAGCAGTTCGACGCCTGCGTCGCTATCGGTCATGCGGCTGATCGTCTCCGCGAGCTCCCTGATCGAGGTCTCGACGCCGCTCGCGAGGTTGTAGACATCGCCGGGCTCGCCGGCGGTCGCGCATCGAATGAGACCCTCGACGATATCGCCGACGTAAATGAAGTCCCGCGTCGCGCGTCCTTCATTGTCAAGCTGGAGCGGCAAGCCTTTGAGTGAGCGGTAGATGAACGCGGGCGTGACGTTGCGCCAGACCGTCGCGGGGGTCCCGCGCCACTGTCCGGCGCCGAGGATCTCGCCCGGCCCGTAGACGTTCTGGAACCGGGCGCGCACAGTCGGCAGGCCATGCTGATGGTGGTAGTAGACCGAGTAGAACTCGCCGACCACCTTTGAGATTTGGTACGGACTGTCGAGATCGAGTGGCACCGGCCCGTCCTCCTGGACTGCCTCGGCCTCGCCGTAGGTGTGCGGAGCGAGCGTGCAGCCCGAGGCTGCGTAAACGACCTTGCGGGTCCGCTCGAAGCCCTTGATGCGCTCGAAGAGCTTCAGCGTCGTGATCAGATTGTGCTCGTGGTCGGCGAGCGGGTCGGCGATCGAGCTCTGGTTTCCGTGATAGGTGGCGAGGTGGAAGATGTAGTCGTGCTCGTCCTCAACGCGGGCGAGGACGGCGTCGTCGGCGATCGAGCCCACGATCAGCTCGACGCGGGGGTCGTCCGGCACGTTCTCGCGCTCTGCTGAGAGCAGGTTGTCGATCACGAGAACCCGCGCAGCATCCCGTGCCAGCAGTTCGCGGACGAGGTTGCCGCCGACGAACCCCGCGCCGCCGACGACGAGGGCGTCGGTCCCGCCCAACTCCATCACTGGGCTGGCTGCTTCTCCGGCTCTAGTCTCAGGTGCGTGTAGGTCTCGGCGATGCCGCGGTCGCGGTAGTACTCGATCGCGGCCGCCACGCCATCCTTGAGCGAGGTCTTCGGCGTCCAGCCGAATTCCTCCACGGTGCGGCTGGGGTCGAGCAGGATCGTGAACGCGTCGTCCGGGTTTCGGTCACGCACCTCGACCTCCGGCGCCGGGTCGAGCTCGAGCGCGGCGACCGTCGCGTCGAAGAGCTCCTTGATCGAGTAGTCCGCCCCCGATGACGCGTGGTAGGCGCCACCCGTGCCCTGGCCGTCGAGCGCTGCGACGACGAGATCGATCAGATCTTGGACGAAGATGAAGTCGCGCCGAGTGTCCATCACGAAGCACTGCTTCCCGTCCGTGAGGCGCTGGAAGAAGGTCGGCAGCGGACCACTGACGTTGCGCGGGCCGTACGCGTTCGCAAGGCGGAGCGAAACCCAGTCGAGGCCGCTGAGGCGCACGTAGTACTCGCCGGCGGTCTTGGAGATCGCATAGCTCGAGTCCTCGGGGCGCAGCGGGTGGTCAAGGGTGATCGGCTGCTCGAGCGGATGAAGCCCGTAGCAGAGAGCCGTCTGGAAGTAGACAAGACGGCGGACGCCGGCAGACTCGGAGGCTTTCACGACGTTCGCCGTCCCGGTCCCGTTCGTGGCCGCGTCCTCCGTCCAGTCGTCCGGATCCTTGTAGGCCGCCGCCGCGTGGGCCACGACCTCCGGGCCGAAGTCGGCGAACACCTTCTCCACGAGCGCGGGGTCGACGATTGTCCCTTCGACGAGCTGGAGGCGTGCGTGCTCGGACAGGTTGTCGCGTCGCGCGGTGGCAAAGTTGTCGATTACGAGCACCTCGTCGCCCCGCTCCAGCAGGCGGTCTGCGAGGTGTGAGCCGATGAACCCGGCGCCGCCGGTGATCAGAACCTTCATGTGAGTGCCTCCGCGCGCTTCTTGAACGAGCGCGCCTTGTCGTGGAATGCCTGCTGCCAGAGCTCGAGCGAGAGAAGCCCCCAGACCTTACGTCCGAATCGCGGCTCCTGGTCGAGCTTCTCTACGACCTTCTCGTTGTCGACGACCTGCCGGCCCCGCGCCGCCTCGGAAGAAAGCGTATCGACGACGAATTCGCGAACGGACCCTCCCCGGCCGATCCACTCCTGCAACGGCACGGGGAAGCCCATCTTGTCGCGGCGATCGCGCACCGCGTCCGGCAGCACCTGTCCGAAAGCTGTTTTCAGCACGTGCTTGAGGTGCCCGTCCTTGAACTTGACGTCTGCGGGCATCGTCGCGGCCAACTCGACAAGCGGATGGTCCAGCAGCGGCACGCGTGACTCGAGCCCGTGGGCCATGCTCACGCGGTCCTCGACCTGCAGCAGTGCCGGCAGCAGGGTCTTGAAGTCGAAGTGGGTCATGCTGTCGAAGTAGGACTCCTTCTTGACGTTGTCGCCGTCGAAGATCTGCTTGAAGGTCTCGAACGGCGAGTACCCGCCGAGCTGCGACCAGTCGACCTCGTCGCCGAGGTCGGGTGCGCGGTTGATGAGGCGGAAGTAGCGCGCGTCGAGGTCCTCGAAGAGGCCCTCTCGCCAGAACTCGCGCAGCAGGGGCTTGTATTCGCGCAGGGTCTGCAGGTTCGGGATGATCGATTCGTAGGTGACGACGAAATTGCCGGAGTGCGTCGTTCCCTCGATCGCGCCCTTGATGCACTGCTCGAAGTACGCGATCAGGTAACGGACGTAGCCACCGAAGATCTCATCGCCGCCCTGGCCGCCGAGCACGACCTTGCGGTGGTCCGCCGCGAGCTCCGAGACCATGTACTGCGGGAATGACCCGGGGCCGGCCACCGGATAGTCGAGGTGGTACACGACTTCCTCGATCCGGTCGACGAAGTCCTCCGGCCCGATCTCGAGCTCGTGGAGCTCGAAGCCGCGGTCCTCGGCGACGCTGCGGGCGTAACGGCTCTCGTCGAAGCCCGGCATCGCAAATCGCCCGGTGAAGCCCATCATCCCCGGGCCGTGGGTCGTCGACGCGAGCGAGGCGACGATGCTCGAGTCGAGGCCTCCGCTCAGATAGGAGCCAATTGGGACGTCGGCGCGTAGGTGTAGCGAGATGGATTCGGCCAGGAGCTCCTGGGTTCGCCGCTCGTAGTAGTCGCCCGTGTGGTCGAAGTCGGGGTCGAAGTAGACCTCCCAGTAGCGCTGGGTCTCGACCCTGCCGTTCCGGACGCGGAGAAAGTGGCCCGGCAGCAGCTCTTGGACGCCCGCGAAGAGGGTCTTGCCGGCGAGCGGGAACTGGAACGTCAGGTAATCGGCGAGCCCGTCGAGGTCGGTCTCGATCTTCGGCAGGAACGGCAACAGCGCCTTCACCTCGGACGCGAAGTAGAGGACGTCGTCGACGACTGTGTAGTAGAACGGCTTGATGCCGAAGCGGTCGCGCGCAGCGAACAGCGTCTGGGTCTCTTCGTCCCACACTGCGAACGCGAACATCCCGCGCAGCCGCTCGAGGCAGCCCTCGCCCCATTGGCGGTAGGCGCGGAGGATGACCTCGGTGTCCGAGCTCGTGTGGAAGCGGTCCTTGCCAAGGAGACCGCGCAACTCGATGTAGTTGTAGATCTCGCCGTTGTGCGTGAGCCAGTTGCCGCCGCCGTCGGTCATCGGCTGGTCGCCACTGTCGAGGTCGATGATCGCCAGGCGGCGGTGCGCGAATGCCGCGACCCCGTGGTCGTGCACCCAGGTCGCCTCCCCATCCGGACCGCGGTGCCGCAGAAGGTCGTTCATCAACTCGACCGTTCCCTGGGCGTTTCGCAGCGGGTTGAGCGAGAGGCTGACGGCTCCGCCTATACCGCACATGGTGCGACAGGATACGCGGCCGCACTGTTAGGGCCGTGTTAGAAAGGGCGCGTCTATTCTTGGGCCGTGAGCCAGCCCGCCGTCGACACGCAAAACGCTGCGTTCTGGGACACGCTCTGCGGCTGGAACCTCGCACAGGACGCGGGGATTACCGGCCGCGGCGAGGACGACCTGCGCCGTTTCGACGAGCTGTACCTCGGCTTCTACCCGTACCTCGAGAACTACGTCCCCAATGACTTCGCCGGCAAGAAGGTGCTCGAGGTCGGCCTGGGGTACGGCACCCTCGGCCAGGTGATCGCGTCGCGCAACGCCGACTACTACGGCGCCGACATCGCGGAGGGCCCAGTCGCCAACATGCGCCGCCGTCTCTCGTGGCTCGGGCTCCCCGACGACCACGCGGTCCAGGCCTCGGTGCTCGAGCTCCCCTTCGAGGACGCGACCTTCGACTACGTCTACTCGATCGGCTGCCTCCACCACACCGGTGATCTCGACCGCAGCGTCCACGAGGTGCACCGGGTGCTCGTGCCGGGCGGCCGTGCCGTGGTGATGCTCTACAACCGCCACTCGCTCCGGCGCGCGCGTTACGCCTTGGTGCGGACCCTCCGCCGCCGGCGCGATGCGCGCCTCGACGACGAGCTGCGCGGCGTCTACGACGCCCACGACTCGGGCGAGGCGGCGCCGCACACCGACTTCGTCTCGCGTTCGGAGACGAAGCGGCTCTTCCGCGACTTCGCGCGGGTGAAGATCGACGTTCAGAACTTCGACGGCTACGGCTTTGGCATCAAGCGCGAGTGGTTCCTCGGAAACCTCGCGCGTCTCGTCGGCCTCGACCTCTACATCGTGGCCGACAAGTAGATCAGGCGCGCTCGAAGATGCCGGTGAGCGTCACTGGCCGAAAGAGCAATTGGGGGATGACGCCGCGGAGCGGGCGCCGCGGCATCCCTTCGGGATCGAGCACCCTCCGCAAGTAGGGGCGGAGGAGCGGATAAAGCGAGTGCATCGGACGCCGGAGCCGTGCCCCAAACTGTCCGTCGAAATACATGCGCACCGGCTTGAAGTCGGCTTTGCGCATCATCGACTCGAAGCTGTCCTTGGTGAACGTCCGCAGGTGGACGAACGGGTACTCGCAACCGTTCTGCCGGGCATACTGGCGCAGGTCCTCCTGGTACGGCACCCGCACGAGCGTGCGGGCACCTGGCCGGAGGCTCCGGTGCAGCGAGATGAGGAAGTCGCCGGCATTGAGCACGTGTTCGAGGATCTCGGACGCGACGACGAGGTCGAACGCCTCGACATAGGGGAGCAGCTCGGCATTCGCCACCGCCAGCCGGAGGCGCCCATTGCTCTCCGCGGCGCCTCCCGCATAGCGCGATAAGTACGGCAGCGAGACGTCCACGCCTGTGACCGTCTTGGCGTCCGACGCGATGAGGCGGTCGAGCAGGAGGCCGCGCCCGACGCCAAGCTCGCACACATCGAGGCCGGCGAGATCGCCGAGGTACGACGAGAGCGTGTCAGCCTGGACCTCGAGGTAGCGCATGGGTTGGATCGACGCCGACAGATCGTCCTCCGCGATGCGGTCGTAGTTCTCGGCGTAGGCGGCGAAGGCCTGCGAGTCTCGGTCCGCGCGCGAGAGCAGAATCGGGACCCCTTCTAGGAACTCCGGCTCCCAGCCACAGGAGGGGCACTGGGCGAGTTCGCGCAGAGCGGTCATGCAGTCGGGACACAGCACGGTCAGCCGACCCCGGCGATGTGGCGGCCAGCCGGCACCATGCTCCGCACGAAGCGGCGTAGCTCGCGGAACTCGGTCGGCGTCATCGCGTGGGACGCAAGGCAAATACAGACGAACAAGGCCAACGCCAAAAACTTGAGAGGCACCGCGACCGGTGCCGGCCCGAGCGGCACGACTCCTAGCGCGCCGATCGCACTCGCAGCCACCAACATCGTCACGACCTTGCGCGGTTCGTACGGCGTGGGGTAGAGGCGCTGGGTCAGCCAGTAGAAGCTGAGCGCCAGCGCGCCGTAGCCGGCCGCGGTCGCGATCCCTGCACCGACGATGCCGAAGGGCGGGATGAGCGCGAAGTTCAGAACGATATTGAGCGCGGCAGCCGCGATAGAAAGCACTGCGAGATGGACGGTCTTCCGGACGATCGAGAGACCAGTCGTGAGCAGCGTCGAGACGCCGTAGAGCGCGGTGCCGAGCGCGAGCGGCCCGACGGCCAAGTACGCGTCGTCGAACGTCGGCGCGACGACATTGATGATCTCCTTCGCGAAGAGCGTCACTGTCAGCCCCGCGAAGGCGAGTATGAACGTGAGGTAGGTGAGCGTCCGGCCACGTGCCGCCTTTTCCTGTTCGGGGTCCTCCGAATAGGTCGCGAGCAGGAACGGGCTGAGTGCGAACAGGAAGGCGGTCATGCCGATCAGGAGGAGGAGCGCAAGCCGGTTCGCCACTGCGTATTCGCCGACCTCGGAGAGGTTGCCCAGGCGGGAGAGGATGATGCGGTCGACCAACGCGAGGGCCCACGCGGACAGCGCGCTCGGGACGAGCGGCAGCCCGTAGGCGAGCATGCTCCGCAGCTCCGGTTTCGAGAAGCGACCCTTTAGCCAGCGTCGGACAGCGAGCAACCCGTAGACCGCCGCCACGGTGTTGCCGACGAAGGCCGCGAGGAAGATGCCGTCGACGCGCCAGTCGAGCACGAGCACGCCCGCCACGCCTAGCGCGGTGGTCACCCCCGCGGCGAGGGCCGACATCGTCAGGTAGCCGAACGCCTGCAAGCGGACGCGCATCACCTCGCCGACGTAGCGCCAGGTGTTGAGCGCCAGAATCGAGCAGGCGATCACGACGACCAGTGTCCCCTGGCCGGGTATGCCAAACAGCCAGCGGGAAAGCTCGTCGCGAAAGCCGATCAGCACCAGCGTGACCGCTAGCGCAATCGCAGACGTAGCAAGGAAGCCGGTGAGCATCACGCTGCGTCGTTCGGGCTCCTGGTCCGCGCTGTAGTCGTAGAAGTTTCGGAGAGCGGCCGCCGTCAGCCCGGCGTCCGTAATCGCGACAGCCACGGTCAGTGTCGTCGTCCCGAGCTCGAGCAGACCGTATTCGCTGGGCCTGAAGACGCGCGCGAAGATCGGGAGTGTGATCATGCCGACGAG
>C688J35102_120989341_pt1 | contig 10925 bp, 8 predicted proteins | sample HopSoiMetagenom2_FD_35102 | JGI IMG/M metagenome (IMG submission 35102)
ACTCGGCTCGCCGCCGGCGAGGGGCCGACGACGGCGATGTGCACGACCTCCGGGGGTCGGTTCCGGAACGCGATTCCGAGCCCGATGGCGAGGATGATCGGGAAGGCGAACGTCCAGAAGAGTGCTTCGGGTTCGCGGATGAACTCCTTGAACCGCACTGACGAGAGCTGGACGAGCGAATCGGAGGGAAAGCGGCGTCGGGGACGCGGAGTTTCGATGTTACTCATCGCGGAGCTGCCTGCCGGTGAGGTGGACGAAGACGTCCTCGAGCGTTGCCGAGTGCGTGCGCAGCTCCGCCAGATGGAGATCGCGACGTGAGAGCTCGGCGAGGAGCGCCGGTACGGTGCGGTGCAGCTCCGCCACCTGCAGCTCCCAGACGGTGCCATGGTCTTCGCCACGGCTGCGCGCGGCGCTCACACCGGCGAGGCCTCGCAATGACTCGGGCGTCAGCTCGGCGGCGCCATTTCCCGCATGCGCGAGCACGAACTCGACGACCTGCTCGCCGCCTAACGAGGCAATGAGGTCCCGCGGGGTGCCGAGGGCGATCACCTTGCCGTGGTCGACGATCGCGACGCGATCGCAGAGTCGCTCGGCCTCGTCCATGTAGTGCGTCGTGAGGAGGATCGTGCGCCCAGTCGACTTGAACTCCTCGACGAGATCCCAGATCTGGCGGCGCGACTGTGGATCGAGCCCGGTCGTCGGCTCGTCGAGGAAGAGCAGGTCGGGATCGCCGACGATCGCGCAGGCGATCGCCAGGCGCTGCTTCTGACCGCCCGACAGCTTGCCCACACGCCCCTCGCGCTTCTCATCGAGCTGCACGAGACGAATGACGTCGTCGATGCTCCGGCCCTTTGCATAGAAGCTGCGAAACAACCGCACTGTTTCCGCGACGGTCAGCTTTTCCGCGAGCTGCGTCTCCTGCAGCTGAATGCCTAACCGCTCGCGGAGCTCGCGCTCGTCAGTGGCCCATCGGCGGCCGAGGACGATGACGTCACCCTCGTCCGCGGAGTTGAGCCCCTCGCAGATCTCGATAGTCGTGGTCTTGCCGGCGCCGTTAGGCCCGAGAAGCCCGAAGCATTCGCCGGTCGCGATCTCGAGGTCGAGCCCGTCGACCGCGACGACGTCCGCGTAACGCTTGCGGAGGCCATGGACCGAGACCGCGAGGTCATTCCTCACGGCGTGACGCGCGTCCCCTGCGCATAGCGAAGCACGTCGTACAGGTAGTGCACGCCGAAGCCCACATTCTCCGCCGAGAGGCGCTCGTCGTTGCCGTGCACGCCACGCTGCGCGTCGGCCGATTCCACCTTGAACGGATCGAAGCCATAGGTGACGATGCCGAGCTGTCGATAGGTCGGCCGGTCCGTGGCGCCGGTGAGCATCGGCGTCGTCACGTAGGCGTTCGGGTCGCGGTCGTGCGCAGCCTTCTCGATGGCGTGGAAGAACTCCGTCTCGATCGGGCTCTCGAGCGGCGGCTTCGGCGCGAGGAGCGGCGCGAACTGCACCGCGGTGTCACCAACGACCCCCTGCAGAGTCGCGAGGAACTGCTTCGGATCGGCGTCGGGAAGGAGTCGGATGTCTATGTCAGCGGACGCTTCGGCCGGGATGACATTGGTTTTGTTGGATCCGTGCAGCCCCGTGAGGCTGATGGTGTTTCGGAGAATCGCGTTCCAGTACAAGTCGTTGAGAATCCATTGGCGAGCCGCGGGGTCGGTTAGCGCGACCTTCACGTTCGAGAGCCACTGCTTTTGCTTCCCGGTGTAGCCGCGGGCGATGTCGCGGAAGTACTTGTCGACGCCCGGGGTGATGTGCAGTGGCGTCTCGTATCGGCCGATCTTGTCGAGCGCAGCGACGAGCCGCGGCACCGGATTCTGCTTCGTTGGACGCGAGCCGTGCGATGGAGTGCCGTGCACGGTGAGGTGCTGCCAGAACGTGCGCTTCTCGGCGATGCCCACGCCGTAGTACGCGAGCTTGCCGTTCTCGAATTTGTTGTCGCCACCTTCGGTGATCAGATACTCGACGTCAGCAAGGAGATCCGGGTGCCGCTGGACGAAGACGATTGCTCCCGTGCTGCCGAGCTCCTCGTCGGAGTTTGCGATGAAGACGATGTCGCGATTGAGCGGAACGCCGCTTCGCTTGAGCGCGATCATCGCCATGAGGTGAATGATTCCCTCGCCCTTCATGTCGAGTGCGCCGCGGCCCCACACGTAGCCGTCCTTCACGAGGCCAGCGAACGGATCGACGGCCCAATAGCGCGTGTCCGCGGGAACCACGTCCATGTGATGGACGAGCGCGATCGCCTTCTTGGTGCCGTTTCCCTTCAGGCGCGCGTAGAGGTTCGCCCGACCCGCTGGCTTCAGCTCGGCCGTATCGAGGATCTGCGCCTCGATCCCTTCCCGATCGAGAATGCGCTTGAGGTAGAGCGCGGTCTGGAGCTCGTTACCGGTCGGGTTGGTCGTGTTGATCTTGAGGTAGTCAGCGAGAATCTGCACGGTCTCGTCGCGCAGCTTGTCCCAGTCGATCGGTTGCTGCTGCGCACCTAACGACGTGAGCGGCGCGGCGGCGAAGACGAGAAGCCAGCGGCGGACGGAACGAACCAAGCGGGGCATCGGCGGAATACGGCTGGGGGCGGCGAACGGGGGAACGCGTAATCGACAGAAACGCTTTCGAGAACGCAATCGCGAGCCCGTCACGAAGCATTGGAGGTGGGCCGAAACCCATCGCTCCTGCCTGTCGTACGCCCCGGCGGACTCCCTCCCACCCCCGTCGTCCAATGTCCCTCCTCCTCGCTGTCGCCTTTCCACTCCTCGCATCGGCCGCCCCATTCCAGGTGCCAGTGGACGTCAAGAAAGACACGGCCAAAAAGGGCAACATCGCCATAACACTCGGGAGGCGAGGCGACCCGAACGATACGATCACGGTCGTCCGGGACAGCACCGATTCCGTCGTCGTGGGCGCGCACGGACGCCGGCGGCACCTGTCGGCGCGACGGCTGCCCGTCACGGCCCAGCTCCTGGCGTCCGCGTTTCGCGATCCCGCGGCTCGTCAGCTGCTCGAGCGGGCGCGCGTCGCGCGCATGTCACAGGATTCGGCGCTGCAGGGGTACGACGCCACCTCCTATCAGCGGATCTCGGCCGGCATGGGGTTCTCGAGGATCGGCCGCGACCGGCTCATCTTCCGCACCGAGAACGTGTCGCGCGTTCGCTGGCAGCGCGGCCTTGGCGCCTGGATCGACGTCAAGGGTGAACGAACCGCGATCCCGGTAGCGCCCGACGAGGCGCAAAAGGAGGCCGAGCAGGACATGGCCGAGGATGCCGACATGACGGCAGTACCGTACTACCCGGGTTATGAGGCGCTCTGGGTGGGCATGGGCGCGGCGCGAGCCAACGTGAACGAACGAGAGCTCGTTCATCCGCTCGCTGGGGGGGCGGAGGCGTATTACGTCTACGAGAGCGGCGACTCGATTGACATCCGGCTCCCGGACCAGGCGACCGTGAAGCTACGCGAGCTGCGGGTGCGGCCACGCACGGCCAAGTGGAACGTCGTCGTCGGATCGCTCTGGTTCGACGTGAAGAGCGGACAGCTGGTGCGCGCCGCCTATCGGTTTGCCGTGCCGCTCGACGTCTGGGCAATGGTGAAGGACGAGGATCCCCACGCGCTCGACGACGTTCCGAAGTGGGTGATGCCGATGATCTCGCCGATGCACGGCCAGATCACCGCGGTCGCGATCGAGTACGGGCTGTACGAGAATCGCTTCTGGCTGCCGCGCATCCGCGCCGCGGAAGGAAGCGCGCAGGTGTCGTTCATGCACGTGCCGTTCAAGATGGAGCAGAGCTTCAAGTACGCGTCTGTGAACGCGCTTGACAGCTTGCCTGGGGTGATAGCGGCCGCGCCGAGCATTCTCGACACGCTGGCCGACTCGTTGGCGGACAAGATGCGCGACTCGCTGCGCGCATTGCGACGCGCCCGGCGTGACTCGATCAAGGCCGGACTCCTCCAGGCACCGCCCAAACAATGCGACACGAGCGAATACCGAGTCGTGCGGCGAACCGAGGGCCGCGAAGATGGCATCGGGCCGGCGCTGCGCGTCGCGGTGCGTGTGCCCTGCGATCTGACGAAGCTCGCGAACTCGCCAGATCTGCCGAAATCGATCTTCGATCCCGGCGAGGAGATCTTCGGCGCCAGGGAGCGCGACGCGCTCATCGCGCAGGCATTGTCGTTAGGTGCGCAGCCGCCGTTCCTCCTCGGGTCGGGACACCTGCCGCCGCCGACGCTCAAGTACGGGCCGGAGTTCATGCGCTACAATCGGGTCGAGGGATTCTCCATCGGTGCGCAGATCGAGCAGCAGCTCGGCGCGGGATACCTGGCGCGAAGCGTCGGGCGGATCGGCCTCGCAGACTTCGAGCCCAACCTCGAGCTGACGGTGGAGCGGACGAATCTCGAGCGGACCTACGCGCTCACGGGCTACAACCGGCTGGTCGCCGCGAACGATTGGGGAAATCCGCTCTCGTTTGGCAGCTCGGTGTCGGCGCTTCTGTTCGGCCGGGACGAGGGATTCTACTATCGGGCGAGCGGCGTCGAGCTCACGCGAAGGCGCGATCCGCGGAGCGACGGCGCGCGGATCGACTGGCGCCTCTTCTTCGAGAACGAGCGCGCGGCGCGCCAGAACACCGACTTCTCGTTAGGGCCAGCGTTCATTCCGAACATCGACGCGGTGAGCGAGGAGTACGTGGGCACTGGCATGCGCGTCTATCACACCGCGGGACTGGATCCGCGTGGCTGGCGTCTGCTCTCGGATGTGCGCGTGGAGGCCGCGACGGCACTCGCCAAAGATGATTCGATCTGGAATCGGTACGTCCGCGGCGGCGCCGACTTTACACTGTCGCACGGACTCCCTTCGAAGCTCATCGGCGCCGTGACCGCGTCGGGAGGGACATCGGCGGGCCGGGTGCCGGTACAGCGGCTCTGGTACCTCGGCGGCGCGCAGACGGTGCGGGGCCAGCGACCAGATACATCGGCCAGCGGGAATGCGTACTGGTTGACCAGGACGGAGCTCGCCTACGACGCTGGGGGCTATCGGCCGTCGCTCTTCGCTGACATCGGTTGGACCGGTGACCGCGAGCGTCTGTACAAAAACGAGGTCGGTCGCCCGATGAGCGGCGTTGGCGTCGGCTCATCGCTGATGGATGGTCTCATTCGATTCGACGTCGCGCGCGGGCTGTACCCGCAGAAGCGGTGGCGCGTCGACCTGTACGTCGAGGCTCGCTTCTAGAGCTACTGACCGTCGGTTTCGGTGAGGCGGTTCGCGCTTGCAAGGAGCCGAATGAGCTCCTCGTCAGCGAGTGTAACCCAGTGTTCGGGGATCGGCGTCAGCCGACGCCGATCGTTCCCCGACTGAAAGGCGAGCCAGCCATTCTGCAGCGCCGAGGGCACACGGATCCGCACTTCCCGTTTCTCCGGCACGGGAGTATCGCTGCTGGGCAGCGCAGGGTATTCACCGCTCATCCGCTGCTCGACGGCAGACGGATAAACCTCCCACACATCCCACGCTTTCCCCGCCCCATCCTTGATCTTTCGGTGCGTCATTGCCTGCGAGAGCCGTCTCGAGTTTTGGGCTCACGCTATTGGAAGAGTCGTTCCACTGCGTCGGTGATCGAGACCACCGATACCGGTTACTCCGCGCGGAGCGCGATGGCAGGGTCGGCGCGACTCGCCTGAACCGCGGGAATCCACGCGGCAGCGACGCCCGTGAGCGCGAGCACAATCGGCACCGCGACGAAGGTCACCGGATCCGCAGGGGCCACGTGATAGAGCAGCGCCGTCAACCCGCGCGTCGCCACGACGGCGACGGCGACGCCGATCGCGAGTCCCCACGCGACGAGTGCGAGCCCGTGCCTAACGACTATCCAGCGCACGCGGCTCACTGGGGAGCCGAGTGCGATACGAATGCCCATCTCGCGGGTGCGGCGGCGAGCGACCTGGCCGAGGACGCCGTACACACCGATCACCGCGAGGAGCAGCCCGACCACGGCGAAGACGACCAGCATCGTCATGAGAAAACGCTCACGAGCGAGTGAGCCGGCGCGGATCTCATCGACCGACTTCATCTTCGAGATCGGGAGGTCCGGGTCGAGCTCGGCGAGGACGCGGCGGATCGCCGGAGCGAGGGCGCTCGGGTCGCCGGCGACGCGCGCGAGCACCGACATCGCGTCGGGCGTCTCCTGCGCGGCCGGGACGTACGTCTCGATCGAAGGTTCGGCCGCGAGGGCCTGCTGCCGCTCGCCGCGGACGACACCGACTATCGTCAGCCATTCGGATTTGTCGTTAGGCACCTTGTCGAAGGTGATCCGCTGTCCGACGGGATCCTGTCCCTTGAAATACTTCTTCTCGATCTCGTCGTTGATGATCGCGACCAGGGGTCCGCCCGCGCGATCATCAGCGGTGAAGCCGCGGCCGCGGAGGAGCTTCACACGCATCACGCTGAAGTAGGCCGGCGTCACCATTCGATGCGTGACCTCGGGGTAGTACTCGCCGGCTGGCCGGCCGGCGACGACGAAATCGCTGGTGTAGCCCTGGCTCTGCAGCGGCACATCCGACGTCCCAGCCACGCCCTCCACTCCGGGGAGCGCCGCGACCCGTCCGATCAGCTGATCGAAGAAGACCCGCGCCTGCGAAGCCGAGTCGTACTTCGCTCCCGAGAGCACGACCTGCGCTGCAAGGACGCCGTGCGGGTCGAAGCCGGGATCGACCTGGGTGAGCTCCCGAAAGCTGCGGACGAGAAGCCCCGCGCCCAACGTGAGCACGACCGCGAGCGCGACTTCACCGACGACGAGAAGCTCGGTCCAGCGGCGCATTCGGCGCGTATCACCACCACGCCCGCCCTCCTTGAGCGACTCGGCAGGACTGCGCCGGCCGCTCCAGATCGCCGGCGCGGTGCCGAAGAGCAGACCGCTCCCGGCGACGATGAGCAGAACGTAGCCGAGGACCGTCCAGTCGACGGCGAAGTGAGACACGCGCAGCATACCGGGCGGCTGCAGCGCCTCGAGCACGCGCGTGCCGATGACGCCGAGGGCGACACCGCCAACGCCACCGAGCACGGAGAGCACCAGGCTCTCGGTGAGCGCCTGCTTGGCAAGCCGGCCCCGGCCGGCACCGAGCGTCAGGCGGAGCGCCGCCTCACGCTCGCGACCGACAGCGCGGACGAGCAGCAGATTGCCGACGTTCGCGCAGGAGATGAGGAGGAGGAGGCCGACGGCGGCAAGCAGGATGAGCAGCGGCAGCCGCGTGTCGCCGACGAGGAAACGATGGAGCGGCGTGAGGCCGGCACCCATGTACTTGTTCGTCGCGGGGTATTGCAGTTTGAGCCGCCCCACGACCGCCTGCAGCTGCGCGTCGGCGGTCGCGAGGGAGGCGCCGGGCGCGAGCCGCGCGGCGGCCCGTACGAAGTGGGCCTGACGGAAGAAAACCTGCGCGCGGATGTCGGGCTTCCATGCGCGCGGCAGCCAGATGTCGATGCCCTCGACGGGAAAGGAGAAGCCGCTGGGGGCGACGCCGACGATCTGCCGCGGCTGGCCGTTCACGCGAATGGAGCGGCCGACGGCGCGCGGGTCGGCGCCAAACTGCTCCCGCCAGAAGCGATCGGAGATCACGACCGTCCGCGCGACGCCATCCGCGGCCCATGTCTCGTTAGGCTGGAGCGCGCGGCCGAGCTGGACGCGCACGCCGAGCACGTCAAAGAAATTGCCGGTGACGCTCGCGGTCTTGAGCACGCGAGGCGCTCCTTCGCCGGTGAGAGTCGACGCGCCGGCACCTTCGGAGAACATCGTGACGTCCTGGAACGCCTTCACCTGCTCCTTCCAATCGAGCACGTTCGCTGGTGCACAGATCTGTTGGTGCCATCCCTTCTCGGGGTTCTCTTCCCACAGCATCACCAACCGATCGGGCTGCGCGAATGGCAGCGGTTGGAGGACGACGGCATTCACAGCGGAGAAGATCGTCGTGTTGGCCCCAATGCCGAGCGCCAGGGTGAGGATGGCGGCGGTGGCGAGCACCGGGGCGCGGCGCAGGGTGCGAAGCGCATAACGAGTATCGGCGGCGAGCTCCTCGAAGAAGCGGCCGCGCACGTCGCGGTGGGCTTCCTTGGTCGGCTCGACGCCGCCGAAGTCGCGCAGGGCGCGGCGTCGGGCGTCGGCGGGATTCATTCCAGCGCGCACGTTCTTCTCCGTTTCCATCTCGATGTGAAAGCGCAGCTCTTCGTCGAGCTCCCGCTCGGCGGCTTTGCGCTGGAGGAGCGCCCGGAGGCGGGCGCGCAGACCCTTGATCGTCGGCATGGGCGTGCTCCGTCAGGAGATCTCGAGGATAAGCTCGACCGCTTCGACGTAGCGGCGCCAGCTGGCGGCCTCCTCGCCCACCGCGCGGCGGCCGACTCTCGTTAGGCGGTAGTACTTGGCGCGGCGGTTATTCTCCGTCGTCTGCCACTCGCTCTCGATCCATCCCCTCTGCTCGAGGCGCTGGAGCGCGGGGTAGAGCGACCCCTGGTTGACGTCGAGGACGCCGCGGGAGAACTGCTGGATGCGCTGGCTGATCCCCCAGCCGTGCATGGGCGCGAGGGTGAGCGTCTTGAGGACGAGGAGGTCGAGAGTGCCGCGAAGGACGTCGGCGGCATTCGGTGGCGGGGTCGGCATGCGCGGCGAGTGGCGAGTGGCGAGTGGCGACCGCTTCTCTAGGAACTCGACAGAAGTTCGGGAAGCTCCTGTCGGAAGTCAAGAGGAGAGGAGTGTCCCTTCTGCTCTCTACTCTCTACTCTCTACTCTCTACAATTGTCCGACGTTCGCGCCCCAGCGCTCGATCTCGGCCCGATAGCCCGCATCGTCGTAGCGGGACGGGAGGAACCACTTCGCGTACTCCGGCAGACGCGCATTCGTCAGGTGCGCGGCGAGGAGGTCGGCGCCGGCGTGCGAGCCCATGATGCCGTACCCCGAGAGCGCGCCGAGCACATATGCGCCGTCGACGGGAAGGGGACCGACGAGCGGGCGATTCTCGCGCGTCTTGCAGTAATAGCCACCGTCGACGAAGCCACGATCGCCATGCCCGAAATACGCCTTCACTGCCGGGAGCATCCGCGCGAGGCCGCGGATCGCCACCTCGCCGTAGTGCCGGTCGAAGCGCGGCGGCCAAGCGAAGGCGCGGGGCTCGATGTCGTACGTCCAGATGATGTACAGCTCGTCGCCGTGCGGCCCATCGATCGGCCGCACATGAACGCCGCCGGGAAAGGGGAGCAGCAAGCGCTCGCCGTCGGGCTCGGCGCGGAGCGTCGCGCGCTCTTGGTCCGTCCATGGAAGCTCGACGGGATCGTTCCAGATGAGGAACGGGATCGCGCGGTCGACAACGCGACGCGTGTCGCGCAGGGTGAGCTTGGCGTGGAGCTCCTGGAAGAGCGGCAGCTCGAGGTCGAGCATGCGCAGGACATCCGGAAGCACGGGTCCCGCCGCGATGGCGACGCGGGCGGTGTCGATCCTTGCGCCGGAGGCGAGGCGCACGCCGCGCACCCGGCCGCCGTCGGTGTCCATCGCGGTGACGCGGTCGCGCACGAAGGTGACGCCGGCGCCGAGCGCGCGCTTGAGCATCCACGCGCCTAACGCGATGGCGTTGAACCAGCCGGCGCGGCGCACGTGGAGCGCGGCGCCGGTATCCGGCGTGAGGCCCGGAAAGGCGTGATGGGCAGCAGTGCCGTCGAGGAGGTCGGCGCCGTTAGGCTGGCGCGCAAAGCCCTCCGCCGGCGCGGGCTGGTACGACGACGCGTCGCCCGCATGCTCGCGCAGCTCCCCCATGCCGAACGCGGAGACCTCACGGGCCGTCGCGCGCAGACGATCGACGCCTTCTTCGTCGGCGGTGACAAAGACGTAGCCGCGCCGATTGAGGCGGAACGCGTTGCCGCTCTCGTCCGCCATCTCCTCCAGCAGATCGATGCTGCGCGTCATGTAGCGGAGCATCGTCGCGTCGGGTCCGGGCCACCAGTTGCGGTAGGCCTGCGTGCCCTTGTCGCTCGTGAGCGTCAGCGGTTCGCGCTCGTCGATCAGCACCACGCGCCGAGCCGCGCGTCGCGCGGCCAGATGGTAGACGGCGGCGATGCCAGCCATGCCGGCGCCCACGACCACGATCTCGGCCGTGTCAGCCATTCTGGTGATTGGTCGTTGGTGAGTGGTGGTTGGTGGTAGGTGCTAGGTGGTAGGTGCTAGGTGCTAGGAAGAAGACGCTTCGTTCCGAACCACTCGCCACTCGCCACCATTCACCAACCACCAACCACACTACGTCCAAGCGGGCACGACATCAATCACGATCGCGGAGATCGGCGTCGAAGTTGTCGTCTTCGGGGTCGCGCTTCGGATGCTTGAACTTGTCGTTGCCCTCGGGGCCAGTCGGATCCGCATCCGTGCCTCGAGCGTTGTTGCCGATGTTCTCCCGCGCGTCGCCACGGGCCTCGAATCGAGAGTCGGGCTTGGCGTCGCTCCGCTGATCGCTGGGAATGGGATCGCGCACGTCGTCGTTCTGACGATATTGCGGGCGATGGCTGGATGGCTGGTGATTGTCGGCCATGGTGGTGATTGGTTATTGGTCGTTGGTGGTTGGTGATGGAGTAGCAGAGTGAGCATCTCCGGCACCTGACGTGCCAGATGCACGCTCACGTCGCGTGGCGGCGGGCTCGACGCCAGCGATGCCACCGCTCCCAGCAGAAGCCGGCGAGCCATCCGAGTGCGAAGCCGACGAGCGCGCCGACAATGGCTGCCTTCACCACGACCCACATGAACGCGAAGAGACCGCGCGCCGGATCGAGGCGACGCACGCCGCGCACGATGAGCAGCCAGTACTGCACGCCCCGCGTCAGTGCCGCCATGATTCCGGAGGCGATCGCGACGCCCGCGGCGAAA
>C688J35102_120989340_pt1 | contig 10910 bp, 8 predicted proteins | sample HopSoiMetagenom2_FD_35102 | JGI IMG/M metagenome (IMG submission 35102)
TCCCGCGCATACCACCGCTGTTCCCGCCACGCATTCCGCTGCCGCGGCGCCGCACGTCTCGAGCGCAGCACCGCGAGCAGGCGCTCCGGCTCATGCACCCGTTAGAACGTCCGTAGCTGGTGTCGGCCGCATACCGGTTGGCGGAGTTCCGATTCGCGGCGGTTCGCAAGGCCGGCGCACCAACATGATGTCCGGTTTGTCGACCTTGCCTTCGTTCGCCACCAGTTTTGGAAATACTCCAGGTCTTGGTTTTGATTTCCCGCACATGGCCGCCGTCGATTCCGATCGTGGATTTAGGCGGGGACATTCTCATCTCAGTGAAGGCTCGTTCGGGTTCGGCGGATTTTTGCTCTCATCACCGGAAGTGATCGTGATGGAAGGCCAGCAGGGCGAAGGCGGACAGGCCGCACCTGACGAAGAAGCGATTGCTAACGCTGGGAACAATGGCGGCAACAGCGACAGAAATCTCGAAGATCAGTTTTTGCCCGTCGCAAACCGGCTCGGTCCGCCGGCTCCCGTTCGCGATGCCTCCGAGTATGTTTTTGTTCGACGCGACGGCACGCTGCTGTTCGGTGTGGCTTATTCCTGGGACAAAGGCACGCTGCGCTACATCACCCGCGAAGGCCAGCGACGCAGCATCTCGCAAGATGCCCTGGACATGGACGCCACCCAACAATTCAACGAACAGCGCGGGGTAAACTTCCACACCCCAGCATAAGGCCGGGGCCGAGTCACCCTACGGCGTGTCGCACATGCGGCTCGCGACTCGATTTGCGGAAAAGGGTAAAGATTCTCCTGCCAGGTGAGTGGAAAGGGAAAGTACGAAGCTCAGCTATTTTTCGCGGGGTGAGGCATCACGTACCCTGAAGTTGCCGGCAAACCGGCGCGCTCTAACTGCACGGTGGTGTGGCCGATGCCGAAGTCTTTTGCGGCACGCTCCTGAATCGTACTGAGGATGCGCTCGCATTCGTCCATATGCATGTCCGGCACTCGAGCATGCAGACTCATCGCGTTACGCCCGCCGCCGAGCGACCAGATGTGCACGTCGTGCACTTCGTTCACGCCTTCGATTTTCAGCATCGCGTGCGCCACTTCCTCAATGCGCATTTCACGAGGGCGCCCTTCCAGCAAGATGTGCGCGGACTCGCGCAAAATGCCGATGCTGGACCACAAGACCAGCAAGCCGATGGCAAGACCGAGGATCGGATCGATCCAGGTGAGGCCGGTCATTCCGATGATCACGGCGCCGACGATGATGGCGATGTTCGAAAGCGCATCGCCGAAATTGTGAATGAGAATGGCGCGCAGATTCAGGTCGCCCCGGCCTCGCACGAGCGCCAAAGTGATGCCGCCGTTTACCGCCAGCGCGGCTAGCGAGGTCCAGATCATCCAACTTTCAACAACCTGCACGGGAGCGCGCAATCGCTCAATCGATTCGTAGCCAAGCCACACCGATAGCAACACCAGGCAAATCGCATTCGTGAACGCCGCGAGAATTCCGGCGCGATGGTAGCCGTAGGTTTTTTCCGAATCCGCGGGACGCTCCGCCCAGCGCATGGCCAGAAAAGAAATGCCAATCGCCGGAACATCGGAAAGATTGTGCACCGCGTCGTTGAGCAGCGCTACAGAGTGTCCGAGAATTCCGCCGACTACTTCCGCGGCGACCAGGCCGAGCGTGGCAGCCATCGCCCAACCCAGCACCGAAGGGCGTAGTGGTGGATGCGCATGGGCATGCCCGTGACGATGATCATGCCCGTGATGGCCGAAACCGTGAGAATGATCGTGGCCGTGTGCGTCGCCATCGCTGTGGCTGTGCGGCTCGGTCTGTGCGTGCGAATGTGAATGCATTTGCGTTCCTATTGTACGCGCCTGCGATAAGCGCTGCAGCGGTGTGGCGAGTCCGTCACGCCCTGCCGAAACTGAGTGTCCGATTCGCGTTCAAAGCGCTTAGTGGGCAGTTTGACACTTTGAATTGGCGATTTCGTTGACGCTCCGTGCGGCGGCTGCGAACATCAATTATCAAGTTCCGGTTCGAATATCGACATGTGCAGACGGGATTCGCGTAGCTTTTGCGGAGCCCGGCCAAGCTGAATATGACTGCTCCTGCGGCTAAATTGAGCTTTTGGGGCGTGCGCGGATCGACGCCAACGGTCGATCCGGCGACGTGGCGGTATGGCGGAAACACGCCCTGCCTCGAGTTCATTGCGCCGGACGGAACGCAAATCATTCTGGATTGCGGCACCGGATTGCGCATGCTGGGAAGCCGGTGGGCCATGCCGGGCGAAAAACGTCTGCCGAAAACGCACATTTTCGTGACGCACTATCACTGGGACCACATCCAGGGCGTGCCGTTCTTTGCGCCGTTCTACGCGGAGAGCAATGAATTCCATTTCTACAGCTTCCGCTCGGAATTTTTGGGGCGCGACAGCCTGAAGCAGGTGTTCGAGACGCAAATGGCTTCTCCGTATTTTCCGGTGGATATGTCGGCGATGAACGCGAGGCGGAAATTTCAGGAGGTGAGCGGCGGCGAGTCGTTCACCATCGGCGAAAACAAGGTCACCGCGAAATGGGTGAATCATCCCCAAGGTTGCCTGGGATTTCGCATCGAGACGCCGGCGGGCACAGTGGCGTACGCGACGGACAACGAGCCGGGTGATCCGGCACTGGACAAAAGTTTGCGCGAGCTGGCGGCGGGCGCGGACATTTTCATCAATGATGCGCAGTACACGCCCGAACAACTGGCCAGCGAGCGTCGCGGGTGGGGGCATTCGACGTGGAAGGAAGGGGTGCGAATCGCGCGAGAAGTTGGCGCGACTACGCTGGTGCTGTTCCACCACGATCCGGATTCGAACGACCGCGCGGTGGACTCGTTGCTGCGCCACGCGCGAGAGGAATTTGATTCCGTGTTTGCGGCGAGCGAAGGAATGATGATCACGCTCGGCGCGCCGGGTGGCCGAGTGGACGCACACATGCCGGGAACGCGAACCGCGTTGCGCCGCGAAGCGCGATTCCGCGCCAAAGTTTGCGGAGTCACCGAGGGCGGCCGAGCGTTCGAAGAAGAAACGATAGTGAGCGACTTGTCGCTGCAAGGCGCGATGATTGCGCTGAAGCACAGTCCACGCCTGCAGTCAGAGTTGCAAGTAACGATGCAGACGCCGGGAGCGAATGGAATACAGGTGATGGAACTGCGCGGCTACGTGGTGCGCATTGACGCCGGCACCGAAAAAGGCCAGCGGTCCGTCGGAGTTGTCTTCACGGATTAGGGCAAAGCGTTAATCGGACGTTTTGGTTGCGTCGTACCCATGTTGGAGCTGGTGCTGGTATGAATCTTTGTCGAAGTAACCTTGCGATTCGGCTATCAGAGTTTCTTCGCCGATCGTCCACTCTTCGAAGCCGCTGATGCGAACGCGCTGGCCGGTGCCGCCGGGTCCGGTGTTGGCGCCGGTTAGTGTCCAGCGATAGATGGCATGATCTCCGTTCACGACCAAATCATCGAGGTGGACTTCCAGGTCGGGTAACGCGGTCATAAAGGATTGAGCGGCCACGGTGATGGCAGCGCGGCCTACCGCTGGAGAGGCGTGGTTAATGGTGAGCGAGGCTTTGGGAGAGTAGAAAGCGGCGACGCTGGCGGCGTTGTGACTGCACCGGGCGGCGGTGTAACGTCTGGCAAAATCGCGGAGGCGATCAGGGTCAAGCTTCATGGCAGCCAACGTTACCATCCAAAACGGCGAATTGCGTCCGGGTTTGTGGGCGCCAGGCGGAGTGCCGCATTCCAACGGCTCTCGCGCATCCTAACGAGGCCGCCGCTGGTTACGAAGGGCGCTGCTCGTCGCGGCCATTTTCAATGCGTGTTCATCGATACGGTCTCTTATTCACCTGCGCGCGCTCGGTCGCGGTATCCCTTGCCATAACATTTTTCTTCGTGTGCTCTGTCGCCGCGGACACCACCTATTACCATCATGTTTTCTTTGATAACAGCCTTACGCGTGGGTCTTATTTTTATTCCTCCGGCAAAGCGTCTGCGCCTAGCGCATTGCAACTACAAAACGGCAAATTGCCCGTCGATGACTCAGTTTCGTTCACGCCGCCAAACGCGCTGCATCTCGAATGGAAATCCGTCGAAGGCGGCGGATGGGATGCGCGAATCGACGTGATGCGTTTTCGCAATCGCGAGATTCGTTTCACCGGCACCAATCTGTATCTTTGGGTGTGCTCGCGAGAGGGAATTGCGGCTGCAGCGTTGCCGGTCCTACGAATCTCCGATGCAAACGGCGAATTCTCAGCCGGACTCGAGTTGCAATCCGTCAGTGGCGATCTCCCCGCCAACCGTTGGACGCAAATCAAAATACCACTCGACAAATTCACCACCGCATCCATCCACAAACTCCAGCCGCAACAATTGCAGAGTCTCATCTTCTCGCAAGGGGGTGCCGATGGCGCGCCGCACACGCTGGTGATCGACGAAATCCGGCTCGATGATGACAGCGCGTTTGCGAAAGATGCGACTCCTTCAGCCCTGCCTTCTACTCCGGAGAACCTAAAGGCCGAAGCCTTCGAACGTCACATCGATCTGACTTGGGATCCGCCGTTGGGCGCGGTTCCCGAGCGCACCATCGTCTTCCGCTCTTTCGATGGCCATGATTTTCGGGCCATCGGTACGCAAGTTCGCGGCGTAAATCGCTTCACGGATGTTCTAGGTCCATCCGGTGGGGATGGGGCTTCTGGAGGATCTGCAAAGATCAGCCAGACCGCCTATTACAAAATAATCGCTTCCGACGCGGCGTATCGCTCATCGGAGTTTTCGGGCATTGCCAGTGCTACGACGCATGCAATGACCGACGATGAGTTGCTCACCATGCTGCAGGAAGAATGCGTGCGCTATTACTGGGAGGGCGCGCATCCGGGTTCCGGCATGACGCTGGAAAATATTCCCGGTGACGATCGCATCGTTGCCACCGGCGCGAGCGGCTTTGGCATCATGGCGCTGATCGTGGGAATGGAGCGTCGTTTTGTAACGCGTGAACAGGGACTCGAGCGGCTGGGGAAAATTGTCACGTTCCTGGAAAAAGCGCCGCGCTATCATGGCGCGTGGTCGCACTTCATGGATGGACACACCGGACAGAGTTTGCCGGTGTTCGATGTGTTCGATAATGCCGGCGATCTTGTGGAGACCGCCTTCCTGATGGAGGGCCTGCTCACCGCGCGACAATATTTTCGACGGGACACGGAATCCGAAAAAACACTTTGCGATCGCATCACGCGGCTCTGGGAAACGGTGGAGTGGGATTGGTTTCGCCGCTCACCGCAGAGCGATGCGCTGTTCTGGCACTGGTCTCCCGATTTTGCGTGGCACATCAATCACCGCATCACCGGCTACAACGAAGCGATGATCATTTACCTGCTGGCGATCGCGTCGCCGACGCACGGCGTTCCCGCCGGCTTGTACTACTCCGGCTGGGCCGGCCAATCGAGCGCTGCGGTGAATTATCGCCGTGGCTGGTCGCCGGATTCCGACGCGGCATCGAGTTCAGCGCCGAGCGCTGCGAAAAAATCGCGACCTGGAGCCGGGAAATCTGCAGCGGCGAAATCTGGGGTGAGCGCGGCCGGAGAGCGCTACGCGAACGGTCAGGCTTATTTCGGAATCAAGCTCGACGTCGGAGTCGGCAGCGGCGGGCCATTGTTTTTTGCTCACTACTCCTACATGGGACTCGATCCACGAGGGCTGCGCGATCGCTTCACGGATTATTTTCAGAATAATCGCAACATCGCCCTGATCAATCGCGCCTACTGCGTGAAAAATCCAAAGCACTTCGCAGGCTACGGCGCAAATTGTTGGGGCCTCACCGCCAGCGATGGTCCGAAAGGCTACCTGGCGCATGCTCCCGACGATCGCGACGATGACGGGACGATGACTCCGACCGGCGCGCTCGCTTCGTTTCCCTACACGCCGGAGGCGTCGATGGCGGCGTTCAATCATTTTTACCGCGACCTGGGCGATCGCATGTGGGATATCTACGGCCCGCGCGACGCCTTCAACGAATCGCAGGACTGGATCTCGCCAATTTATATGGGATTAAATCAGGCACCGATCGCGGTGATGATTGAGAACTACCGCACCGGGCTGATCTGGCGCTTGTTAATGTCGAATCCCGAAATCAAGTCGATGCTGGAAAAGATCGGCTTCCAGCGATCCTCTGTGCGGCCAACGCACTAGGCGTTTCTGCCTAACTGTCACGGCTTTTGCTGCTCTGTGCTTGCGTTTTTGATCGCTACCAGATTCATCGATTTTGTATCGCCATCCTGGACCGACACGCTCGCGCCTTTCTTTTTCTCCAGGAAGGGCTTCATGAATTCAGGATCTTCCCAGGCGCCGTCCTCCGCTTCGGTCCAGCTAAAAAGGAAATACTCGCCGGGCGCAATTCCGCGCAAATCAAAGTGCCCGTATTGATCGGTGGTCTGCGACTTGTATAGGCGATGCTTGGTACGCCGCGTTTCAGATTCCGGCACCAGCGCCACCCAGACTCCGGGTGTGGGCAACCCGTCATCATCTGTGACTGCGCCTTGGACCCGCGCGCCGCGCGAGCTGATGGTTATCTCCAGAGACGCCGCCGAGCCGCGCACGACGTTGAATCCATCTTCGAGCGAGGCGCGGCCGGCATATTCAACATCCTTCACATAGCAGTCCTTCGATTCGCCCCCGGTTATCGCGTAGTAGGCTCCGTCGCCCACGTCCATCAACGTGAACGCACCGTCGGCGCTCACTCGAGATCCCGGAAAAAAGAACGGAGTATTGTCCGTGGGTTGCACTGAGATCTGAAGCTCGTCCCTGTCTAACGCGGGTTGCCCGTCCCATATGACGCGCCCGCTGACTATCGTGCCCGGCGCAATCGTAATCGTCACACCTTCGACATCGGCGTTTCCTACTTCGATCGGAGTTCGCGACAGATACTGCCTTCCCTGATCGGCCCAAAATCCAGTTAATGAGTAAGAACCCGGCAGAATGTCGGGGATGTCGAATGATCCATCTCGCTTCTGAACGATGGTATAGAGGTCACCGAACTCTTCGCGCTGCGCCGTTTTGGGCACAAGAACTACAAATGAATCCGTGCCTGGCCGATGGGTGATCTGGTTATAAACTCGACCTCGGACGTGATAGACCGACACCTGCGGCATCAAAATTTCTACTGAAGGGATTTCTTCTCCGGCCTTTACTACGATCGGTGTGGCCTTGGTGCGGTCCGGAGTGCCCGGATAAAACATTTTTGCGTATCCCTGAGAAGACTGTTGAGTCTGTTCCTCGCTCTCACCGATGCCCCGCTCCCAATTGCCATAACGCGCGCTAATGAAGTAACGCCCCGGTGGCAATCCGAAGAGTCGATATTCTCCACGGTCATCGCTCTGTGCATTTGCGCCCATTACCAGGTTACGTTTTCCCTCGCTATACGCTTCACGCATGGCACCTACAGTTACGGACGGCAAAGGCTCGCCGTCTTCATCCAGAATTCGCCCTGCGATCACTGCTGCTGGAGTCATCTTGAAGATCAAATCCTTTACATCCTGCCCGGGGCCCAAGCTGAGAATTGCGCCGGGATCCTGCGGCTTGCGTTGGCCGTAGATCTGCGTCACGTATCCGACGCGAGTCACGTGCAGGCGATACCCACCGGGATCCAGAGCTTTCAACTCGAAGTGTCCGCCTGAGTCGGTCACCGCCGATATCGATCGAGTGCGATCTTCCTGACTCTCCAAACGAACGCGGGCTTTGCGCAGCGGCTCGCTTCCAGCCAGGGTGACCACCGTTCCCGCGATTCGGCATTGATCTTTCTTCGGTGCAGGAGGCTTGGCATCTTGCGACTGTGCCATCGCGCCGCAGGAGAGCAGCAGCAGGACCAGAAATGTAGAAAGGTGTCGGGGCATCGTAGGGCTCCGGTCGCGGAGAGTATACGCTACGAGACGTATCGAACTGGAGACGGGGTTGCCTCTCTCAGCCGCTTCCACGGCGCTCCAATTTTAGACAGGCTACAATGACGCGCTCTAAGGAAGGATGACTCGTGCTAAAACTTCTTCGTGCGGCTCTGGTTCTTTGCGCGTTGCTGGGCGTCACCATCGCGCTCGCCAAGCCCGCGCCATCGCCGCCATCTGCGCCCGCCTATTCCATCCAGGCGTTACGCTACGCCACCATTCCGGGTTTTCCTGTCTCGGAACTTGTGATGGGCGCACCGAAAAACGAGAAACTCGACATCGCCATGGTCATCTGGCTGATTCGCGGCGCCGGTCACAACATCCTCTTCGACAGCGGCTTCCATCGCGAGAAATGGTTTAAGGAATATACGATCGCCGATTTCCTGCGTCCGGACGAACTTGTCAAGTCAGCCGGCGTGCCGCCATCGGAAATCACCGACGTAATCATCAGCCACGCTCATTGGGATCACCTGGGCGGCATCGACCTCTTCCCCAAGGCAATCATCTGGATTCAGAAGGATGAATTTCGTTACTACACCGGCGACGCCTGGCAAGCGGGTGGCAATCACGGCGGCATCGATCCCGAAGATGTGGAAGAACTTGTCCGCCTCAACACCGAAGGACGACTGCGCCTGGTCGACGGCGACGTTCAGGAAATCCTGCCGGGCATTCGCGCCTTCACCGGCGCTCGCCACACCTATGCGTCGCAATATCTTCGCGTCGACACGAATGGGACACCGTTCATCTTCGCCTCCGACAACTGCTACCTCTACCGCAATCTCACCGACCATGCCGCCAGCGCCACCTTCAGCGATGCCGACCATGCCGCTAACATCGCTGCGCAAGCACGCATGATCGATCTAGCCGGCTCCGCAGATCGTGTCGTCCCAGGCCACGACCCCGCGCAGTTCCAGCGCTACCCGACGAAAGGCCGCATCGCCAAAATCCGCTGATCAGGGTGCGGAGATCACGAATCAGAAATCGGGCACTCCAAAATTATCCTTGACTTCTTTCGATAATCCACTACCCTATGGTTGTGAATAATTTGGATACAACGTTTGCGGCTCTATCTGATCCAACCCGCCGCGCGATGATCGAACGACTCTCCCATGGGCCTGCCTCTGTGCATGGATTGACGGAACCGTTTGCGCTCTCGCAGCAGATGATTTCAAAACATATCGCCTACTTGGTGCGTGCGCGGATTGTGATCAAGACGAAGCGTGGAAGAGAAAGCGTGTGCAGGCTTAGGCCAGAGGCGATAAAGAAAGTCAGCGACTGGGCAATCAGCTATCGCCGATTCTGGGAAGAGAGTCTCGACAAGTTGGATGTGGTTGTGAATCAAATGAAGAAAGCGGAGGGCAGAAATGACACAAAACACGGTTAACGAAAAACAGCGGATGGTTGTCACCAGAGTTTTCGATGCTCCACGCGCATTGGTTTGGAAGGCGTGGACCGACCCGCAATATGTGATGCAGTGGTGGGGGCCGAAGGGTTTTACGGCGCCGTTCTGCAAGATTGATTTTCGCGTAGGGGGAAAATTTCTCTGCTGCATGAAATCGCCGGATGGGCAGGAGTTCTGGAATGGTGGGGAATACCACGAAATTGTTCTGAACGAGAAGATCGTTTACTCCCTGTACTTTGCCGATTCGAAGGGAAACAAGGTTGAGGCTGCGCAGTATGGAATTGAACATCAAGCCATAGACGATGCGCGCGACGTGGTGATTTTTGAGGATTTTGGAAATGGCCAGACGAAACTCACCATGATTGGAAATGAAACCATGGAAGAGGCGAAAAACAGCGGGCAACTAGAGGGCTGGAATGAGATTCTCGAAAAATTCGCCGCAGTGATTGCGGGGCTCGCGCAGGCGAAATGATAAAGTAAGTTTTGGTCGTCATGCGCGAGATACAGCTAAGGCAGGCGGCGGAGGCTTAGTAAGAACGGGGCCTCTCGCTGCCTGGCCGAATAGCCTCATTTCCGGCTGAGTGACCTTGGGCTCAACTTATGCTTATGCCTGCGGACCGGTCACCTTCAGGCTGATATGCTGAGCGGCCAATAATTTACCGAACAACTTATTCCTGTGAAACGCGCTAGTCTTAGCGATTCAGTTCCACTGGCCTGATAAGTCGGACAGCCGGAAATTGACCATCGCAGAAAGCCACATCCGTTGTCCCTCGTCCCCAACTGACGTAAAATAGTTTTTCGCACCCACACCATGGCCTCGCCCTTCCACATCATTCCCAACGCTGGCCCGGCAGTTCCGCCGCCAGCGCCCACCGCGCACCCGCGCCCGGACTGGCTCCGCGTCAAATTTTTCGGCGGCGAACGCTATCAGGATCTAAAGCGCATCATGCGCACGCTGAACCTGCACACCGTGTGCGAGAGCGCCCGCTGCCCCAACATGGGCGAATGCTGGGAGCACGGCACCGCCACCTTCATGATTCTGGGCGACATCTGCACGCGCGCGTGTGGTTTCTGCGCCGTGCCTTCCGGAAAACCGGTTGGCCCGCCCGATGAAGAAGAGCCGCATCGCGTGGCCGAAGCGGTCGCGCGCATGGGCTTACGTTATGCGGTGGTCACCTCGGTGAATCGTGACGACCAACCTGACGGCGGCGCGCACATTTTTGCCCGCACCATCGAAGAAATCCGTCGCCGCGTGCCCGGCTGCAAAGTCGAAGTGCTGATTCCCGATTTCCGCGGCGACTGGAAGGCGCTCGACATCGTTCTTGCCACTCGACCGGACGTGCTCAACCACAACACCGAGACGGTTCCGCGCCTGTATCGCCAGGTGCGCAAAGGCGCCGTGTACGAGCGCTCGCTCGAACTGTTGCGCCGGGCCAAGCAGGCTTATCCCGAAACGCCTACCAAAACCGGGTTGATGCTCGGACTCGGCGAGGAAAAGCACGAAGTGCTGGCGACCATAAAGGATTTGGCGGCGCAAGGCACCGACATC
>C688J35102_120989338_pt1 | contig 10908 bp, 10 predicted proteins | sample HopSoiMetagenom2_FD_35102 | JGI IMG/M metagenome (IMG submission 35102)
CGTCATCGTTCACATTTTCCGCCCCGAGGTCAGAAATTTTTACAATTTGGAGCGAATGTGGGCGTTCGGCGACGAGGCAAATGTGAGCGCGGCTCGCGGGTGAGGCACATGCGATTCATTGCGTTACTTTTGTCGCTACTGGCGTTCGTCGCAGCTCCTGCGACGGCGGCGACATCGCCGGATCTCATCGCGGTCGAACAGCAGCTCGGCTCGCTGGTTTCGGGAAGCTCGGCCGACGTCGGAATTGCCGCGCTCGACCTCAACACGGGCGAGAGCATCAGCATCAAGGGGGACACGCCCTTTCCAATGGCGAGCACCGTCAAGGTCGCGATCGCCACTTTGTACCTTTCTCAAGTCGATCACGGCCAAAAGACGCTCGAGGACACCATTCACGGTGAGCCGGTGCGCGGGCTCATGGCGAAGATGCTGATCCACAGCGACAATCGTGCCGCGGATGTCCTGTTCAAGGACGTCGGGGGACCCCATGCCGTCCACGGTTTCCTGGTTCAAAATGGAATCCATGGAGTGCGTGTCGACCGCACGATTGCCCAGCTTCTCGCTGACAAGCGGGATCTTTGGGATACGAGGGATTCGAGTACGCCCAAGGCGATGGTTGAGCTGCTGCGGCGCATCTACAAGGGCGACCTGATCAGCGCCCGAAGCCGCAATTACCTGCTTGGCGTGATGGCCAAGTGCGAGACGGGCAAGAACCGGATGAAGTGGCTGCTTCCCGCCGGAACGCCGGTCGAACACAAGACCGGGACTCTGAACGGCCTTTCGGACGACGTCGGCTTCATCACCATGCCGGACGGCCACCGAGTCGCAGTCGCGATCTTCGCTCGCGGCGGCTCCGACCGTCCCCGCACGATCGCCCAGGCCGCGCGCGCGATCTACGACGGGTTCAAGACGCTGTTCAGCTGGCCTTACCGTCCGGCGCTCACCACCGCTCAATAGGGTGCTTCTCCACATCGTCGCTCGAGGAAAGATCGGCCGCTCACCGGAAGCCGATCTGGTGGAGCGCTATCTGAAGCGGATCGCCTGGCCGACGAAAGTGACCGAGCTTCCCGATCGCGGCGGCAAGGCGTCCGATGCGGGATCCGGCACAATTGTCGTCGTGCTCGACGAGCGCGGGGACGCCTTATCCTCGACGCAGCTCGCAAAGGCGCTCGAGCGCTGGCGCGACGGCGGCACGAGGGAAGCGCGTTTTCTCATCGGCGCTGCCGACGGCCATGGCGCGGCCGAGCGCAGTACCGCCGACCTGCTGCTTTCCTTTGGGCCGGCCACCTGGCCACATCTAATGGCGCGGGCGATGCTTGCCGAGCAGCTCTTCCGGGCAACGTCGATCCTTTCGAACCATCCCTACCACCGGGAAGGATAAGGCACAGTGAGGACGCTGTTCCTGTCCTTCCTCGCGCCTCTCCTCCTCTCCGCGAGCGCCATCGCTCAGCCCGAGGTCCAGCCGCTCGACGAGGCTCTCAAGGCTGCTCGGCGGGAACAGGCGTCGGCAAGTGCAGAGACTGCGCGCCTGGAACGCATGGCGCAGAGGGCCAATGACGAGGCGCAGCGCCTCCAGGCGGAGCAGGCGGCGGCTGCTCAGGCAATCGAAGCTGCGGAGGCTTCGATCACGGCTTCCGAGGTCCAATTGCGCCTCGCCTCGGCTTATGTTGCCGCACACCGGCAGCGTCTGGCGCAGCAGCAGGGGCCCGTGTCGTCCTTGCTCGCGGGACTCGCGGTTTCAGCGCAGCGTCCGCCGTTGCTGGCGCTGATCGACGACGGCGGAACCGACGAACTCGTGAGGATCGGCGTGCTGCTCGATGCGACGTTGCCGGTGATCCGAAGCCGGACGCGCGCCCTCTCGGCGCAGCTAGCGGAAGGCAAACGTTTGGAAACGGCCGCCTCGTCGGCGCGGGCCGAGCTCCTGAAAAGCCGCGTCGAACTCGTTGGCAGAAGGCAGCGGTTCGCCGAGCTGCAGCGGCGAGCGCTCGAGCAGTCGCTCGCTGCAGGCGGCGAGGCCTTGAGTGCCGGAGACGTGGCGATTGCGGCCGGTGAGCAGGTCGAGGAGCTGCGCAACAAGGCTTCCGGCAGCAGGTCCGCGCGCGAACTCGCCGCTCTCCTCTCGTCAGAAGGCCCGGCGCCGCCTCGCCCGCTTGCCTCGGCTGGACCGGGGGCGAGGTCGCCGCTCAGCTACGTCCTTCCCCTTAACGCGCCGGTGCTCGAGGGGCTTGGCTCCGTCAATGACAGCGGTGTTCGCTCGCGCGGGATCAGCTTCGCCAGCCGTCCAGGAGCCTTAGTCATCGCGCCGGCCGACGGCATCGTCCGGTTTTCCGGCCCGTTTCGCGATCAGGACGGGATATTGATCATCGACCATGGTGGTGGGTGGATGAGCCTGATCGTGAACGTCTCTTCGCAACTCAAGGCGGGCGACAAGGTACGGCTCGGCGACCGGCTTGGAAGAGCGCTCGGCCCGACGGCCGTTGAAGTGTCCCATAATGGGCAGCGATTCTCGCCGGCTCTCATCGCAGGTTCATCTCGGAGTCTGTCAAAGCAAGTGAAAGGCGGCTAAATGCCCGAACCCTGTCCGGATAGCCGCGCAAATGGGACGCGACCTACGATGAAATTCAACGCAAAGCTTCTTCCGCCGCTCGCGCTCGTCGGGGCCCTCGCCCTGGTTCCAGTGACCGCAAGCTCCTTTGCTGCGGCGGACACGACGAATTACCAGGAGCTCGAAAAGTTCATGAGCGTCTACGAGCGCGTCAAGGCGAGCTATGTCGAGCAGGTCGACGACAAGACGCTGATCAAGGGCGCGATCGACGGCATGCTGGCCGCGCTGGATCCGCATTCGAGCTACGTTGAAGGCGCTGATTTTGACCAGCTGAAGACGACCACGGACGGCAATTACGGCGGGCTTGGCCTCACCGTCTCGATGGAGGACGGCGTGGTGAAGGTCATCGCTCCGACCGAGGACACTCCGGCGTGGCGCGCCGGCATCAAGTCGGGCGATTACATCACCCACATCAACGGCGAGTTCCTGAACGGAATCACCCTCGATCAGGCCGTGGAGAAGATGAAGGGCCAGCCGGGAACGCCCGTGAAGCTCACCATCGTTCGACCCGGCAAGGACAAGCCGCTCGATTTTACGGTCGTTCGCGAGCGGATCGAGCTTCGCCCGGTCAAGTGGGAGATCAAGGAAGGCGTCGGCTACATCAACATCGATACCTTCTCAGGCAACGTCGGCGAGCAGGTAAAATCGGCACTGCTGTCGATCGACAAGGCGACCGGCGGCCATCCGACCGGCTACGTGGTCGACCTTCGCTCCAACCCCGGCGGCCTGCTTGATCAGGCCGTGGACGTCGCCGACGACTTCCTCGACAGCGGCGAAGTCGTCTCGCAGCGAGGCCGCACCAAGGACGATATCGAGCGCTATTACGCACGTCCCGGAGACATGGCGCATGGGCTTCCAGTCGTTGTCCTCACGGACGCGGGCACCGCTTCCGCGTCGGAAATCGTAGCCGGCGCGCTGCAGGATCATCACCGAGCACTCATCATGGGCGAGACGAGCTTCGGCAAGGGCTCCGTCCAGACGGTTGTGCAGACCGGACCCGACGCTGCGCTCCGCCTGACCACCGCCCGCTACTACACGCCGTCGGGCCGATCGGTTCAGGCGGGCGGGATCCAGCCGGACATCGAAGTGCCGCAGCTGACCGACCCCGATTACCGGGACCGCCGGTTCATCCGCGAGGCCGACCTCAGGCGGCACCTGCTCGCCCAGGCGAAGGTCGATGACAAGCTCCTCGAGACCGACACGACGCCCGATCCGCGCTTCACGGCCAAGGCCGACGATCTCAAGAAGCAGGGGATCAAGGACTTCCAGCTCTATTACGCGCTGAACACGCTGAAGCGGCTGGCAGGACCGGGTCCGGCGAACATCGCCTCGGGCGGCAGCGCGTCGAAGAAGTCGCGCTAGGCCATCGATATGAGCGAAGCGGTCGCCATGCGCTCCGCCGGCTCGAGCCTGTCGCAGCCGTGGACAATCGCGCGGGCCATCGCCCTCGCACTTCCCCTGGCGCTTCTCGCAGGTGCGTTCGGCTCGGAATATTTCGGTGGGCTCCATCCATGCGAGATGTGCTGGTGGCAGCGCTATGCGCACATGGGAGCCCTGGTTCCGGCACTTCTTGCGTTCTCGGCGCCGGCTTCGACGCTCCGTTCGCGAACTTTGGTCCTTCTCGCAACGCTCGCAATCGCGGTTTCAGGTGTCATCGGGGTCTATCATGCGGGAGTCGAGGCCAAGATCTTCGAAGGCTTTACGCAGTGCACCGCACTCGCGACGACGAAGGGCGCCAGCACGGCCGAGCTCCTCAGGGAAATTACGCACGCTCCGCTGGTCCGGTGCGACGAGGTGCAATTCAGGTTCCTCGGCATCTCGATGGCGGGCTGGAACGCGATCCTTTCGCTCGGCGGAGCCGCTTTGATCCTCATCCTGAACCTCAAGGCGAGGCGCCGGTGACGGGATGGCTGCCTGGCGACCGGCGGGCCGACAGCGCGTCGATGCTCAGGGTCGACCAAGCCGGCGAATATGGCGCGACGCGAATCTATGCGGGTCAGCTGGCGGTGCTTCGCGCCAATTGCCCCGAAGCCAAGCTGATCTCGCGCATGGCAGCGCAGGAGCAACGGCACTTGTCGCGCTTCGACCAGCTGATTGGGGAGCGTCGGGTCCGTCCAACCGCACTGCAGCCCTTGTGGAACGTCGCCGGGTTCATGTTGGGAGCCGCAACTGCCCTCATTTCGGAAAAGGCAGCGCTCGCCTGCACTGACGCGGTCGAGACGGAAATCGATCGCCATTACGGCCGACAGCTCGAAGAGCTGGGCGACGACGATCCTGAATTGGCCGCGGATATCGCCGACTTCCGCGCCGACGAACTCGAGCATCGAGACACGGCACGTGAAGCGGGCGCGGCAAGCGCACCGGGTTATCCCTTATTGACCGCGGCTATCCGTGCAGGTTGCAAGGTGGCTATTGGTCTCTCGAAGCGATTCTGAAGGAACGAATGGGAAGTATCGGCCGCTGTAGCCGTGGAAGGATTGTTATGAGCAAGATCAGGACATTGATGAGCGCGGCCGCGATCGCCGTAACGAGCGGTTACGGGGGCCTTGCTGCGCCAGCGCTGGCCCAGGCGCAGCCGAACGTCGCGGAGATCATCGTCTACGGAGCCGATCCTTGCCCCCGCTCGACGGACGATCAGGTTGTCGTGTGCGCCCGTCGCCCTGAAACCGAGCGCTATCGCATACCGCCCAACATGCGGCAGAGCGGAACGCCTCAGGAGATGGAATCTTGGGCGCGCAAGTCACAGTCGCTGTCGACTGTCGGCGCGACCGGGATCAACAGCTGTTCGCCGGTCGGACCGGCAGGTTATACGGGCTGCCTGATGCGCGTGATCCAGGAGGCCAAGGGCGAACGCAAGCAGACCGCCGACCAGGAAACGCCGCCGCAGTAAGTCTCGCGCAATTCAAAAGATCGCTTCCAGCTGTCCGCGCTGCTTGTTACGCAGCGGTAGCATCGAAGGGGCGGTTGATTGAGCACGGCGCGCGCTACTTTCACCGCCGAACAGCGGCATTCTCGAACTTTCCTCGGACATCCTAGAGGGCTCGCCTATCTCGCCTTCACCGAGGCGTGGGAGCGCTTTTCTTATTATGGGATGTCGGCACTCCTGGTGCTGTACATGGTCAACCAGCTGCTGCTGCCGGACCACGTCGAGCATGTCACCGGCTTCAGCGGGTTCCGGCGTGGGCTGGAGAGCCTTTTCGGCCCGCTCTCGACGCAGGCACTCGCATCGCAGATCTTCGGCCTCTACTCGGGCTTCGTCTATTTCACGCCGGTACTCGGCGGCTGGGTTGCCGACCGCTGGATCGGACAGCGCAAGGCGGTCGTGCTCGGCGCACTCTCGATGAGCGCTGGTCATATCGCGATGGCTTTCGATGAAAGCTTCCTCCTCGCGTTGCTGCTGCTGGTCGCGGGGTCCGGCCTTCTCAAGGGGAATATCTCCGCCCAGGTAGGGGGGTTGTACCCGGCGGACGAGGACGCCCGCCGAACGCGCGGATTCGCCATCTTCAGCACGGCAATCAACTTTGGCGCGGTCGTGGGGCCACTTGTCTGTGGCTTTCTCGGATCGCGCTACGGCTGGCACATCGGCTTTGGTACCGCCGCCCTGCTCATGCTGGCGGGGCTCGCGACCTATCTTTCGGGCTATCGCTCCTTTCCCGCGAAAGTGGAACGCAAGGTTATGGCCGCGGCACCGATGACGGGCCGCGACTGGAAGGTCGTTGCCGCGCTCATTGCCGTCATGATGATCGCGGTATTCCAGTCCATCGCATATTATCAGCTCGCGAACGTGCTCCCTGTATGGCTCCAGCAGCATGGTGACATGAACGCGGCCGGCTTCGCGATCCCAATACCCTGGTACCAGTCCATCGACCCGCTGTTCAGCATCCTCTTCGTGCCCGTGCTGTTTGCCTTGTGGCACTGGCAGCAGGACCACGGCGGCGAACCTTCGGAACTGGCCAAGATCGGCCAGGGCGCATGGCTCTGCGCGGCGGCCAATCTCGTTCTCGTCGCAGCGATCGCGGCGTCTGGATCGGGGAAGGTGCTTTGGGTGTGGCCGTTCCTTTACTGCGCGGTCCAAGGCATTGCCTTCATTTATTACTGGCCGACGCTTCTTGCGCTGGTCTCGCGGACGGCACCGCCCAAGATCAATGCGACGATGATGGGGATCGCTTTCCTGACGCTCTTCGTCGCCAACAACCTGATCGGCTGGATCGGCACTTTCTATGAAAGCACGACGCCGCTGAAATTCTGGCTGCTTCACGCCGGCATCGCCGCCACAGGTGGGATTCTCGTGTTGCTGCTTGGCCCGGCCCTGAGGCGAGTTCTGGAACCTCGTGAGACGCGGACGCTTAGACCTGCAGCGATGACGCAGGAGGTCGAACGATGAGTGTGGCCGAGGCAACCCCGGATCTCGAACAGGGATCGCTCGAGGACCGCGCGTTCCTGGGACACCCGAAAGGCCTTGGCTATCTCGGCTTCACCGAGGCGTGCGAGCGTTTTTCTTATTACTCCATGCAGACGCTGCTCGTGCTCTATATGGTCAATTACCTGCTGGTGCCGGGGCGAATGGAACATGTCCTCGGCCTCAATTGGCTCCAGATGCATGTCTATCACGGCATTTCCGGCCAGCCGCTGGCCTCGGCGATCTTCGGAACATACGCGGCGCTCGTCTACGGAACCCCGATCATCGGCGGGATTATCGCCGACAAATGGCTCGGCCGGAACAGGACGCTGATTCTCGGCGGTGTCCTGATGGCGATCGGACATTTTCTGATGGCGGTCCAGCCGGCGTTCGTGCTCGCGCTGCTCGCGCTCGTGCTTGGAGTTGGAGCATTCAAGGGCAACATAGCGACCCAGGTCGGAGCGCTGTACGGACCGAACGACCTCAGGCGCGCAATGGCGTTCCAGATCTTCTATATCTTCATCAACGTCAGCGTGATCCTTGCCCCGCTGATTTCGGGCACGCTGGGCCAGAAGGTAGGATGGCATTACGGCTTCGGCTGCGCCGGCGTGGTGATGGTGCTCGGCCTCTTCATCTATCTCGCCGGCCGCCGTTACCTGCCGGGCGAAGAACTAGCGTCGCCAAGGGAGGACCAGGCGAGGAGGCACCCTCTGACCCGCAACGATTGGCTGTCGGTCGGCTACCTGGTCATTCTCATTCCCGTCCTTGCCGTGTCGCTTCTCACCAACCAGCAGATCTTCAATGCCTATCTCGTCTGGGGCGACCAGCAGTTCGACCTCAAGCTGCTCAACAATACGAGCAGCTGGCTGATCACCGTCGATGCGACCGTCAGTTTCACCATGCTCGTTGCCGTCGCAGCCTTCTGGAAATGGTGGGGTTCGCACCACCGCGAGCCGGACGAGATCAGCAAGATGATCATCGGCAGCGTCTTCACCGTCGCCGGAGGGCTTTGCCTGTTCATGGCGGCATTGACCCAGCCTCCTGGCGGCAAGATCAGCCTCGCCTGGCCGATGATGTTCGAACTTATGAACAGCATTGGATTCGCGCACGTCCTGCCGATCAGCCTCGCGCTGTTCTCGAAGATCTCGCCCAAGCAGATCACCGCGACCGTGATCGGTCTCTATTATTTCGCGTTCTTCATCGCCAACGCGCTCGTTGGCTACGTCGGCGGCCTATATTCGAGCCTCCCGACCACCACCTTCTGGCTGATCCATGTCGCCAGCGCCGCCTTCGGGCTGGTCGCGTTCATCGTCTTCAAGATGCTGATTGGGCAGCGGATGCAAAGCACCGCCGAGGACCAGGCGGCGGCTCTAAGCTAGAAGCTGACCTCTGCCACCTTTTCCTTCATCCCGGCTTCGGGCCTGCGGCCGAAGAGCTTGTTGAACGCGGGGTTCAGGAATCCCTGCAGGTCGCTCAGCCAGATCTTGGCGTCGTCGACATCGAAGCGAACCAGGGCGAGCTTGGGATCGTCCTTGCCTTCGTACCACTCAGCGACGATCGGGCTCCAAAGCCGTTCGATGGTCGAAGGATCATTTGCGATCTGCAACGTGCCCCGAAGGCTTGCGAACAGGCCATGGCCCTTCGCCGAATAGGAGGCGATGGCCCGGTTCGACTGCCCCATCGCTCGCGTCAGGTCGTGATCCTTCGCCGTGAATATCCAGAGCCGCCCACTGTCGCGGTCCTGGTCCTCGAACACCACGGTCATCGGTTGGGTCGCGCCGTCGCGCATGCCTTCGATGCCGAGCATGATGAAGGGGCTACCCTCAAGCTCGCTCCAGAACCTGTCTTCGATCTCGCGGTCGTCGGCCATGCTCGTCTCCACTGTGGTCGAGTTGAGAACGGCCGCCGGTCAGCCGGCGTTCCGTGTTTTAAGGGACCATGGGCAGATAGACTGCGCTCGCGTTGCTCCCGCCATAGAAAATGCTTTGCGTCACCGGGCGATAATCCGCCTTTTTCGCGTAGAAGATGTTGGGGACGTAATTTTGAGGATTAAGGTCGTAGAGCGGGAACAGGCTCGACTGAACCTGCACCATGATCCGGTGGCCCGGCAGGAACACGTGATCGACGTTCGGAAGGTTCCATTTGTATTCGGTAACCTTGCCGGGCGTCAGCGCATGGGGCTGTGCGAAGCTGTCGACGTAGCGGCCGCGGAAGATCTCGATTCCGATCGGAAGCTCGAACCCTGACATGTCGCGTTTTGACCCTTGCGAAGGTTCCTCCGGATTCTCGCTCGGGTAGACGTCGATCAGCTTTACGATCCAGTCGCTGTCTGTGCCGCTAGTGGCAGCGAAGAGGTCGACGCTGGGCGCCCCCATGATGTGGACGGCCCTCGTGAGCGGAACCCCGGTGTAGCTCAGCACATCCGTTCGGCCGTCGACGAAGCGCTGGTCGTGGACGAGCCAGCCGTGCCACTGGTCGGCATCGTTCATTCCTACCGGCCTCGGCAGGAAAGGCACGGGCTTCGCGGGATCGGAGACATAGTCGTTATGACCGCTTTCGGCCGGCCGGTCGAAGGTGACGCCATTCGAGGCAGCGAGATAGACCGGGGTCGGCGTGCCCATTGGCCAGCGCGGGCTCGACTCCCATTTGTTGATTCCCGTCGCGTACGTGTAGGCGGCCGGCGTGTGCGGATCGGGCCCGCCCTTGAGGTAATGATCGAGGAACGGCTTCAGCTCTTCAGTCCGCCATTGCAGTGCCGTGTCGCCGTTGAACGTGAGATCGCCAAGGGCGTAGCCGTAATGGTTCGCGCCCGAGTGCCGCCACGGGCCGATGACGAGGTGGAGAAGGCCGGAGCCCTCATATTTGTCCTTAAGCGCCCGGTAGACCGCGGGGGCGCCATAGCTGTCCTCCTGGTCCCATTGGCCGACCTCGAGCATTGTCGGTACGGTCAGCGGGTGCGCGACCATCCATTTGTCGACCGCCTGCAGCGACCAGAAGTCGGTATAGGCCGGGTTCTGCATCAGCTTCTCGACGAAAGGGACGTTCTCGATGTTGTACTTGCGGGCGTAGTCAGCCATCGATCCCGCCTCGAGATAACGGGTGTAGTCGTCCCCCGTGCCCACCGGGATGCTCGCGCCGGCCTCTGCCTTTCCCGTGCTCTGCGATACGGCGAAGTCGAAGCCGCCGACGCGAAACGCGCCATTGTGGAACCAGTCGTCGCCCATCCAGCCATCGACCATGGGGCTTTGAGGCACGGCGGCTTTCAGGGCCGGGTGCGGATTGATCTCCGACGCAAGCGTCAGGAAGCCGAGGTAGGAAGAGCCGATGGTCCCGACCCGGCCATTCGTCTCCGGAACGTTCTTCACGAGCCAATCGATCGTATCGTAGGCGTCGGTGCTCTCGTCGATCTTCGTGGGGTTGAGCGGTCCCGCGATCGGCCGGTTCATGACGAACGTGCCTTGCGACTTGTGAAGCCCGCGGATGTCCTGCTGGACGATGATGTAGCCGTCCTGGACGAACTCCTTGTACATGATCGGAAGTACGTCGACGACGGATTCGCTCGAGGTCCGCGATGTGCTGCCCTTCGCGTCATAGGGCGTGCGCGACAAGAGGATTGGCCCGTTCGTCGTGCCCTTTTTCATGAAGATGACGGTGTAGAGCTTGGTGCCGTCGCGCATCGGCACCATCGCCTCGCGCCGAACGAAATCAGCCTGGGGAAGAACCGAATTGTAGGACGCCACGACGTCGGGCGTCATCGGAGTCACGGGGCTCGGCGCCGGTGCGGCGGCGATTGCGAAAACGGGAAGGGCGGCGGCCGTCAGGCGAAGCGCGAACTTGTTCATCTTGTCGTCCGTAAGGGTCGCCGGGACAGGCCGCAAGCGCAGCGATCCTCCTCTGCTAAATGCCT
>C688J35102_120989339_pt1 | contig 10908 bp, 5 predicted proteins | sample HopSoiMetagenom2_FD_35102 | JGI IMG/M metagenome (IMG submission 35102)
CTCGCGACAAAGCGGGGCCAGGGATCCACGTTTCGCGTGATCCTGCCGCGAAGCTACGCCAACGGATCAAAGTGAGGATCGCGCCAAGGGAGCAAAGAGCTTGGGAAGCTCCTACTCTACCAACTGAGCTACGCCCGCTTGTGGCAGGCGAAGAATGCGATCAGCGAGACGTGATGAAAAATCTCCGGGTCCGTTACATCACGTGGTGGGCCGATGATGAGTCGTTTGATGCGCTGAATCTTCGATGGCTCTTCTTCGTGATCGTTCAACGATCCACTCCTTCATCGGCCACGACGACATCGAACGGTCGTTTCGCACTCAGAATCCGCTCCGTCGTGCCGCGCTTCAGCCGACGCAGGAGCCGTGGCCTTCGCGATCTGCCGATCACAAGGAGCCGCGCGTGCTCGCGTCGCGACACCTCGATGAGTCCCGCCGCGATGTCGCGCGCCTCAGCGCAGAGAAAACGACCGCCAAGACCAGTTACGAGATCCCGAAGATCGGTCCCCATGCCGCGTCGATCGCGAGGAAGTGCGGCACGCTCAATTCGTACGGCAATCCACTCAATCCCGAGATAACGCGCGATGCGGCGGCCGCGCGTAATGATCGCGCGCGCACGATCCGGATCACGTGGAACGGCAATCGCCACGCTGCCACTCTTCACCGAATCATTCTGGCGATCGACGTCGAAAGAAGTCCGGAAGATCGCGAAAGAAAGTCGAAGGAGTGCCGAACCGACGAAGCTCACCTTTCGCGGGTGAATATCTACAGTGCGGCGCCGCTAAGTCATTGAAGACTTCTATGAAGAGTTGAGAGGCAAATTGGCCAGAGGTTCGGACAAAAAAACGAAAGGCCACGAGTCATGTAACTCGTGGCCCTGAAAGCAATTACATTTTGGTAGGCGCTAACGGACTCGAACCGTTGACCCCCACCGTGTGAAAAGCTGTCCCGGTCCGCGGATGTCCTAGGATATACGTAGTTTCAATGCTTTACGAGCGACCATGGACATCCTAAGACAGCCTAGGATAGCCGTACGGCGACCGCGTGAACACTAGGTGAACACTAGACTAAGACGCCCCTTCGGATCTACGCGTTAACCGGCTCAGGTTGCGCTTGCTGATGTTGCTCGCTCGCCACCGAGAGTGGGGTTACGAAGTCGTCGCGCATTCGAAACGCTGCGGACGAACCGGTTTCTACGAGCGCGTCGAGGAGGAATAGGACCGCCGCGCGCATGTCGGGGCGGCGTTTGAGCTCAAACGGCTTCGCGTACACGTACCGCAGCAAAAGCGACTCAAGTACAAATGCGCTGTCGCCTCCGCCGAGGAGTTCCGGCGCATTTGCGTGGCGCAGCTTCGCGTGCAGTCGGATAAACGCCTCCGGGAGCGACTGCTCTCCGACGTGGTACAGGAAGGCGAGATATCGACGAAGTGCCGCTCGCGAGAGTGGGAGTTGCTCGAACAAGCTGTGAACGTGTTGCGCGTACCCTTCAAGGCTCGTCCAGTGCCGCGTGCTGTCCTTCCAGCCACGGGAGAGGAGTACGTGGTCGAGGAGTTGGCGTCCCCAGGCATGGTCCGCATCGATGTTCGGAAGCCATCGGGCCGTGCGGATTCGATTAGCAAACAGCTTCCAGAGGAACCAGAACCGCGCGGTCGAGCGGTTTCGGTCTTCACGCACGATGATGTCGTGGAGGATATCGGCGACTTTGTCCGCGTGCGTGTCGACGGCATCGAGGAGTGGCTGGAGGATCTTCGCTGCGTCGCTCTCCGGCACGCGGAAGAGTCCTTCGGCGAGCAGCTCCTTGAGGGCGTACTCAGTCTCGTGTGAGCGACTCTCACGCCGGTGCGACCGGTCGTGTCGATCTGCCTCCCACCACGCCACGAGTGTCGTCGCTACTTGTGCGAACGCGTCGAAGGTGGTTCGCTCCTCTGGCGCGTTCGAGAGCATGATGAGAATGGCGATGCTCGCGTCGGCCGTAAACCATCCGTCAAGCGTGAAGGCCGAGACATCGTCTGCTGTGAGTGCACGACGCCCGCGGATGATCTTGCGCGCTATCGATGCCGCCTTGCTGCGAAGTTTTCCGGTCTCCGCACGTTTCCGGTACGGCTTGGTCTGCTCTGCGTCGAAGGTCTGCTGGAAGGTCATGGCTTGCACGCGCAACGCGTGGACGCAGCGCAATGCGAGGTCGCGGTGCTCACTCCAAAGCTCCCGGCTTCCACGAGCCGCGGCCAGGTACACCTCACGATTTGGATGCGTTAGCGCCACAGCGAGCGCTTCTAGCGCGGCTGCGCGATCTGTGGGCTTCCCGTGCATGACGATCTGTGGGACGACAGTCGCCGCTGGTACGGCTCCGTTCATCAGGCCAAGCATCTGAGGGGTCTCAGACCAGTCATCCGCTGTTCGCGCAATTTCATCGCAGACGCGGCGCACACACCACGTGTGCTCCTCCTCGTTCATCTCCTCCCAGTGATCGCGGACACACACGGCGGCAGTGACTCCCGCACCGTCACCAAAGAACATCTCGTCCGCAGGAACATCAGCGGCTGCCTCGCCTGCTCGAACTGCGGCGAGCCGGCTGCGCCACTCCGCCGGATCGTAGGTGCCGGGATCGCGCTCGAACATCTTGATGCCCCACATCTGGTTGCCGATGCGCTCGCTCACGCGCGCGTGGCGTGTCGAACTCTCCTCCATCATTTCCTGCAAGTCCGTCTCAGGAGCGGCTGGGGTGATGACGATGCAGTTCGCGGGCACGGTGTCTTTCATGGCTGCCGTCTTTTCGGCGGGCACGTAGTTGCGCAGGTCCATACGATGCAGCGCGAGTCGCCAGAGGCGATGCTCTTCCGTCTGTTCGGTCGTGGCCGGGATCGCCGCCCGGTGGTTGTCGATTGCTTCACACACGCGAGGCCCGTACGCGCTCGCCTGCAGTTGCGTAATTGCGGCTTCGAGATCCTGCTGGCGATGCTGCTGCGCGTCGGCCTCCGTGCGCTCCTTCGCGAAGATTTCACCCCAAGTATCGTGCTGCGGGAGCCGTGAATACGGGGAACCTGACCCGTCGTTCCCATGCGCGCGCGGTCCAGTCGTATGCACTCGGGACTGGAGAGCAGCACGAGCAGTGTTTCGCCGCACGATCGCGGGTAGGCGACCGCGAGGCTCGCGACAATCGCAGTCACGGACACGGACGTGCTGGCCCGCAGCAACTGCAGCAGCACGGGATCGAGGAGGTTCACATCCTGCTTCGCCACTTCAAAGAGAAACGCTTCAAGCGCCATCGCCGCCGACTGCAGCGGGTAGGGCGTGACTGATGTCCCGCGATACAGCTGCCAGAGTCGCGCATTCGCCCACTGCTTCTTCCGCGTGCCGTCCGCGAACATCAGCGTGATCTCGAATGCTGGCTCGATGTCGCGATCGGGGCCGAGGCCTTGGCCGTACCATTCGGCACTGTAGTTGAGCAAGTCCACGATGAAATCACGACCCTTCTTCCAGTGATGCTGGAGCAGCGGTCGGAACGGGCCGCGCCAAACGCTGGGCGGGAAGTGACCGTGGCCGCGCGACTCGTTGATGCCGAAAAACAGCTCAACGCCGAGCGAGTACCCGTAGGGATTGTCCAGGTCTTCTGGCGGGGCGAGAAAGTATGCTTTGCCGACTTCGATGAGGAGATCCGGCAGATCGCGAGCGACCGCATTTCCCTCCATCCCGTCGAACACGAGCTCTTGGAGTTCTTCCGCCGTGCGGTCACGTTCCTCGCCAGCATGCCCTCGAAGAACACTGGCAAACGCCGCTGCATCAGATGCGGGGATCTTCACGAGTACCTTCAGCGCGCGCTTCAGAAGATCCTCGGACAGGTAACCGTCGCAGCGAGGGATGAGCCACAGCGTGATGGCGGCGGCGGCTTCATGACCCGCCGGATACTGCACCTGCCAGTTCACGCCTTTCGCCCAATCCTCCACGAACCCGAGAAGGAGTTGTCGATCTCGCTCATCGAACAACGGCAGATGATCGCGAACGATCGCGAGCACGGTCGGCCATGCTTCCCCTTCGGGATAGGCAAGAATGCTTGATGCGGTTGGCGATGGAAGCCACGCAGGTACCGTCACGCAGCCGACGCGCAAGAGGTGCACGATGCGCCTCAACAAACGCTTATCGTTCTCGACCAGCCGCGTTGCGTGTCGCGTCAGGAGCGCTGGCGCGTGGGTTGAGCGGAGAAACGCGAGAATCGTGTCATCACGAAAGTGTTGCGGGAGCGCTTCGTCCGTGACGACAGCGTCGAAGAACGCGTCCGCGGTGACGGGATCGCGCTCCAGGAGTTCACTGATCCACGTGCGGTACGTGCGCCGCACCGCAGGGTAGTCTCCGAGGGTGCGCGCGAACTCCTCCACCGAGTCATTTGCCTGCTGATACAGGTGCTCGATCCATTCAAGAACGCCCCAGTCCTCGAGTACATCGTGCGCGGGTGCAGCGAGCGCGCGATTCTCGGGAGACGACACGACGAGGCTGTCGTTCTCCAACTCCGTGACGGCCTCCGCGTCGAGGCCAGAGATCGGCGCGAAGAGCTTCAGCGCTTGCGCGCGGCGCGCACAGATCTGCATGAACGCATCGGCGCGCCGCTGTGGCAGGCCACCCTCGCGTCGCTCTTCTGCACGCACCCTTGACCGCCAGAAGTGCCCGCGGAAGTCACGCTCTGATTCCGGTAGGCGATCATCCTCTCGCCAAGGCGTTCGAACGGCGATGTTCAGGACGTACGGGTTGCCCAGTAGCTTGCGCAGGCGGCTGCTTTCCAACAGGCGACGAAGTATCGGCGCGTGTGCCCCAACGTCTGCGATTTCGTCGTCGTCGAGCGGAGGGATGTGGAGGGTGTCGTGGGGTGTCGCCGCAGCATGGAGGAACGCCGCACGCAGCAATTCGATTGAGTAGTCGCGACACGTGAGAATCAGGCGCCAGGTGGGATCTTTTCGTGCGAAGCGAAGGAGGTCAGTGAATGCGTCGCGAAAGGTCGTTTCGAGGAGTCGCTCGACGCTTTCGATGATGAGCACTTTTCGAGCTTGGCCGGCGAGGACGCCAGAGAGTTCTTCGGCGCTCAGCATGACGCCTATGGTTGTCAGCGTAGTGTCGAAGTGCGGTTGCGCCAGTTCTTCGGCGCGGAACGCAAACACGAAGTGATCACGCGCGAGCACCTCCGCGGCCTCTTTCACGACGGCAGACTTGCCGCTACCCGCTGCTCCGGCCACGAGAAGCACGCGCGAACGTTCCATTTGCTCGATCAGCTGCGTCAGGACCTTCGTGCGTGGCAGATGCAGCTCGTCGCCGATCGTGGTACGGATACCGTCGAGGATCACGCGTGAGTGATGCGCGAGACGATCAAGGGCGCGCCGATCGGCTGTTGAGAGCGGCGCGTGTCGGGCGAGAACCGATGCCGGTAGCGAGGTGCGCTCGTACTCGTGCGCCTCGGGCGCGCCGTGCGAGACTTCGGCGAGGAGTTCATTCCAAGTTGCCGCGGCAGCTGCGAGGCGGTCCTTCTCCGTCGCGGTGTGGGCGAGCAGTGTTTGTACGTGCGCTGCAGTCTGCGATGTCGCGGTGTTCAGGTCGAGGCTGAGGACGTACAGGTGTCGGAGAAACGCCCACATGCGCTCGCGGTCGACGGCTCCTCCTTCGTGGGTCTGGAGAATCTCCTCGATGACGGTAGCGTGGGTGCGGACTCGTGCGTTGACGAATCCGGGAGTCCCGAGGCGGTGCTCGAAATCCGCGATGGTTGAGGACCCACGTGCGCAGTCAAGGAGTGCTGCAAAGTCGCGCAGCACCACATTCGTTCCGAGCTGCGTGATGAGCGCGAGCGCGTCGATGTTCTCGCGAAACACGGTCGCGTTGGAGAAGTCCTTCCAGGCATCGATGATCGTGCCGGAGAACTCAGCATCGTCGGCACCAATCGTCAGCGACTTCTTCACCTGACAGGCGAGTTGCCGGATGTCGCTGGTGCTCGTGCGACTCGTGACGAGCACGTCGTCAGTTGACCAGCCGAGATGCTCCGTCTGAAAGCTGACCTTGGAGATCGTGCCGTCCAGCGCCATCGGAGGGATTGCGTCCACAAGCAGTAGAGCGAGCCAGTAGGCGTTCGTGTGCTGCTCGAAGTACGTCCCTTCGCCGCCGGACGACGCGGGGCTCGCGATTCGTCCTTGGGGTTCAGGCATGTAGTTCCTCCATGCGCGTGATGCGCATGTTCTACATAAATTTAGCTGGTAGGACGCCAACTCGACGAGGTGAAGTTCGCCCGTCCACACGCAGTGGATCACGTGCGCAGCCAATTCTACTTAGAGTAGATTCGGTGACGGCGCGCGGCTACTCGTTGCCCGGAAAGATGTACGCGCGACGAAAACCAGGCGCAACGCGCTCCATCTGATCAACCACGGTGCCGGCGAAGTCGACCAACTCATGGTGCAGCCAGTCGTCCATCGTGGTGTCGTCGCTTACGGCCGAGTGTTCAATGGCCCGCACGAGGTACTCGGGTAGCCGAACGGAAATCGTGCGCAACGCGAGCAGCGACGGCAGAACGCTCGCTGCGTCCGTTCCGAGCGCCTCGTGAAGGTGCGCGAGCGACCACTGCCGCAGCGCGAGGTAGGCGACCTGTCGCCACGTGAAGCGCCAGCGGCCGTTGATGCGGTACGCGTCTTCCTGGTCGCGTCGCGCTTCGCGTTCCAGTCGGCCGCGCGTCATGCCGAGCAACCGCGCGGCATCGCTAGTGCCGAGGCGCTGGACGCCGTTTTACAGGCGCTCGTCTGATCGGTTTCCACGAACGCGGCTGTGACGGGGCGACACTGACCGTAGCCTGGGTTACGCGTCAGCTACCAAGTGCGAAGATCCGCATTCCGCAGTGCCGGAGTGCAGGATTTCCGGTAGGATCCCTCGCGCTCCTCTATGGACAAGACTCCTACGCTTCGGATCGGCGAGCGCCTCGACGGTCGTTTTGAGATCACCGATGTCTTGCCCGCCGGTGGTATGGGCGAGGTATACCGAGCAAGAGACGCCGAACTCCAGCGCGATGTTGCGATCAAGCTCCTCTTGGGCACCACGCCCCACGATATCCAACGATTTGTTCGCGAAGGACAAGCCGGAGCGGCCTTCAAGCATCCGAACGTCGTCAGCGTATACGACGTTGGCGCCTTTCTGCACGATGGTCACGAGCGTCCCTACCTCGTCATGGAGTTCATCGACGGGACGACGTTGCGCGACCACATCGGCAAGGCAAGCAACGACCAACTCGTCCGCTGGATGAGTGAGGTCGCCGATGGGCTTGAGGAACTCCACCGCAAGGGGTTCATGCATCGCGATCTGAAACCCGCGAACATCATGATCGGGACGGACGACCGCGCGCGCATCGTCGACTTCGGACTGGCAAGAACCGAAGGCGCGACGATTACGACGACAAACACGATTGTAGGAACAATTGACTACCTCTCGCCCGAACAAACGGACGCCTCGAAAAAAGTCGATTACCGTACGGATATTTTTTCATTCGGTATCGTCCTCTATGAAGCGCTTACCGGACGCCATCCGTTTCATCGCGCAACGCCATATCACACGATCCACGCTATCAATTGTGAATTCCCTGCCCCCCTTCGCGAGCCTGTCGGCGACATCGTCGCTCGCTGCTTGCAAAAAGAACCCCGCAAGCGATACGACTCTGCTGCTGATATTGGACGGGCCCTCCGAGAACTACCACCAGCCCGAAGCGCCAAAGCGACCGTCGCCCCAGCCATCACTCAGGATGCGACGACGGTTAAGGTCACCGATGGCGACGTTGTGCCGCCACCAGCTTTTCCGCGCCGCTCGCTGCTGATGGCGTTGCTGGTAACGCTCTTACTGGCAGGCGCGATCACGTTACACCAAGAGCGACGACCTCGTGTAGCACCCCCGCGGTTCCACACGGCACCGGCCACGGCAACGACGCAACACCTCCCGGCGTGTGGCCTGACGGCATCACCCGGCACCATCACCTTCGGAGGGTCCGCCAAGCTCACGTGGTCATCTACCGACGCCGTGGATGTCGTCATCAGCCCGAACATCGGCATCGTCGGTCCGACGGGCAGCATCGACGTCTCTCCACGCGCTACGACAACGTATGAAATCGTGTCGACGAACGCCGACGGTGTCATCGCACGCGGCGCAGTAATGGTCACCGTCACGAACCGACCGGCCGACTACGAGGTCGCCCCGGTAACAGGATCGCTCATCGCGTCGCCTGACACCATCAGTCGCAACGGAACGGTTCCGGAACTGCGATGGAACTCCTTTGGCGCGACGCATGTGGTGATCACGCCAAGCATCGGCATCGTCCCCCTACACGGCAGGATCCAAGTCACACCACGCGCCACGACGACGTACACGATGACCATCAGCAACGATACCGGCGACAGCGCGCAGGCATCCGCAACGGTACACGTCGAACCCGCCGCTACTCCCACGGGGATAGTTGCGCCTCCAGGCCTTGCCGTGGCCTGCACTGCTGAGACACAGGCAGGAGTAGGGATACTGACATCGGACTCGACGTCCTGCTCCGTACCGGCACACCGCACGGTTACGCAGGCAAGGCTGAACTACACCCTGGATGACGGCGGGACCATCTCGATCAATGGAAGAAACGTGTTCACGAAGGCACCAAGCGTGGGCCCCCGCGAAGGTACCGTCACCCTTCCGCTAGAACTATTCGCGGCCGGCAAGAGCTTCCTCGTCAAGGTCGAGGCACGAAACGCCCCGAACGCTGACGGTACGCCATCTGGCGAGGTGTACGGAAAGGCCATCGTGCATCTCCTGACACGAGACGCGGCGGCGGCTTTGGAAATGGGCGTCACGCCTGGGATCATCAGGCGCGGAGAGACAGCGCACCTCGATTGGTCGTCGATTGATACGACCACGCTGGCACTCAACCCGCTCGTTGGCACGGTCGAGCCACGCGGCAAGATCACCGTCGCACCGACACAAACGACGACGTATACCCTCCAAGGCTGGAGCGCAAGCGGTCGTCCGGCGAAAGCGTCTGTGACGCTCGACGTCCAACGACCACAGGTCGTAGGGCAGCAAGCCAGCGTGGCTCCACAAAACGCGGCGCCGGCGGCAATAATGAGCGTCTCACCTGCTTCGATTGCGCCAGGCCAATCAGCTCATCTCGACTGGAAAAGTATCAACGCTACGCGAATCAAAATCACACCAGGAATTGGATTCGTTGCACCATCAGGCCAAGTTGACGTATCGCCCCTAGAGACGACGACGTACACAATAACCGTGTCGAACGGACAGGATCATGCACAAGGTACCGCAACACTCGTTGTCGCTGCGCCAGCCTCGAAACCTGTCTCAGGATCCATCATCGTGACTCCCGACACGATCCAACGCGGCGAACAGATACTCCTGCAATGGAACTCATTCGATGCCACGCGTGTGGTCATCACGCCAGATGTGGGCGCAGTTCCTTTGCAAGGACAGTTGCGCCTCTCACCTCGGCAAACCACGACCTACACCATCATGATCGAGAACGATTCCAGCAGGACTAGCGGGAGCGCGACAGTCAACGTGATCCCGGCCGCGAAGAGGCGCTGACGGAGCTCACGGCGCGAGCAAGCATTGTCAGTCGATCATTACAGAGTCCGATGCTCTCGCAACAACTTGATTTGTCGTTCGTCGCGCAGGAAAGAGCGCCGGATGCGACGCGGTCTCGGACCCAACCGCGACCCGGTGAACACTTGCGTGAACACTTTCGGCAGAAGGAAGGCAAAAAAAAGCCGCCCGGTCTGCGCAACCTGAGCGGCTTCAACGAGTTATCTGGTAGGCGCTAACGGACTCGAACCGTTGACCCCCACCGTGTGAAGGTGATGCTCTACCGACTGAGCTAAGCGCCTATGGGATCTCTGTCAACGAACGACCGGGACATCGTATTTCTCCCGCGAGGTCGCGTCAACCTGCCGGAGAATGATACCGATGAAGGGGATCATTCGCGCGGCGTTCGGGGTGGCGGGGGCGGCTGCGCTTGCTGAGGTCATCGAGAAGCAGCTGATCGCGGCGCCGCATTACCGCGGACCGGAGAGCGATCACTTCGATGGGAAGAGGTTCTTCAACGCGGAGAGCGGGGAGCATGGCCGGGACGCGTTCCTCAAGTGGATGCTCAACCGCGATCACGGGTACTGGCGCGAATGGGTGGACGACGCGCCGGGGGAGAAGCCGCCGGAGCGGGTGGGCGGCGGGCGGATGCGCGTGACGTTCATCAATCACTCGACGCTCCTGCTGCAGATGGACAACGTCAACATGTTGACCGATCCGATCTGGTCGGAGCGCTGCTCGCCGTTTGCGTTCGCCGGACCGAAGCGGCATCGCGTGCCGGGCATTCGGTTCCGCGATCTGCCGCCGATCGATTTCGTGCTCGTCAGTCATAACCACTACGACCATCTCGATCTCCCGACGCTGCACGCGCTGCGCAAGCGGTTCTGGCCGCGCATCATCACGCCGCTGGGGAACGATGTCTTCCTGAAACGCCACGGCATCCGAAACGTGATCGCACTCGATTGGTGGGACTCGCATCAGAACATCACGCTCGTTCCGGCGCGCCACTTCTGCTCGCGCGGTCTCTCCGATCGCGATGCGAACCTGTGGGGCGGATTCATGATCGGCGGGCCTTCAGGCAACGCGTACTTCGCCGGCGACACCGGATTCGGCGCGCACTTCGAGCAGATCAAAGCGCGCTTCCCGGACCTGCGCGTCGCGCTGCTGCCGATCGGCGCGTATCTGCCGCGCTGGTTCATGCAGCCGATGCACATGTCGCCCGACGACATGGTCCGCGCACACCAAATCCTCGGCGCGCAGACTTCGATCCCGATTCACTACGGCACGTTCGATCTCGGCGACGACGGCGAGCTGGAACCGATCGAGCATCTC
>C688J35102_120989337_pt1 | contig 10905 bp, 7 predicted proteins | sample HopSoiMetagenom2_FD_35102 | JGI IMG/M metagenome (IMG submission 35102)
CCTCCAGGCGGGCGTACTCGCCGAGAAGCTGCCGCTCCTCGCGGCGTGGAATGCCGAGCGGCGGCGTTCGGCCGCGTTCTATACGAACGCGCTGGCCGGGCTCGATGGGCTGCGCCTCCCACCCGAGTCAGCCGGCAGCGAGCCCGTGTGGCACCTCTACGTCGTGCGCAGCGAGGCGCCGGAGCAACTGGCGGAGTTTCTGGGGGAGCGGGGGATCCAGACGGGCCGGCACTACCCCGAGCCTGTCCACCTCTCGCCCGCGTATCGTGGCCTCGGCTACGCCCCCGGCGACTTCCCCGTCGCCGAGTCCCTAGCGCGAGAGGGTCTTTCTCTTCCGTTATACCCGGGGATCAGCGAACGCCAGCTCGAGCACGTCTGCACGTCGTTGGCCGAGTACTTCGGCGCCGCCTAGCAGCGATGTCGCAGCCCGTTTGCTTCGTCGTCGGTGCACGGCCGAACTTCATGAAAGTCGCGCCGGTGTACAACGCGCTGCGTGAAGTCGACAACCGCCTCGAGCTCCTGCTCGTCCACACCGGGCAGCACTACGACGAGGAGATGTCCGAGGTCTTCCTGAATGAGCTCGCGCTCCCGCCACCGGACGTCTTCCTGGGCATCGGCTCCGGCTCCCATGCCGAGCAGACGGCGAAGGCGCTCGTCGGCGTCGAGGGCGTCCTACGCGAGCGAGAGGCTGCGCTGTGCGTCGTCGCAGGCGACGTGAACTCGACCCTGGCGGCCGCCCTCGCGGCCTCGAAGCTTCAGATCCCCGTCGCACATGTCGAGTCCGGCCTGCGCAGCTTCGACGAGACGATGCCCGAAGAGGCGAACCGACGTCTCACTGATCACCTCAGCCGCCTCCTCTTCGCGCATTCCGACAGCGCAGTAGAGAACCTTCGCCACGAAGGAATCGATGCGGCGCGCGTCCACCTCGTCGGGAACACGATGATCGACTCGGTTCTTGCACACCTCCCGCTTGCGCTCGCGCGCGAGCCCTGGTCGAGGTTCGGCGTCGACGAGGGCGACTTCGCGCTGGTGACCCTGCACCGGCCGGCGCTCGTCGACGACGGCGATCGCCTCCGAGCAGTGGCCAAAGCGCTGATCTCACTCTCCGGTGAGCTGCCGGTGATCTTTCCTGTTCACCCGCGAACCCAGTCGCGCCTGGACGGGGTCGGGTTCAGTCGCGAGGCGCTCGGCTCGACTGGCCTTCGCATCTGCGCGCCGCTCGGCTACCTCGACTTCCTAGCCCTGGAAGCGAAGGCTCGCTTCGTCCTCACGGACTCGGGCGGCGTCCAGGAGGAGACATCCGCCCTCGCCATTCCGTGCTTCACCCTCCGCGACACGACCGAGCGCCCGGTCACGGTGGAGCTCGGCACGAACACGATCCTGGGCGCAGATCCTGGCACGGTGCGCTCGATCCCGCGACTGCTCGACGCCCACCCAGGGCCCGCGGCTCAGATCCCGTTTTGGGACGGCAAGGCGGGTCTTCGCACGGCGCAGGCGATCAGCAGCTTCCTGGCCTAGACGCGCGATGGCCGGCGCTGTCGCGCCGGCCATCAAACCTGAAGAGCGTCAGCCCGTAATGGGTCAGCTCTGATGCTCGCGGCGTCGGAGCAGGAGTCCGAGCCCGATGAGCAGGAGGCTCAGCAGAGCCGTCGTCACCAGCGAGAGGCCGGTGAAGGGAAGCGAGCCGCTGGTGTTGGTCGCGCCCAGCGTCGCCCGCACGCCCGCCGTCCCGGTGGTCTTCGGCGCAACCGTCACCTTCTTGTGTGTCTTGGGCGTTGACGAGTATTGCCCGGTCGCCGAGGACTTCTGCACGGTGAAATGCAGGTGCCCCGTCGGGACTGCCTTGGCGACGTGGTAGGCGCCGTCCGCCCCCGAAGCGGCGTAGCTCAGGCCGCCGAACGAGGCGAACGTCCCGAGAATGAACACCGAGACTGCCCCGGCAAACGCCAAGCGCGAGCCCGTCTGCCGTCGACCCGCCGAGCGAGGCGCGACACGCGTGCTGAGGCTCTCGACGAACGAGTCCCTCGCCTCGAATCGCCGACTCCGCAACTGCCCCTCTATTCCGTCAGAATCCTTTTGTCGCCAGTTCCACATGCCTCTGATCACCCCTCGTCCCGTTGTGGTTGGTACCTGCCTATACCGCGCGGGGAGGGAAAACCTTACGGACCCTCTAAGAGTTCCCAGGGCCGCTGCTACCCTGCGGAGAGGTTTCGAGCGGCGCCCCGGGGCAGAAAACGTTACGGATTATCGATGAATAAGCCGATGCTTTACCCATGACTGCGCGCGACGTCTTCAGCGACCGACCGGCGACGGTGCCGCAATACGTTGCGATCCTCCGTCGCCGCAAGTGGATCATCATCGCCTTACCCGTGCTGACGGCGGTCATCGCCTACCTCGTCTCCTCGACGCAAAGCGCGGTCTACCAGGCGACTGCGGAGGTGTCGTTCAATCGAACCGCGACCACCACCACCGTGGATCTTTCGAACGTCGACCCTGCTCAGTTCCTCGAGACGCAGTCGAAGCTGGCCCAGTCTCCCGAGGTCGCCCGCCAAGTCGTGGCGGACGCAGGAATCCCGGGCTTGACCGCGGACGGCTTCGAACGGCGCGTGTCGGCGTCGCCCGACCCGAGCGGCGGCGACGTCCTCGACCTGTCCGCCTCGGCGCCGAACGCGGCGCAAGCCACCGCGCTTGCAAACTCCTACGCGAACCATTTCACCGACTACCGGACGCAGCTTTGGCAGTCTGCCAACGATGATGGCCTGCGCAAGATCGATCTGCTGATCAAGGCTGCGCAGGCCAACGGACAAACAGGGTCACAGGCCTACGAGAGCCTGCTCACGCAGAGGTTCCAGCTCCAGCTGTCGGACTCCGTCATCTCCAGCATCACGAAGGTCCTGCAGAACGCAGTTGGTGCGTCGAAGATCCAGCCGCGCCCGCGGCGTGACGCGGTGGTCGGTGCGCTCGTCGGCCTGCTGCTCGGCATCGGGCTCGCCTTCCTGGCCGAAGCTCTCGACACCAGGGTTCACGACGAGAAAGAGATCGACGCGTCGCTTGGACTGCCGCTGCTCGGCCGCATCCCGTCGCCGCCCAAGAAGCTGCAGAAGTCGAACACGCTCGTGATGGCAGCCGAGCCGACAGGCGTCCACGCAGAGGTCTTCCGCAAGCTTCGGACGAGCTTCGAGTTCGTCAACGAGCGCGGCGCCAAGACGGTGCTCGTGAGCTCGGCCGGCCCGCGCGAGGGAAAGTCCACGACGGTCGCGAACCTCGCGCTCGCGCTCGCGCGCGCGGGTCGCAACGTCGCGCTCGTCGACCTCGACCTGCGCCGCCCGATGCTGCACACCTTCTTCGGGATGCGTAACGAGCCGGGAGCCACTGACACCGTCGTAGGTCGGATCGACCTCGAGGACGCTGTCCGTAGTGTCACGCTGCCGTCGGCTGACGACGGTTTCGACACCGGCGCTCTCGCCCGTGTCGCGCTCGAAGTCCTCGAGGCGAACGGCGCAGCGCCGGCCTCGAAACGGGCTACGAACGGGCACGGCGGCGCCGACGGCGTGCTGCACTTCTTGCCGTCCGGAACGATCCCCCCCGCCGCCGACGAGTTCCTGGAGCGGGAGGGCGTTGATCGCATGATCACCGAGCTGGCGAAGCGTTTCGACGTCGTTCTCATCGACGCGCCGCCGCTCCTCGCGGTCGGCGACTCGCAGACGCTGAGCGCGAAGATCGACACGATGTTGATCGTTACCCACACGGGGATTCACCGGCGCCAGCTGCAAGAGCTCGCACGGCAGCTGCAGAACTGCTCGGCGCCCGCGATCGGATACGTGCTCACGGGCGTTTCCCACAGCGATAGCTACAGCTACGGCTACGGCTACGACCCGCATGCGTACGACCCGCGGTCGAAGAGCGGCGGCCAGCGCGAGCGCGTCTAACCGCACGCACAGCGTGCCGAGAGGTCCCTCCCGTGTCTGCTGAGACAGCCTCTGCGGCCGGTGCCGAGCGGCGGCTCGACCTCGGACGGGTGGCCGCCTACGTACCGGCCCTCGTCGCCTTCGTACCGGTCATCGGTCTCGCCGCTGCGCAGGGTGGGTACTTCCCAGGCGCGTGGGGGTGGGCAAGTGTACCCGCCTTCTGGATCGCGGCAATCGCTCTGCTCGTGCGCGACCACGTGCGTCTCAACGTCGCGGAGCGCGTCTTCCTAGGCGCGTTTCTGGCACTCGGCGGCTGGCTCGCGCTCTCTCTGGTCTGGTCGGTGGCGTTGCCCACGACCGTGCTCGAGCTCGAGCGGCTGCTCGTGTTGGTCGGCGTGGTCACAGCGGCGCTGCTGCTGTCTCGGGGCCGTTTCGGACGCCACCTCCTCGCGGGTGTCATGGCGGCGATCGCCGTCGTCGCGACGTTCAGCCTGCTAACCCGCCTCGTGCCCGACCGGATCGGCGTCCGCGATGACACCTCGATCTACCGTCTCGCGCAACCGATCGGCTACTGGAACGGGCTCGGCATCTTTGTCGCGATGGGCCTGCTTCTGGCCCTAGGGTTCGCTGCCCGGGCACGCTCGCTCGGCGGACGCGCGCTCTGCGGCGCGCTGCTCGTCGCGCTGCCCCCGACGTTGTACTTCACCTTCGGGCGCGCGGCGTGGCTCGCACTTTTCGCAGGACTGCTCGTAGCCGTCGTCGTCGACATGGGCCGCCTCCAGCTCCTGGCAGCGCTGCTCGTACTCGCACCGCTCCCTGCCTTGGGCGTCTACCTGGCATCGCGGGAGCGGGGACTGACGCACGCCGGCGCGCCGCTCGCGCGCGCGGCACACGACGGGCACCGGCTCCTCGCGATCCTGGCGTGCCTCGCACTCGTGAACGCAGCGGTCGCGGTTGCGTTCGCCCTGCTGGAGCGACGGGTCGAGGTGCCCGGACTGGCGCGGCTGGCCTTTACCGTCGCGATGGCGCTCGCGGTTGTCGTCGTCGCACTGGCAGCGTTCGACCGGTACGGCAGCCCGACCACGCTCGTGAGCCGCGCCTATACCTCCTTCAAGGCGCCGCCCCCTCACGCGCAGCAGAATCTGAGCCGCCGCCTGCTCAGCTTCTCGGGCAACGGCCGTGCCGACCTCTGGCGCCTCGCGTGGGACCAGTCGCGCGTCCACCCGGTGCTCGGCTCGGGCGCGGGAACGTACGAGCGGTACTTCCTCGTCCACCAGCCCGAGAACGTCGGCTTCGTCCACGACGCGCACGGTCTCTACGTGGAAACGCTCGCCGAGCTGGGCCCTGTCGGGCTCGCGCTCCTGCTCGTCGTCCTGCTCACGCCGCTCGCCGGCCTCGGCGTCGCCCGCCGGCATCCCTTGGCGGCGACCGCCGCGGGGGCGTACGCCGCGTTCCTCGTGCACGCCGGCGTCGACTGGGACTGGGAGCTGCCGGCCGTCACGCTCGCCGGGCTGCTCTGCGGCACCTCGCTGCTCCTCTTCCGCAGACGTTGGCGGCCCCCGAGTCCGCTGCCGACGGCTGCGCGGTTTGTCGGAGCGGGACTGGCGTGCTGTGCAGCGATCTTCGCCACCATCGGCCTATTGGGGAACGCTGCGCTGAGCCGGAGCGACACGGCCCGTCAGCGAGGAGCGCTCGTGCAAGCCGTGACGGACGCGCGGCACGCGCGCTGGCTCATGCCCTGGTCGCCTGCCCCGTTGGAAGAGCTCGGCCGCGCGCAGCTCGCGGCGGGGCTGCCGGCCCGTGCACGATCGACCTTCGCGGAGGCGATCCGGATCGACGGGCGCGACTGGCGCCTCTGGTACGACCTGGCGCGCGCGAGCCGTGGGAATGCGCGCCGCGCGGCGCTCCGGCACGCGCTCACCCTCTACCCCCGCTCGGACTTGCTCGCGACGATGCTTTCCAGGAGCGCGCGGTGACACGATCGCCTGATCCGCTGGCGAACCCGGCGCCCTTGATCCGGCGCGTCTACTCGTACGTCGCGTATCGCATCGGCGAGGGCGCCGAGGCCGAGGACGTCACTAGCGATGTCTTCGAGCGCGCGCTGCGCTACCGCGACAGCTACGACGCGTCGCGCGGGCAACCGTTGTCGTGGCTCCTGGGGATCGCGCGCCGGTCGATTGACGACGCGCGCCTGCGGCGCCCGCAGCTGGCGAACGTGCACGATCTCGACCACGCTTCGGCCGAAGACCTGGAGGGATCAGCCGTCCGGCGGCTCAGCCTGGCATCGGCGATCAACGGACTGGAAGAGCGCGACCGGGACCTGCTCGCCCTCCGCTACGGCGCCGACCTCAGTGCGCGCGAGATCGCGGCTGTGCTCGAGCTGAAGACGAACGCCGTCGAGGTAGCCCTGCACCGCGCGCGCGGACGGCTTCAGACGCAGCTGAGGCAGGGGGAAGGGGCGGAGTCACGCCCGCGCCGCGACCCGCAGGTCGAGACGGGGCCGTAGGTCACGATTCCGTAAGGATCGCCGCGCGCGCAGTTTCCTGCGAAGCCGCGGGGGAAGGCACTTGCGAAGGCCGCCTTGCGGCCCGAAAAAGCCTGACCTACAGTGATGGTGGATCCGCGATCACACGCGGACGGAGGGAGAGAGAAGATTAGTGGCTCTGCGGCCGTTTGGACGGAACACAGACTCGCGGCTGAAGAGCGGCTGTCGAGGCGATCGTGGCTGCTAGTGGACGCAGCGTGACCGAGCGGTCGGCCGAGTCGGCGCAGCTGCGGCGACGCGGCGTCTGGAGGTCGGTCCTGCACCGCGACGCCGGCTCCAGACGCCTACGGCGGGGGTGGCTCGTGCGGAGGGTCCTGCTCGCTGCGGACGTTGCCGGCCTCGCCCTCGCCTTCGCAACCACGGAGGTGTTCTTCAGAGGCGAGCCTGTGCACGGGATGCCGGTCGCCGTACAGGTGGTCGTCTTCATCGCCCTACTCCCGCTGTGGGTCGTCGCGGCCAAGCTGTACGGGCTCTACGACCGCGACGAGGAACGCGCGACGCATTCGACCGCAGACGAGGTGGTCAGCGTCTTCCACCTAGCAACCGTGGCGGTTTGGCTCTTCTTCGCCACCTCGTGGTTCGTGGGCCTCGCCCATCCGAACCAGGCCAAGCTGACGGTCTTCTGGCTGCTGACGCTTGTCTGCGTCATCTCCATGCGTTCAATCGCGCGTTCGCTCGCGCGCCGGCACCCCGCCTACGTGCAGCGCGCGATCGTCGTCGGCGCCGGCGACGTCGGCCAGTTGATCGCCCGCAAGGTTCTCCAGCATCCCGAATACGGAATCGAGCTGGTGGGCTTCGCCGACTCCGATCCGAGAGAGCTGCGCGCGGACGTCGGCGACATCGAGGTGATCGGCACGCCAGACGAGATCGTCGATCTCGTCGAGCGCACCGACGCCGACCGGGTGATCTTTGCCTTCTCCGAGGACCGGCAGGAGGACGTGCTCGAGCTCGTTCGTGCGCTCCGCAAGGAGGACGACGTCCAGATTGACATCGTGCCGCGCCTGTTCGAGGCGGTCAGCCCGACGGCGGACGTCTACACCATCGAGGGCCTTCCCCTCGTCGGCGCCGCGCCGGCCCGGATCCCGCGTTCGTCGCGCATGCTGAAGCGGTCCCTCGACATCCTCGGGGCGATCGCGCTGCTCGCGCTGACGGCTCCGCTGCTACTGGTCCTCGCACTCCTCGTCCGGCGTGATTCGCCGGGGCCGGTGTTCTTCCGGCAGGCCCGCCTCGGGTACGGAATGCACGAGTTCACGCTGCTGAAGTTCCGCACGATGCGCGTGGGAACCGATGACGGCCCTCACCGCGAATACCTGAAGGAGATCATGTCGCCCACTGCCACGCCCGAGGCAAGCAGCCTCTACAAGCTCGACCGATCCGACGCCGTGACCGGCTTCGGTCGCTTGCTGCGGCGGACGAGCCTCGACGAGCTGCCGCAGCTCCTCAACGTTCTCTGGGGCGACATGTCGCTTGTCGGTCCACGGCCGGCCATTCCGTACGAGCTAGAGCTCTATGCGCAGCACCACTTCGAGCGGTTCTTGGTACCCGCCGGACTCACGGGCCTCTGGCAGGTCGAGGCCCGGGCTCACTCGACCTTCCGTGAGGCGCTCGACCTGGACGTCACCTACGCCCGCAGCTGGTCGCTCGGGCTCGACCTGCGCCTGCTCCTACGCACGCCGAAATTGATGTTCCGCACGCGGGAGACGGGTTGATGGCCGCGCGCGTGCGCATCGGAGTCGTCGGGCTGGGCTACTGGGGCCCGAACCTCGTCCGCAACCTCGCCGACCTCGACTCGTTCGAGATCGTCTACGTCTGTGACAAGCGCCCGGCTGCCCTCGAGCCGTTCGAGCGCCGCTATTCCACGGCTTCCTCGACCACGCAGTTCGACGAGCTGCTCGCCGACCGCGACGTCGACGCCGTGGCGATTGCGACGCCGGTATCGACGCATTACGCACTGGCGAAGGGGGCGCTGGAGGCCGGAAAGCACGTATTCGTCGAGAAGCCGCTGGCGGCGTCGAGCGACGAGGTGCGCGGTCTGATGGAGCTCGCCGAGGAGCGCGACCGCGTATTGATGCCGGGACACACGTTCCTCTACAGCCCTGCGGTGAGGACGATCAAGAGCCTGATCGACGAAGGCGAGCTCGGTGACATCTACTTCATCTCCTCGAGCCGCGTGAATCTCGGTCTCCATCAGCCGGACGTGAGCGTGGTCTGGGACCTCGGCCCGCACGATTTCTCGATTCTCCGGTACTGGCTGGGGACACTCCCGGCTGAGATCTCGGCGCTGAGCCGGAGCTGCGTGATCCCCCACATCCCCGACGTCTGCTTCATCAACATGCGGTATCCGTCCGGGACGCTGGCGCACGTGGAGCTCTCGTGGCTCGCGCCCAGCAAGCTCCGCCGGACGGCGATCGTCGGCTCCAAGAAGATGGTCGTCTACGACGACACGGCAACGGAGCCGGTGAAGATCTTCGACTCGGGCGCAAGCCTCCCGGATCCGGAGAGCTTCGGCGAGTACAAGCTCAGCTACCGGACCGGGGACATCGTCTCCCCCAGGATCGACGCCACCGAGCCGCTCTCGCTCGAGCTCGCGGACTTCGCGGCGGCGATCCGTGAGGGTGCGCCACTAGACTCCTCGGCCGAGGTCGGCCTGGACGTCGTGCGAACGGTCGAGGCCGTCGACCGGTCGCTCGCGGACGACGGCGCCCCGGTGGTCGTGATCGAGCCGGAGGAGCCGCTCCCTGACTCCCTTCGCGATCGAGTCGAGGAGCTCGTCAACCTCCAGGAAGCAAAGGCCGAGCCGTCGCCGCCGGAGAACATCGGCACCGCGATCATCGGCGGCGGCCCTGCCGGGCTGACCGCCGCGTACATACTCGGCAAGCGCGGGCGCAACGCCATGGTCTTCGAGTCCGACGGCTCCGTCGGCGGGATCGCCAAGACGATCGAGTTCAACGGCTACCGATTCGACCTGGGGGGCCACCGCTTCTTCACGAAGCTCGGGCCGGTGCAGCGGCTGTGGGAGGAGATGCTGAACGGGGAATTCCTGACGAGGCCGCGCCTGTCGCGCATCTACTACAAGGGGAAGTTCTTCGCGTACCCGATCGCGGCACGGGACGTCGTCGGCCGTCTCGGTGTCGTCGAGGCCACACGGTGCGCGCTCTCCTATCTCTGGGCTTCCAGACGTCGCAAGCCCGAGGCCGACACGTTCGAGGAGTGGGTGACCTCGCGCTTCGGCCGACGTCTCTACGACGCGTTCTTCCGTTCGTACACGGAGAAGGTCTGGGGCATCCCGGGGTCCGAGATCCGCGCGCTGTGGGCGGCACAGCGGATCAAGAACTTCTCGCTCGGAAAGGCGATCCTCTCCATCCTGGGGCTCCAGCGGGGCCACGTGACGACGCTGATCGAAGAGTTCCGCTACCCGCGTCTCGGACCGGGGCAGATGTGGGAGGCGTTCGCGGCGCGAGCGAAGGAGTGCGGAATCCCGGTTCGCCTCAATCATCGCGTGGCCGCGCTGAAGCACGCGAACGGTCGAGTCGAGAGCATCGTCGTGCGGCAGAACGGGCACGTCTTCGAGCATTCGCTCGACGCCGTGATTTCGAGCATGTCGCTGCAGGATTTGATCTTGAGCCTCGAGCCGCCGGCGCCGCCGGCCGTGCGCGCGGCGGCGAGAGAGCTTCGCTACCGCGACCTCGTTCTCGTCGCGCTGATGACGACGCAGGAGGAGCCGTTTCCCGACAACTGGATCTACCTGCACGATCCCGACACGCGCGCGGGGCGCGTCCAGAATTTCGGCGCCTGGAGCCCGGATATGGTGCGGCCCGGGACGACGTGCCTCGGCGTCGAGTACTTCTGCTTTCAGGATGACGACATCTGGGAGATGAACGACGAGGAAGCCGTTCGGCTCGCGACGGAAGAGCTTGCGCGGGTCGGCTTGCTCGACTCCACGAAAGTGATCGACGGCGTGAAAGTGCTCGTGCCCAAGGCCTACCCGATGTACGACGCACGCTACGAGGAAGCCGTGTCGACGATCCGCGCCTACCTCGATCAGTTCGAGAATCTTCAGACCTGCGGCCGCAACGGCTTGCACCGGTACAACAACCAGGATCATTCGATGTGGACGGCGATCCTGGCCGCGTTGAACGTCGTCGACGGCGCGGCTCACGACGTCTGGGGCGTCAACACCGAGAGCGACTACCTCGAAGAGGGCGAGATCGTCGAAGCGATCCTCGAGTTCAGCGCCGCGGACGCGGGCCCCGTCGAGCACGTTGCCTGACCGCGCGGCGCCGGGACGCGAACATGAGACGAGGGCTGAGCTCGCGTCCGTGATCGTGCCGACACGTGATCGCCTGCAACCGCTCGAGCGGTGTCTGGCGGCGCTCGGAGGGCAGTCGTACGAGCCGTTGGAAGTGCTCGTCGTCGACGATGGCGAAGGCGGCAGCGAGATCGCCGCGCTCG
>C688J35102_120989336_pt1 | contig 10898 bp, 10 predicted proteins | sample HopSoiMetagenom2_FD_35102 | JGI IMG/M metagenome (IMG submission 35102)
TCAGCTTTTTCCCTGTCTGCAGGATAATTACGGCGTCCTTCTCCACGACAGCGCGACCGGTGCCACGGCCGCCATCGATGCTCCCGAGGCGGCTCCGGTCGAGGCTGCCCTGAGCGCGAAAGGCTGGAAGCTCACCGACATCCTCGTCACCCATCACCACGCCGACCACACCGGCGGCATTGCCGAGCTCAAAGCGCGCCACAGGTGCCGGGTCGTTGCTCCACACGGGGAGGCCCAACGCATTCCGCTGGTCGATATCACGGTACGCGAGGGCGAGAAGGTGAGCGTCGGTTCGCTGGTGGGGCAAATCTATGAAACGCCCGGACATACCTCCGGGCATATCAGCTATTTCTTTCCATCGGAGAAGCTGGCCTTCGTCGGCGACACGCTGTTCTCAATCGGTTGTGGCCGTGTCATCGAGGGAACGCCGGAAATGATGTGGCAATCGCTGTTGAAGTTGCGAGCATTCCCGGATGACACCAGTATTTTTTGCGGTCATGAGTACACGCAGGCAAATATTCGGTTCGCCAGGACCATCGAGCCGCAAAACAGCGCGCTGGCGGCGCGGGGAAACGAAGTCGACAAGCTGCGCGCGGAGCGCAAGCCCACAATTCCGTCCATGCTGGGCGAGGAGAAGGCAGCAAACCCGTTCCTGCGCGCCGACGTGCCGGAGGTGGCGAAATCCCTTGGTCTTGCAGGAAAGCCGGCATCGGAAGTGTTTGCGGAAATTCGCGCGCGCAAGAACACATTCTGATGCAATGTGGGGGAAGTAGCTAGCGCTCGAATCGCGATGCTGTCCGCGGCCGAGGTGATCCGGCTGCTCGCACTTAAGCCGCACCCGGAAGGCGGCCATTTTTGCGAAACGTTCCGTGATGGGCGCTCGATCGGGGAAACGCGTGCAGCATCGACGGCGATCTATTTCTTGCTCGCGCGCGGCGAGCGCTCGCGATGGCATCGTATCGATGCGGTCGAGATCTGGCACTTCTATGCCGGCGCTCCGCTCATGCTCGAAATGCTTGTCAGCGCGGCGACGGGCGTCGAGCGTCTCACCCTGGGAGCGGATCTCACCACGGGCGCACGACCTCAGGCGATCGTGCCCGCGCAGGCATGGCAGGCCGCACAGACCCTGGGTGACTGGACCCTGGTGGGATGCACCGTGGCGCCCGGATTTGAGTTTCGCGGATTTGAGAGGGCGCCCGACGATTGGCGGCCTGCTTGACGAGGCTGCGTCCGAGGCCGCGGCAGACGGATCCAGCTGATCGTCACACCATGACTTGGCCGCCGTTCGCGGACAAGGTCGATCCCGTGATCAGGCCGGCCTCATCGGCCGCGAGAAACACCACACAGCGAGCGATCTCTTCCGGCTCACCCAGTCGGCCGAGCGGGATGTAGGGCAGAATATTCTTTTCTAGAACTTCTTTGGGCACCGCCTTGACCATCTCCGTCGCGATATACCCGGGACATATCGTGTTGACGGTGATCCCGCTCTTGGCGCTCTCCTGCGCCAGGGCCTTGGTGAAGCCGATCTCGCCCGCTTTGGCGGCCGAATAGTTGCACTGCCCGATTTGTCCCTTTTGGCCATTGATCGAAGAAATGTTGACGATGCGTCCGAATTTGCGCGCGCGCATGCCCTCGATCACCGGACGACACATGTTGAAGAGGGAATTCAGGTTGGTGTTGATCACCGTTGTCCAGTGCTCCGGGGTCATACGGTGGAACATCGTGTCACGCGTAACCCCTGCGTTGTTGACCAGAACCTCGATCGGACCGAGGTCGCCCTCAACGGCCTTCACGCCGGCGGCGCAGGAGTCGAAGGAGGAGACGTCCCATTTGTAGACCGCAATGCCGGTAGCCGCCGTGAACTTCTGCGCGGCCTCTTCATTGCCGGCATAATTCGCCGCGACGTTGTACCCTGCCGCCTTGAGAGCCTTCGATATGGCCTCGCCGATCCCGCGCGTCCCGCCCGTCACCACCGCAACGCGTGACATAGCCCCCCTCCCTCTGGTTCAGACGACAGAGGACGACGCAGCGCGGATGTAGCTCCAGCCGCCGTCTATCCGTCGTCTCGCCTCTGCATCTGTCGTCTATTTACCGCTCAACGCACATCGCGATGCCCATACCACCGCCGATGCAAAGAGTGGCGAGGCCCTTTTTCGCGCTTCTCTTCTGCATCTCGTGGAGGAGCGTCACCAGCACGCGGCCGCCCGAGGCGCCGATCGGATGCCCGAGCGCAATGGCTCCGCCGTTGACGTTGACCTTCGTGGTATCCCAGCCGAGGTCCTTGTTGACGGCACAGGCCTGCGCCGCAAAAGCCTCGTTCGCCTCGATGAGATCGAGATCGCAGACGGACCAACCCGCCTTCTTCAATGCGGAGCGCGAAGCGGGAATTGGGCCGGTACCCATGATGGCGGGATCGACGCCGGCATGCGCCCAGGACACGATACGCGCCAGCGGCGTCTTGCCGCGCTTTGCCGCTTCACTCGCCTTCATCAGGACGACCGCCGCCGCGCCGTCATTAATCCCCGATGCATTAGCTGCGGTGACGCTGCCGTCCTTCGAGAAAGCCGGACGCAGCTTCGCAACTACATCGACCGTAGTGCCGTGCTTGGGATATTCGTCGGTATCGACCACGACGTCGCCCTTGCGCGTCTTGACCGTGACCGGCGCGATCTCGTCCTTGAATTTTCCGGCCTTCTGTGCCGCTTCCGCTTTGTTCTGCGAGGCGACCGCGAACTCATCCTGTTGGGCGCGCGTAATCTGCCACTGGCGCGCAATATTCTCCGCAGTATTGCCCATATGGTAGCCATTGAAGGCGTCCCACAGGCCGTCCTTGATCATGGTGTCGACCATATCGAAATTGCCCATCTTCACTCCGCCACGGAGGTAGGCACAGTGCGGGGCTTGGCTCATGGATTCCTGACCGCCCGCGACGACAATATCGGAGTCGCCGTTGAGGATGGCCTGATAGCCGAGCGCAACTGCCCGCAATCCGGAGCCGCAGAGCTGATTGATACCCCAGGCCGGGGTTTCCACGGGAATACCGGCCGCAATGGATGCTTGGCGAGCGGGATTCTGGCCCTGACCGGCGGTGAGAATCTGACCGAGAATGACCTCTGAAACCTGCGCTCCTTCCACACCGGCGCGCCTGAGCGATTCCGCCACCGCCACCTTGCCCAGATCGTGCGCCGGCAGGTTGGCAAACGCCCCATTGAAGGCTCCAACGGGCGTGCGTGCCGCGCTGACGATCACGATATCGTCGTTCATTTCGAGCTCCTTTTCATAAGCGATTAAGCGCAGACGGCAGCTTCTGCGCGCCCGGCGAGTTACCTACCAGCGATCCTGGGCCATCGGCCCATCCTTGGGACCTGGACCAACCTCTGTCAATTGCAAGAATTGCGGCTCGGTCTGCCGATTTTCGAGCATTTTGGCGGGCCCATGCGCCTTCTCTCGCTCCTACATAATGGTGGCCCAACTCTGAAAAAACAGGGTATGCTGCCGCGGAATGGTAGCCAGTCGAGCTCACAATGGCCAAGTCGGACCATCCGATCACGATAAAAAAATACGCCAACAGGCGCCTCTACAACACCGGCACCAGCACGTATGTGACGCTGGAAGACCTCGCCGGCATGGTGAAGGGAGGCGAGGATTTCATTGTCCACGATGCGAAGACCGGTGAGGATATCACCCGGCAGGTGCTGGCCCAGATCATCTTCGAGCAGGAGAACAAGGAAGGCCAAAGCATGTTGCCGATCGCCTTCCTGCGCCAGCTTATCCGTTTCTACGGCGACAGCATGCAGATGCTGGTGCCGCGGTATCTCGAAGTGTCCATCGACTCGCTGACCCGCGAGCAGGAAAAATTCCGCCAGCAAATGGCGCAGGCATTCGGCGGCAGTCCGTTTGGAGCGCTTGAGGATCAGGTACGGCGGAACATGGAAATGTTCGAGCGTGCCTTCGCCATGTTCACGCCCTTTGCACGGCGTGAGCAGGCTGCATCGGAGCCGGAGAAATCGCAATCCAGCGCAAGCGACGGCGACCAGATCACCGATCTCAAGCGACAGATGGAAGACATGCAGAAACGGCTCGACCGGCTGAGCGAGAAGGACAAAGCTTAGAGCCGGTCAGCCGCTGCACACAAAGATCTCGTGAAGATTTAGTAGCCGAGAGCGCAGCCATCTTTGCGCGGATCGGAACCCCCAATCAGCACGCCACGGCGCCAATCGATCTGAACGGCCTGCCCGCCGCCCCAAGGCGCGTGCGCAATCGCCACATCGTGGCCACGCGCCGTGAGACCCTCCCTGGTCGCCTGCGACATGCCACGCTCCACGACGGTCTGCTCATTTCCAAAAAACGCCCGTGGCGCGTCGATCGCCGCCTGCACATCCATCCCGAAATCCACCATGTTGGTCACGACGTGCACGTGCCCCATGGGCTGAAAATGCGAGCCCATCACGCCGAACGCCATATCGCAACGCCCGTCGCGAAAGGCGAGCGCTGGAATGATGGTGTGCAGCGGGCGCTTGCCCGGCGCGAACATATTGGGATGATCGGGATCCAGCACGAAACAGGCGCCTCGATTGGTCAACAGGATGCCGGTCTTTTCCGTGCAGATGCCGACGCCGAAATTCGAATAGAGCGAATTGATCAGCGAGACGGCCATGCGGTCGCGATCGACCACGGCGAGGTACACCGTATCGCTGCCGGGAAATGGCGCGCAGGGGAGCGACACGCGGCGCGCCGGATCGATGCGCTCGGCAAGTTTGGCGGCGAAGCCCTTCTCGATCAGGCTTTCTGCTGACGTGCGCATGGCCGCGGGATCCGCGATGTGGGTGTCGCGCACCGCATAGGCGAGGCGCGCGGCTTCGAGGGCGAGATGGAAGCGTTCCGGGCCGAGCGGATCGAGCGCAGCGACGTCGAAGCGCTCCAGGATATTGAGCAGCACCAGCGCAGTGAGCCCCTGGGTATTTGGCGGCAGCTCAAGAACATCGAGCCCGCGGTAGTTGCTGCTGAAGGGGGAAACCACAGTACCGCGGTGCTGCGCGAAATCGTCAGCGGTGAGAAAGGAGCCGCGCTCGGCCACCGTCGCCAGCATGTCCTGCGCAATTGGACCCTCGTAGAAAGCGCCCGGACCTTTTGCTGCGATCGCGTTCAGGGTTTCGGCGAGGGCCGCAAACTTCACGACGTCGCCTTCGGCCGGCGCATGGCCGCCGAACAGGAAATGCCGGGCGGCACCGGGGTCCGCACGCAGCTTGCCGGCCATCCCCGACCAGTCCCACGCAATGCGCAGTGCCACGGGAAAGCCGCCCGCCGCGTAGCGGATGGCAGGTGCCAGGGCGCGATCGAGTCCGCTGCGGCCGTGCGCGCCAAGAATGGCAGCCCAGGCCTCGACGGCGCCTGGAACAGTCACTGCATGGATGGAGTCAAGGGGAATGGAGCCGATGCCCTTATCGAGCAGCCCCTCGGCCGAGGCGCGATGGCTAGTGCGGCCGCATCCATTGTAGGCCCAAACCGGACTGCCCGGCTTGGAAACCATGCAGAAGCAGTCGCCCCCGATTCCCGTCATGTGCGGCTCGATCACGCCAAGAACCGCCGCGGCAGTCACGGCGGCATCGGCCGCATTGCCTCCGCCACGCAGAGTATCGATCGCCGCAAGGGTCGCGAGCGGATGTGAGGTGGCCGCCATGCCTTCGCAGGCAATGACCGGCGAGCGGCCCGGCAGTTGAAAATCGCGGCGCATGGGGTGAATGGCTCGTGCAGAGATCGAAGAGCGCTTTCAGCACCAGGGCCAAACCGTCCGGGCAGCTGAGCAATCACTACAACATAGGTGAGCGAACGACGTCCTGCGCAGCTCAGGTAACTTCCATCATACTTCTTTTCTGGACTTGAGAATCTGGCGCCCTCGATACATGCCGGTCTTGAGATCGACGTGATGGGGACGGCGCAGCTCGCCCGAATCCTTGTCCTCAATATAAGTCGGCCGCGCCAGCGCATCGGCGGAGCGGCGCATTCCGCGCCGTGAGGGCGATGTTTTTCGTTTGGGGACAGCCATGATCGAGCTCCTGAGTGCCTGGCGCGGAGGAACGTTGCAGAGCGCGCTTATAGTAGATCGGGTGTACCCGCACCAGGGAGGTCATGCGCCAATAATCTCATGAGGAGCCCCGCTTGGCGCAAGCTGCAAGGGATGCCTGCGCTGCCGCGCGCGCCTCATAGACGACGGCAAGCCTGCGCACGGCTGGTCCCGGCTGCTTGGCGCTGCGCCGTCGGGGATTTGGCAGGATGGATGCAAGCAGAGCCGCTTCGCGGGCGGTGAGGGAGCGCGCCGATTTGTTGAATGCGTAGCGGCTTGCGGCCTCTACGCCGAATTGGCCACTTGGTCCCCATTCCGCAATATTCAGGTAGATCTCAAGCACACGCCATTTCGGCAATGCCAGATCGATCCACAAAGCAAGCGGAAGCTCCAGTGCCTTGCGCGCTAAGCTGCGACCGGGCCATAGGAACAGGTTCTTGGCCGTTTGCTGCGTGATGGTGGAGACTCCCCTCGCCTCACTGATCTCGTCAACATCTTCCAGACGATCACGAAGCTCCTGCCAATCGACTCCGCGGTGGCGGCAATAACGTCCATCCTCGGCCGCGATCACCGTGGTCGGCAAGCTCGGCGCCATGCTCGCGATGGGAACGAATGCGCTCTCGACCCGCGCTCCATTCGCCCAGCGCCAGAGCATAAGGGTGGAGACCGGGTTGACCACGCGATAGAGCGGAACCAGCAGATATGGGAGCAGCAACACGACTGCGATCACGATCAGCATGCCCCACAGCAGGCGCGATCCCCACCGCGAGCGGCCCGGCGGCTGTCTCGCGGGCTTTGCGGCAGGGCGCCGCTGTGGCGTCGCAGAAGGAGCCATTCCTGTCGTGTGTTGTGGCAGAGATCGCGTTGCGCTGGTAAAGCAAACAAGAATCAAACGACGGAAAGGCGGCTTGATGGCGAAGAACGCGGTCGTCTCGCAGGAACTGGCGGAAAAATTCAAGAGGAAGAAGTAAATAAACTCTTAAGAAAGAGTCTCAGCCCATCAAAATTTCAGCAACGGGTTTTTTGTTTTGCCTCCACATCGCCACGCGCACGAACTGCTGTCGCCGCGATTGCGTTGTAAGGTCGCTGGATTACAGTCACCGGACGCAAACACAAATGGAAAAAATTGTGCTCCTGTGCCTCATCGTGGCAACGATCGGGATGCTCGCGGAACTGGCGCCCGCAGCCCGGCGGCGCGATTGACGTCCTCTCCGCGCCTTCTCGGATCAGGCAAGTACCGGCACCTCAGTGTCCGGCTTGTCAGCGACAATAGATGCGTGACCGAACCGCTGCTCGATGTAGTCGAGCACCATCTGCTTGAAGTCGGCAGCTACGGTCGGCCCGCGCAAGGTGACGGCCTTCTTACCGTCAATGAACACGGGAGCCGCCGGCTGCTCGCCCGTACCCGGGAGCGAGATCCCGATGTCGGCATGCTTGCTCTCTCCGGGGCCGTTAACGATGCAGCCCATGACCGCGACGTTGAGCGATTCGACACCGGGATAGCGGCGCTTCCATTGCGGCATTGATTCGTGGATGAAGGCCTGGATATCGCGGGCGAGCTCCTGGAACGTCGTCGACGTCGTGCGCCCGCAGCCGGGGCAAGCCGCGACCAGGGGGACGAATACCCGAAAACCCATGGTCTGCAGGAGCTGCTGTGCTACCTTGACTTCCAAGGTGCGATCGCCTCCCGGCTCGGGAGTGAGCGAGATACGAATGGTATCTCCAATTCCCTGCTGCAGCAGAATGCCCATTGCAGCCGAAGATGCGACGATGCCTTTCGAGCCCATTCCTGCCTCGGTGAGACCGAGGTGGAGCGCATAGCTCGACCGCCGCGCAAGCTCGCCGTAGACAGCGATGAGATCCTGCACTGCCGAGACTTTGGCAGACAGGATGATGCGCTCGCGCGCGAGCCCTATCTCCTCGGCGCGCTTTGCGGAGAGAAGCGCCGACTGCACCATGGCTTCCCGCGTCACCGCCCGCGCATCGGTCGGCGTCGCCGAACGCGCATTCTCGTCCATAAGACGCGTCAATAGCTCCTGGTCGAGGGAGCCCCAGTTGGCGCCGATGCGCACCGGCTTGCCGTGCCTGATTGCCGTTTCGACGATAGCGCCAAACTGGCGGTCCTTTTTTTGTTTGAAACCCACGTTGCCGGGGTTAATACGATATTTGTCGAGGGCCTCGGCACAGGCGGGGTGATCGGCAAGGAGCTTGTGCCCGATATAATGAAAGTCGCCCACAATCGGCACGTTGACGCCGATTTTCTGGAGGCGTTCCTTGATGTGGGGCATGGCTGCCGCCGCCTCGTCGCGGTCCACGGTGACGCGGACGATCTCAGAGCCCGCGCGCGCGAGATCCGCGACCTGCGCCACCGTGGCCTCGATGTCAGCGGTATCCGTGTTGGTCATCGACTGAACGACCACGGGAGCATCGCCACCGACCAGCACGCCGGCGACATCGACCCCTATGGACCGGCGTCGTTGCTGCGGCCCTGATTCGGTCATTCCAGCGCTCCTCGGCGCGTCACAAGCTAGAAGTTACAAGCAAGAAGAAAAATAAGCAGCTGTCAGCCAAGTGCCAGACGGGCATGCCCTGTGTCAACGCGGCCGCTCAGCTCGCCGTCCGCGGCTGCGTGCTGGCGCTGCAATGGCTGCACATGCCCGTGATCTCGATGACCGGCGATTTGGGAGTAAAGCCCGCCTCGCGCGCGGCGGATGCAAGCGTAGCGGTGACCTTGGCCGAGGATGCCTCGCCGACTACACCGCAGCCCTCGCAGATCAGAAATACGACGAGATCGCCCGCCGCATGATTGTGAACGCAGGCAATGAAGGCATTGCGACTGGCAATGCGATGCACGAGCCCATGGGCGCGCAAAAACGCGAGCGCGCGGTAGGCCGTGATGGGAGCAAGGCGCCCATGTTTGGGCGCGAGCCGCTCGATGATGTCGTAGGCGCCGAGCGGCTTATGGCTGTCGAGGAGCGCGGCGAGCACCTCGCGGCGAATGGGCGTAAGGCGTTGACCCTGCTGCGCGCAGCGCGCTTGCGCGAGGTCCATTGCATCGTCGAGGCACCGGTTGTGGTCGTGATCGGGCCTCGGAAAGACGGGACCGCGCGGCGCCGGCTGGGGGGCTTTGGCAAGGGGCATGCCTGTTATTACAGGAAATGAACAGGCCTGGGGCATTGCTGCATTGCCCTAATCGTATTGCACCGCAGCATCAGCCTGCCCACATTCCAAAACAGCGAATCGAATCCCTCGCGCATCCGGAGGTTGCATGCTACCCATTTTGCTCCTCGCGCTTCTGCGGCCCCTCCTGCGCCGCCCATCCCCACCGCTGGTCCCTCTCCCGCGGCAGCTGCCGGCGCGTGCGCGAAAACGCATTAACCTTGCGCTCCAAGGCGGCGGCGCCCACGGCGCCTTTACCTGGGGCGTCCTCGACCAACTGCTTGCCGACGGGCGCATCGAGATCGAGGGCGTCTCCGGCACCTCGGCGGGAGCGGTCAACGCGGTGATGCTCGCCGATGGGCTTGGCCGCGGCGGCCCGGAGGAAGCACGCCGGCGCCTGGCCGATTTCTGGCGCGCGGTGAGCGTCGACGGGCATCTCCCCGAGCTCCAGCGCGCGGTAGTCGAACGCCTGTTTCCGTTCGTCCCCCGCGAAGGCCTGTGGTTCGGCGCCCTCTCGCGTTTTCTCTCGCCCTATGACCTCAACCCGCTCAACATCAATCCGTTCAAGGAGCTCATCGAGCGCTTTGTCGATTTCGATACGCTGCGCCGCGCGCGCCGGCCTGAGCTCTTCATCTCCGCCACGAATGTGCATAGCGGAGAGGTTCGCGTCTTCACGCGCGCCGAGGTGACGTCCGAGGCGGTGATGGCGTCGGCCTGCTTGCCGCTCCTCTTCCGCGCGGTGGAGATCGACGGCGTTTCCTACTGGGACGGCGGCTACAGCGGCAACCCCGCCCTGATCCCTTTCCTGCGCACCACCGCCACCGAGGACGTGCTCATCGTGCAGATCAATCCGCGCGAGCGCCACAAAACGCCGACGCGCACGCGCGAGATCGTCAGCCGCATCAACGAGATCAATTTCAATGCGTCGCTCCTCTGCGAGCTGCGCGCGGTCGGCTTCGTCAACCGCCTCATCGACGAGGGGCGGCTGCCGCGCGGCATGGGCGAGGGCGAGTTTCGCCGCCTCAAGCTTCATCGTATTCTCATGGAGGAGCCAGGCGAGAGCTTCCCCGGCCCAGGCACCTTGAACACCGAATATCACTCCTTCGGAAGGCTGCATAAGCTTGGCCAGCGCGCGACACGCCGCTTTCTTGATGCGCATTTCGATGCCATCGGCCGCCGCAGCAGCATCGACGCGCCCGCGCAAGCGCAACCCGAATTGGTGGAGTAGCGCTCGTGCGCGAGAGGCGCCATTGCGCTACGTTTTGCGCATGAGCCCGAATTCCGCTCCGCTGCGCACCGCGTCGCTGCGGACTTGCAAAATCGGTGCGACCGCGCTCGAGGTTCGCGTGGCCGACATCACGACGCTCGACATGGACGCCATCGTCAACGCGGCGAACAGCACGCTCCTCGGTGGCGGCGGCGTCGATGGCGCCATCCATCGCGCCGCCGGGCCCGATCTCAAACGCGCGTGCGAAGCTCTCGGCGGCTGCGCGACCGGCTCGGCCAAGATCACGCGCGGATACCGGCTCAAGGCGCGCCACGTCATTCACGCGGTCGGGCCGGTATGGAGCGGCGGAAACAAACGCGAGGACGACCTCCTCGCCTCCTGCTATCGCACGGCGCTCTCGCTCGCCAAGGAGCATGGGCTCGCCTCCCTTGCATTTCCTGCCATCTC
>C688J35102_120989335_pt1 | contig 10897 bp, 7 predicted proteins | sample HopSoiMetagenom2_FD_35102 | JGI IMG/M metagenome (IMG submission 35102)
ATCTTGGGGACGTCGGTGCGGCCCTTGGCTCCGCCGAACGCCGTGCCGCGCCAGTTGCGCCCGGTGACCAGCTGGAAGGGGCGCGTCGCGATTTCCTTGCCCGCCTCGGCAACCCCGATGATGATGCTGGTGCCCCAGCCTCGATGGCAGCATTCGAGCGCGGTGCGCATCACCTCGGTGTTGCCCGTGGCGTCGAAGGTGTAGTCTGCGCCACCGTCAGTCAGCGCGAGCACCTCCTCGATGATCTGCGCCCGGTCCTTGTTACGAGCGTCGATGAAGTCGGTCATGCCGAACTTGCGGCCCCACTCCTCGCGCGCGGGGTTGATGTCGACACCGACGATCCTGTTCGCGCCGACCAGCTTTGCGCCCTGTATGACGTTGAGCCCGATCCCGCCGAGGCCGAACACCACGACGTTCGCGCCCGGCTCGACCTTGGCGGTCTTCACCACCGCGCCGACGCCGGTGGTCACGCCGCAGCCGATGTAGCAGCTGGTCTTGAACGGCGCGTCCTCGCGAATCCTCGCCACCGCGATCTCGGGCAGCACGGTGAAGTTCGAGAACGTCGAGCAGCCCATGTAGTGAAAGATGGTTTCGCCCTTGTAGCTGAAGCGGCTGGTGCCGTCGGGCATCACGCCCTTGCCCTGGGTCGCGCGGATCGCGGTGCAGAGGTTGGTCTTGCCGCTGAGGCACGACTTACACTGGCGGCATTCGGGCGTGTACAAAGGGATCACGTGGTCGCCCGGCTTCACGCTGGTCACGCCGGGGCCAACTTCGCGCACCACGCCCGCACCCTCGTGACCGAGGATCGACGGGAAGATGCCTTCGCTGTCGAACCCGTCGAGCGTGTAGGCGTCGGTGTGGCAGATGCCCGTCGCCATGATCTCGACGAGAACTTCGCCCGGCTTGGGCCCGTCGAGATCGACTTCGACGATCTCGAGCGGCTGCTTGGGCGCGAAAGCAACGGCGGCGCGGGTCTTCATGCTCTAGGTCTCCCTGACGTTGGTCCGCCTATGCCTCCAAGAAGCGCCGTATCCAACCGGCAACCCGTTCATTGTCGTTGGGCGCGTCGAGGGACGCGATCGCCGCCTCCGGATCGGGGACGACATCGTAGCGCATCTCGATCAGCGCCTGGGCGAAGGCCGGGGCGAATTCCGGATGGAACTGGAAGGAAATCGCCGGTCGGTCGGTCCAGGCGAGCGCGGCGTACTCAGTGAAAGCTGACGAAGCGACGACTTCGGTGTTGGGCGGCTGAACCACCACCTGATCCTGATGCGACGCGGGCACCGCGACATCGCGAGCGGGGTCCATCCACGGCTCGGACCGGACGACCGAGTAATGCTGGAGCCCGGCGCCCCAGCCTTTTTCCGATTTCACCACATGGCCGCCGAGCGCCTCGGCCATCACCTGGTGCCCGAAGCAGATTCCGATCATCTTGCTGGTGTCCGCCGCGCGAATGAAATCCGAAAGCGGAGCGATCCACGGCAGCGGGTCGTACACGCCGGCGGGCGAGCCGGTAATCAAATAGGCACCGTGCGCAGCCGGGGCGGGCGGCAACTCGCCCGCCTGAACGTCGAAGGTCTCGATCTGGAATTCGGGACCGAGCAAGCGCGCGAACATCGACGGGTAATTGCCGAACTTTGCTTCGAGACCGCCGGGCGGCCGGCCGGTTTCCAGGATTGCGAGCTTCATGCGCCGCGCCTTGCCACGCAAAGGCCCTTCGGCCAATGCTGAAGGCATGAACGGCAAGGCGCTGGAGGGGCGGCATGCGCTGGTGACCGGCGGCGGCACCGGCATCGGAGCCGCGGCCGCCACGCACCTTCACTCGGCCGGAGCGAAGGTCTCGCTGCTCGGCCGCCGCATGGAACCGCTGCTCGCGCTGGCCGAGGGCATCGGCGGTGCGGCGATCGGCTGCGACGTCACCGATGGCGATCAGATTCGGCACGCCTTCGACGAGGCGCGGGTGCGGAACGGCCCGATCGAGCTGCTGATCGTCAACGCCGGAATCGCCGAGAGCGCTCCGTTCCACGAGATGAGCCGCGAGAGCTGGGACCGGATCATCGGGGTGAACCTCACCGCAGCATTCGACTGCGCGCAGGCGGCGCTTTCTGACCTGATGGCGAGCGAGAATGGCCGGCTGGTATTCGTCGCTTCGGTCGCCGGTCTGCGCGGCGTGCCTTATGCGGCGCATTACGCCGCCTCGAAGCACGGCTTGCTCGGCCTGATGCGCAGCCTCGCCGCCGAATATGCGAAGACCAACCTTACGGCGAACGCGGTCTGCCCGGGCTACGTCGACACACCCATGACCGACCAATCGGTTGCCCGCGTCTCGCAGATCACCGGCCGAAGCGAAGGTCAGTCGCGCGACATCATCACCAACATGAATGCGAGCGGGCGGCTGGTCGATCCGCAGGCGATCGGCAACGTCATCGCCATGCTGTGCTTGCCGCTCAGCCGCGACATAAACGGTGCGGCTATTACGCTCGACGGAGGGACGAGCGCGTGAGCTTCGACCCGTCGACATTCGCTCCGAAGCATTTCCTGTGGGAGTTCGCGGACGGTGTCGCGACGGTCACCCTCAACCGCCCCGAGCGCAAGAATCCGCTCTCCTTCGAGAGTTATGACGAGCTCCGCGACACCTTCCGCGCGCTCGACAGCGAATATCGGGTGAAAGCCGTCGTGATCACCGGTGCGGGCGGCAATTTCTGCTCGGGCGGCGACGTTCACGAGATCATCGGGCCGCTGACCAAAATGGACGCGGACGGTCTGCTTCGGTTCACCCGCATGACCGGCGACCTGGTGCGTGCGATGCGCGCGTGCCCGCAACCGATCATCGCCGCCGTCGAAGGAGTCTGCGCGGGCGCCGGAGCAATCCTCGCAATGGCCAGCGACATGCGCATTGCGGCGCCGAACGCGAAGACCGCGTTCCTCTTCGCGCGCGTGGGCCTGTCGGGGGCGGACATGGGCGCGTGCGCGATCCTGCCGCGGATCATCGGACAGGGCCGTGCGGCGGAGCTGCTCTTTACCGGGCGCAACATGACGACGGACGAAGGCTTCGCCTGGGGGTTCTGGAACCGCCTCAGCGACAACGCGCTCGATGATGCGCAGGCGCTCGCGCACGAGCTGGCGAAGGGACCGAGCATCGCGCACGCGGTAACCAAGAGGCAGCTCGATGCCGAGTGGCACGTCTCGATCGAGGAAGCGCTCGAGATGGAAGCGCGCGCCCAGGCACGTTGCATGGAAACCGAGGACTTCAGGCGCGCTTACGAAGCCTTCGCCGCGAAGCGTACGCCGGAATTCCAGGGTGACTGACCTTTCGTGGCCGTTCTTTGAGGAGCGACATCGCGAGCTCGCGCGTGAGATCGGACAATGGTGCACGACCAACCTCGCCAATCGCTACGCGGAAGACCTCGACAGCGAATGCCGCACGTTGGTGCGAGAGCTTGGCGCGGCCGGTTTCCTCAAGCTGTGCGTTGCCGACGGGACGAACAGACCGGATGTGCGCAGCGTTGCGATTGCGCGCGAGACGCTCGCTTATCATTCGGCGCTCGCCGATTTCGCCTTCGCGATGCAAGGCCTCGGCTCCGGCGCGATTTCCTTGTTCGGCACGATCGAGCAGAAACGCGAATGGCTGCCGAAGGTGGCGAGCGGCGAAGCGATCGCCGCCTTTGCGATGACCGAACCCGAATGCGGGTCCGACGCTGCGAACATCCAAACGTCGGCGAAGCGCGACGGCAACGAATGGGTGCTGGTCGGCGAGAAGACGCTCATCTCCAACGGCGGCATCGCGGATTTCTACGTGACCTTCGCTCGGACGGGTGAGGCCGAAGGGGCGCGTGGGCTTTCTGCCTTCATCGTTCCGGCGGAAGTCGTCACGGTCGCCGAGCGCATCGAAGTGATCGCTCCGCACCCGCTCGCGCGGCTCACTTACGACAACGTCCGAATCCCCGCCGAGGCGATCATCGGCGAGCCGGGCGAAGGCTTTCGCATCGGCATGGAGACTCTGAACCTGTTCCGGGTGACCGTCGGCGCAACGGCGCTCGGGTTCGCCCGCCGTGCGCTGGACGAAGCCCTGAGCTTCGCCTGCAACCGCCGTCTCGGAACCGCGACCCTCGCCGACAATGCGGTGACCCAGGAGAAGCTCGCCGACATGGCGCTGATGAACGATGCCTCAGCACTGCTGATCTACCGCGCGGCGTGGCAGCAGGACGTCGGCGGGGTCGATAGCCGCCGTGCAGCGGCAATGGCCAAGCTCCACGCGACCGAAGCCGGCAGCAAGGTCATAGACATGGCGGTGCAGATGCACGGCGGCGCGGGCGTGACCAAGGGGATAAAAGTCGAAGAGCTCTACCGCGACATCCGCGCGCTGCGCATCTACGAAGGTGCGAGCGAAGTGCAGCGGCAGATCATCGCCCGGGACTTGTTGAAAGGGGAACGGCCATGAAGGTGCTGCAGCCGCCCGGCTGGCCGCGGCCGAAGGGCTATTCCAACGGCGTCAGCGCGCGCGGCCGGATGATCTTCACCGCCGGCATCGTCGGTTGGGACGAGAACGAAGCCTTCCCCGAATACTCGCTTCACGGCCAGTTCGCGCAGGCATTGCGCAACACGCTCGCGATCCTCGCCGAGGACGGTGCCGGGCCGGAGCATATCGTGCGCATGACTTGCTACGTCACCGACCGCCACGAATATATCAATTCGCGCGACGAAATCGGCGCCGCGTGGCGCGAGATCATGGGCAATGCCTATCCGGCGATGGCGCTGGTCGAGGTCAAAGGGCTGGTCGAAAGCGCGGCCAAGATCGAGATCGAAACGACGGCGACGATCGAAGAAGAATGATTTCACACGAAGGCACGAATTTCCTTGTCGCTTCGCGACGTTCGCGATGACGTACGACAGCTTCGTCAAGGACCGTCTTCCGCCGCCGGAGCTGTTGCCGGAATTCCGCTTCGACCTGCCTGAGCTGCAATATCCCGGACGGTTGAATGCGGCGGTGGAATTACTGAAAGGCGGCGCGCCCGACGCTCCGGCGGTGGTCAACGATCACGGGCGCTGGACCTATCGTGACCTTGACGATTTCAGCGGACGCATCGCGCAGCTGCTCGTCAAACAGGAGAACCTTAAGCCTGGCAATCGCGTGCTTCTGCGCGGGCCCAATGGCTACACCATGTTCGCAGCGTGGCTCGGCGTGTTGAAGGCCGGTGGCGTGGTGGTCGCGACGATGCCGCTGCTTCGACCGGGCGAGATCGCGACGGTGATCGAGCGCGCGCAAATCTCCCATGCGATCGTCGACAGCAGGTTCATCGGCGACTTCCGGCAGGCGGTCGAGCACACGCATTTCGTCAAGTACATTGTCAAATATGACGGCGATTACGGGCGCGGCGAGCTCGAAACGCGCACGGCCTCGCTGCAGCCGCTCCCCCCCGTCGACACCGGCCGCGACGATTCGGCCTTGATCGCCTTCACCAGCGGCACGACCGGAGTGCCCAAAGGCTGCGTCCAGTTCCACCGAGACATTCTCGCGCCGTGCGACACGTTCGCGAAGCATCTCGTCGGCCCCGAACCCGGTGACGTCTTCCTGACCAGCGCGCCGATGGCCTTCACCTTCGGTCTCGGCATCACTTTGTTGTTCCCGCTGCGCTTCGGCGCCGCGGCGGCCACGGTTGAGCAAGCGAACCCCGAGCTCATGCTCAAAACCATAGCCAAATTCGGAGTCACCCACCTCGGCACCGCGCCGACCGCGTACAAGGCGATGCTTGCACAACCGAACTTGCCGGAAGCGCTGAAGACCCTCCGCTATTGCATCTCCGCCGGCGAGCATTTGCCTGAGGCGATTTGGCGCGCGTGGAAAGAGCAGACGAGCATCGCGATCACCGACGGCATCGGCTCGACCGAGATGATGCACATCTTCGTCTCCGCGGCGGGCGAGGAGGTGCGGCCGGGCGTAACCGGCAAGGCTGTGCCGGGCTACGAGGCGACGGTGCTGGACGCGGACGGCAATCCTCTGGACGAAGGCATCGGCCGCCTCGCGATCAAGGGTCCGACCGGCTGCCGCTACCTCGATGACCCGCGCCAGCGGGACTATGTCGTCAACGGCTGGAACGTCACCGGCGACACCTACCGCCGCGACGCCGGCGGCTATTACTGGTACCTCGCGCGCAGCGACGACATGATCGTCAGCGCCGGCTACAATATCGGCGCGCCCGAAGTGGAGAACGCCTTGCTGTCGCACCCCGCGGTTGCCGAATGCGCGGTAATCGGCGTCCCCTGCCCCGAGCGCGGACAAAAGGTGAAGGCGTTCGTGGTGCTGACGGCGGCAGCGGAACCGTCGGACGCGCTGATCACGGAGCTGCAGGTACACGCCAAAGCGCAGATCGCCCCCTACAAATATCCGCGCGAGATCGAGTTCGTCGAAGCGTTGCCGAAAACAGCGACGGGTAAGCTCAGGCGGAGCGAGTTGAGGAGTTGTTAGCGATTCGGTGCTGCCGGCTCCGAGATGAACCCGACACGTTTGAACCCGGCTTGCTGCACGGGCGATGATCGCTGCGCCAATACATTTGTAAGGCACACTCATGGGCCCCATTACGATCGCGCGCAGTGACTTAGCGTGGAGTGTCTTCAGAGCCGTCACAGACCTTTTATAGTCGGGCCAAATCGGGAGAGTTTGGCCATTGACGACTATCGAACAGGTATCTGGCGCTTGGAACATCAGCGGCACCTGGATTGGGCCCGGGGCGCCGTGGTCTGGCAGCCGGCCAACGCAACACACATGACCGCGGCGTTTCCCCACTTCCGCATTGATAGCCGAGTTCCACGCTGATGGATTCAACATCAGTGCGTCAAAAGGGGGCATGGTGTGAAGGGGAAGAACTCCACGGCACCCATGCCCCCTCTCCTGCTCCCGCGCCGCTGAAGCGCGGCCGGGGCCAGCCAAGGCTCACCTCACCTGCGGTTCGATGGTCGCATTGCCTTGCCTGGCGGGAGTTCGTTTGAGATCGACCTCGCTTGCCCTCCCTAGAAGTCCACCGTCACGCCGGCGAACAGGAAGCGTCCGAGCGCGTCGTAGGTCTGCGGGAACGTATTGCCGTTGCCGGTCGGCGGGCCGACTACGTCGCCCCCGGCAACCGGCGGGTCGGTGTCGAAGATGTTGTTGGCGCCCATCCGAAAATTGAAGCGATCGCCGAGCCGCGCCGTAAGCGCGAGGTCGAAGTAGCTCTTCGCTGGGAGCTGGGCGTTAGCCGCGTTCGAATGCGGCCCCTGCGCGAAATTGAGATCCGGATCGTTGCTCAGAGTGTCGTTCCTGACCGAAGCGAAATAGCGCCACTGGCCCGAGATCCCGAGCCCGTTCGGCAGCGTGAAACCGGCCCGCAATTTGTGCCGCCACTTCATGTTCGGCGAAGTGAACGGCGCCCCGCTGGTGCAGGTCGCGCCGAAAAATCCGGCGCAGTCGTAGACGCCGTCGAGACCGAGAACGTCCGGGCTGATGCCGGTGTCGAACTCCAGCTTCTTGAGCCACGTGCCGACAAAGCTCAGGTTCAAGGTCCCCAGACCTGAGAAGCGGTGCGAGTATGATGCATTGAGATCCATTCCTTGCGTGTTCAGACCGCCGACGTTGGTGGTTTGAAGGGCAATGAAGCCTGTCGGCAGATTGGTGAGCGAGCCAGTGATGTCGCGGTTGATCAGGTTGCAGAACGCCGGGTTGCCAGACAGCGCGCAGCTCGCCAACACGCCATTGAACGGCAAGGCGCTGATCAGATTTTTCACCTTGATGTCGAAATAATCGACCGTGAGTGCGAGTCCCGGCACCCACCGAGGCTGTAGGACGACGCCGGCGGTGTAGGTGTCTGCCTTCTCCGGCAGCAGGTTCACGTTGCCGGAGAATCGCGCATTGTATTGGTTCGCCGGATTGGCATCGATGTTGCCATATTGTGTCGCCGAGACGCCGGTATTCGCGCACTGAGCGGCAGTGAACGTTGGCGTCGCACCGGCACAGAAGTCGGTTCCGCCGGCAAGCCCAAGCCCCGCCGGCCCGAAGAGCTCAACGATATTCGGCGCACGGACCGCGCGGTTGTAGCTTGCGCGCAGCCGGATATCGCGGATCGGCGCAAGCTCGGCGGCGAGCTTGTACGTGTTCGTCCTGAAATGATTTTCGCTCACCTTGTAATCGGAGTAGCGATAGCCGCCCGTGATCGTGAACTCCTCGATGAACGAATGAGTCACGATCGGAATTTGGATTTCGCTGAAGAGTTCGCGGACGTCGAAGCTGCCTTGCACCGGCAGCGTCGGTCCGCCCTGACCGGAGAGATCGCCGGTCTGGAACTCCAGATCCGTATTGAACTTGAGTACCTCCTTTCGATACTCCGCGCCGACATTCAAGCCGATGCCACGGTCGGACCAGGGCGTCTGCAGACCATATTCACCGCCCTCGAGCGTGACGTTGGCGTTGGCGATCGTCTCGTTGGCATTGCCGCGCTGGAAGCCCGGCGTCTGCAAATAGGCCAACGCCTCCGGAGTCACTCCGCCGGTCTGGAACACATTGTACGGGACGCAATTCGGATCGATTCCACTCAGCGCGGCTCGACACACCGGCAGGCCTGTTCCCGGATCGGTCACGACGTCAAGCGACCGCTGCAGGCGGATCACCGAAAAGTCGTTGAGGAAGGTCTGCGCGAACCGGGTGGTTCCGAACTGATAATAAGCATCGTACGACAGACCCTTCAGCAAATCGCCGCGGATACCGCCGACCACCCGCCAGGCGGTGTGTTCGAGATCTGCGTCGCGGCCGCCGCCTTCGACGTTGCGGCGGTTGATCAGGACCGAGGCGAGTTGTGAGGGCAGTCCCGTCGTCGGATTGACGATCGCCGGATTGGTGAAAGTGAAGCCGGGCTGACAGATGAACCCAAGCTCCTGCGCCGAGAGCAACGGGTTGTCGCAGTTTACGTAGGTCGTGTTGCCGAAGTTGCCTGACGGCGCGATGACCGCATCCGAGCGGTCGTTCATGAACATCGCCTCCAGATACGGCTTGGCGCCCGGGCTGATCTCGTAATTGGCGAATGCACCGAACGTGTAGCGCTCGTCTGGCCGCTGATAGAAGTTGTAGGGCGCGAAATTGAACAGCGGCACGCCGGGAACGATCTGGTTGCCCGAGACGTGGCCCTGCGCGATGCGGGCGCCGGTCACCGGATCGAACACGCGGACGCGGCCCTCCGCCGAGGTGCCGGATCCGCCGCAGTAAAAGTCGGTACCCGCGTCGGCGATATACTGCGGAGCGAGCGCGCCGAGGGCGCAGAAGGAGTAGTCGCGCGTCGACTCCAGCACCGGATCCTGCTTGCGATAGGTCGCATAGGCCATGATGCTGCCGCGGTTATCGTCGAAAGCCGCACCGAAGGCGGCGGCGAGATCCTGCGCCCCGCCGTTCGTGCTCATTCCGCGCGGCGGACGGTAACCGGAATTCTCATTGGCCTTCAGTATGTTGGCGCTGCCGTGGTTGGAATGGTTGAACGTGCTCGCCTGGGCATCGAGACGAAGACCGCGGAAATTCGTGTCCATGATGAAGTTGACGACGCCGGCGACCGCATCCGCGCCGTACACCGACGAGGCGCCGCCGGTCAGCACGTCGACGCGTTTGATCAGCGCCGCTGGAATGAAGTTGATGTCCGCGACTGGAAACACCGGGTCGCCCGGCATCAGTCGGCGGCCGTTGACGAGGACGAGTGTTCGCGTCGGCCCCAGACCGCGCAAGTTCACCGACGCGGTGCCGGTGGCGCCGTTGGAGACACTCGAACCTTGTGAAGCGAACGACTGCGGCAGCGAATTGATCAGGTCCTCGGTGCGCGTCGTGCCGGAAAGCTTCAATTCCTGGCTAGTCAGCACCGTCACGGGACTGGCCGAAGTGAGGTTCGGCTGCGGAATGCGCGTGCCGGTAATGACGATGTCCTGCGAAGAGCGGACGTTTGCCCCCTGCGCATTGGTCGACGGAACTGCGGTTTGTCCCTCGGCCGGCGTGGTTGTTTCCGGAACGGTGGGAACCGCGCTGTTGTCCGGCGGATTGGGGGTGGTCACCGGCTGCGCTGCGTCCTGAGCCTGGGCGGGCGAAGTGACTATTGCGAAACCGGCAAGAAGCGTGGTCGCGAGCAGCCGCTGGCGGAAATAAAGTTTCATGAGTGTCTTCCCCTTCGTGCGTCGTTCTGCGCGGGGGGGTGGGCACGCCGTTGGCGCGCAGACGCGCCGAACCTGCCTTCGCCTTCCCCTTCGTTGCTACGCAGTTTCAGGCCGTGCAGTTCGGGTTATGAAGGCCGTTGTCGGTGAGGGGCGCTGGGGTGTCGCCCGACGGCGGCGACAGCGGATGAACGTCCGAAAACTGCGGGCGGACGGCGGTCGACAAGGGCCGCCACGGCAGGCATTTTGCGGCGGCTATGGCAACTTTGCCACTAGACCCGGCGCACGCCGAGGCGCTGCAGGGGCGTTACAGCCTCGAAGGCCTGCGCGAGCTGCGCATTCGGGCGGTGCTTTGGCTGACCCTCATCTTCTGGATCTCGCAATATCTCCTGCTGACGCTCAGCACCTTCCTCTCCGGCGCTGGCCACCTCGATCTGCTCATCCCAATCCGACTTGGCGAGATGGTGCTCGGCCTCGGCTTCTGCTTCGCAATCCACCTGATGCTGCGCCGCCTGCCGACGACGAAGAAGCGGCTGATCGCGCTTGCGATCATTGCACCGATCTGCGCCGAAACCTTCGCTTGGGCCGTTTTCTTCGCCGAAGCGACCATCTATCCCGAGATGAGCCTGAAGAACTTCACCTGGTCCGGGGCGGTGCGCACCATCTCCTTTTGGACCTGGTTCTTTCTCGCGTGGGCCGGCACGTATCTCGCCGTTTCCTACAGCTTCGACGTTCGCGAGGAGCA
>C688J35102_120989334_pt1 | contig 10889 bp, 13 predicted proteins | sample HopSoiMetagenom2_FD_35102 | JGI IMG/M metagenome (IMG submission 35102)
GGGGGGCTTGTCCACCGTGATGCTGTTGCCGGCGTCCAGCGAGCCGAAGAACCACGCCTTCCAGCTCTGCGACCCGGCCTGCGCAGCGGCCGCGTAGAAGTCGTTCGCGTAGCCGTTGGCCGACAGTCCCCACAGGTAGAGGACGGCGGCGCCCAGCAGCAGAGCGATCAGGGACGGACGCACCCACCGGGACTCGCCGGGCCGGCCAACCAGGAGGCGGCCCGCACGGCCGGGCGGGAAAGGTGTCCGAGCAGTGGTGTCCGCGCCGGAGCCGGGGCGCCATCGGGTGGTCGTCGAGTTGGCCATGCCCTCACTGTGGGGATCCAGTCTGTAACCGGTCCGGCTGAACACTGTGCCGCTCCTTTGCGCGCCGCAAGAAGCGGGCCGGACGTCTCGCGGGAGTACGTCGGTAGGACGGCATCATCGGCGTGGCCGTCGCCTGATCGTCATGCGGGAACGGGTAGCCGCCGTCGACGGCCGGTTCACCGCCGGTGCCGCCCCCGACGGCTCGTTCACCGTGTGCGTGAAGATCCCCCGGGAGGCGGCGTGACGCTGCGGGTCCTGCTCGCCGACGATCAGGTGCTCATCCGCTCAGGATTCGCCGCGCTGATCGGCAGCACCGACGACCTCGAGGTAGTGGGCGAGGCCGGGGACGGCGACCAGGCGGTCGCGCTGGCCCACGAGCTGCGTCCCAACGTCGTCCTCATGGACATCCGCAGGCCCGGCGCGGACGGGCTGGCCGCCTCCCGCACCATCACCCCGAGGTCGCCACCGACGACACCGCCCTGAGTCGTAGGTGTGTCGCCTCAACGTGCCGACGCTGCTGGGCCGCCCGTTCGGATCGGCAGTGGGGTCTAGGTTCGAGTGGGCCGCCGAGACGGTTGAGCATGCACCCCACCTTCCCTCGCCGGTCCAGGTGCGAACGAAGGCGCGAAGCCCCGGTATCTCCAGCATTCGTGCCGCGGTGTGACGGAGAGCACCAGGGGCGCCGTCGGGGAGGTTGCTGCGCCGATTCCGTCCGACACGTTCCGCCCCATGATCAACAGCGCGACGCCCGTGATGCCGGGCGACACCCCCGGCACGTCCTCCTCACCGGGAAGGAGGTGATCGTCCGCTGCGGCTGGGGTCGGACCTACGGCTACCAGATGCTGCGGAGCGCCGGGTTCCCCCGCCGGATCGGCGACCGGTTCCGGCTGGACACCCTGATCGCGTGGGAGCAGGCCGTCCTCGCCGGCGAGGTGCCGGGGCGCCTCGACGAGCTCGGACCGCCGGCCGTCAAGGGCCATCCCCGAGGCCGCGTCAACGGAGCCGGAGCCGACGCCGCCGGCCGCCCCGGCGGCCAAGAACGGGGACGAGGACCCGGTGCCGGCGCCGATCCGCCGCCGTACGCGCGCACCCGGCGGGCGGCCTGACGGCGCGCCCCCGAAGGACTATGTGATCCCTGAAGTCCGGGGGGCAGCACACGCCTCGCACAGGCTGGAGACAGTGGTGCATTCGATCGTCCGTGCCGCAGGCCGCCACGGGGCGGCCACGATCATGGAGGCACGATGAACGACAGAACCAAGACCCGCCGAGGCGCCCGGTGGGCCGGAGCCGCTGGCCTGCTTGCCGCCGGCGCGATCACCGGAGGCATCCTCGCCGGGACGCTGGGCGCCAACGCCGCCACCACCACGTCGACCACCGGTAGCGACTCCTCATCGTCCACGTCCTCGGGCAGCGCAACCCAGCCAGCGCGCGCCAGCTACCCGGCGCACGGCACGGCCGCACACGAGGCCCTGGAAAAGCCCGTCACAGGCTCCAACGCGTCGAAGGCGCAGGCCGCCGCGGTCCAGGCGGTCGGCAGCGGCACGGCCGGGGCGGTTACCACCGACGTCTCCGGCAACGGGTACGAGGTCACCGTCACCAAGTCCGACGGGTCGACCGTCGAGGTACACCTGGACCAGTCGTTCAACCTCGACGACCACGGCCGTTCCGGCGGCTGAGCGAGTTCCGGATGGGGCCGGCGTACGCCGGCCCCATCCGGCCGACTCCGTCACTCAAGTACTGGTATGACGTCGTCTTGCTGGGGCCAGCTCGGTCAAGCGCGGCAACCGTGGCCGGGCCCGGTTGCCCTCCCCGTTCTCGCTTCCGTACACCGACGGCGCGGGGTGACGGCGCGCCTGCGTCGCAACAGCGCGGCGATGCACCAGCCTGCGGCTACTTCCGCACCCACCCTGATCAGCCGGTAGAGCAGGACGACCGGCAGCGCGGTCGCCACGGGAATCAAGCCGGCGGCGAACGCCAGCACCGTCGCGCCATCGATGAGCCCGATGCCGGCAGGCAGCAGTGACAGGCTCGAGGTAGCCATTCCTGCGGTGTAGGTCAGCAGCAGCAGCGACACCGACAGGCCGTGCAGCCCCAGCGCAGACGCGCTGGCGGCAAGGCAGCCGACGTCGAAAACCCGGTTGGCGAGCGCCCATCGAGACGGCGGCGGCTGCGACGGCCATCGCGACCCACCAGGGGTCTGCGCCGGTCAGCCGCGTGAGGGCGCTCGCGAGCGTGGGTGTGAGGAGCACGACCTCGGTGGCCAGCACCGCGGCGACGAGGCCGGTCAGCAAGAGCCGCCGGCCGGAACGGCGCGCGGCCATGCGGTGGCCGAGCCTGTACCGCGGGCGTACCCGCGCAGGTGCCACTGGCCCCGGGCAGCCGGTGAGCGGACCGGACGGCGACGATGCCGTGTCGTCGTGCGGCCGCAGGCTGTCTGACTGCTGCGGACGCAGTATCGGGGGGCTTTCCGGCCAGCGGGATCGGCAGGGCTCGTGCACACCTCGGTCGCGGCACCGGGGCGGTGCCGCGACCGAGGAAGCGGCTTCCGCCCTCTCGAGTGAACGAGGCGTCAGCGGTGCGGCGGGAAGCTGCCGTGGCCGTGCGTGTCGGGGAACAACAGGTGGAGGCTGGAGGCGCCGAGGAACACCACGACGAGCAGCGCCAGGAGCACACCGGCGAGGATCGCCACGGTGCGCGGTGAACGAAGGCCGCCGGCCGCGAGCGCCGCGACGCTCGCGCGGCCCTGCGCCCAGGCCTGTCCCGCGAGCGGTCGCCAGCCGGGCGCGACCGCTGCCGGCGCCGGGTGCGCCGGTGCCGGTGGCAGGTCGGCGGTCAGCGGGGGCAGGTCATGCACGTGGCGGGCGGCGTAAGCAGCAGCCATGCGTTCGCTGCCTTCATCGGTGGTGAGCAGACCTCGGGCGACAGCGTCCTGCACCACCTCGACGGTGGCGTGCCGGTCGGCGTCGGAGGCCCGCAGCGATGGTGAGGCGGTGAGAGCGATTGCGGCCGCCGCGTGCGCGCGGTCGTCGGTCATCGGGACTTTTCCGTGCGTAGGCGAGTGATGGCGGAGGCAGTCATGGCAGACGCGCCAGGACGGGTTCCACGGTGCTGGTCCGGCCGTCGGCCCAGACGACGACGGCCGAACGGCCGGCCTGGGTCTCAAGCCAGCGGGCTGCCTCCGGCCCCTGGGCGTAGGCCGCGGTTGCGTCGATGTCGGCGGAGGTGAGCGAGCCGGTGACCACGGTGACCGACGCCACCTCGGCAGGGCGCCGGCCGGTCCGGGCGTCGACGAGGTGCTGGCCCCGGTGAGCGGTGCCGGAGGTCGCGACGGCGCCGGTGAACACCGGGATGACGGCGAGGATGCGGCCGGGCTCCGCGGGGTCCTCAACGCCGATCCGCCACGGGGCACCGTGTGGGTCGACGGTGCGGCAGGCCATGTCGCCGCCGGCGGAGAGACAGAAGTCGGTGTCCAACAGCGCGCGCAGGTGCGCGGCCGCGCGCTCGATCGCCCATCCCTTCACGACGCCGCTCGGATCGAGGAGGCGGCGGCCGTCCGGGGCCGGCAGCCAGACGCTGAAAAAACCGGCAGACTCCTCCTCGGCGGCGGTCCCGAGCAGCAGAACCTCGGCCACCTCCGGTGGGCAGTCCTCGACGCAGATCTCGCCGCGGCCGAGCCGGGAGACGTAGGAGTCGGCCCGGTAGGTGCTGAACACACGGTCGACCTCGCGGAGCTCGGCCATCACCGCGGCCCAGGCCTCGTGGGCCGCGGCGTCGTCGGTGTGCCGGCCTCGCAGCGCGAGACTGATCGGCATGCCCATGACGTGGTCGACGTAGCGGACGATCGGCCGCGCTTTGGGCGCGGCCATGGCGCCGGTGGCGGCGCTCATCACAGGCCCGCCTTGTCGAGGGCGCTCTGCAGCGAGGTCTCGTAGCCGGTGCTGGTGTAGGTCGCTCCGCTGACCATGTCGATCTTGGCGCTCTGCGCCTTCAGCGTCTCCTGGACGAGGATCGGCAGCGCCTGGGCGTTGATCTGCTGGTCCTTGCCGTTGCTGTTCGGGTACTCCACGACCTCGACGGCGGTGATCTTGCCATCGGTGATGGTCAGCTGGACCTGGACCGGGCCCCACCGGGTGTCGGCGACTGAGCCGGTCACCGTGGTCGTTCCGGCCGAGCTGCTCGTCCCCGAGCTCGTCGAGGTCGTACCCGACGTGTCGGACGTGCCGGTTGAGGACGACGTGCCAGAGGTCACCGGCACGGCGGCCGATGCGTTGCCGCCCTGGGCGGCGGCCGAGGAGGAGGTGGAGGTGTGGTAGCCGAAGAGCAGCACCAGCCCGGTGACGGTGCTCATCAGCCACATGGTGATCTTCTTCATCGCGGTTACCAGCCAAAGCTCTCGACGTGGAAGTGGTCTGCGGGAAGGTCGGCGGCCTCGCAGGTGGAGCGGACGTCGTCGGCCCACAGCTCGGGGCCGCAGACGTAGACGTCCCGTTCGGCGATGTCGGGGACCCAGTGGGTGAGTGCCGTGAGGTCGCTGACGGAACCGAGGCCATCGCCGAGCCAGGAGCCCGGAGCGCGCCGGTGGCCCGGCAGGCAGATGATCTGCAGGCCCCGCTCGGCGGCGAGGTTCTCGAACTCGCGCTGGAAGAGCGGCCGACCGCCGGAGTAGCGGTAGAGCAGCACGGCGTCGCCGGGCGCGTAGTCCAGGGCCTCGGCCAGCGCCCGCAGCGGCGTGACGCCGACGCCGGCGCCGATGAGGGCCACCTTCCCGCGGGTGCGCGCGCGGGCCGACAGGCGACCGTACGGTCCCTCGACCAGCACTCGGGTGCCCGGCCGCAGGAGGCGCAGGGCGGCGCTGCCGTCGCCGACGACCTTGACGGTGATCCGCAGCGACCGTCCGTCCGGCGCGGCGGACAGGGAGTACGGGTGCGCGCGGGTCCACCCCTTCCCGGACAGGAAGCGGAAGTTGAAGAACTGGCCAGCCCCGGCCCGGATCGGGGCGCCGCCGCGGGCGCCGGCCAGGTATACCGACAGCAGGCCGTCGCCTTCCAGGACGACGGAGGTGACCCGCAGCCGGTAGCGGGTGCTGCGCCACAGCGGCAGCGCCACCCGCCAGACGAGGACGGCGCCGGCGGTGACGACGTAGAGGCCCCACCAGAACGCCGTCCGCGCCGGCGAGGCGAGGAAGTCCTGCCCGGTCCACAGCTGATGCGGCAGCGCGAGCCCGACGCCGAGGTAGGCGTACAGGTGGAGCAGGTGCCAGGACTCGTAGCGCAGCCTCCCGCGGGCCGCCTTCGCGCTCGTGACGACCACCATGACCAGGCACGCGGTGCCGGCCGCAGCCAGCAGCATGCCGGGATAGGTGAGGGTGAGGTTCCATAGCTCTCCCGGCGTGGCGGACAGCTTGCCAGCCGCGTAGCCCCAGGTGATCAGCCCGACGTGGGCGATCATCAGCGTGAAGGAGCTGAACCCGACGAACCGGTGGATGCGGGCCAGCCGGTCCTGGCCGAAGGCCTGCTCGAGCATCGGCACCCGGGCCATCAGCAGGAGCTGCACCAGCAGCAGGTCCGAGGCGAGCAGCCCGGTGAGCCGGCCGACCGAGGTGAGCCCGGAGGCCCAGCCAATAAGGGCCTGGACGCCGCCGCCGGTAGCCCACCAGTAGGTCACCAGCAGCAGGCTCGCCCATAGAGCGACGAGCCCGCCCCGGCGGACGCCGGCGTCGAGCCGTGCGCGGGCGCCGTCGATCGGCACCGGCGCGGCCACGGGGCGCGGCGGTGCTGCGAGGGTGGTCATGCCCGGCTCCCGAAGGAGGAAGGACAGAGCGTCGTCTGGAGAAGCACGTACACAGCGTCGCCGCGGAGCTACTCCTCGGGCGTCGTCCGACCGCAGGCTTCACTGCCTACTGCGCCAGCAGTACGCGCGATCGGCAGACGGATCTGGCAGCACGTGCTCCGACCCAGGCCGGCGGGAGCAGCTCGACATGGCGCGGTCCGCCGATGGTGGCGTCCCCCGCAGCGGGGGCGACGGGACCGAGGAGCATCCGCGGGAGGACTGGCTCACGACCGACCGCTCGGGCGACACAGCCCGGCGGGTCGAGCGTCAGGCTGCAGCGGGCTTCAGGACATAACCGGCGCCGCGGCGGGTGTGGATGATCGGCTCGTAGCCCTTGTCGATCTTGCGACACAGGTAGGAGATGCAGAGCTCGACGATGTTGCCCCGCCGCGGAAGTCGTACTGCCAGACCCGGTCGGGAATGGGCGCCTTCGACAGCACCCGGCGCGGGTTGCGCAGCAGCTCGAACTCCTTGGCGGTCCGCCGGATCTCCTCGCCGGCGCGGGTGACCTCGCGGCTGTTCTCGTCGAGAGTGGGGTCGCCGACAACGAGCAGACCGTCGTCGGCCACCGCCTGGTTCATGCGGCGCCGCAGCGCCCGCATCCGCGCGGCGACGTCCTCCAGGCTGAAGGGTTGGTGACGTAGTCGTCGCCGCCGGCGGTCAGGCCGGCGATGCCGTCGGCCACCGCGCCGCGCGCGGCCAGCAACACGACCGGCAGCAGCGGCTGCTCGGCGCGCAGCCTGCGCAGGACCCGTCGCGACGTGCTGCTCATCGCCGGCGGCGTCGGGATCACTCCGATGCGGGCGCTGTTCGCTTCCATCCCGCTCGACCCTGGCCAGGACCTGCTGCCGGTCTACCCCGCGCACCGAGCAGGAACTGCCGTTCCGCCACGAACTCAACGCGATCGCCGCGCAGCGCGGCGCCCGGATCGCCTACGTCCTCGGCCCGGACCGCGAGCTGCTGTCCGCGGCGGCGCTGCGGCACAACGTCCCCGATCTCGTCGCCCGGGACGTCTACATGTGCGGGCCCCGGGGTTGATGACCGCCGTCCGGGAAGCGGTGCACGAGGCCGGACTGTCCGCTGCGGACAAGGGGTCGGCGTGTTACCTCAGCAGGTCGCCGGATCGACGACCCCGGCGAGTTGCGACGTCTCCGCCGAACGCTTCCTGCCAGACGAGCAGGCGGGCAAACGACGGCCGGGATGGCCGCGCGGCGGCACGCCGGCCCATCGTGGGTCATGGAGCAGATTCGCGCTGGGGCGCTACACCGACCACGCCCAGGAGGGACCCGGCAGGCTCACAGGTGGCGCCCGGGGCGAAGCAGCACCGTCAGGCCATGTCCGACGTCCTGCTCCGTCCGTCCGCCAGCCGGCGGCCGACATCATCATCCGCACCGGTGCGCCCCGACTCGCGTACGGAGTCGGACTCGGCCGAGGCGCCCGTCCGCACATGTTGCGCACTGGGCCTGGTGTGCTCCCTGTTGCTGGTTGCCGTGGCGACCCTGACCCCCGAGGGAACTGGGTGGAAGTGGGGCGACCCGCTGACCGAACTGCGCTGGTACGCCACCGGCCTGGGCTCACCCACCACGATGGCGGAGCTGTTCGGCAACCTGGCCCTGCTCGCTCTGCCCGCGGCCCTCGCCGTCGGGATCTGGCCGTCTCTCGGTCGGCTTCCTCTGCTGGTCGCGGGTTCTCTGGCCGCCGGCGCCGGCATCGAGACCCTGCAGTGGCTTCTGGCGATCGGCCGGGTCGTCTCCCCGATGGACGCCCTGCTCAACGCCGTCGGCGCCATCCTCGCCGCCTGGTCGGTGGCGCACGTCCGCCGGTCCCGGGCGGTACGGCAATGGCATCTCGCCGTGCCACAGCTGCAGTCGTACGTCTGATGGCCGCCGCCCCGGACCAGGATCTGCAAGCTGCCTGGACCGCCCTGGTCGGGCGGCGTCGTCGCCACCCGCGCATACCGAGTCAGGGTTGCTGGAGCACCCGACGAGCGCTCGAGCTGACCCGGGAGCGGCCTGCCCCCACTGCGAAGCCCTACTCCCGCCGCAGTAGCCGCCGAAGCCTCCGCCAGGACGACGACAGAGGCGCAACCGGCGGACAACCCTGGTGCTCGTGACCACCGAGCCCTGCCCGTCGCCGAACCCTCGCCGGTTCGCGGGCGTTCCCGCCGCCTCGACCCATGCCTGCGTCGGGCTGCTGCCGGTCAGGGCCGGTGATCTCCCGTGAGCGTGCTGGCCGGGGTCGCCGATTCAGTCCAGTCGCTCGTCGGTGCGGCGGGCGGGCTGGGCCTGTCCGTGGTCATGGCGGTGGAGAGCGTCTTTCCTCCGATCCCGTCGGAGGTCGTGCTCCCGCTGGCCGGGTCGCAGGTGGCGAGCGGGCAGCTGTCGTTCCTGGTGGCGGTGCTCGCCGCGACGGCCGGCTCGGTGCTGGGCGCGTGGGTGCTCTACGCGCTGGGCCGGTTCGGCGGTCGTCCGGCGCTGCTGCGGTTGCACCCGCTGCTGCGGATCGACGAGCGGCGGCTGGCGCGGGCGGAGGCCTGGTTCGCCCGGCACGGCGACTGGCTGGTGCTCCTCGGGCGGCTGGTGCCGGGGCTGCGGGCGCTGGTGTCGGTGCCGGCGGGCATGGGTCGGATGCCGCTGTGGCGATTCCTCGGATTGACCGCGGTCGGGTCGCTGGTGTGGAACGCCGGGCTCATCGAGATCGGCAACGCGCTGGCCGCCCGCTGGACCGAGGTCGAGGGCGTCGTCTCCCCAGCCTCGACCGGCCTGCTGGTGGCCGCGGCGGTCGCGCTGCCGGCCGTATGGCTATGGCGCGGACGCGGACCGCGGTGGTCGCTCCGTGACCCGGGCCCAGCTGCTGACGCGAGTCCTCTCGCGGGTCGCCCACGCCGGTCCCGGCCCCGGCGCACCGGTCCCCTGGCGCCCGCTCGGATCGGCGGGATCTAGCGTGGCCGCCGTGCGAGGGATGACGGCGCTGTGGCGGTGGCAGGCACGCCACCCACGTCTGGTCGATGCGGTGCTGGCCAGCGCCGTGTTCGCCGCCGTCGTCTGGGGACCGCTCGCCGGCCACGACCACGACCACGGCGGCGCCGTACTCGACGCGGCGACGGTCGCCGTCCTGGCGGTGGCCTGCGCGGCGCTGACTCTGCGGCGCACCCACCCGCTGCCGGTCTGGGGGGTGTCCCTGCTGGCCGGGGTGGCGATCATCGTGCACGGCGGGCAGCCACCGGTCGCGGTGGTGCTGTCCCTCGTCACGCTCTACACGATCGGGACCCGGGAACCGCTGCGCACCACCCTGCTGACCACCGTGGTCACCGCGGTGGTCTACGGGGTCACGATGACCGCGGTCGACGGGGTGTTCGGCGATCGCACTGCCACCCTGCTGGCCTTCATCTGCGCCGCGGCCGCCGTCGGCCTGGCAGTGCGCAGCCAGCGCGCGGCGGTGGCCGCCGCCGAGGAACGCGCCCGGCAGGCCGAAGCCACCCGCGAGGAGGAGGCGGTGCGACGGGTCACCGACGAGCGGCTGCGCATCGCCCGCGAGCTGCATGACGTCGTCGCCCACCACATCTCGGTGATCAACGTGCAGGCCGGCGTCGCCCGGCACCTGCTCGACAGCAGCCCCGAGCAGGCCCGCGCCGCGATGGGGCTGGTGCGGGAGAGCAGCCGGACCGTTCTCGCGGAGATGTCCACCGTGCTCGGGCTGCTGCGCACCAGCGAGGACGACGAGCACCCCACGGCACCCGCGCCCGGACTGGACCAGGTCGGCGCCCTGGTGGAGTCGATGCGCCGGGCCGGCCTCGATGTCACCGCCCGGACGACCGGACAGTCCTACCCGCTGCCGCAGATCGCCGATCTCACGGCCTACCGCGTCCTGCAGGAGTCGCTGACCAACGCACTCAAGCACGGCACCGGCACCGCCCACCTGGAGCTCGACTACGGCGCCGCGGCGGTCACCGTCGAGGTGCGCAACCCACCGGGCACCGGCGGGCCGCCCGCACCCGGAGGCGGGCACGGCCTGGTAGGCATGCGGGAACGGGTAGCCGCCGTCGACGGCCGGTTCACCGCCGGTGCCGCCCCGGACGGCTCGTTCACCGTGTGCGTGAAGATCCCTCGGGAGGCGGCGTGACGCTGCGGGTGCTGCTCGCCGACGACCAGGTGCTCATCCGCTCAGGATTCGCCGCGCTGATCGGCAGCGCCGACGACCTGCAGGTGGTCGGCGAGGCTGGGGACGGCGACCAGGCGGTGGCGCTGGCCCGCCAGCTGCGCCCCGACGTCGTCCTCATGGACATCCGCATGCCCGGCACCGACGGGCTCGCCGCCTCGCGCACCATCACCAACGATCCCGACCTGGCCGGCGTGCGGGTCATCGTGCTGACCACCTTCGAGGCCGACGAGTACGTGCTCGACGCCCTGCGCGCCGGTGCCAGCGGGTTCCTCGGCAAGAGCGTGGAACCCGAGGAGCTGCTCGACGCCATCCGGGTGGTCGCCCGCGGAGAGGCTCTGTTGTCGCCGCGGGCCACCCGCAGCCTGATCGCCCGCTTCCTCGCCCAACCGCGCGACGGCACCCCCGACCTGCGCCCGGACTCCCTGGAGGTGCTCACCGACCGCGAACGGGAGGTGGTCGCCCTGGTCGCGCTGGGGCTGTCCAACACCGACATCGCCGGGCGGCTGTACCTGTCGCCGCTGACGGTGAAGACCCACGTCAACCGGGCGATGGCCAAGCTCGACGTGCGCGACCGGGCGCAGTTGGTGGTCATC
>C688J35102_120989333_pt1 | contig 10885 bp, 8 predicted proteins | sample HopSoiMetagenom2_FD_35102 | JGI IMG/M metagenome (IMG submission 35102)
CCCGGCGCTGCCGTCACCAGCCGCCTGGGCGAGCTGGTGAACGGCGACCCGTCGCGCTTCGTCCGCGCGACGGCGGTCAACAGCTACGCCACCATCGACCCCGCCGGGGCGATGCCGTCCATCCGGTCGATGCTGGGGCGCGAGAGCTGGGTGGACGTGGAGCGCAGCGCCGCCGTACAGGCCCTGGGGGCGGTGGACCAGCCGGAGAGCTTCGGGACGGTGATGCAGTACCTGGCGCCGCGGTGGACGCGCCCGGTGCGCACCTCGGCGATCTACGCGCTCGTGCAGCGCGCGCACGGCCGCGAGGCCGAGGCGGCGCGCGCGATCGAGCCGCTGCTGAACGAGGAGTCGGACCTGTTCGTGCGGACGGCGGCGGCGGACGCGCTCGGCAGGCTCAAGCAGCCCTCCAGCGCCGCCGCCCTCGAGGCGCGTCGCCGCGTGGAGGCGGAAAGCCGCGTGGTCAACGTGATCGACGCCTCGCTCCAGGCCATCCGCGGGGGCTGAGCCCGCGCTGACCTGCAAGATGCCGAAGGCGATGCCGATCCGGCTCCGCCTCGCGTGAAACGAGCCTCCACCCGCGCTGGTGGAGGCTCGTTTCACTCTCCAGGTATCTCCCGCTGGCCTGCATCCGACACGAGGAAGCGGCGGACGTCGTCCACCGCCGGCCAGTGATGAGTTATCGAAATTTTTTGTAGGGCACCCCCATGCCCCCGATCGGTCCGCCCGCCGTCATCGAGCGTTCCGATCACCCGCCTGCCTCACGTCCTCCGACTCGTTCCGTCGACCGGCTCCGCAAACTGCGTCATCAGGATCAAAGCGGCGACAAGTCACGTGCCACGAGCCGAGTTCACGGCGTGCTCGGATTCACCTGATGACGCAGTTGACGGGCTCACCCGTGCGCAGGAGCACGCCGCGGACGATGAAGCCCCACCAGGAAGAGAGGCCGGGGGTCACCCCGAAAAATTTCGATCCTAACCGCTGCCGATGTTTGCCGCAGAAGCCTGCAAGCAGTGTAGACGAACGAGAGTTCACGTCGGCCGGATGCGGGCACCGCTCCCCCACCCTTTCACACTCGATCGCTCATCCGACCACGCGCGGAATGATTGTGCAATCGATTGCCAAATCTCTAGAAGGGTGTTGAAAAGCTCCTGCACACGGTGTCATCCCGAGGCCCGGCCCTTGAAAGCTTGAGCGGCGCGGACGTGGGCAGGGCCGAGGGATCTTGCCCGGGACGCCATGAGGCACGGGCGCGGCAGCGTCATGAATGCCGGCACTCCACGGGTCCACTGTAACGCAGCAGCCGATGCCGTGCGGCTTCCGCGGCGGGCCACGCGCGTCCGCGGCTAGATCCTTCGGCCCTGCGGAGCCCAGCGCGCCCCATGGAACCGTGAGATCGGGCCTCAGGATGACACCGTTCAGGAACGAATGTTTTCAACAGACTTCCAGATCGGCTGGTGCCGGAGCGGAGGACGAGGACTGTATCCGCAGAGGTTTGACAGGCCGCGGATCCGTCACTACAATTGGTTGCACACAACCACAGCCGTGGATTGCGCTTGACCCGTCGGCCGTAGCAGGCCGATCCCCCCGGGGCCGCGCAAGAGAGCTCCAAACCATTCCAGCCCCACCGGGCGCGGCGGCCACGCCATGCGCCCGCCCATGCGAGAAGCAGAGATGCGCTCTCCCAACCTGCTTGCGGGCATCGCCGCCGCGTGCGCCATTGCCGCCGGCATCGGTCCGCGGACCGCCGTGGCGAGCACCGCCGTTCCCGGCGCGTCCAGGACGACGGCCGCCGCGCCGCCCCCGCGCATCCACGCCGACACCGCGCCGCGAAGACGCGGGAGCGGAAGCAGCTCGCGAGAGAGCCGCGCCGAGGCGGTGCTGCGGACGTCGCGGGCGGTGGTCTCGGCCGCGCGGATGGAGACGGGGCCGGCGGGGCTGCGGGTGCAGCGAGCGCTGGCGCGGCTGGGGCACCGCGTGAACACCAGCGACCGCGACGCGCTGCGGATGGCGTTCCGCGCGTACTACAACTACCGCTCGGCACACCCGGAGAAGGTGCGCAAGCCGTACCTCTATTTCGTGGACTACGGGCTGGATGCGGAAACGCCGCGCGGCTACGTGTTCGACATGCACGAGCTCCGCGTGGTGGAGGGGCCGTTCCGGGTGGCGCACGGACGGGGGAGCGCGGCGCGCGGCGGGGTGCCCCGGCGCTTCAGCAACCGGCATGGCAGCGAGGCCACCTCGCTGGGGCTGTTCCTGGCGCAGGAGACGTACAGCTTCACGGGCCACAGCTCCGGCCGCCGCTATACTTCCACCGGCCTGCGGCTGCGCGGGCTCTCGGGCCGCTTCAACGCCCGGGCCCGCGAGCGCGGCGTGGTGGTGCACGGCGCGCCCTACGTAACCGGCGAGCGCGCCGGCCGCAGCGAGGGGTGCCCGTCGGTGTCGCCGGCGCGCGCGCGCACGCTGATCCCGCGCATCCGCAACGGCGGCATGGTGTTTCTCTACTCGCCCCACGCGAGCACGTGGAAGAGCGAGGATCCCTGGGTGAATCACGGACGGGGATGAACGGCAAGTGCTAAGTGCTAAGTGCTAAGTGCTGAAAAGAACGAGGGTCTGCGCGGTGATGCGCGGGCCCTCGTTCTTTCTCTGCGTCTCCGCGTCTCTGCGTGAGACCCATCCGTTGCCGTTGTCAGTCCACCCGCAGCCCGTGCTTGATGTTGCGGCCCTCCACCAGGAAGACCACGTCCTCGGCGATGTTGGTGGCCAGGTCGGCGATGCGCTCCAGGTTGCGGCTCACCAGGAAGAGCGTCATCGAGGGGCCGATGCGGCGCGGGTCCTCCATCATGTGCGTGAGCAGGATGCGGAAGAGCGACTCGGCCATCTGGTCCACCCGGTCGTCGCGGTCGATCACGTCGCGCGCGTTCGCGGCGTCGGCGCGCACGAAGCAGTCGAGCGCGTCGGAGAGCATCTCCCCCGCCAGCCGCGCCATCTCCTCCACCTCCGGCAGCTCCGCGAACATCGGCGAGTCGACCAGGTGCGGCACCCCCTCGGCGATGTTCACCGCGTGGTCGCCCACCCGCTCCAGGTCGTTGCTGATCTTCATCGCCATGGTGATCAGCCGTAGGTCGCGCGCCATGGGCTGCTGCAGCGCCAGCAGCTGGATGCAGAGGTCGTCGATCTCCACCTCCAGCGCATCGACCTCCTGGTCGCGCGCCACCACCGTGCGCGCGGCGGCCTCGTCGCGCTCGCGCAGCGCCTCGACCGAGGCGTGCACCAGCTCCTCGGCCAGCGCGCTCATCTCCAGCAGCCGCTGCTTCAGCCGCGCCAGTTCCTCGTGGAAGTGGCGGACCCCCGGCGCGCTCACCCGAACCTCCCGGTCACGTAGGCCTCGGTGCGGTCCTCGCGCGGGGTGGTGAAGAGTTGTTGGGTGCGCCCCACCTCCACCAGCTGCCCCATGTAGAAGAAGGCCGTGAAGTCCGACACGCGCGCCGCCTGCTGCATGTTGTGGGTCACGATCACGATGGTGTACTCGTCCTTCAGCTCGTAGATCAGCTCCTCGATCTTCTGCGTGGCGATGGGGTCGAGCGCGCTGGCGGGCTCGTCCATCAGCAGCACCTCGGGGCGCACCGCCAGCGCCCGGGCGATGCAGAGCCGCTGCTGCTGCCCCCCCGAGAGCCCCAGCGCGCTCGTCCGCAGGCGGTCCTTCACCTCGTCCCAGAGCGCGGCGCGCACCAGCGAGCGCTCCACCACCTCGTCGAGCTCCCGCCGCCCGCGCGCCAGCCCGTTCACCCGCACCCCGTAGGCGACGTTGTCATAGATCGACTTGGGGAAGGGGTTCGAACGCTGGAACACCATTCCCACCCGTCTGCGCAGGTGCACCACGTCTTCGCCGCGCTCGTAGACGCTCCGCCCCTGCAGGCGGATGTCGCCGGCGTGCTTCACCCCGGGGATCAGGTCGTTCATCCGGTTGATGGAGCGCAGGAAGGTGCTCTTGCCGCACCCCGACGGCCCGATCAGCGCCGTCACCCGCCGCTCGGGGATGGTGAGGTCGATGCCGTGCAGCGCCTGCACCGCGCCGTACCAGAAGGAGAAGCCGCTCGCCTCCACCGCGGGCGCGAGCGACGGCCCCGCCGCCTGCCCACCGGCCGGCGTCTCCACCCGCGGCGTTGCGACGGCCGGTGCGGGGGCGCGGACGGGGGAGGCGTGCGGCTGTGCATCCATGATGGCCATCGTCTTTCTCATGCGTTGCGCTGCGCGCGGCCCAGGGCGAAGCGCGCCCCCAGGCTGAGCGTGAGCACCAGGAGGATGAGCACCAGCGCGCCCGCCCACGCCTGGCGGTGCCAGTCGTCGTAGGGCGAGATCGCGTAGGCGAAGATCTGCAGCGGGAGCGCCGCCGTGGGGTGGCGCGGGTCGAGCTGCCAGAACTGGTTCCCCAGCGCCGTGAACAGCAGCGGCGCCGTTTCCCCCGCGATGCGGGCGACGCCCACCAGCGCGCCGGTGAGGATGCCGCCGCGCGCCGCCGGGAGCACCACGCCCAGCATGGTGCGCCAGCGCGGCATCCCCAGCGCCAGCCCGCCCTCCATCAGCTCGCGGGGGACCAGGCGCACCATCTCTTCGGTGGTGCGCGTGACCATCGGCACCAGCATGGTGGCCAGCGCCACCGCCCCCGCCAGCGCGCTGAAGGAGCCGGTGGGGACCACGATCAGCAGGTAGACGAAGATGCCGACCACGATGGAGGGAACGCCGTTCAGCACGTCGGCGGTGAAGCGCACCGCCGTGGCCAGCCGGCTCCCGCGCGCCTCGGCCAGGTAGACGCCCGCGAGCACCGCCACGGGGAGGCCGATCAGCGCCGCCAGCCCCACCATCTCGAAGGTGCCGACGATGGCGTTCCCCATCCCCCCGCCCACCTCGCCGGTGGGGCGCGGGGTGTGGACGAAGAAGGAGAGGTCGAGCGCCGAGGCGCCCTCGCGCACCAGGTAGCCGAAGATCAGCACCAGCGGCAGCACCGTGAGCAGGGCGGCCACCCCGGTGAGCCCCAGCATCAGCGCGCTGGTGGCGCGGCGGCGGCGGTGGCGCAGCGTCATCTGGCTCACTGCGCCGCCCTCCGCTCCACCCGCCACACCAGCGCGCGCGCCAGCGCGTTCACCACCAGCGTGACCGCCAGCAGCATCAGGGCGACGTACATCAGCGCCGAGCGGTGCACGTCTCCCGAGGCCTCGGCGAACTCGTTGGCGAGCACGCTGGCCATGGTGTAGGCCGGCGCGAAGAGCGAGTGCGGGATCTGCGGCGTGTTGCCGATCACCATCGTGACCGCCATGGTCTCGCCGATGGCCCGCCCCAGCCCCAGCATCACCGCGCCGATGAGCCCCGCGCGCGCCGCGGGGAGCACGATCTGCCAGGTCGACTCCCAGCGCGTGGCCCCCAGCGCCAGCGCCGCCTCGCGCTGCGCCCGCGGCACCGCGGCGATCACCTCGCGGCTCACGGCGGAGACGAAGGGGATGATCATGATGGCCAGGATCACCCCGCCGGCCAGGATGCTGGGCCCGTACGCCGGCCCCGCGAAGATCCCCAGCGACTCGCCCAGCCGCTCCGAGACGGGCGACTGCACCCGGTCGCGGAGGAAGGGCACCAGCACGAAGATCGCCCAGAGGCCGTAGACCACCGAGGGGATGGCCGCCAGCAGCTCGGTGGCGAAGGCGATGGGCGCGGCCAGCCAGCGCGGCGCCAGCTCGGTGAGGAAGAGCGCCAGGCCGATGGAGAGCGGCACCGCGATCAGCAGCGCCAGCAGCGACGAGGCCAGGGTCCCCACCAGGAAGGGGACCCCCCCGAAGCGGTCGCTCACCGGGTTCCACTCGCTCCCGGTGAGGAAGCCGCCTCCGAACGCGCGCACCGCGGGCCACGCGCCGTGCAGGAGCGCGGCGGCGATCCCCACCAGCAGCAGGGGGATGCTGAGCCCGAACACCACCAGCACCCCGCGCCACAGCGCGTCGGACGCGCTGCTCCGGCGCCAGGGGAGCGCGAAGCTCCTCGGCCCGGCCAGCGGCTCCATGGACGTGCCTTCGACTACGTCCGTCATCCATCTCCTTCGGTGATTGCATCCGATCCGGCGAACCCGACCGTCCGCATTGCTTCTGACGCGGATCGGCGGTTCGGATGCCTGGCTCCGAGCGCCGATTATAGATAGATCCTTCGGGCTGCCAGGCTCTGCGTCGGCCGACGGTTCGGCGGAGCCGCCCTCAGGATGACGTCTTTCGCGATGACTCAGTCAGAACCCACGCTCCGGCTGAGCTCTTGTTTCCCGCGGACGCGCGGCTCAGCGCTGGATCATGCGGATCTTCGCCTCGTTCGCGGCCACGACGGCGGCGGGGAGGGGCGCGTAGTCGAGCGCGGCGGCGAAGCGCTGGCCGTCGTGGATCGCCCAGGTGAGGAAGTCGGCGATCTGCCGCGCCTTCTCCCGGTCGCGCATCTGCTGGTAGACGATGATCCAGGTGAACGAGGAGATGGGGTACGCGTCGGCCCCCGCCCCGTTCACGATCGACAGGCGCAGGTCGCTGTTCGCCGGGAGCTCGATCCCCGCCGCGGCGGCGGTGGTGGACTCGAGCGTCGGCATCACGAAGTTCCCGGCGCGGTTGCGGACGGCGGCCACGGGGAGGTGGTTCTGGTTCGCGTACGCCAGTTCCACGTAGCCGATGGCGCCGGGGGTCTGCTTCACCAGCCCGGCCACCCCCTCGTTGCCGCGCCCGCCCAGCCCGACCGGCCAGCTCACCGACTTCCCGGTGCCGATGGTGCGCCGCCACATGCTCGAGGCGGAGGAGAGGAAGTCGGTGAAGATGTAGGTGGTGCCGCTCCCGTCGGAGCGGTGCGTCACGACGATCGCGCGGTGCGGCAGCCGCGCCGCCGGGTTGAGCTGCCGGATGCGGGGGTCGTCCCAGTTCCGCAGCGTGCCGTTGAAGATCGTCCCCAGCAGCTCCGGGGTGAGCCGCAGCCCCGTCCCCACCCCGGGAACGTTGTAGGTCACCGTGACCGCGCCCAGGATGGTGGGGATGTGCAGGATGCGCCCGCCGCGGGCCGAGGCCAGCTCGCCGTCGCTCATGGGCCCGTCGGTGGCGCCGAAGTCCACCGTCATCTCCTGCAGGTTCTTGATCCCGCCGCCGGAGCCGATCGCCTGGTAGTTGATGGCCACGCCGGTATGGGCGCGGTACTCCGAGAACCACTTGGTGTACAGCGGCGCCGGAAAGGTGGCGCCGGCCGCGTTCAGCTGCGCCGCGAGCGCCGTGGGTGCGATGGCCGCCAGCGCGGCGGCCGCCAGGATGCGCTTCATGAGGTTCGTCTTCCTTCGGTCGATGGTTTGGATGGCTTCGGATCAGAACCAGATCCGCATCATCGCCTTGAAGGAATGGACGCTCTCGCCCGTTCCCCGACCCAGGTCGAGCGCGTCGCCCGGGCTGATCAGGTCGTAGTTCACCATGAACCAGGTGCGCGGCGAGAACTCCACGTTGAGCCCCGGGGTGAGCAGCGTGGACGAGATCCCCGAGTTGTCGGTGTCGGGCGCGGTGTGGTCCCAGCGGAAGACGGGGACGATGGCGGTGGCGACCTCGTTCTCCGGGAGGAGGAACTTGAAGGCGCCGACCACGTGGTACGTGGCGAACTTCGGCTCGATGCTGGTTCCCACCGGCACCGGCGTGGCGCGCAGCCCGGCAATGGTGGGGGTGAGCGCGCCCACGCGCGACTCCCTGCCGAAGGCGGCGTCGGCCATGACGTGCAGCCCGCGGTCGAAGTTCCCCCACTCCGCGTCGAGCCCGAAGCCGGTGGAGCGCCCCGCGCTGTCCACCGCGACCTTGCCGCCGACGGTGATCGGATCGTCGTGCGAGACCCAGGCGGCGCCGAGCGAGAGGTCGTGGATGGGGCTCACCACCAGCCGCGCGCCGAAGGTCTTGGCGTTGTTGACTTCGCTGAGGTCCTTCCCCTGCCCGTTCCACACGCCCACGCGGAAGGAGACGGGGATGCGCGCGCCCTCGGCGGTGTGCGCCTCGAGCGAGGTGCCCACGTCGTGCGCGGTGAAGCCGACGGCGGTGAGGAAGTTGTTCTGCGAGACCAGGTTCGGCGTCTTGAGCCCGCTCACCTGGGCGCCGCGCTCCACCGTGAGGTAGCTGCTGGACGAGTTGAGCTCCTGGCGCTCGATGGGCTTCTTCTCCTGCCCCGCGCGCCAGGTGAGGAAGCGCCCGAGGCCCACGTCGATGTAGGCGTCCTCCAGGTTCACGGCGCGGCGGGTGGCGTTCACCTCGAGCTTGGCGCGGATGTTGGCGGCGAGCTGGGCGGTGAACTCCACGTAGGCGCGGCGGAGGAAGAACTCGTTGTTGACGACGCTGTTCAGTGCGGCGTCGGTGCCGTCGGCGTTCTGCGTGTGGATGTCGGAGGTGCGGAACTCGGCCTGGATGCGGCCGTGCACCGCGCCGGTGGGGTACTGCGCCCGCAGCGCCCGCGGCGCGCCGAGCAGCAGCGCGGCGGCGGACAGAAGGGTGCAGGCACGTACGGTGGCGGCGTTCATGTCGTCGGAATCTTCGCGTCCTGCGTGGCGGATGAGACCCGCGCCCGGGGGCGTGCACTGAACATCTCCCCCGTCCGCCGCGCCCGCATCACCCTTTGGTCACGAACGCGTAACGACGCACGAAAAGCCTTCGACAACGCGAGAAAGCGCCGACGGAACGCCGTTTCAGACACGAGGAAGCGGCGGACATCGTCCACCGCCGGCCAGTGATGAGTGATCGAAATTTTGGGGAGAGAACCCCCACGCCCCGCGCGCGATCCGTCCGCCGTCATCGAGCGTTTGGATCGCCCGCGAGTCTCGGGTCCGCCGACCCGTTCCCGTCGACAGGCACTGCAAACGGCGTCATCAGGATCAACGCAACGATGAATCACGAGCCATGCGCCGAGATCGCGGCGTGCTCGGAATCCATCCGATGACGTAGTTGACGGGCTCGACGCCGCCAGGGAGCATGCCTCGGGTGACGGAATTCGGGGAGGGAAAGAGGCGAGGGGTCCCTCCAAAAAATTTCGATGTACTCACCGTTGCCGATGTTTGCCGCCGCAGCCTGCGACCCACTCTGGCGACCGAAATACCCGGTGTCCGGATGCGGGAGAAGCTGTCGAGCAACCTCGAACCACACAGTGTCATCCTGAGGCCCGATCACGCGTCGGCCCGGCCCGCGCAGGTGACGGCCGGGCCGAAGGATCTAACCGCGGCCGCCACGAGGCCTGCCGCGGAAGCCGCTCGAACGCCGCGGTCGAGACGGTTGTAGCCTCGATGCCTTCGCCGCTGCCGCGCCCAATCCACGTGGCGGCCGAAGTCAGATCCTTCGGCCCTGCCAATGTTCGCGCAGCGGCCGTCGCCCAACTGGCCGGGCCTCAGGATGACACCGGCGTGGGCGACGTTTCTCAACCAGCTTCGAAGTGGGTGGAATGCACGAAGGGCGGAGGATCGCTCCCCCGCCCTATCAGCACTTAGCACTTAACACTTAGCACTTAGCACTTAGCACTTAACACTTAGCACTTGCCTCACGCCGCGGGCTTCACCGCCTGGTTGTTCGCACCGCACGTCACCGTGCCCAGCTTCTGGCGGACGCCCTCGCGCACCTGGTCGGGGAGCGGGGCGTAGTGGAGCTGGCGCGCGGCGTCGGCGCCCCGGGTGAGCGCCCAGTCCACCAGGCTCACGAAGGCCTGCGCCTTGCCGCAGTCGTTCCAGTGCGGCGGGACGAGCAGGTAGGTCCAGGTGGCGATGGGGTAGGTCGCCACGCCCGCCGCGTTGTTCAGCGAGACGCGGAAGTCGCCGCCGGCCACCCGGTCCGCCACCCCCGCCGCGGCCGCCGCCGTCGCGTCGACTGTGGGCGCGACGTAGGCGCCCGACTGGTTCTTCAGCGCGGCCATCGACAGCCCGTTCTGCATGGCGTAGGCGAGCTCCACGTAGCCGATGGAGCCGGTCGTCTGCTTCACCGCGCCCGCGATCCCCTCGTTCCCCTTGGCGCCCAGCCCGCCCGGCCAGCTCACCGACTTGCCGGTGCCCGGGCCCGCCTTCCACTCCGGGCTCACCTGCGAGAGGTAGTCGGTGAACACGTAGGTGGTGCCGCTGCCGTCGGAGCGGTGCACCACGGCGATGTTCGTCGACGGGAGCGCCGCGCCGGGGTTGTCGGCGGCGATTGCCGGGTCGTTCCACTTCGTCACCTTCCCCGCGAAGATGCCGGCGAGCACGGGGCCGGAGAGCTTCAGCGGCTGCGCCAGCCCGGGGAGGTTGTAGGTGACGGCGACCGCGCCCAAGACCGTGGGGAGCTGCAGGATGCCGGGGACCTTCGCCGCCTCCTCGGCGCTCATGGGGGCGTCGGAGGCGCCGAAGTCGACCGTGCCGGCGGTCACCTGCTGGATGCCGCCGCCCGAGCCGATGGACTGGTAGTTCACCTGCACCCCGTGCGCCTGCCCGTAGTCCGAGAACCACTTGCCGTACACGGGCGCCGGGAAGGTCGCGCCCGCGCCGGTGAGCGACACCGAGCCGCCCGCCGGGGCGGCGTCCTTCGCGTCGGGGGCCCTGTTGTCGCCGCCGCCGCAGGCCGCCAGGAATGCCGCGAGCGCCAGCGCGCCGGGCCAGGAGTTCTTCATCGAGTGTTCCGCCGTGTGTCGGGGTGAGAACGGAGCTGCATCCGGACAGCCGGAAGCTCGGGCGCGGGGGTCACGTCCCCATCCGCTCCCTGTCACGATCCGGTAACGAACCGCCCACGGGCGCGTGACCGCCCACGCGGCGCTCTTTCCGCCCCGCGGGCGGGAACGTAGCTTTGCCGCGCCTGAACGGGGCATGCCGGTCCGTTGCCCGCGCCCGCGCGAGCTCGCGGCGGGCCCGGGC
>C688J35102_120989332_pt1 | contig 10881 bp, 5 predicted proteins | sample HopSoiMetagenom2_FD_35102 | JGI IMG/M metagenome (IMG submission 35102)
AGCGCGTGGCGGCGGGCGCGCTCCACCAGCGCGCGCACGGCGGCGGTGCGCCCCGCGGTCGCCTCGCCCGTCCACAGGGTCACGGCGCCGCGCGGCACCCCGCCGGGGAGGAGCTGGTCGAGCGCGCGCACCCCCGCGCGGAAGCCGTCGCCCCACGGGGAAGGCGCGGTGCCGGGGAGCGGCCGGATGGCGGCGCCGAAGCGCTTCTCCAGCTCCGTCCGCACCCTGTCCAGGCGTTCGGCAGCGCTCCCCATCGGGACTCCGGGTGAACACGGTCGTGACAGCGGCGGCGGAAAGGGCGCGCCCCTGGACCCGGAGGATAATACCGAACAATACCCGAATCAACGGAAACACTGTACTAGTTGCCGACTACTCCGTACTATTTCAAACGCGCCTTCTGCAATGGTTTACGAAGGAGACGGCAAGGCCTTCGAACGGCTGGAGACGAGTCGCGACCGGGGAGAATAGGGGACGAAGCGGCCGTATAATCCGTGCTCTTCCTGGCCGGATGTGCCCGCCCGGACGACGGCAACGGCATCTCACGCAGAGACGCGGAGAAAGCGCGGCTGCGGCTCCTCTGCGCCTCCGCGGCCCAGCGTGAGTCAGAACCGGTCCACCGACTCCCGGAAATCCCGCCTGGTCGATCAACCCTGATCCGGGTGTCCGTGTTCAGGTGGAGTCAGGCGGCAGCGCGATGATTGGCGATGGGTGCCGTTGATCAGGCGGGTGGCCCTCAATCAGGCACTTTGTAGTCGATCCACTCGATCAGAGAGTCGGTCTCATTGAGACATCTCCGGGGTAAACACCTGATCGAACTCACTCCCACCTTGATGGATTGCCGGCTCTTCAGCCACGTCCAGCGGAATGGTTCCCTATTTGGATGTGTCTCCATCACTCGGTTAACCCACCGACTTCTGTTCAGGCAGTATTGGGTGCAGGCGAACTCGCTCGGTGCGCACCAGCACGCGGCGGCCGAGCGCGTCGTAGCGGTACTCCTCGAAGGCGCTGCGGCGCTCGTACGTCGGCGGCCTGGTGGGATCACAGGCGTAGGTCGTCTGCGAGTCGGGGAAGAGCAGACAACTGCGCCGGTCGGCGACGCGCAGCCGGTCGTCGGCGCCGTAGTACATCGCGGCCTCGTCTCGCAGCGGCGCAGCGACGTTGCTCGTGGTGCCGCCGCTCGAGGTCACACCCGTGTACGGCGTCGAGACGGTCTGGATGCCCTGGCGCACGAACTGGTTCCCGCAGGAAGGGTGTTGCGCCAGAGGTACCGGGCGAACGGCTGCCGGCCGGAGGCCGGCGAGGGTACCACATTGCCCTTGATCGACAGAGCTTTCTCAAAGAAGACGCGGAGAAAGCGCGGCTGCAGCTCCTCTGCGTCTTGGGGTGACTCAGAATCCGTCGAGCGGCTCCTGAAATCCCACGTAGTCGACAAGCCATGTCGACCCGGCACGCACGAAGCGAACTGCGAGAAGATTCCGCTGGAGGTAGCGTCCGTGCGGCATGTAGACAATATACGCGGTATCCGCTTCGACTCGCAGGGGAGCTTTCTGCGGCACTACCCCGTGGCTTGCATCGGCGATCAGGTCAGGATGCGTCTCAGCCAATGCCAGGATCCAATTGTATGTCATCGAATCCGCGGCAAGCAACCGGAGACGTTCGTTGTCCCGCCGAGCGGCTGCGGTGAAAAGATCGTGCGCAACCGGTGCGAAGCGCTCCGCACCCGAATGCGGTGGTGCAGGCTCACTACACCCGACAACCAACAGCAGGGTCAGTGTGCGTATGGTTTGTTTACGTAGCCCCCTCTGCATCGCTCCGGCTCCCTTGGCGTGATGGCTCGATGGTAGCGGTTCTCCTGCTGAAGGGCATGACCCTCAAGATACAAATGCACTGCAAGCCAGTTATCGGTCAAATGTCCCAGCACTTCATGGACAATCGTCTTCGGTAACGTGGTCGGAAAGCCTTGCGGATACCTCCTGTCATCGCACGTACGGTAGGTCACCCGCAGATCGAAAAGGCTGATCCGCGCGTCGTTACCGACTGTGCAGGAACCGAGCGACGGGCATGGATGAAGAGCATCGACCCAACCCACGGTATATAGCGTCTCGGTATTCTCTACCAACGTTCGAAGGCTCTTCTGAAGTTCGACCCATCCAGGGTTGTTGTTCCTTGGCTGGACCGAACCCGGGATCACGCAGTTTTCTGCATCAACGGCAAAGGTGGTGTTACTGGCGTCCATTGCTGCTTGTATCAACCGCGAGACGTTAGCGCCACGGAAACAAAGGCGCAGGCCGTTTACATCGTCGTACGTGACAGGATCGCCAGCTGCGAATCCGTACAGATTGATTCCACCCGCGAGCCCGATTGGATCCTCCTGCGTGAAGCGGCCGGTCTCTGAATCGTAGTAGCGGTTGCGGCGGTAGTACAGGCCGCTCGCGTCGCGGCTCTCGAAGATGAGGCTGCCCATCCACGCGTCGGGACCGGAGTAGCCACGGCGGTATTGGCGCGCGCCCCAGGTGTAGGCGGCGGGCCAATCCACATCGATGCAGTGCTCCTTCGTTCCGCCGTAGGTGCCGCCGCCTGCTACGCCACCGTACTGATCTGGGTTCGAGGGTGTGGAATCCGGCGGCGGCGCGAGCTGCTTGCCGTTGCTGGTGTATAGCAGGCAGTTCCCCACGATCGTGGTGCCGCGGTCATAGGTGCCGCGCCAATCCGAGAGCGGCACGATCACCTGCGGGTCGTGGAGCTCGCTGCTGTACTCCATCCGCACCACGCCCAGCGGCGCGTCGATGCCGCCGCCGTACTTACCAACCAGCCGTTAAGGGTAGAAATCGCAGTGTCGCGCCTCACATCGCCCGTGCAGCCGTCGCGGTTCTTCCGCAACGTTTTACAGGAACGATTTCATCTCATATCCGACGCTATTGTCACTGCCCGTTTGACAACCTCCTCGAGTTCATCGAGATAACGAAGCATCGCCGTCGCCGCACTTCCTTCTGGTCCATGTCGTCCCGCAAGACCCACCAATTCTGCTCTCAAGCCTGGCTCAAGCTTCAATGGGTACACTGGAGCTCGCCGGTCCTGTAGCATGCGACTAATGATACCCGCGATGTAGCCGTCATAGTCCACGAGGTTCACGAACGCGTCTTGTACCCGCGGATCACGCCCGTTCCGCGGAAATGGATGCGCTCGGAAAGTCGCGAATGCTGCCGTGAGACCACCCCACTCCGCTTCACGCATGGTGGTCACTAGGTCCTCCCGTCTCACACCTATTGGTACCAGTAGGATACGATCTTGCCACCACGAGTGAATATACCACCTTCGCCAGTTTCACTGACGATCTTGAGCCCGCCCTCACCGCCTTGAAGAATGTGCACTCTCGCTTTGGCGCGGTTTCGCTGAAAGAAACGACGAGCATCGGCTGTGTATTCCACGAGTGATTGCCCGGCGCGGCCGTGTTCTGCCAAATGATATGCTGCACTCGCGGCCTCGCTCTCGAATGTACTCTTGCTCCACCACCGCAAAGCGCCTGCCTCATCGCCTTCACCGGGGACTACACTCAGGGCGGCCATTGCTCCATCCAATGCACGCTCAGGAGCTGTGAGTTGGCGACCGGTTGCATCACGACCACTTGCAAAGCGAATTGCCGGAGCAATGCCAGAGAGTTCGCCAAGCACCGCAGCAACCGCCACTGCCTTTGCAATCAGCCTTGCTTTAAGCTCCTCCGCTACCTGTGGACAATCCCACGGTGGTGAAGGGCACAATCCCGCCGGATCTGAATACATCACGGGATCCCCGTTCGCGAACCCATACGCGTTCAGTCCCCCCGCGAGCCCAATCGGATCTTCCTGCGTGAAGCGGCCTTTCTCCGAGTCGTAGTAGCGATTCCTCCTAAAGTACAGACCGCTGGCATCGCGGCTCTCGAAGATAAGGCTCCCCATCCACGAGTCGGGGCCGCTGTAGCCGCGGCGGTACTGGCGCGCGCTCCACGTGTAGGCGCCGGGCCAGTCCACGTCGACGCAGTGCTCCTTCGTTCCGTTGTAGGTGCCGCCGCCCACCACGCCGCCGTATTGATCTCCGCTGGAAGGCGTCGAATCCGGCGGTGGCGCAAGCATCGTCCCGTTGCTGCTGTATAAGACGCAGCTCCCTACGATCGTGGTGCCCCGGTCGTAGGTGCCGCGCCAATCCGAAAGCGGTACGATCACCTGCGGATCGTTGAGCTCGCTGCTGTACTCCATGCGCACCACGCCCAGCGGCGCGTCGATGCCGCCGCCGTGCTCGTACATCACCCGTCCGTACGGGAAGAAGCCCGCGACGGCGGTGTGCTGCTGGTTGAGGAAGAACGGCACCGCCAGCCCTGTGTCCGCCTCCATCTGCGGGGCGGTGGCGCTGCTGCCGCCGGGGGCACTGATCTCGTACAGCACCTGGTCACCGTCCCACACCGTGCGCCGCAGGATGTTGAGGCAGTACTGCGTGCAAGCGAACTCGCTGCGGGTGCGCACCAGCACGCGGCGGCCCAGCGCGTCGTAGCGGTACTCCTCGAAGGCGCTGCGACGCTCGTACGCCGGCGAACGGGCAGGGTCACAGGCGTACGTGGTCGTGGACGCGGCGAAGTACAGGCAGCTCTGCCCGTCGGCCACGCGCAGCCGGTCGTCGGCTGCGTAATACATCGCCGTCTCATCGCATAGCGGCTGGCGCGTTCGTGGTGGTGGCGAGGGTGTACGGCGTGGGCACGTTCATCACCACCGCAGTGGAGGTTTGATCGCCGAATTCAGCACTGATGAAGGTGTCACATGGAGCCTAAAATTGCTAAACACGTAAAGCCGAGCATTATACCAGCCCATTGGATGTAGTTCACTAACATCAGCTTCCGATGGAATTTGCGTCCTTTGGGACTGTTATAGTTTTCCGAACTCAGCACATTGAGCTGCCAAAATGGGAATCGGCCTTCGCCCGTCCGTTGTCCCGGGCGCAGGTCTGTTCGGTACTTCCGCGACTGGGGAAGAAGGATGATCATGTTCGTCGCCGTTGAACCCACAACCAGAATAACGGCAACTACGAATAGTCCTTCGAGGATCATCCGAGTCATTTCTTCGCTTCCGGTTGTGAGCTCCCTCCCAATCGCTTTATCGCGTCAATGACATCTTTCGTGGTAAATGCGTACGTCGTAACCCGCTTGACGGAAACCGACGGAATGCCGGTGAGCTGAGGCAGGCTCATCGAGGCGCCTGCACTTGAAGCATTTCCCGATTCGTTCGCTCCCGCGCAGGCGCCCCCAATACTATAGCCAGCGCAGACGATTGTCGTTGGCCCTGCGAATGTGTCCATATTGGTCGCGAAGTCGGCACTAGCGCTCAAAGATGCTTCCGCACCCGCCGCACCTCCGCCAAAAACGAATACCCCCGGCCCACGATCTCCGCCCATTATGACCCCAATCCCTAGTGAAAATCCCTTGTCGGCGACGGCTACTGTAACAGCCGCTTCGTACGCTTGTACATGCACATCACCAATAGTTGCGTTCGGCCTTGGTTTCTCCGAGTAGCCCAGGAAACGGCGGAAGCACCCAATCAACCACCGGCAATGGTCGGCAGCCAGCCCGTATGGATCACTGTACGAAACCGGATCCCCGTTCGCGAATCCATAGACGTTCACCCCGCCCGCAACCCCGATCGGATCCTCCTGCGTGAAACGAGCCGCCTCCGAATCGTAGTAGCGGTTGCGGCGGTAGTACAGGCCGCTCGCGTCGCGGCTCTCGAAGATGAGGCTCCCGATCCACGAGTCGGGGCCAGAGTAGCCGTGACGATACTGGAGTGCGCTCCAGGTGTAGGCGCCGGGCCAGTCCACGTCGACACAGTGCTCCTTGGTCCCATTGTAGGTGCCGCCGCCCACCACGCCGCCGTACTGATCTCCGCTGGCGGGAGTAGAATCCGGCGGGGGAGCGAGCTGCTTGCCGTTGCTGCTGTAGAGCAGGCAGCTCCCCACGATCGTGGTGCCGCGGTCATAGGTGCCGCGCCAGTCGTTGTGCGGCACGATCACCTGCGGATCGTGGAGCTCGCTGCTGTATTCCATCCGCACCACGCCCAGCGGCGCGTCGATGCCGCCGCCGTGCTCGTACATCACCCGTCCGAAGGGGAAGAAGCCGGCAACGGCGGTGTGCTGCTGGTTGAGGAAGAACGGCACCGCCAACCCCGTGTCCGCCTCCATCTGCGCAGCCGTCGCGCTGCTGCCGCCGGGGGCGCTGATCTCGTACAGCACCTGGTCGCCATCCCATACCGTGCGGCGCAGGGTGTTCAGGCAGTACTGCGTGCAGGCGAACTCGCTGCGGGTGCGCACCAGCACGCGGCGGCCCAGCGCGTCGTAGCGGTACTCCTCGAAGGCGCTGCGGCGCTCGTACGTCGGCGGCCTGGTGGGATCGCAGGCGTAGGTCGTCTGCGAGTCGGGGAAGAGGAGGCAGCTTCGCCGGTCGGCCACGCGCAGCCGGTCGTCGGCGCCGTAGTACATCGCCGCTTCGTCGCGCAGCGGCGCCGGCACGTTCGTGGTGGTGCCCACCGTGTACGGCGTGGGCACGTTCATCTGCACGCTGGCCCGGGCGTACTGGTTCCCCGCGGAGTCGAAGAGAGAGAGCTCGTAAGGTCCCGGCGAGCCCGGAAGCGCCGTGCTCAGCAGCCGGCCGGTGTGGTGCTCGTAGTTGTGGACGACGGACTCGTTCTGCTCCAGCGAGGGTGCCGCCTGCGGTGTGCCGAACGACTCCATCCGCATGGAGATCTGGTTCGCCAAGGGGTCCGTGCCGTAGTACTCCACGTCGCGCGTGCCCTTCGGCAAGTTGTAGCGGTCGACCCATGCCAGCGCCCCCAGCCCGCGGCGCGCCTGCAGCACCGTCTCTCGCAGCGCCTCCACCCGCGTCGGTTCGCCCGTGATGGGGTCGAAGGTGTGCGAATCGTCGTGCACCAGGAGGTTCCCGCTCCACGCCTGGCGCGCGTACATCCGTCCCTGCGGGTCGAAATCGAAGGTCTCGTACGTGGTCCCGCGCGTGAGCAGGGTGGGGCGCCCCGCCGCGTCGTAGGTGAAGCCGTACGTCCCCACCCCACTGACGGAGGCGAGCGCGCCCATCACGGGTTCGTACGCGTAGCGGGTGGTGTCGCGCGCCGGCGCGCGCGGCGAGATGCTGTCGGGGTGGATCAACGCCGTGCGCCGCCCATCCAGGTCGTAGGCGTAGTCCAGGCGGTAGGCGTGGGTGAGCGTGTCCGCGTAGGTGCGGATGCGCTGCGTCTCGCTCGCCAGCGACCCATTCGCGTTCCAGGTGCGCGAAACACGGGCGTCGCGGTTGTTGGCCCAGAGCGTGTTCCCCATCGCGTCGTACCCGAACCAGGCGGTGTCGGCGGGGATGACGACGGCGCGTCGCTGGGCCACGTACCCCAGGGTGAAGTTCCCCTGCGCGTCCTGGCCGAAGTAAGGGAAGAAGACGCTGTCCGGGTGCGCCCAGGTCACGCGCATCGGGGGAAGCGTGCGTGAGACCGCGGGCGTGACCCGCCGCCGGAGCCGGTTGAGCGTCTCGTACGCCATCTCGATGTGGAAGCCGCGGCGCGTGAACACGTCCGTTGCGTTTCCCGCGGGGTCGTAGACGGTGCTGTCGCGCGGGTTGTCGAGAACGTTCAGCGGCGTCGAGTCCGGCGCGACCTCTACGATCGCCCGGCTGGCCCCGTCGTACTTCCAGCGGGTGATGATGGTGTCCACGTTCGCGGAGTCCGGCTCCTGCCACCCCGCCACGCTGTCGGGCTGCCCGTTCATGTTGCGCCAGGTGTGCACCCACAGGTGCTCGGCGGGATAGGTCACCTGGGTCCCGGCGACGGCGTGCCCCACGCGGGGCGGACCATAGCTGTGCTCCTCGACCACCTGGTCCACGGGGTCGTAGGTGAGCGTCTTGCTGGCGCCGCCGGGCTGGGTGACGGTGCGCACGCGCCCAATGGAGTCGGAGACGGTCACCGTCTGCAGCCCCGTGGGCGCGGTCACGGTACCGAGGTTGCCCAGCGCGTCGTAGCCGTACGTCTCCGGGTCGGTCAGCGGCTCCTTCACCGACTGCACCAGCCCCGGCGCGTTCGCGTCGTTCTGAGGATGGTAGGCGTAGCGCACCCGCCGCGCGGAGTCCGGCCCCGGCTGGATCCAGGCGGGGCGGCCGGAGGCGTCGTACGCGGTGAGGGTGAACTCGCCCTCGGGCTGGGTCACCTTCGTGGGCGCGTCCCAGTACGCGTCCCATTCGTACAGCGTGGTGGCGTAGCGGCCGCCGAGGGGGTTCGACCAGTCGACCGTGGCCGTGGGGTGTCCGCGCCCGTCGTAGGTGGCGGTCACCTCGCGGCCGTTGGAGTAGAGCACGCGCGTGACCAGCCCCGGCCAGCGCGTGTCTTCGCGGAAGAGCGTGGTGGCGTTCCCCAGCGCGTCGACCACCTTCGCGGGCCCGCCCCAGCGGTCGAGCACGAAGCGGGTGGTGTCGCCCACGTCCAGGCGCGGCCCGTCGAGCCGGGTGTAGAGCTGCGCGTCGGGCACGGAGCCGCCCGTGGCGAGCAGCCCCTGCGACTCCTGCGCGCGGAAGCGCGTGACGATGCTGTCGGTGGCGGGCCCGGTGTTGGTGCTCATCCAGCGCTTCGCCGCCGACAGGCGGAAGGCCGCGTCGTAGCGGAAGTCGGTGCGGTAGTTCCGCCGGTCGGTGCGGCTGGCGACGCGTGCGGTGGCATCGCCGTAGCCGAGGACCACCGGGTCCCGGAACCCGTCGTGGAAGGAGACCAGCCGGCCGCCGCAGTCGCCGATCACGTAGGTCTGCCGGTTGCCCGGCGCGGCGACCTGGTTCAGCACCCCGGCGCATCCCCCGTACCCGAAGGAGTAGGTCACGCCGTGCGGGAGGGTGATGGACGTGAGCAGGTCACCGCTCCAGGAGAGGGTGGTCTGGTGCCCCAGCCTGTTCACCGTCCTTACGTGCCGCCCGACGCCGTCGAAATGGACCTCGGCCCGGCCGGGGAGGGTGCGGACGTACTCGCCCCCCACCATCCGCAGCGTGTCGGGGCGGTCATAGGAGAGCGCCACCCAGGTGGAGGCGTTCACCGGCTCGTAGATCTGCGTGCTGCCGTCGCCGCCCACCCAGAGCATGCTGCCGTCGGCCTGCCCGAAGAGCTGCTCCACCCCCGCCAGCGACCAGCCGGCCCCCCAGCGGTTCACGCTCGGGATCCCGCTGCGGTTCACCACCGCCAGCTTGCCGCTGATGCTGGTGGCGCTGGTGTGGCCGTCGGCGTACTGGCTGGTGATCACCACCACGTACGGGTAGACGCCCGTGGCCACGGCCGACGCGTCCCAGGCGACGCCGATGCGCCGGCTCTCGCCGGGGGCCCAGCCGGGATAGGTGCTCGAGGTCTGGCAGCTCTGCGGAGTGCCGGTGCAGAGCGCGAAGGTGATGGTGGTGGGCGTCGCCCCCGCCGGCGGCGAGTAGCTGTGCTGCACCACCGGGTTGGGCCGCGCCTGCTGGCTGTTGTAGACCAGCACCGGCGCGTATCCGCGGTTCATCACCCGCACGCCCGGGAAGGCATACACCACGCGCAGGTCGCCGCACTCGTAGGCGGCCGCCTCGCCCGCGGCCACCGTCAGGCAGTCGGAGCGGACGATCCCGTTCCCCTGGATGGCGCCGACCAGCCCCGACTTGCCGGAGGTCACCGTGGCGAGCTGGACCGTCCCCGAGTCGGCCGCCTGCACCGAGGCCGCGCGCAGCCGCACCGAGCCCGAGAGCCCCGCCGTGGCCCCGGCGTGGTAGCTCACGCCCACCGCGGCGGTCGCGCCCGGCGCCACCGTGAGCGAGGTCGCGCTGGGGGTGCAGCCCGCCGCCGCGCTCCCGGTGCACGTCGCCGTCACCGCGAAGGTGGCGGGAACGTTGCCGGCGTTCGTCACCTGGAAGCTCTCGGTCGCCGCCGCGCCGGCGGGCCGCTGCACGGAGCCGGTGTGCGGCGCGACCGTCACCCCGTACGTGGGCGGGGGCTGATCGGTGTAGGTGTACGCCGCGGTCGCCTGTCCGGTGACCGCCGCGTCGTCGAGCCGGGCGATGCTCGCGTAGAGCTGGTGCTGCCCGGAGGTGAGGGTGATGGTATCCGCCGACGTCGCGTACTGCTGGCAGTGCTGCGACCCGACCTGCTGCGCGCCGAAGCTCTGGTAGTTGAAGGCGCCGGTCACGCTGTCCGCGTCGAGAAAGATCTTCCGGGAGCCGGCGTCGAGCGCGGAGTACGGGGCGCACCAGTGGATGGTGACGGCGAGGGTGGCCGTCGCCGTCGCGCCCGACCAGGAGGCGTCGGCCGGCTCGATCCACACCAGGGGCGGCTGTCCGGCCTGGCACTCGGCGTCGCTCGGCGCGCACTGCGCCGCCGCACGTCCGGGAGCGGCGAGAATGAGCAGAATCGCGGGGAAAATCGAGAGGACGAACGGTAGAGCGGCGGGTCGTCCGGTGGCTCGGCGTGTCATGGCAGGAAGGCGGCGGAAGGAGGGGACCGCGGGCGCCGGCGATAATCCACCCTGCATTGTTAACGCGCCAATTCCTGCATTCCTGCCGGATGGATACAAAGTATACGAAATTGTCTTGCACCATTTCTGCTGAATGATTGTGCATTCGGCCAGCAATCCAAACAGAATCACTCACAGAGTTCACAGGGGGCACGGAGGAAAAACCGAGTAGTTCCTCCATGTCCCCTGTGACCTCTGTGAGAGCCATTCAGTTACTCGACGAATGCACATTCAGCTGGAGGAATCGGGTATGATATTTTACCAAATCCGGGTGAAGAGTGGTGCTTCGGAAGCTTGGGTCCGAGGGCCGGCTATAGATCCTTCGGCCTGAAAAGTACCTCGCAGTCGAATGTTGCA
>C688J35102_120989329_pt1 | contig 10871 bp, 11 predicted proteins | sample HopSoiMetagenom2_FD_35102 | JGI IMG/M metagenome (IMG submission 35102)
AACGAGTGGTTGCGGTCGCCCGGACTGAGGCCGCCCCAATGATGAGCCTGACGAAGAAAGCTCCTCTGATCACACACGCCGCCGACGTACTTCGAAGAGCGCGCAGACTCCCTGTCGGCGCTGCCAGAAACGACCTGCGACAGTTAGCGAAAGAGCTGCTCAGGCTCCACCGGTCCGGAATCCGCGCCAACGTCCAATTTGTCGAGGAGCGGATGCTTCTTCATTGAAGCTGCCGCGGTCCATACCCGACGTGAGGCGCTGCGCATCCAACCGCTATTGATTGGAGTCCTGTGAGGTACTGCCTTAGAGCAGATGCGCGAAAGCAAGCCAGGCGGTGACGGCCAGGCACAACGTAACCGCAAAATATGGCAGAGCGACGTGCAAGATGAGAAGGCCTCCCTGCTTGTCAGTTCGCTATCAAACGAATGCTCAGCCAACGCAACAAAGCCCGTTACCGCGGTCGCGACAAAGGCCATCCCACGCGATCCATCGCGATCGCGCCCATTTTGCCCAGTGTAACGGATTGGGACACTTTTTTGCATTAGCGTATGTGAATCGGTCGGACCTGCGTTTGTAATCCGGATCGGAAAACGGACCTCCGATTTGATCCGAGACGGCGCCGAGAGACGGCGACCGCGCACAGACCCGGTCTTACGATTTGCGTTTTACGATTTGGCAGTGCCCGGCTCAGCCATCTTGCGGTGCTGTCTCGCCAGCAACTCGTTCGGCGTAACGTTTGCGACGGTCGTCTGGACCTTGTTCTTGAAGCCGGTCACGACGTCCGATTCTCCGTTCATCATGGCATCAAATCCGGCCCGCGCGACGTCTGCCGGATCGTCCTTCTGCTCGGTCCCGACCTTGGTATCCATCATGTCGGCCCGCTGGAAGAACTCGGTTTCGGTGGCGCCGGGCATCAAGCAAGTGACCGTGATCTGGCTGTCGCGCAGCTCCTCCCGGAGCGCGAACGAAAATGAATCGAGGAATGCCTTGGAACCGTTGTAGACCGCCTGAAAGCTGCCCGGCGTGAATCCGGCGACCGAGCCGGTGATCAGGATGCGGCCGGAATTGCGCCGACGCATCTCGTTGCCCGCACGATGTATGAGATCAAGCGTTCCGGTGATGTTGGTATCGACCACACGTCTGATCCGCTTGAAATCCTGGTCCAGGAAAGCCTTTCCCAAACCTACGCCGGCATTGGCAAGCAACGCGTCGATCGGCCGGTCCCCTACGGCGGCACAGAGCTTGTCGACACCTTCCGTCGTCGCGAGATCGGCCTCGACTGCCTCCACTTTGACGCCAAGCTGGCGCAGTTGCTCGGCCGCACCCTGGATTGCAGGCTCGTCCGCGGCGATGACAAGGTCGAATCCGGTTTTAGCGCAGCACCTGGCGAGCTCCAGGCCGATTCCGGTGGAGGCGCCGGTGACGATGGCGAGTTGATTGGCTGGCATGGGCACGTCCTCGAGGCTTCATTGACACCGCTCAATTGTCGCGGCTCGAGCTCGTTCCTATTCGCGCCACGTGCAAGCTCACGGCATATTTTGCCTACTGGATAGCAACCATCGTTCGTTGCTCCGACTTGGATGCGTCATGGCCCAAGGCGGAGGACAGACATGAAGGCGCTCGTTTGGCATGGCAAAGAGGACATCCGCTGCGACACGGTGACCGATCCGGAAATCCAGGACCCGCGCGACGCAATTATCAAAGTCACCAGCTGCGCCATCTGCGGCTCTGATCTTCACCTGTTCCACAATTTCATTCCGGGCATGCTGCCGGGCGACATCATGGGCCACGAGACCATGGGGGAAGTGGTCGAAGTTGGCTCCGGTGTTGACGGCAAGCTGAAGAAGGGCGATCGCATCGTCGTTCCCTTCACGATCATCTGCGGTGAATGCGACCAGTGCAAGCGGGGCAACTTTTCCGTCTGCGAGACCACCAACCGGAAGCGCTACCTGGCCGACAAAGTGTTCGGCCGCTCGACCGCCGGGCTGTTCGGCTACACGCACTTGACCGGCGGCTATCCCGGCGGACAGGCCGAGTATCTGCGCGTTCCTTTTGCTGATGCCACCCACATCAAGGTTCCCGAGGGAATTCCCGACGAGCAGTTGCTCTTTCTCAGCGATATCTTCCCGACCGGTTGGCAGGCTGCCGCGCAATGCGACATCGAGCCGACCGACACGGTCGCGATATGGGGCTGCGGTCCTGTCGGGCAAATGGCGATCCGTAGTGCCATCCTGCTCGGTGCCAACCAGGTGATTGCGATCGATTGTCTCCCGGAACGGCTCAGCATGGCGGAAGCGGGCGGCGCTACCACGATCAACTTCGAAACCGAAAGCGTCATCGCGAGACTGGACGAACTCACCGACGGCAAGGGACCGGAGAAGTGCATCGATTGCGCCGGCATGGAATCGCATGTGATGGCCTCGCAGCCTGACACGCTGCTCGATCGCGCCAAGCAGATGATGATGCTGGAGAGCGATCGGCCTCACGTGCTGCGCGAAATGATCTATGTCTGCCGCGCAGGCGGCATCATCTCCGTCCCCGGGGTCTATAGCGGCTTCTCGGACAAGCTGCCGATGGGCGCCTTCATGAACAAGGGACTAACGATGCGCACGGGACAGACCCACGTCAACCGCTGGACTGACGATCTGCTGCGTCGCATCGAGGAAGGCGAGATCGATCCGTCTTTCGTGATCACTCATACGGCCCCGCTGGAGCAAGGGCCAGAGATGTACCAGGTATTTCGTGACAAGCGGGATAGCTGTGTCAAGGTCGTGCTGAAGCCCTGAAGGAGCGAGTACTCAACATGTTCCACTTTTCAAATATCGTGCGAACCAAGGGCGATCCGCAGATTATCGAGGCCGGACCGACGCTGAAGGGGCCGGCCGATCAACTCGCACGTGCGCTCGGCTGGTTCAGCATCGGTCTCGGCGCGATGGAGCTGCTTGCGCCGCGCCGCATTACCGAAACGCTGGGAATGGAAGGTAGCGAGACGCTGGTCCGCGCCTTCGGCGTCCGGGAAATCCTGGCCGGGGTCATGTCTTTGTCCGTAGACAAGAACGCGGGCCTGTGGGCTCGCGTGGGCGGAGACGGGCTCGATGCGGCGGCGCTCCTCTCGGGACTGACGTCGGACAATCCCAGGAAGGGCAATATCGCCCTGGCGTTGCTGCTGGTCGGCGGCATAGCAGCACTCGATTACAGAGCCGCGCAGGACACCAAGCCTCGGCGTCCACCGCCCAGGGCGAAGCGCCGGCTTTATCATGATCGCAGCGGATTTCCGAAGGGACTTGCCGCCGCCAAGGAACGCGGCAAGAGCTTGATCAACCACGCGACGGCCGGCGTGGCTTCGTGAGTCCGGCTTGAGACGGTGAAGCCTGGCCGGACGCAGTCGCGCTGGATCGCGGCGGTCCTGCTTGGGCTGATCAGCAGCACCTTTTCGACCCTGGTCAGTCAGTTGTTCGCCGCGCATATCGGTCGCGACGCGGCGGTCGATTGGATGACGGTCGCGGCGATTCCCATGCGCGACTGGGCGATCAGCTCCGAACCCTCCCGGAGCGCGATCCTCGTTGGGATTGCGTTCCACCAATGGGCGGATTTCTCCTGGGCAGTCGTTTTCTTTGGCGTGCTCGGACGCTGGACGGCCAATCTGCGGCCGCTGACGATCCTGCTGCTTGCGCTGCCGTGGGCGGTTTTCTCATCGGCAACGGAATGGTTCGTGCTGGTGCCGCTGATTCCGTTCTGGCAACCGCTGTTCACACTCCAGCAGCCTTATTGGATCGGCCTGCTCGTGCACGGCTCATCGGCCATCATGTATCCGTTGTTCGCCCGCCTGCGCTGGATCGGCACTCGTGCACCCGAACGAGACATTGGTTTTGCCCAAGCTTGGGGCGCAGGAGCGCTGGTGGTGATCACGATCCTGGGCGGCTCCGCGCTGCTTGGATCCATGAGCTACCAACTTCCTTGGGTAGGCAACGACAAGGACGCGGACCAGACTTATATCCGTCACATGACCACCCATCACGCCCAAGGCATCGAGCTTGCACGGCTCGCGGTCGACCGCGCGCGAGATCCGCACCTGCGAAAGCTTGCCATGCTGATGCTCGCCAGCCAGCGCGGCGAAAACCGACTATTCGAAACCTGGTGGCTGAGCTGGTTTGATACCGAGATGCCGGATTGCACCGCCAAGGAACGCGCCGATATGCCGAACTTCCTCACGCCCGCCCAGATGGCCGAGGTCACCGGGGCTGTTCCAGACCAGTTCGACACGCTTTTCGTCGCGGCGATGACGCTGCATCACAAGGGTGCCGTGAAGATGGCTGACCAGATGTGGCATAGCCAGGGCGATCCTCGCCTGCGCATCATGTCTCATGCGATTCGTCACGAGCAGCAGGGCGAAATCGCCCTCATGCAAGATATAAGCGGCACCGAGGCCGTGGCGATCGCATTCCGGAACATGCTTGCCGATAATGTCAACTAGACTGCCAGGTGAACTTGGGAACCACGCAATTCGTCGGGCGCCGAATATGTCCTCCGGGACGCACACGCTCGTGAGATTATCAAAGGTTAATGCCGCAAACTTCATGATGCGTCATCCAAGTGGGACACCAGTGTCGGGGCAATTGGACGAATATCGGACGAGTAGCGTGATGCAAGCAGGCTTCGCATTTTCCCGGTTTGCGGACCGCTTGAATGCTCTCGCCGATCTTTCGCCCGGCGACCTGGAGCTGCTTGCCGGAATGCCGAGCTCAATCGGGCACTTCGCGTCCCACCAGGTCATCCTCCGTCATGGTGACCAGCCGCAACAATGCTGCCTGACGCTTCAGGGCTATCTCTCCTGGCAGGATCCTGAAAGTCACGAAGGACAGATCACATCGATCTATGTGCCGGGCGATGTACCCGACTTGCACACGCTTCACGACTCCCGCGTCGACAGCAATCTCGTCGCCCTCGGTCCTGCGGTCGTTGCTTTTGTTCCTCACACCTTCTTTCACGAGCTAGGCCAGCTTTCACCTGCGATGTCACGCGCGCTGCTCCTCATCCTGCTCGCCGATCATGCCATGCAGCGCAACTGGTCGGTCAATCTGGGCAGCCGGAACGCCTTGACCCGCGTGGCGCACCTTCTTTGCGAGATCACCACGCGGCTCCAGAACGTCGGCCTCGCCAGGGATTTCAGGCTTCCTTCCCCGTTCACTCAATCCGACCTTGCCGCCGCCTGCAGCATCTCACCCGTGCACGCCAATCGCACTATTCAGGAATTGCGCCGCGCCAATCTCCTACAGTGGCACGCAAAGACCATCATCATCACCGATTGGCCGGGTCTGGTTCGTCTTGCCGGCTTCGATCCGACCTATCTCAGGGTGCGCGCACGAGAGATTGAGCCGCAATCATCGCGAGCCCGACCGTTTCGGGATCGAGCGGCCGCATCAGCCTGACAGGCCGGCATACTCCTCGAAGCTTCGCCGAAGCCTGACGCGTTCGAGAAGTGCGTCGCGCACGTCGTCAATGACACACGCCCAATCGCCGGCCGTTCGTTGGTGGAACAATCGCAAGCTCGGATACCAAAGCGTCTGACTTCCCGATTCCGGCCATCGCCAGTCGCAATCTGAGTGAAGGAGCACCCAAGCCTCACATCCCAGCGCTCCCGCCAGATGGGCGGTCATGGTGTCGACGCAAATGACGAGATCCAGAGCCTGCATCAGGTGACCCAGGGCGCAAATGTTCGGAGTACTGACGTCCTTTGCGCCGATCTCGCCCAGCTGTGCCGCTGCCGCCCCCCGCTGAAGCGAACACAACTTGACGCCGTCGGCGACGAGGCGCCTCAACAGATACGCGGGAATGGCGCGTCGCTTGTCCCAATCGCCGACCTCCCAGACCAGGCCGACTGTGACGTCACCTTTGACGACACCCAAACTGGGACCGACGGCTGGCGGCAACGCAAGATATTGCCGTCGCATTTCCACAGCCGCGCGTCCCGCCCGGATTGCGTGCGGAACTTCCATGATTTCGATGTCGACCTCATAGTCGATGTCGGGCGTGCCATCGTGAAGCGGCATCGCGCAGTCAATGCCTACGACCCGTTGCGCCAGCGGCAGCAGCTCCGCCTGGCACCACAGCGTCACGCTTCTCGCAATCGAGCGAAGCGCCGGCATAAAACGCAGAAACTGAATGGTATCCCCGAGACCATGGTAGCAGCGGACAAGCACGCGCTTGCCCGCCAGGTCTTCACCTCGCCAGATCCGCTGGAGATGACGCGGTCCGACGTGCTTGGGGGGCCCGGCACGACAAAGCTCAGCAAGGGCCTGATCGCTGATCATCCAGGCCTGCTCGAAAGCTCCCGCCCGCATCGCCTCCACCCAACCGTCATCTCGCGGTGGAAGCAGTGCGACGTCGGCTAGCGCGCGACCATCCGCGGACAGGTGCAGCAGCCCGGTCAACGTCGCACGAACTTGTGGAACCGACTTGGCTTTCCGTCCTTGGTACGATCCTGATGAAGAAACGCGATGCCGGCCTCGTCGAACTTTTCGAAAAACTCATCCCAGCTGATCCGGTCCAGCCCTTCGTCTTTGGGGTCGAAGTCGATGCGCAAAATGCCGGCGTGCCCGTCTTCCTCGGTGGCCTTGACGGTCGCGGGCTTTCCGCCCCGCTCCTCCACCCATTTGCGAATGGCATCGTGGTCGGTTGTTTGCTGCGCTTCGCTGTTGCTCGTCCTGGTGTGGCTTGCAGTCATGAGCTTCTCTCTCGCGCTTGTGGGTTAGCGGAACGACAGCGGCAGCCGTCGTTTTCGTTCAAACGTCTATCAGCAGGATTGGTTCTTACGCCGGCTGCACGCCAGACCAGCATCATCATCATCATCTTCTTCATCCAAGAAGCTGTTCGTTCCCGGGATTCCGCCAGTGATCCTATCGCAGGTTAAGCTTCGGGCATTTTTCCGGCTGGAATGGGATGATCCATCGCCCCGGCTCCTGGTCTCCAAGGAACGAACATACCTGCCGCACGTTCGCCGACCTACTTACATCTGCGCGGTCTGCTTCCCGGAGGATTCCACTCAATGCATTCACGTCTTCAAGACAGGCGGCGCGTGCGCGTCGGCATCGTGGGCGTCGGCAATTGCGCGAGTTCCTTCGTTCAAGGGCTCACCTACTATCGAGATGCCAAATCGAACGAACCGGTTCCGGGTTTGATGAACGTGGACCTCGGCGGCTACCACATCAGTGACGTGCAGATCGCTTCAGCCTTTGACGTCAACGCCAACAAGGTCGGACGCGACGTCTCGGAAGCGATCTGGGCCGAACCGAACAACACACATCGCTTTTCGAATGTGGCGGAAACCGGCGTCATCGTGCAACGCGGTCCGGTCATGGATGGCATCGGCCGTTACCTCGAGGACGATATTCCGGTTGCGGATGCGCCGGAGTGCGACGTCTCCGAGGTGCTGGCGACGTCGCGCACCGACGTGCTGGTGTCATATCTGCCGGTCGGCTCGCAGCGGGCAAGCGAATGGTATGCCGCACGCGCCATCGAGGCAGGCTGCGGATACGTGAACTGCATTCCCGTCTTCATTGCCTCCAATCCCGACTGGCGGCGGCGGTTCGAGGAAGCTGGCCTGCCGATCATCGGTGATGATATCAAGAGCCAGGTCGGGGCCACCATCGTTCACCGCGTGCTCGCCAACCTGTTTCGCGACCGTGGCGTCCGGCTGGACCGCACCTATCAGCTCAATGTCGGCGGCAACACCGATTTCAAGAACATGCTCGAGCGCGAGCGGCTGACATCCAAGAAGATCTCCAAGACTCAGGCGGTCACCAGCCAATTCGATGTCCCAATCGGAGCCGACAACATCCACGTCGGCCCGAGCGATCATGTGCCGTGGCTGACCGATCGGAAGCTGGCCTTCATCCGGCTTGAGGGCACGACGTTCGGGGGCGTCCCCCTGACGGCCGAAGTCAAGCTCGAAGTCTGGGATTCACCGAACTCGGCCGGCGTCGTGATTGACGCTGTACGCTGCGCCAAGCTCGCCATGGACCGCGGACAGGCCGGCGCGCTGACCGGACCGTCAAGCTATTTCATGAAGTCCCCGCCGGAGCAATTCACGGATGACGAAGCACGACACCGAACACGGGCTTTTATCGAAGACAAGGCGTAGGTGCCGGCGCGATGACGAAGATCATTCATCTCATTCGCCACGGCCATCACGCGCTGCTCGGGACGACGCTATGCGGCCGGATGAACGGTGTCGACCTCGATGATCTCGGTCGCCGGCAAATCACCCGCTGCTGCGACGCGGTCCGTCCGCCGCCCATGTTGATCCAATCGAGCCCGCAACGGCGTACCATGCACTCGGCGGGGATTCTGGCCGAGCGGTTCGGCCTGGCGGTCGAGATCGTGCCCGCGCTCAATGAGATCGACTACGGCGAATGGACAGGACGTTCGTTTGTGGAGCTTGAGCAAGACCCACGATGGTTGAGCTGGAATGCTCGCCGCGAGACGGGCCGACCCCCCAAAGGTGAAAGTATGCGCACCTTGCAGCGCAGGGTCGTTGACCATCTCGAGCAGCTGCGCCGCGATCGCAGCGCAGACACTGTTGCCCTCGTTAGTCATGCTGAGCCCATCCGCGCGGCACTGCTGCACTACGCTGGGATAGGACTGGGCGACTTCCTGTCGATCGTGGTCGACCCGGCCAGCATCAGCACACTTTCCGTGGACAGGAACGGAATCCGAATCGCAGAGATCAATCAGGGGGTGCACGCGTGAAGATCGTTGTCTTTGGCCTGACCATCTCGTCATCATGGGGAAATGGGCATGCAACGCTGTGGCGAGGTCTCTGCAAGCATCTCGTGCGATCCGGGCACACGATCGTGTTCTACGAGCGCGACACACCCTACTATGCCGGGGCACGGGACTTTTTTGAACTGCCGGGCGGGCGCCTGACGCTCTTCTCGAGTTGGGAAGACGTTCGCGACAAGGCGCTCGAGGACGTTCGTGACGGCGATGCAGCAATCGTCACATCCTATTGTCCCGACGCCATCGCAGCAACGGAATTGATCCTTTGTGAGGGCCGTGCACGTCCCGTGTTTTACGATCTCGATACTCCGGTCACCTTGGCGAATATCCGGGCGGGAAAGACAGTTCCCTACATCGGCCCGAATGGCCTCGCCGATTTCGACCTCGTATTGAGCTTTACCGGCGGACCGCGGATTTCGGATGAATTTCGCAGCCGGCTCGGCGCACGCAACATCCAACCACTGTACGGCCACGTCGATACCGACATCCACCGCCCGGTCGCGCCCGAGCCACATTACCGTTCGGATTTATCCTATCTCGGCACATATTCCGCGGACCGCCAGCAGGCGCTCGAGGCGCTCTTCGTCGAGCCCGCGCGCGCACGGCGGGATCTCCGCTTTCTGATCGGGGGCGCGCAATACCCGGATGACTTTCCATGGTCGCCCAACATCTATTTTGTGCGCCACCTGCCGCCCCCGGAACATGCGCCCTTCTTCGCATCGTCCCGGCTAACGCTCAACGTCACGCGTCAGGCGATGGCCGAGATGGGTTGGTGCCCTTCGGGTCGCCTGTTCGAGGCAGCCGCATGCGGTGCGCCGCTTCTCAGCGACGCCTGGCCTGGAATCACGGAGTTCTATTCGTCCGGTGAGGAAATCATGCTCGCGCGCGATGAAAACGACACGCTGGCCGCTTTGGCACTGGGTGATGCCGAACTTCAACGCATCGGACGTCGCGCGCGTGAACGAACCCTGGATGAGCATACGTCCGACAAGCGCGCCGCCGAGCTCATTGCTTTGCTGGAAACCGTCGCGCACTCCGGCGCTCGTCAGCAGCAACCCGAAGAGGCCTGATCATGTGGGGCATCGTTCCGGCCGCGGGCCGCGGCAGCCGCATTCAACCGCTCGCCTTTTCGAAGGAGCTGCTGCCCGTTGGCAGCCGTCGCGACGACGGCACCGAACGACCCTGTGCAGTCTCCGAGTACCTGCTAGAGCGACTGATCCTCGGCGGTGCCGACAAGATCTGCTTCGTGATCTCACCCGGCAAGTCGGATATCCTCGAATATTTCGGCGATCGTTACGGCAGCGCTCAGCTCGCTTACGTCGTGCAGCCAAGCGCTTCCGGACTGTGCGATGCCGTGTTCAGGGCGAGCACGGTGGTCGGGGACCAGGAGGACATCATTGTCGGACTTCCCGATACGGTCTGGTTTCCCAAAGCGGCTTTGCAGGCCTTGCCTGGCGCCGACCTGTCGTTTCTGCTGTTCCCGGTTGAGCATCCCGAGTTTTTTGACGCGGTAGTGCTGGATGGCGACCGCGTGACCGAAATCCAGGTCAAGCAGGCAAACGCGACTTCAAAATGGATTTGGGGCGCGTTCAAAATGTCCGCGCGCGGTTTTCGCGAGCTCCGGACCCTCTGGAACCAACGCAGCCCCCGCGATGAATTTTTCGGGACGCTTGTAAACGCTTATCTCGGCGCCGGCGGTCGCGCGATCGGCATCAAGGCGGGCGAATCCTATGTCGATGTCGGCACCGTCGACGGCTATCGCACGGCGATGGCGCTGCTCGCCGAGAGCTCGGGCGACCATGGGCAGGCGAGACTGTGGGCCGGCGTGGCGAACGAGAACGCTCAGCCAACCTCGGTCATGACCGACGGAGGGATCGGATGAGCAGAGGTGCTCTCTCGCGCGAGGAAATTCGCCAGCGTGTCGATGCGCTCGGACCGTGGTTTCACAATCTTGATCTCAATGGCGTGCCGACCGCACCGACACATTTCCTGGGTGACTATCCCAATGTGAAGTGGCGACGCTTCTCCAAAGTCATTCCGGATCGCCTCGATGGCAAGACCGTGCTCGATATCGGCTGCAATGCAGGCTTTTA